>Ga0307509_10000514_pt1 | contig 66048 bp, 77 predicted proteins | sample 10_EM_MG_FD_202245 | JGI IMG/M metagenome (GOLD analysis project Ga0307509, IMG submission 202245) | Populus trichocarpa ectomycorrhiza microbial communities from riparian zone in the Pacific Northwest, United States - 10_EM | ecosystem: Host-associated > Plants > Roots > Unclassified | place...
GCTAGGAGACTCGGGCAAAGGCGGCGGATTAATGACGCCAGGAGTATATTTTGGGACGCGTGAAAGCCCCATGGGCCTTTAGAAAAGGACGGAAAAATGAGAGGCATGGGGGGTATAGGGGGAGATTGTATTACCAGGTGATACAGGGAGATATGTATGTAATACATGAGGGAGAATATTTTTTGCTGATGCCGAGATCAGTTGCGCTAAAGAATTCGTTTTCCCTAGTGTCCGCGTGAAGGAAACATCTTTTGACTTCTTCTTCTTTAGCCGTGATGGATCGCTTGGGGTTCATGTCACTTGATCCGAAGCCCATCTTTCCTCGCTCGGTTTTTTCCAACTTGTCTACTTCCATGCCGTCGGCATTGGCAACCTTCTCAATTATGAGTTGGGCTATCCGATCACCTGCTTTGAATACGCAGTCCGCTTTGCCATGATTTCGAAGTATGACCTTCACTTCTCCGGTGTAATCTGCATCTATTACACCACCGCCCACTGCGATTCCCATGTTGCTAGCCATACCACTTCTTGCGGCTAGCCTTCCATAGGTTCCTTCCGGCAGTCCTATCGCAATACCCGTTTCCACCATTGTTTGTCCTTTTGCTGGTACCACCCCCTCTGTCAGGGCGTAGATGTCATGACCGGCCGCGAATCGTGATCCTTTCGTTGGAATTATAGCCTTATCCGAAAGTTTCATTATCCTGAGGCTTCTGGTTTCGCGTTTTTCTGGAATGAGGGCTGTCTCTGCGTTTCGTTTTTGATGAATCACGGGAATTTGAACATGTTCCGATTTCAAAATCGACTGTTCACTGTGACGAGCTCCCTCCTCAGGACGGTACTCCGGCCGTCTGCTTAACGGATCTGGTTTCGCGCCTCTGCTTCCCGGTCGATAGACTATTTTGAAGTTGTAGTTTGTTAACTCCTGTGCCCATCTAATTTGGCGTTGGTTCCAGACTTTTTTGGTCAAAAAGGACTGTAGGTTTTGGTGGTCCGTGTATACAGTCACGGGCTCTTCTTCACCCCAGAGGTATCTTTTCCATTCTTTGAATGCTTCCATCATTGCGAGTAATTCCTTGTCATGTATCTCGTAATTTCTTTCTACACTGTTCAATTTTCGAGAATGAAAAGCCACGGGGTGAAGCCGTCTTCCCTGGTATTGTGACAGTACGCATCCGAGCGCGAAATCGCTTGCGTCTGTCTCGACCACCGTTGTTCTCCCTGGGTAAAAATGCGATAAGATTGGTGCTGTTGTAAACCTCTTTTTCAACTCCTCAAACGCTTCTTCCTGCTCTCTTCCCCAGTGAAAATCCTTTGGTTTTCCCTTCAAGGTCTCGGTTATTGGTTTGCAAACCTTTGAGAAATCTTTGATGAATCTTCGATAAAAGTTTGCGAATCCAATGAAAATTTGGACTTCTTTAACCGATCTTGGGTGAGCCCAATTTTGAACGCTTTTCACTTTTCTATCACTCATAGTGACTCCGCTTGTTTTGACCATGTATCCTAAGAATTCGACCTCATTCTGGTGGAACGCCGACTTTTTCAACGAAACTGCCAAGTCGTGCTGTTCGAGTCGATCGAGAACTTTTTGGACTAGTTTGATATGGTCGTCCATATTCTCAGAGTATATTAGAATATCGTCTAGGTAGACGACTACTCCGTGGTTCAAAAATTCCCTCAGGATTTTGTTCATCATTGTCTGAAACGTTGCAGGAGCGTTCACGAGCCCGAAAGGCATGACCTTGTATTCGTACTGTCCGTATCGTGTACGAAAGGCAGTCTTATGTTCGTCGCCCTTCATCATTCGGATAAGATGATAACCATCTTTTAGGTCGAGCTTGGTAAACACCTTTGCTCCAGCGACGCGGTCTCGTAGCTCATCCATGAGCGGTAGGGGGTATTTATTCAGGATCGTCAATTTGTTGAGGTTCCTATAGTCTACGCATAGTCGTAGACTTCCATCTGGTTTTGGACCAAAGAGGATTGGAGCGCCATAAGGGGATTCGCTATCGGTAATTTTTCCCTCAGCCATCATTTTCTTGTGGTACTTATCCAGCTCGTTCAACTGGTGTGCCGACATTGGATAAATCGGACCCCATGGGGGTTCGGTCCCTTCTTTAAGGTTGATGGCGTGATCAAAAGTCCTTCGAGGCGCCAACATTTTTGCTTTTTTCTCTTCGAAAAGCTCCTTATACTGCCAATACGGTTTCGGCAGCGTCTCCAACTGCACTCCTCCTTCTTCCTCTCGTTCTATCCGTCCCACATACTGTGCTTCTTCATCGTAAGCCACAGTTTCATCCCATTCAAACATATCCGCCACAGCCTCATGTTCTATGTGAGCGTGGCACTTTCCGTCTTCAAAGGCCCATTTACGTGGGTCGACCAGATGTTTCAGGGGGTGCTCATTATGCCACCACCCAAAGGGTATGATTAAGTCATACCTTGCTGCCTACGCAATTTCGCAGGATATCATACTTCGGTGGCCGTTGATACCGATTTCTAGGAGGATAGGATGGGTATAGAATGTTCCTCCGGTAGGCGCGGTTTCGCCATCGAAGGTTGTGATTTTTAACGGTGAATCCGTAGCTTTAGTCGGGATTTCGAGCCGTCGTGCGGTGTCTTGGTTTATGAGGAAGATATTTGAACCAGAATCTAAGAGGACATTTATCGTGTGTTTTCGTCCTTTGATTTCAATAAATGCCTTTCCCTCAGGGCAGGCGTAGTGCTTAGGCTTTTTAATGGGTTTAGAGCTTTCGCCCTGTTCTGGATGAAATCTTTTCATCGTCGCGGTTACAAGTAGTGTGGGGGTTTGTTACCGCGCCTGCGCAGTTTCGGCTCTTAAAGCCTCCTCAGACAAACTTTTACAATAAGTGTCTACTATTTTGATATCGGGCAGCCCACTACTAGCGGTCTTTACCTCCTGCCGAGGAGTTCCCATATCACAGGAGTGGTGGTTCACTAGAGTACCTCGCGAGTTAGCGACTAGGATGTGCAGTCCTTTATCGTCGACTTAGCCCTCATATGAGACTGTCCCCTGCGACGAGTCCACTGTACCTCCGCCTTCGAGTTTGGTCGTACGCCCGCGACCCCCTCAGACACCATTCGTCGGGCATGAACCTTGTGCCCAATAGAGGCGCCCCCAGCTTCTATTTGCCGGGCTTTTTTACTCGGAGAGAAAGTCAGGTTGCCCTGGATTTCGACCCTCCTCACGCGTGTTGTGCAACTCAAGTTCCGTTCCGGCGAATGGTAATCTTCTTTTTCCCTTTTAGTCTCGTCGACCGCTTTCTTCACTTGTAGTTTTTTATGGCTCTCGTGGTAAGCACGGACTACCCAATTTTGGACGTAAATTGGCAACCGCGATCCTTTGGTCTTTAGCCTTCCGGTGGGATCTCGTCACCGACTACGGCGCAGATCTTTCGATTCGAGGGGGCAACCTCACTACCCGATCACCGTGGTTGTCGGTACCTGGATGACTTTTTTATAAAATGTCGTCATCGTCAAAGGCCCATGCTGGGGGCCTTTGCACCGCTCGCTTTGAGCTTTCTCCCTTGCCATCAACGGCAACAGTGGCTACCTGGGGGCGTTGTTTTGGCGTGAATGCCGATGGTCGTTTGGGCTTTGATTGCCCTCGATACACCGCCAATACTTGTATCCGTTTTCGACAGTGTTTCCAAAGATGGTTCCTCATCCCGCATCGCGTGCATTCGTTGTCAGATTTTCGTTTATCGATAACTTTCTGGTCGACGCCCTGGTGTGCTTCCGACCACACCGTATGTCTAATCTCCCCCGTCGGTGGCACCGACCTTTCTTTCTTCACCTTCCTCTCCCCAGCCTGGCTCTTTGATAGGCCGCCTTTTCCGTAGCCGGGTATTGGTTTTTTACACGCTTTGCGGCAACCATGGGCTTCGAATCCTCGAATTTCCCATTATCGCCTCGTGTCGCGCCTCAGGGACCGCCTCCTCGAAGATCTTTTCTTTCCTTCAAATCTTGTTCCGCTCGGGTTACGGTCCTGACTGCTTCTAACCACTCCCCATCGTCGACATATTCTCGATGTGAGAGCCGTCGCAATGCTTCAATGGGAAGTTCGTCTTCAATCATTTTTCTCCAGGCTATGCCAGTGACTCTTGCATGGATATTGAGATTTTCCATTTCCATCAAGAATTTGGCAACATCACCACGATATTTGACCGATCCCATCTCTCGGAGGGATTTTTCCCCTTCATGGGTGGGTCCAAAGCATCGCAGGACTTGTTCTGCGAATACGTGCCAGAACTCGTATCCTTCTTGTCTCGTATAACCTGTTTCTCCGGTCATTTGTCGTCGGTAGGTTAATGTGAACGGTGCGACTTCTTTCCCATCCATTCAGCTTATGGCGTATCGGATTCGTTGTGCCTCGTCTTCCCACTGCCAACTGTTTCGACCAAAATAATCTGTGCATGTCATCAGCCACATGCGTATATCTTGGTGTTTCTCATTTCGAAACATGGCGTGGGGTTCCGCTGGGACTCGTGTCCGTTGTCCCAAGGCGTTGGCCATGACCCGTGAGAACAGGTTAAACTGTTCGTCGTTTTCGGCGTCATCGCCGTTTTCTTCTGGCTGGGGAGCGGGTCTCTCGTCCCGTCTTCGTTTCCTGCTTTTGTCTGACTTTCTTCCAGACCATTCTCCCTCATCATTGGGGTCTCCTCCCCCTCCGCCTCCTGGAGCTCCTGCCGCTCCGTGTCGTGGTGGTGGTGGTGGTCTCCCTCCTCCTGCCCCTGAAGCCTCTGGTGTCGGATCGGACACCTTTCCTTTTCCCTTAACCTGCCCCATTAAGGTTTGCACCATTGCCTTCAGCTCCGAGATTTCACCATCTCGTGCTTGCTCTGCCAGCTGGTGCTCTAACATCTCTTGCTTCATGAGATTATGACTTATCTCATGGTTTTCCAGCTCGCTTTTGTGCTGCTCATTTAACCGAACGATCTCTTGATCGAGGAGTCGGTCTCTGTGTATTGACTGAGCCTCCGTTCCTTGTACCGTTTCGTGTGGCTGGGATGTGACAGCCTCATGTCTGGCTTGTCTGTCATCGGTTTCACCCAACCTCTTGGCTACCGTGGAAGCGAAGCTTTCTTGGACCTTCTGGGATTCTTGGTCCAAGATCCGTACTTGTTCGTCCATTCGGTTAAGTTCCTGCCCAACAATTTGGGCGCCAGCCTTTAACTGCGATTTGAATTTCAGCAGTTCATGGGCCATGGTTAGAACCTCGGCTGGTAGGGAGTTGAAAGATAGATGTCGTGCATCTCGGCTTTCTTTGAGCGTGGGATCGAAACGGCCCAGGATTCTGTCAAAGCGTTCGATCCGACCTGTCATGACACAGTCGCGGGTAGGGGCAGGGCTCTTCGAGCCTCTTGTGTGTCTGCTTGTTTGCTTGACCAAGAAGCCGATTCCAAGCCTTGGGGATCGGGGTGCGCGGCCTCCAGAGTGTGACCGAGCTAATCGGGTGCTGTCGGTTTCCACGCTCGGGGCTGTGTCTTGGGACAATTCCTCTTGTCCTTCTCCTTCAGGGGTTTCTTCTGAACGCCATTCCATGGCTTCAGGCACCTTGGGGTCAGAAGCCATCTCTATGGTTTCTATAAGGAAAACTTATCTTTTGTTTCCTCCCCAGACTTCGTGTATCTCAAACTCCGGACTTGAGCGTCTCCCGTCGCTGTAGTACCCGACTTACCAGACCTGACCAATTTCCTCCTCTGGTTTGTAGTAAGGGAACCCTTTTCCTTCCCAATGTTGGTATAAGGCTTCTAGGTCTTGAGTTGTGATGATGTTTTCTGGATTTGTCCAGACTGCATAGGTTTCGTGATAGGGTTTTTGTGTTCCTAGTTCCCTTATGAAGCTCGGGGAATACACTTGTGCTATTAAGGTCGTCCTCAATGGTCTTGGTTCAAAAAGGATTTCGGGTTTGGGAGTATCAATGTCTCTGCCAAACATTCGTCTCAGTAACGATGAGAAATATCAATATACGATTAGGTGGTACCTTCGGCGTGAGGTATTCCGACAGCTAGGACCTTAATCGTGATTATATCGGAGAACTCGTTAAGGAGATACGAGTAATGTAGGCTAGATATAATGGTTTGCTTCGATACGGATTGTCGAAGTACTGGTAACGATATAAAAGTGTAAAATAACTTATTATATTGATAAGATCTCTTCTCCGTGCTTGTTGTTGCTAATAGCCGCGAAGATGCTTCGATATTTATCTTCCGCGTCTGAGCAATCGCGGTATACATGCTAACTCTATACTAACTAAGTACCTTGCCCGCAACTCTGCAAACATTTCCTGAGTGCGAACACTCGTAGACCCTGAAAACTGTCTACCACACCTTTTGCTCCCATGGTCAACTTATCGGTCTGCGCTTCCATTATTCCTGAGGGTGTGGAGACCACGTCAGGTGTCAGCTCATCCGTTTATCCGTTGACAACAGTGGTTACGAATTATCATGCCCTCGTGCTCGTCGAAGGTAGTCTAACTCGCTGGACAGAAGATGGCCAATCTTCCTTGGTTGGTTCCGTCGAGAATTCAACTTGCAACTGCATATTTTATTCTGGTCTTCCGGCATTACACGACTTGTCCTCGGGATCATACCTATACGCTTTGTCCCTCGGACTCCATCTTTTACCAACTTGTCCTTTGTGGATGCACCCGATCCACTTACTGGGCATAGTTACCGCCTTCATACTCTACACGACTTAGTAGGTACGAGGGGACTAACGTTTGTGCGAAACGTCCTGTCACCTTCGACCCACTCTTCCCACTGTCTGTCTTCAAGTGCCTGTAACCTTATGCGCCGTCGTCCGATTCACCTGCCTCCACCTGCATAAGGTGCCCGGAGGTCTCGCCTCGTCTATCCTACGAACAGGATCCGGTCGGACAGACGGCCGCGATGTATACGGTGTTATAGGATGTGTTCCATTGATACTGGTCTTTGGTGTTGGGACGCAACTATCCAGGTGGCCAGTGATGACGCGCCGTCCCAACGCCGGGGCTGGAGGGGGGTGTTATCTTTTTCCTTCGAAGTTGGTATGCGTCAGGGTAGGGTAACTTTGCCCTGTAAATCCTTACGGGGAGTCCGTGCGCCTAACACTGGATATAATGTTCACTTCCCTATAGGTGGTCGAAATATTGGTAACCATATGAAAGTGGAGATAACTTATTATATTGATAAGATCTCTTCTCCGTGCTTGTTGTGTCTAATAGCAACGAAGATGCTTCGATATTTATATTCCGCGTCTGAGCAATGGCGGTATACTTGCTAACTCTATACTAACTAAGTACCTTGCCCGCATCTCTGCCAACTTCACCTGAGTGCAAACACTCGTAGACTCTGAAAACTCTCTCCCACACCTTTTTTGCTCCCATGGCCAACTTATCGGTTTCCGCTTTCATTATTCCTGATGGTGTGGAACCCACGCCAGGTGTCAGCTCATCCGTTTATCCGTTGACAACGATGGTTACGAATTATCTTCCACTCATGCTCGTTGAAGGTAGCCTAACTCGCTGGACAGAAGATGGCCAATCTTCTTTGGTTGGTTCCGTCGAGAATGCAACCTGCAACTGCATGTTGTATTCTGGTCTTCCGGCATTACACGACTTGTCCTCGGGTTCGTACCTATAGGCTTTTTCCCTCGCACTCCATCTTTTACCAACTTGTCCTTTGCGGATGGACCCGATCCACTTACTGGGCATAGTTACCTCCTTCATACTCTACCCCTCTTTGTAAGTACGAGGGGACTAACTTTCGTGCAAAATGTCCCGTTACATTTATCCCACTATTCCGCCTGTCTGTCTTCCAGTGTCTGTAACCTTACGCGCCGCCGTCCGCTTCACCTGCCTCCACTCGCATACGGTGCCCGGACATCTCCCCTTATATATCCCGCGAACGGGATCCAGTCGGACGGACGGCCATGACGTATACGGTGTTATAAGATGTCTTCTGTTGATAGTGGTCCTTGGTGTTGGGACGCAACTACCCAGGCAGCCAGTGATGACGCGCCGTCCCAACGCCGGGGCTCGAGTGTGGTGTTATCTTTTTCCTTCGAAGTTGGTGTGCATCAAGGTTGGGTAACCTTGCCCTGTAAATCCTTACGGGGAGTCCCTGCGCCTAACAATTACAGTACTTGTCTTTGGGATCACACCTACGCGTTTTTCCCCTCTGACTCCATGTTTTACCAACATGTCCTTTGTGGATTCACTTGATCCACTCACTGGGTATAGTGACCTCGTTCATACCCTACAAGTCCTTGTAGGTAAGTGGGGCCTAACTTGCAAGCACAATGTCCAGTTACTATCGACCCACCCTGCCAACCTTTGGTCTTCAAGTGTCAGTCACTTCATGCCCGGTCCTCCAATTTACCCATTTCCATCTGCGAATATCGCCTGGAGGTCCCCCCACATATATGCTGCAAACAGGATCCAGTCGGTCTAACCACCGCGATGTATATAGTGTTATAACAAGTTTTTCAATAATAGTGGTCTTTGGGGCTGGGACGCAATTATCCAGACGGCCAGTGATGAAGCGCCGTTCCAATGCCAGGGCTCGAGAGGGGTGTTATCTTTTTTCTTCGAAGTTCATGCCGGTCAAGGTAGAGTAACTCTGTCCCAGAAATCCTTAAGGGAATTCCCTGCGCCTAACACACTACCTCATTGACAGGACTGGGATGCCAATCGAGTCAGTTGTGGTTTGCTGTAACGTTGACCCTATTCCTTAAATTTCCTTTCAAACTAGGATAGTGCCAGACAACATTGTTATGGCAGCAAATAAACGATACACATACTGAGCAGACCCCCAACCACTGTGCTCTAATCTGTATCTCATAAGTCAGTAAGGCAAACCCTGAAACAGGCTGATGATTTTGGAAATGACTAACCTGTAGGCCCTTGGTCAGGGGCGGGTGAAGACCCAGGGCCACAGGTTGGTTTGGGACTGCTGCGGGGCTATTATTCAGTGAATCAGCTAATATTTGCGCTGGTCCAGTGGCATTATCTGGTGAATTTGAATGTCGTACTATTTATAGATTCACAGAATCATTACTAGGTTGAACAGGTATTTCTGGCCGCGCCGGAGAAATAATACCCCAGGGACCCTATTCAAGGTGTCCCACTGCAGCGAAGTTCACTTCTTCGGCAGCTACTTTGGCATTGCCGCCCCCTCAGGGGCCTGTCCGAGTTGTCCGGCTCTAAGGACATTGGCTTCTGCAGGTCCTTTTGGGTTTTGACCCCCAGCCAGAATATTCCTAATTGGATCCTTGGCGCGTTGGCCAGCTGCAAGCACGTGGGTGGTGTAGGTACGCATGGACCGGCCACACCCAGAGGAGCCTGTCCCAGCTTTCTAGCCAAATGGATTTTGACTTAGGCAGCAGGTACATTTCACACAGCCTCACCTAGGGAAGCCTGACAGAGTTCTCCACCTACAGGGATATGGGCAGGGCGGGCATTAGGAGGAAGTTCACCTGGGTTCCCTATAGTCGTTGCCGCCCCCTACAAGTGTGAGGAGCCTTGAAGTATACAATGCATGCCCGACTACCTGCCCAAGGGGAACTGTTGCATTTGCCACTACCATTTTGCCCTTATTATTTGTCTCATTCAACTTCCAGCAATTGTCCTTCACCACCCCCCTGCCAGTAGAAAAACCCTCTTGCCCAAGCGTTTGGGTAGACAAAACTAACAAATGAAAGACAAGCCTGAAAACAACAACCGGTTTCCAAAACCCTCCGCACACAAGCAACTTATGAAATACAACCCAACAGAGAACAAGAAGCAATAAGAAGGGAAGCAAACCAAACCCCTAAATGAGAAACAAGCAACACACGCCATCATTTGAGCCTGCAGGATAACATCCGTAATCCCAGTGATAATACGGCAGGCTGAAGGGGCAATAAAGATCCCAAGCAGGCAGAGCAGAGGAATGCAGCCCAAGTAATGTGGACAATCCATTCACGCCAGCGGGTGTGTGTGACCAGAATACGAGATGCGGGTGCGTTTCGAATTCTCGACAGAACCAACCCAAGAAGATTGGCCGTCTTCTGTCCAGCGAGTTAGACTACCCTCGGTAAGCACTGGGGCATGATAATTCGTAATCATTGTTGTCAACGGATAAACGGATGAGCTGACACCTGACGTGGTCTCCACACCATCTGTAATAATAGAAGCGCAGACCGCTACTTTGGCCATGGGAGCAAACCGTGTGGTAGAGCGATTTCTGCATCTAGGAGTGTTCGCACCCAGGTGAAGTTTCCAGAAATGCGGACAAGATACTTAGTTAGTATGGAGTTACCATGTATACCGCGATGGCGCAGACGCGGCATATAAATATCGAAGCATCATTGCTGCTATTAGACTCAACAAGTACGCAGAAGAGATTTTATCAATATAATAAGTTTTATACTTTATCGTTACCAACACTTCGAATATCTCCACCGAAGTGACCTTTATATCTTGCCTACATTGCTCGTGTCTTCTTAACGAGTTCTCCGATATAATCAAGATTCAGCTCCTAGCTGTCGGAATTCCTCACGCAGAAGCTACCACCTAACGGTATATTGATATTTCTCATCGTTACCGAGACGAATGTTAGGCATAAACACTTGTACTCCCAAACCCGATACGCTTTTCGAAACAAGACCATTGAGGACCACCTCTATTGACCAAGTCCTCAGCTCTACCGAAGAACTTGAATTAAGGAGGCTAGAACCCTACCACGAATCATCTTTCTGGTTGCTAAGCCCAGAAAACACTGTCACAACCGAGGATATTGCCCCATTATATCGATACAAATATGGCCAAAACTTCACGTATCACACCCCCTCAGAGAAATCAAATTCAATCTGGTATACGCATTACCCACATAATGGCCAGCGTTCGAGTCACTACTATGAGGTACCGGAGGTGTGGGGAGGAAATAAAAGATAAGTTTCCCCTTAAGAAGTCAAAAGAGGGCTTCTGACCCCAAAGCGCCTGAGGTCATGAAATGGCAACAGGAAGAAGCGGCAGAGGGAGGGGACGAATTGTCGCGAGCCTCTCCGCCTAGTATGGAGACAACCGTCACCCCGCTGAGCAGGATGCCTTCCGCTGACGAAGCCTCACCTTCCCCTAGTCTACCCCTGGGTTTCCTAGCAAGGAATGGAAAACGACGAATGGAAGGGACAAGAATTCCCAAACCCACCACTGACCCCATCATGCGCATTCGGATCGCGAGAGTTGACCGAATTCTAGTACGATTTGACCTCAAGCTCACCAAAAGTCAAGATAAATAACATCTTGGTTTCAGCTCCATACCAACCGACGTCCTATTAATGGCCCAGAAACTGTTGAATGTGAAAACACAGTTGAAGTCCGCGGCCCACTTTGTCGGTCAAGTGCTTGCCCGAATAGACGATCACGTACATATTCTAGACCTAGAATCCCAAAAGGTCCATGAATGCTTCTCAACCCAAGTCACCAAACGACTTGGGCAGACAGATGAGAGACAAACCAGACATGACGCTGTCACATCTCAACTCCACCAAGCAGTGCAAGCAACTCAAGAGCAGTCCATGCATTGAGACCTACTCTTGGACCGCGAAATCGTTCGCTTAAATGCGCAGCATAAACGGGAGCTTGAAAATGATGAGATAAGCATCAACCTCATGAAATACGAGCTTCTACACTACGAGGATGATCAAGATGCTAGTGATGGTGAGATGGCGAAACTCAAGTCCATGGTGGAAACACCCATGGGGGAAGTCAAAGGAAAGTGCAAGGTGTCAAATCCAACACCAGAGGCTTCAGGGGCAGGCAGAGGAAGACCCCCACCACTACGACGCGGAGCAGTAGGAGCTCCAGAAGGCGGAGGAGACCCTGATGATGAGGACGAAGGGGGGAAAAGGAAGCCAGATGATGGAAGAAAAGGAAGACGGGGCAAGAGACCTGCACCCCAGCCAGAGGACTGCTATGACGCCGAGAACGAAGAACAGTTTAATCTGTTTTTCCGAGTAATGGCCAATGCGTTGGGACAACAAACGTTTGTCCCAGCGGAACCCCTTGCCCTGTTTAAAAACGAAAAACACCAAGATATACGCATGTGGTTAATGACATGCACAGATTATTTTGGACAAAACGGTTGGCAGTGGGAAAACGAGGCACAACCAATCCGATATGCTCTAAGCCGAATGGAAGGAAAGGAGGTCGCAGCTTTTGCCTTAACCTACCGGCGACTAATGACCGGAGAGATAGGTTACACTAGGCACGAGGGATATGAGTTCGAGAACCTTTTTGCAGAATACCCATGAAGTAGAAAAATCCCTAACAGAAATGGGATCAGTCCACTATAGCGGTGATATTGCTAAGTGCTTACCGCAAATGGAAAATCTCTATATTCATGCAAGAGTCACCGGGATAGTCTGAAGAAAAATGATGGAGGACGAAATTCCTGAAGATGCATTGCGACAACTCTCATATAGAGAAACCATCGACGATGGGGAATGGTTGGAAGCAGTCAGGACCTTAACCCGAGCGGAAGAAGACTTCAAGGAACAGAAAAGCCTTCGAGGATGTGGTCACTCTGGCACGACACGGGGCAAGAAAAGGAAATTGCAGGACTCAAAGCCGACAGCCTCCGCAAAGCGCGTAAAAAAGCAGTACACGGCTAAAGAAAAGGTGGACTATAAGGCAAAGAAGGCTGGAGAAAGCAAGGGGAAAAAGGAAGAGGCGGTCCCAAAGGGGGGGAGGTTAAACACAGGGTGTGGGCAGAAGCCCACAAGGGCGTTGCTCTGAAAGTTGTCGCCAAGTGGAAATCTGACAACGAATGCCGGGGATGCGGAATGAATATCGGCGCTTCGAAATCCTGTCGAAAGCCAGTCCTGGTATGGGTTGTATTTCAAGGGCCAGCAAAGACCAGAGGGCGGTCCTCATTCGCACCAAAGCGACACCAGCAGGTAGCCACTGTGGCCGTAGATGGCGTGAGAGAAAGGTCAAGACGAGCTGCACAAAGGCACCCACCTGGGCCGTTGAGAGTGACGAGATTCTGTAAGAAGTCATCCTGGTACCAACAACAACGGGGATTGGGTAGTCTGGTTGTTAGGTGGTAGCTTCGGCGTGAGGTATTCCGACAGCTAGGACCTTAATCGTGATTATATCGGAGAATTCGTTAAGAAGACACGAGTAATATTGGCTAGATATAATGGTTTGCTTCGATATAGATCGTTGAAGTATTGGTAACGATATAAAAGTGTAGAATAACTTATTATATTGATAAGATCGCTTCTCCGTGCTTGTTGTTTCTAATAGCAGCGAAGATGCTTCGATATTTATATTCCGTGTCTGAGCAATCGCGGTATACATGCTAACTCTATACTAACTAAGTACCTTGCCCACAACTCTGCGAACTTCACCTGAGTGCGAACACTCGTAGACCCTGAAAACTCCCTATCACATCTTTTGCTCCCATGGCCAACTTATCGGTCTGCGCTTCAATTATTCCTGATCGTGAGGAGACCACTTCAGGTGTCAGCTCATCCATTTATCCGTTGGCAACAATGGTTACGAGGTATCTTGCCCTCGTGCTCGTCGAAGGTAGTCTAACTCGCTGGACAGAAGATTGCGATTCTTCTTTGGTTGGTTCCGTCGAGAATTCGGTATGCAACTGCATCTCGTATTCTTGTCTTCCGGCATTACACGACTTGTCCTCGGGATCGTACCTATAGGCATTTTCCCTCGGACTCCATCTTTTACCAACCTGTCCTCTGTGGATTCACCCGATCCACTTACTGGGCATAGTTACCTACTTCATACTCTACATGACTTTGTAGGTACGAGCGGACTAACTTTCGTGCGAAACGTCCTGTTACTTTCGACCCTCTCTTCTGACTGCCTGTCTTCAAGTGTCTGTAACCTTATGCGCCGTCGTCCGATTCACCTGCTTCCACTTGCATAAGGTGCCCGGAGGTCTCCCCTCATATATCCTGTGAACAGGATCCGGTCGGACGGACGGCCGCGACGTATACGGTGTTGTAAGACGTGTTCCATTGATAGTGGTCTTTGGTGTTGGGACGCAACTACCCGGGCGGCCAGTGATGACGCGCCGTCCCAACGCCGGGGCTGGAGGGGGGTGTTATCTTTTTTCTTCGAAGTTGGTATGCGTTAAGGTAGGGTAACTTTGCCCTGTAAATCCTTACGGGGAGTCCGTGCGCCTAACACTGGTTGCCGCCTCGAAACGCAAGACATGCGGCGTACTCGGTGATGCCATCCTACCGGAAGGCTACAAAACCAAAATAAAACGAGAGGGGTTGCGATTCTACAGCCAAAAATCGGTAGTCCATGCTCACCACAGGAACGATAAAAAGTCACAAGCGAAGAAGGCGGTTGACGAGACTAGACCGAAAGAGATGAAAACCATAATTCAGCACAAATCTAAAGTTGCAGGACACCCTAAGGGGGGTCCAAATCCAGTGTAACCTGACATTCTTACCAGGTACAACAGCCAGGCAAATAGAACCCGGGGAGCCTCTATGTTGCACAAGGTTCATGTTTTGCCAAATGGTGTCGGAGGGGGTCCCTCCGCGGGAGTTGGACCATACTTGAAGGCGAAGCTATGGTGGATTCCTCGCAGGGGACAGCCTCACATGAGGCATAAGTCGACGATAAAGGGCGGCGCACCCTAGTCGCGAACTCAAGGGGTACTCTAGTGAACCACCACTCCTGTCATATGGGAACTCCTCAGCAGGAGGTAAAGACCGCCAGTAGTGGGCTGCCCAATATGCAAAAATAAGACACTTGTTGTAAAGGTTTGTCTGAGGAGGCTTTAAGAGCCGAATCCGCGTTGGCGCAGTAACAAACCCCCACATTACATGAAACCGCAGTGATGAAAAGATTTCATCGCAACCAGAGCGAATGCTCATGACCCGTTACAAAACCCGGAGCATTATGCCTGCCCTGAGGGGAAGGCCTTTATTGAAGTAAAAAGAACAAAATGCCAGATAAAGGTACGTTTAGATTCTGGTTCAAACATCTTTCTCATGAACCAGGATACCGCTCAACGTCTTGAGATCACGACTGAAGCTAGGGATTCACCGTTAAAAATTACAACCTTCAATAGCGACACCGCGCCTACAGGAGGAATGTTCTATACCCATCCTATTCAATTGGAAATCGGTGCCAATGGTCACCGGAGCATGATATCCTGCGAAATTGCAAACGCAGGATAATATAATTTGATCATGCAGTTCAGGTGGTGGCCTAAGGAACACCCCCTGATGAACAGCGCAGACCCAAGTCAATGGGTCTTTGAAGAACCAAAGTGCCATACTCATACAGAAGATGAAGCAGTGGGGTATTTGTTTTGAATGGGATGAAACTGTGGCTTAAGATGAAGAAGCCCAGTATGTGGGAAGGATTGAACGAGAAGAAGAAGGGGGTGTACAACTGGACACCCTGCCAAAGCCGTACTGGCAGTATAAAGTGCGTTTTGAAGAGAAAAAAGCTAAGATGTTGACACCTCGACGAACTTTGAACTATGCCATCAACCTTAAGGATGGGGCCGATCCCCTGTGGGGCCCAATTTATCGGATGTCGGCCCACTGACTAAGCGAGCTTGACAAATACCTCAAAAAAACGCTCGCAGAGCTCAAAATCACAGATAGCGAATCCCCTTACGGAGCCCCAATCCTTTCTGTTCCAAAGCCTGATGGCAGTTTGCTTTGCGTCGACTATAGGAACCTGAATAAGCTGACCATCCTGAATAAATACCCACTACCGCTCATGGATGAACTGCGAGATCGTGTTGCTGGAGCAAAAGTGTTTACAAAGCTCGACCTAAAAGATGGATATCATCTGATTAGAATGAGGAAAGGCGATGAATATAAGACAGCCTTTCGGACAAGATCTGGACAATACAAGTACCAGGTTATGCCTTTCGGACTTGTAAACGCTCCCTCAACTTTTGAGACAATGAGGAATAAAATCCGGAGAGACCCTTTGGACCACGGAGTAGTAGTATACATGGATGTCCTGATATACTCCGAAAATGTTGAAGATCACGTCAAACTGGTTCACCAGGTGCTGGACGAGCTTGAACAACACGACCTGGCAGCCTTGTTAAAAATGTCGCTGTGCCACCAAGAGGAAGTCGAATTCCTGGGATACATTGTCAAAACAAGCGGAATCACCATGACTGATAGAAAAGTCAAAAGCGTTCAAAATTGGGCACACCCTAGATGGATTAAAGAAGTCAAAATCTTCATTGGATTGGCAAACTTCTATTGGAGATTCATCAAAGATTTCTCGAAAGTATGCAAACCAATAACTGAGGCGTTAAAAGGGAACCCAAAGGATTTTCGCCGGGGAAGAGTACAGGATGAGGCATTTGAGGAGTTGAAAAAGAGGTTTACAACGGCATCAATCTTATCGCATGTATACGCATTCAGGAAAACAGTAGTGGAGACAGACGCTGGCGACTTCGCGCTCGCATGCGTCCTATCCTAGTACCAAGGAAGACCTCTTCACCCAGTGGTTTTTCATTCGCGAAAGTTGAACAGCGTGGAAAGAAATTACAAGATAGATGATAAGGAATTACACGAAATAATGGAAGCATTCAAGGAACAGAATTGGTATCTCTGGGGCGAAGAAGGACCCCTGACGGTGTATACCGACTACCAGAATCTACAATCTTTCTTAACCAAAAATGTAGGCAACAAGCGGCAAATCCGATGGGCACAGGAGTTGACGAACTAAAACTTCAAAATAGTCTACCGACCGGGAAGCAGAGGCGGGAAACCCGACAGCTTAAGTGGATGGCCAGAGTACCATCCTGAGGAGGGAGCTCGCCACACTGAGCAGTCAATTTTGAAGACAGAACACCTTCAAATTTCTGTAATACATAAACAAAGTGCAGAGAGAGCCCTTACAGCAGAAAGACACGAACCCACAAGCCTCAGGATTATGAAGCTTTCGGACAGAACTATAGTTCCGACAAAAGGATCATGGTTTGCGGCCAGTCATGACATCTATGCCCTAACAGACGGGCTGGTACCAGCAAAAGGACAAACAATGGTTCACTGGCTATTGCGATAGGACTGCCGGAGGGAACCTATGGAAGGCTAGCCGAAAGGAGTGGTAAGGCTCGCAAGGTGGGAATAGCAGTGGGCGGTGGTGTAATAGATGCGGATTACGCGGGGAAGTTAAAGTCATGCCGCAAAATCACGGCACAGGGGACATGTTAGGTGGTAGCTTCGGCGTGAGGTATTCCGACAGCTAGGACCTGAATCGATTTATATCGGAGAACACGCTAAGAAGACGCGAGTAATGTAGGTTAGATATAATGGTATACTTCGGGATAGATTGTCGAAGTATTGATAACGATAAGATAAAAACTTATTATATTGATAAGATGTCTTCTCCGTGCTTCTTGTGTCTAATAGCAGCGAAGATACTTCGATATTTATATTCCGCGTCTGAGCAATCGCGGTATACACGCTAAGTCTATACTAATTAAGTATCTTGCCCGCAACTCTGCGAACTTCACTTGAGTGCGAACACTCGTAGACCCTGAAAACTCTCGACCAGACTTTTTGCTCCCATGGCGAACTTATCGGACTGCGCTTCTGTTATTCCTAATGGTGTGGAGACCTCGTCAGGTGTCAGCTCATCCGCTCATCCGTTGACAACAGTGGTGATGAATTATCTTGCCCTCGTGTTCGTCGAGGGTAGTCTAACTCGCCAAACAGAAGATGGCCAATCTTCTTTGCATGGTTCCGTCGAGAATTCAACCTGCAACTGCATGTTGTATTCTGGTCTTCAGGCATTACACGAGTTGTCCTTGGGATCGTACCTATTGGCTTTTTCCCTCGGGATCTATCTTTTACCAACTTGTCCTCTGTGGATGCACCCGAACCACTTACTGGGCATAGTTACCTCCTTCATACTCTACACGGCTTTGTAGGTCCGAGGGGACTAACCTTTGTGCAAAACGTCCCGTTACCTTCCACCCACTATTCCGACTGTCTGACTTGAAGTGTCTGTAACATTTATGCGCCGTCGTCCGATTGACCTGTTCCCACTTGCATTAGATGCCCGAAGGTCTCCCCTTATATATCCTGCGAACAGGACCCGGTCGGACAGACGGCCGCGACGTATCCGGTGCTATAAGAGGTGTTCCATTGATAGTGGTCTTTGGTGTTGGGACGCAACTACCCAGGCGGCCAGTGATAACGCACCGTCCCAACGCCGGGGCTGGAGGGGGGTGTTATCTTTTTCCTTCGAAGTTCGTGTGCATCAAGGTAGGGTAACTTTGCCCTGTAAATCCTTACGGGGAGTCTGTGCGCCTAACAGGACAGCTAGTTTAAAGCAGAGGATCGGATAGCGCAACTCATAATAGAGAAAATTGCTAACACCGAGGACATGGAAGTAGATGAGCTAGGATTAACTGAGCGAGAAAAAAGGGGTTTCAGGTCAAGCGATCCAAACCCCAAGCGATCCATCACGGCTAGAGAAGAGGGAGTCAGGATGTGCTTCCTTTACGCGAACACAAGCTACAACGAATTCTTTAGCGCCGCTGATATCGGCTCCCACTCTCGGTTAGTCAAAGAAAGGGAAATGTTCTCAAGTGCTCATGTCAATGCAGCCCTGACGTCAACAATGCACGATTCATTTCTAGACAAGGTTAGTTAGCTGGCAAAGAAGAGGGAGGTGGCAGGAACGACGCTGAGAACTTGTGAGGTTAAGAGAAGGTCGAAACAAGATCCCCGATGAAGGGATATAAAAGGACGGATTACTATACTACAAGAATCCATTGTACATTACGGAAAGCAAATGCCTGCACAGCGAGATAGCGCAAGGCTGTCACGACTCGTTAGTAGCAGGGCACTAGGGACAGGAAAAAATGATTGAGAGAGTAACACAGGATTTCTACTGGCACGGACTCCCAGATTGGATCAGAGACTATTTACGATCCTGCAACGAATGTCAACAGATTAAATCCCCGCGCCATGCTAAGTATGGATTACTTCAACCTTGAGAAGTACAGTATGCTGCGTGGACCTCCATATCGAAGGACTTCAATACACAGCTACCAGAATCTCAGGGTAAGACCCAGCTAATCGTAGTAGTAGAGCGGTTCACAAAAATGGACCAATTCAGGGCCCCCCACGAAAGCCCGACCGCAAAAGAAGTTGCAGACACCATCCTTCGGGAAGTCTGGAAACTTCATGGGTTACCAATCCTAATCATATGGGACATGGGTGCAAAGCTTTCCCGCGAGTTTTGCGAATTATTGTGCAAAATCATAGGAGTCAAACGAGGCATCTCAACGGTGTAGTACCCACAGACTGACGGACCAACGGAAACAACCAACCAAGTGCTGGAAGGTTATTTGCGGACATTTGTCAACTATGATGAGAACTGGAGGCACAAAATGTTTCCAGTAGCCGAACATGCCTATATTAACTCCGCAACGAATGAGCACAAAATGACCCCATTCTTCGGCAACTATGGCTTTCAACCACGGACAGAGTGGATGAAAGAAAGAAAGAGAAGCCCATAAACCCAGGGAGAGATTGTATGCTCAGTGGATTTAGGACATACATCGAGAGGCGAAACGCACCCTAGAGAATACACGGGAATCAATAAAGAAAGAGTATGACCAGAGCGCCACGGAACAACCCAGTATCGAGGCTGGCGGAATGGAAATATTGAACGCGCAGAATATACATACCAAAGGACCGTCGAAGATGTTGAGTCCGAAGCTGTCTGGCCCCTTCAAAGTACTAGAAAGGAAAGGAAGACGGGCATACAAGTTAGAAATATCGCCCAGGTAGAACATTCATCCCGTGTTTCATGTTTCTGGGTTGGAATCCTACAGTCCTCAAAAAGACCAGCTCGCGAACAACCACCATGAGATTCCGAAAACATTGAGGAGGATTTAGAGTGGGAGGTAGAAAGGAGTGTCAAGAGCGAGATTATGTCATATATGCGAATGGTTTGAGGAAGGAATAAACCGATTAAAGAGCTTCAGTACTTTGTAAAGTAGAAAGTCTGTGCGGAGGAGCAAAATACTTGCGAACCCCGGGAGAGGATAAACAACACTAGAGAAGACGTGGAAAGGTTTCATAGGAAAATAAGCAAATGCCGAGCCCGGGAGTGGTCAAGTAAGATAAGAAATTTTTTCCATGGGTGGACAAGTAAATGCCGGTGGCTTTTACCCCTGCAATAGGGACCTTGAAATGGAAGATAGATTGTATAATCGACATTGAGTATTCGGGACGAACACTTCGAAGAGAGCAGCTCGTGTTGGGTGCATGGACTCCTTGTGAGGATTTACAGGGCAGAGTTACCCTCCCTTGACATGCACGAACTTTGAAGGAAAAAGATAACACCCCCCCCAGCCCCAGCGTTGGGACGGCGCCTCATCACAGGCCACCTGAGTAGTTGCGTCCCAACACCAAAGGCCACTCTCAATGGAACACATCTTCTGACACAGTATACATCGCGGCCATGCTTCCGACCAGATCCTGTTCGTAGCATATAGGGGGGGTGACCTTCGGGCACCTTTTGCAGGGGAAGGCACGTGAACCGGAAGATGGCGCATAAGGCTACCAACACTTGAAGGCAGACGGTTGGAAGAGTGGGTCCAAGGTGATGTGACGTTTTGCACGAAGGTTAGTCACCTTGTACCTGAGAAAACGTGTAGAGTATGAGGGAGGTAACTATGCCCAGTAAGTGGATCGGGTGAATTCACAAAGGACCGGGTGGTAAAAGATGGAATCCGAGGGAAAAAAAACATGTGTACGATCCCGCGGACAAGTCGTGTAATGCCGGAAGTGCAGAATACGACATGTCGGTCCATGTCGAATTCTCGACTGAACAAACCAAAGAACATTGTCCATCTTCTGTCCAGCGAGTTAGACTACGTGGGTAAGCACAGGGGCAACATAATTCGTAATCATCATTGTTAATGGATAAACGGATGAGCTGACAGCTGACATGGTCTCCACACCATCACGAATGACAGAAGCGCCGACTGATAAGTTGGCCATGGGAGCAAAAGGTGTTGTGGAGAGTTTTTAGGGTCTACCAGTGTTCGCACTCAGGTAAGGTTTCCTGAACTGCGGACAAGATACTTAACTAGTACAGAGTTAGCATGTATACCGTGATTGCTCAGACGCGGAATATAAATATTGAACCATCTTCGCTGCCATTAGACTCAACAAGCCCGGAGAAGAGATTTTATCAATATAATAAGTTTTATACTTTAACGTTACCAACACTTCGACTATCTACACTGAAGTGACCTTTATATCTAGCCTACATTACTCATGTCTTCTTAACGAGTTCTCCGATATAATAAACGATTCAGGTCCTACGTGTTGGAATACCTCACGCTGAGGCTACCACCTAACACGATGTGACCAAGGTCAGAAACTGGTAAAGGGGGGACCCTTCGCTTATCTCAGTAAGATGTGGTCCAGCGTCTGGTGGCGTCCAGAGTATTAGGCACTGCGTCCTGTGCGTCCTGAGTCCTAGGTGCTGCGTTCTGTTGCTTCTGGTGGGTTGTGTTAGACCATGCTTGCGTCCTGATTCGCAATTTCCATTCTGCCGTCCTTTGCACCTGATGCCCAGCACACTCAGAATGCTAGCTATAATTTTTGCTCATGCTTTCTCCTGCGAGCCAGGATGTTAAGTGGTAACTTCAGATTGCAGAATTATGACAGCCAAGAGCTGAATTGTTTTATATTGGAGCACTCGTTAAGAAGACATGAGTAATATAAGCCAGATATAATGGAATGCTTCTTCATAAATCATCAGAGTAATAGTAACAATATTCTGGAGAATTTATTATATTAATAAGCTCTCTTCTTCGTGCTTGTTCCTGCCAATACCATCAAAGATGCTTTGATATTTATGTTCCCTATCTGAGCAATGGCCGTATACATACCAACTTCATACTACCGAAGTACCTCGCTAACAATTCTGCGAACTTCATCTGGGTGACAACACGCATAGACCCCGAAACCTCTCTACCACCCCTTTCTCACTCCCATTGTCTACCTATCTGTCTGCCCTTCTTTTCTTCCTCAGGGTGTGGAGACCACATCAGGTGTCAGCTTATCCATTTATCCATTAACTGTAGTATTTACAAATTATCTTACCCCCGTAGCTCTCAGGAGTTGTCTAACTCGCCAGACAGAAGATGGCCCGTCTTCTTTCCTTAGTTCAAGGGGGAATTTGGCATCCAATCTCATGTCGTATGCTTGTTCACTGGTATTATATGACTTGTTCTCGAGATCCCACCTATTCCTTTTTTCTCAGACTTCATTCTATACCAACTTGTCCTTTGAGATTCCCCCGATCTACCTACTAGGCATAGTTACCTCCTTCATACTCTACTCATCTTTGTAGGTAATCTTGCGTGTAGTAGGGTATGGGCAACCACCCTAGTTGTGTTGTGGAGAACATAGGACAACCTTGCGCTTAAACCACTAGCTGCGCACACATTGTTGTTAGTCCTATTTAGTTAGCAGCGGCACGCATCTGAGAATGGAACAAGTTCTCTCACATCCACCACGTCCACCCATCCAACTGGTTATGAGCCTTTACGTTCTACCCAGCTTAAGCCAAGAAGAAAAATCATCCATTGGAGAGGCGGCTATCTACGCCATGTGCTTTTTTGAATCGTTCTTCTCACCCACCTTGACTAAAGGAGAAAAATTGTCCATTCGATAGGTGGCTATCTACGCCATGTGCTTTTTCGAATCGTTTTTCTCACCGTTTGTTTAATTGATATTTTTCTCTCTCTCTCTCTCTTGTTCAACTCATCTCGTTCGTACGATGACTGACCTTTATGAATCTACGCAGTTGAGCTGTGTGTTGTTTCCTCTCTTTGGAGATAATAATTTCGGGCCTTGGAGGCAGAGCATGTCAGATCAATTGAAAGAATTGGACCTCTGGTGAATCGTATCGGGTCGTGAAAAGTTACCTGATGATGATAGCACGGATGCGGCAGTGAACACCGCCTACAACAAGCATTTGCGGAAGTGTTTTTGGATTACAGCAAAGATTTGGAACGCTATGGAGCCACGGATTTGTGCCCAATATACGTCAGCTGCCTACAATGAGGATCCAGAATCCCTATGGAAGAAGCTTGAAGAACGCTATCGCCAAGCTCTTGGGCTGGCACTCTACTATTTTCGGAGATCTCTTTTTGACTGCACCTTTGACCCATATCGGATGGCAGCAGAATATGCCTACAAGATCAAACAAATTATAGAATGTTTGCACAACGCAGAGGAAGAGATCAACCCTCACGAGAAAACCTTTTACCTGTTAAACAGTCTACCGGCGTCATGGTACAGGTGGCGTGATCTTCAAAGCACAATTCTTAAACCAGACCAACCAGAGGATTTGATCGCGGCTATCAAAGCAAGAGAATCTACCATGAATCATGACAAAGGGGGGTCTACTGGTAACGATGCTGGTCTGGCGGTAAGAGGTAAAGGATATGGCTATGGCTCTTCGGCTTCGGGGTCTAGGGGAGCATCTAGTAGTCAGACGATAAGAGGGAATAGACAAGTGAACGATGGACAGTCGGTGGTTTGTTACTACTGTCAGAAGAAGTGTCACTGGCGCAGTGAATGTCGGAAACTCAGATCAGACACAGCAACAGGGATTCGTAAGAAGAAAGTCAAGAAAGCAGCGCAACTGCCTTCGACAAATCAACCAAAGAACTCTCTCTTTACAGCTTTCAGGTCGACCTGTGCACCTACCAGCCGACATCAATGGCTTTTGGATAGTGACTGTAGTACCCATGTTACGGGTTTGAGGGACTGTTTTACCACCTGCGAACGAATTCCCGACGGCGAACACAGGATTCGTGTTGCCAACAATGCAGAGATCAATGCTCTTGGTTGAGCCGATGTCACGCTCTTGGTATGGGATGATGGAATGCAATCCAAGATAGAGTCACTCTTGAAAGATGTGTTGCACGTTCCAGCTTCCGGCGAGAACAGTCTACCTTCGGTTTCTCAACTACAACGCTCGGGTATTTTAGTTGAGTTCCCACCAAGTGGGTGAGCTACTATGAGATATAGTAACGGCTCTTTGGTTGGAGTAGCAGAAGCGAACGGGCTCTATGTACTGAGACCTATGAGGGGTGAAGTATTGGGACACCTTGGAGTTAATAATGCGTTTGCTCTGGACACTGGCAAAGGAGCAGCCAAGGAGGCCGCGCGGTGGCATTTCAGGCTAGCGCACTTAGGAGCAGAAGCTATGCGTAGGCTGTCGCTGGAGGATAACGATATTCCCAGTATATGGAAGGTACCACGTTGTGTTTGCGCGGGTTGTGTGTATGGAAAAATGGTAAGGAAGCCGTTCCCGTCAATTTTACCATCGTCAAAAGCGATGCAACCTCTCGAGATCGTCCACCGTGATATAGCCGGACAGATCGCTCCGAAATCACTTGAGGGAGCTCTCCATCTCCTTATGTTTACAGATGATGTCACCAGGTACAAGGTGAATTATCTACTAAAGCGCAAATCAGACGGATTTGCTCGCTTTAAGGAATATAAAGCCTTGGTAGAGAAACAACAAGGAAAGGTTATTAGGAAACTCCGCACGGATCGGGTAGGGGAATATATGTCAAAGGAATTTGGTCATCTCTTACAACAAGAGGGAATCAAGATTCAAAGAACGACGCCAGATACGCCTCAATCCAATGGAGTGAGTGAAAGAGCGAACAGTACCATCATTGGAACTACGCGTGCGCTTTTACATGCAGTCAGTGCCCCTAAGCAATACTGGGCTTAGGCGGCGATGACAGTGATATATGTCCGCAATCCGCTTCCTACACCCGCGATTCAGACAGGTTTTACACCGTACGAGCTTTGGCAGGGAAGGAAACACATCTACGAGCATCTTCGGGTATGGAGTTGTGTAGCCAATGCGCCGGAGATTCAGCCATGGGAGGACCAGCTGGCTTGGGGTGACGAGTTTGACGAGGAGGAAGCACCAGGGGAGAAGGCACCTGAGAGGAGAGTGCGGGAAGAGGAGCAAGAACAAGTATTTGATTGGGGAGACGCCGAAGAGGTACTGGCAAGCTTTCACCTACGCAAACCACAAGGCGAGTCGTCATCGGCAGGACAATCCTCCAATGGTGGTGATGGTGATGGTGATGATGATAATGATGTAGACTGGGAAGAGATGCCGTTTGTGACGACGAGAAAGAAGAGGAGGAAATTGGACACTCCAGGAATGCTCAGGGGGCTGAGAGCAGACACGAATAGCTCCTACTGGGAATCCCAGAAAGGAAAACTCCCTACTACGAAGGGAATGGGAAGAACACATTCAAAGAGTGGGTCCGGAACATCAAACACAGGTACTAGTGAAGCGATGGTGGAGGCCATCTACATGGTGGAGGCAGGTCCGAATACGTATAAGTCGCTATCGAGTCAGATGAAAGGTGCGAATGCCAGGAGGCTATCGCCTCTGAGTGTGCATCTTTGGAGAAGATTAAGGAGTTGACGTTCGTTCATGAGATACCAGAAACGAAGAAAGCAATCTTTACGAAACTCATTTTACCGCACAAGCTCAATCCGGTTGGGCAAACCGTGCGGTATAAAGCTGGCATTGCTAGGCAGCGAGCTGCATGAGAAGGTGTATGTGTCGCTACCAGTTGGGGTGTTTGGACGGGAGAGGCTGGCATGTCTCAATCGCAGTCTCTATGGGTTAAAACAGTCTCCACGATGCTGGTACACCACGATCGACAACTTTCTAATCACAAAAATAGCGTTTCGCCGAGGCAGGTTTGGTTGCTGTGTTTATACCCACGACAATGGAACGATACTGGCACTCTATGTTAATGATATGCTCATTGCAGGAGCGTTGGGAGAAGTGAAGCTCGTATGTGATAAGTTAAAAAGCAAGTTTGAGATGGTTGATCTTGGAACTGTGAGCCATTTTCTTAGTATGGTCGTATCGATGGATAAGAATTATCATACGATTTCCTTGACACAGGAAGGGGATATTGACCGGGTGTTGGAGAGGTTTGGCATGGCGAGTTGCAAACGCGTAGGAACACGAATGGAAAATGACAAAAGGGGCATGGAAGGATGGGGAGACAAACAGTGCGATCGCACTCTCTATTTGCAGCTTATTGGGAGTCTTGGCTGGATTGCGACCGGCACCCGTCCTGATATTGCTTTTACGGTTTCTTACCTTGGAGGATTCAACGCAGACCCTAATGATCATCACTGGCTTTGTGTAAAACAGGTTCTCAGATATCTTGCAGGCACGAAGAAGCCCCGGCTCAGTCTGGGGGGAGAAATGCGAGCAGGCGTACCTTTAGCTGGATTTGGGGATTCAGACTTCACTGGCGACGGAGGAACGCTGAAATCAAGTTCTGGATATTGCGTTCTTCTGGGAATGGGAATGATTCAGTGGCATTCGAAACGTCAAGCTCTCGCGGCTACGGGCACTGCAGATGCGGAGTTTATCGCGAGCGCATCACCAATGCAAAAGCTCGTTTGGTTTCCAAACTTAATAACAGAGATCATTAGATCCGAGTTACCTGTCTGTACTCTATATAACGACAATCAAGCCTCATTTTCTACGTTTAAAGACACCGCGTATAAACCTCACAGCAAACACATTGGCGTTCGCATGCATCAGATCAGATAATTTATAGAAGATGGAAGGGAGGTGACCAGGGATTATTGCAGAACAAACGATATGGTTGCAGATGGGTTGACTAAACCCCTTGGACTTAACAACAATATTCTGTTTGTGCAGATGTGTGGATTGTCTTGATAGATTGCTACTTTTACTTGGAATTTTGTTAGATAGCTCATATAAGGGTGATACCCAACATCAGCAAAAACATCATCTTGCGGCCCATCTCTCCTCGCTCACCCTGTGCGCCGGACGTTCCAGGCGCTTATAATGTAAACTTGAGTTCTGAGTGCGTCCGCACGAGTTTATTCCGTCCGGAAGTGAAAGGGCCGGCTCCAATGCCTCCAGACGCCACAGGCAGCATCTGGAGGCATTGGACACAGCCCTTTTGTGTCCAGACCGCTTAGACCCCCCCCGCGCAGAAACCCTCCCTCTAGCGCCCAGCCTCTTCCTCCCTTCGTGCCTAAAGTCCACGTTCGCATGCTGCCGTTCTGCAGACGCCTTTCAACCGCAACCTCTCTGATCGCGGCCCCCCCCCAGACACGCCGGCCCGCCGGCTTTCCTCCCATGTTACCGTCTCTGCAATTGGTTCGTCACTAGCCTCTCTCTGAATCTGTTTCACACCGGGAACCCGTCCAACATCACATCTGTTTCTCCCCCACCGCCGGATACCATCCGTCTTCTAGCATATGCGGCGGATGCTTTCCAGTCTTCATTCTTTCACCCAATTTCCTCCCAAAGCCCTCAGCCCTTGCTGCTCCACCCTCTGATCCTACCGTGTATTCTGCCATATCCGGTGGACGTCCCCCACCACCTTGTGCTTTAGCTAGGCTCTTTCCTCAGCTCTCCACATCCTATCTTGTTTGCCCCGTTCGGCACGCCGTCCGCCCCCGGACTCTAGCTGGCCGCTCGTGGGCTCCCACAGTCTTCCCTGGCTTCTAAGAGTCCCCCAGAGACATTCCCGTGCCTCTTAACTCACAACTGCCTGCTAGACTACTTGACCAAGCCTGCCCGGTTTAAAACCATCCCCCGACACATTCCCATGCCTACCGAACGTACGGTTAGGTGGTAGCTTCGGTGTGAGGTATTCCGACAGCTAGGACCTTAATCGTAATTATATCGGAGAACTCGTTAAGAAGACACGAGTAATGTAGGCTAGATATAATGTTCCCTTCGGTATAGGTGGTCGAAATATTGGTAACAATATAAAAGTGTAGAAAACTTATTATATTGATAAGATCTCTTCTCCGTGCTTGTTGTGTCTAATAGCAATGAAGATGCTTCGATATTTATATTCCGCGTCTGAGCAATGGCGGTATACATGCTAACTCTATACTAACTAAGTACCTTGCCTGTATCTCAGCGAACTTCGCCTGAGTGCGAACACTCGTAGACCCTGAAAACTCTCTACCACACCTGTTTTGCTCCCATGGCCAACTTATCGGTTTGCGCTTTCATTATTCCCGATGGTGTGGAAACCATGTCAGGTGTCAGCTCATCCGTTTATCCGTTGACAACGATAGTTACGAATTGTCTTGCCCTCATGCTCGTTGAAGGTAGTCTAACTCGCTGGATAGAAGATGGCCAATCTTCTTTGGTTGGTTTCGTCGAGAATGCAACCTGCAACTGCATGTTGTATTCTGGTCTTCCGGCATTACACGACTTGTCCTCGGGATCCTACCTATAGGCTTTTGCCCTCGGACTCCATCTTTTACCAACTTGTCCTTTGTGGATGCACCCCATCCACTTACTGGGCATGGTTACCTCCTTCATACTTTACACGTCTTTGTAAGTACGAGGGGACTAACTTTCGTGCATCACGTCCCGTTACATTTATCCCACATTTCCAACTGTCTGTCTTCAAGTGTCTGTAACCTTATCCGCCGTCTTCCGTGTCACCTGCCTCGGCTTGCATAAGGTGCCCGGAGGTCTCCTCTCATCTACCCTGCGAACAGGGTCCGGTGGGACAGACGGCCGCGACGTATACGTTGTTATATAATGTGTTCCATTGATAGTGGTCTTTGGTGTTGGGACGCAACTACCCAGGCGGCCAGTGCAGATGCGCCGTCCCAACGCTGGGGCTAGAGGGGGCTGTTATCTTTTTCCTTCGAGGTTGGTGTGCTTCAAGGTAGGGTAACTTTGCCCTGTAAATCCTTACGGGGAGTCCGTGCGCCTAACAGGAGCCCAGACCCTAATCTCAGAAAGGGAACGCTGTCGCTAAGGCTCAACAGATGGGATATAAGGTGTAAGGCTAGGATAGGAACAGGGATGAAAGGGGCATCCCCGAATGAAAAACGAGCTTGAAAAGAATGAGAATTATCATCACAAATCCAAAGAGCAAATCTCTAAAGCCTGAAGAGAATATATATTCCAGACGAAAAAGAGCTGGAAAAGAACAAGAATGATTTGCAAAGATTCCAAGAGCAGGTCCCGGGAGCTGACGCGGTCAATGAAACATAGCCAGTATCTGTAGACTATATTGGGTTTGGGCAACCGCAGTGGGCTAATCCAAACAAGAAATGTGGGAGAAAAAGTGCAAGGATAGCTCGCAAAACTCTAAAGGCTAAACTCCAAATGAAAAACACCCCAGGAAATGTCCGCAGGAGATAGTTGCAGGTCTAAATTAAGTGTACTCAGCCGGTCAGCCCTGACGTAGCCCGCTAATGTAAACAGAAATAGTCAGGAAACAGTGAGAAAAACACAAACTCTAGACACAAAAATCAAAACCCCTAAAATAAAACACTAAAAAGAAAGGTTGAAGTGTCCATCGCGGCCTAGAACCTCTAACTTGCCTGAAATGGACCTGTACCCTCTGCTAGCTAGACATTAGCCACATGCATCGGGGCAGGAGAGCTTTGTTGGCAGAGGTAGTGAGCCAGGACATAAACCGACATGAGCGGGCTACCAACGGCCATTTCTGCCGCTGGTACTATCGTAGACCTTGCTAACAGAATGGATGAAAAACCGGGTGGTCGTAACTGGAACTTACCAGGTGTAGAGCATGCACTTGGGTCGGTTGGGGATTCAGCGGCTGGGCTTAATTCTCGTCCGGCTCCTCCAGCTGCCGCAATATCTGCAGACACATCGCTTGGAGCTGAATCGGAGAGGGAATGGATTCTGCCGGGCATACCAACTTGGGTCGCCAATGTGTTGACAGGCTGCTCGCCCGCTGAGGCCAGCATCAAAAGATGCTCGGCGGACCTTCTGGCCGCTGCATGCTCAGAGGGGGACGCCACATGGCCCGGATTGGGAGTCAATGGCGGAGGGCTTTTAGGCGGACCAGGCCTGTGAGCAGGTACCGGAGTCAGGTTAAGCTCCCTGTCCAGCCTGTCCGGTTCAACCGCAATGCCGGCATCCATTGCCCCCACATGGTGGGCCACCTCCCAGTCGGGTTCCGGACTTTCATTCGAACTGTATGGCTCATCAGCCTCTTGCATGACCGCCAGGTGGCGTTTACCACTGGTATTTGCTGCCGTCCGAGGTTCTTTCTTTAGGTCAGTCACCTATCCTCTTTGTCTACAAGAACTCAAAACACGAGTGCCCAAGTTAGCACAACGGACAGAGGCTTGCTTACCAGGAGATGATGTAGGGCCGGAATCCGGGGCCGGGATCGCCCCTTGACCAAATCGAGGCCCCTATCAGCAGTGACATTGGACTCTAGCTCTGATTCGCCAACCTCCGCCGAATTGATGCGGTGTGTTCTCCCAGTCGTTTTTGTGGTATTACGGCTCGTGGTGGTCCTGGATGAGGTGGTTCGCTTTGTGGCCGCAGCTGACGACTCTGGCTGGTGGCCGTCAGAGTTCGGCTCCTCATTGCTCCTGGGCCACGCCTCCTCTGAAGGGGTGCCCCGGTTATCGGGTGGATCAAACCGCAGGTCACCAGGAGCAGGGGTGCTATCTTCCGTATTGGTGCTGCGATGGGCACAGAAGAGCAGATCGATTGGTTCGCTTGGTGGATTCATGGACCACCATATGCGGACATCCCTGCTATTTGTGATTCGGATCATTTTAGCAAGCGGCAATGCCTCCTCAGGATCGTCTCACAGCAAAGGTGTACCCTGTCCTCTCGCCCAACGAGCATACGATATCTGAATCCAGGTGACAAGATTCTGTCTATCCCGGCAACGAGCTTCGCAAGGGTGGGCTCAGTTAGCTCCATCCAGTAAACATGTTCGTGCGTTTGCCTCTGGATTTTGTCCATCCCGGCAGGAAGTGGGCGGCTTGGGCGGACTTCGGATGGCCGATCCACCCAGAGACGGACAGAGTACGGACCGGCGATACCTGCAGGAGCTGTATTAGCATATAGGAACATTAATACGGACGCTGGGGGCTAACTTACGATCATTTCTGGCGGGGGCGGGGTCCGCAACCCCAATAGCGGCAACAGGCTGCACTTTCAACATGTCTGTTTAGATACGCTGATGTTTTGTTGCTATGTACTTTAGCAAAAGGTCAAGGCATTCGGTTCAACGTTCCCCAAGGAGGTTATTAGCCTGCCAGAGTCCCGACCTCCTGCTAACAGGCCGGAGGGTAATAGCATATGCCAGAATGGCCGCCCATTGGGCGGCTGTACTCTGCTTCTACCCCGGGATCCTGACTTGCTCCATCTTACATTTCATAGCATTTCGCCTGGGTTTATACTCCTGACCATACGCAAATGTGCTTAGACCAGTTAACATCGCCGGCGTTTTTAAAGGCCGCCAATTTTTCAAAAGGGAGGCCAGGCCAACCTTCGAGGCTGCCATTGTAATACTGGTCGGGGCGGGGGGTGGTTGCTGGATCGGAAAGAGGCTTATTTTAAACAAAAAAGGTCCCTGCGCGGATGAATGATAACCGCTAGCAGATGCTGGTACGTTTGAGGATGAAGGATTGTGGAAGAGCTGAAAATGGAAATAGAGAGGGCCTAGCGGATAGTAAAGCCAGTTCTGCTGATGGTAAACGGCTGCGAGAGAAGGTTATTAGCTAGGGAAACGCAGATAGGTAAATCTGAAATGAGCTGAGGATATACTAGTGGTACTCCGGGGGAGTGAGAGGTTGTGCTGAGCACCATGGGTCCTGTTAGGATGGGCTGGCGGATCGAAGATGTGATTGTCATTTTGGAAAAGGTTGTGGAGAGAAGATGAAGGGGGGGGAAAGTGAGAGCTTATATAGGCCGCACGAGGATGGTTTTAGTGGGGTTCATAGGATCGTACCCTGTACAAACTTGAATATTGATATCTTGAAAAGTCATGTGATCGAGGCACAAAGACATACCCAGGATAGGCTTCAGATAAGGTTTTAAGCCGCAACGGAGCCGGATGGGAGCCACATGCGAGCCACGACCTGTGAGCCAAGACACTTCCAAATCTCTTCAGTCTGCCGACAATAGGGTTAGCATCCTCTTAACAAAGAATAGGTTTAACAAGTTAAACCGTGAATACCGGTTGGCAGCTTGAATGTCCTGACCTGTTCGTTATCTGACTAAACAAACTTGAAGTTTCCCAATTTACCCCTTGAAAGAAACCACCCTTTCACTTTGAAAGATACTAAGTCCGCTGCAGTCCGTCTGCCCATCAGCTCACGCATCCGCCAGACTACTTGAAAGAGAAACAAACAAACACCACACACGATAACCTCCAAGACAACAAGGTGTCCTTATAGCAGGCGACGTTATCAACAAGGCGCTGAATACGAAAACCAGCTTGACACAATGCTTCTTGATATCATTTGATCCCGCCATGCGATTGCAGACGCGGCCTCCTCCACAGCACGACCTACTTTTGTTCATGATGAACTTGAAAACATGACCTACTCAGACTACAAATCTGATCCCGGGCTCGAGATCGCCGATATCCATACAGCAAGCGGTGAGATAGATGATATGCACAACAATTCAGACACAGAGGACGTCTCCACCCACCAGTCTGCCCGCGCCTTTCGGGTCAAGAATCTATTCCCAGTGCCGGCAGACCTCTCGGCGAAGTTGCTGGCTATACCAAGCTCAACAAGGCCATGACCGATGACCATTGGAGCCCTTTCTCATCTGAAGAGGACTTTAATTTGGCGAGCGTGTTTGTCCGGAGCAAGGTAGCCAAGTCGCAGATCGACGCGTACTTTGCCCAATGTTTGGGCGGTACATATAGCAGATCATTCCGGTCCGCCTATACCTTGCGACAACCCCATGACGTACTGGACCACTTTCGTGAATACTTGGTGTGGGCGGAAGCAAGTATTGATCATGGTCGACATGCAACAACTTTCTATTATCGAAATATTAGTGACTGTGTCCGCTACCTGATCCGCCAGGTCGCATATAGCTCGGATATAGTTTACGGACCTATTGGCGAATATGATTCGCGTGGGGAGTGCTTATATTCAGGGATGCCTACGCCGGTCTGGGGGTGGGATCTACAGGTATGAGATAGGGCCTGACAGGTCTTGGAAGAGGTGGTTCCAGTGCTAAAAGCCTATTCGGTTCCTTGGTAGAAAACTTTGCCCTCCAGGTCAACAGTGGTTCCCATTATGGATTATCTGACAAGAAACACCTTACCAATTTCTCAGGAGATGAGAAAGCCTGGCCAGTATACATGACGATCGGCAATATCGTTTCTTGGACGAGAAACAGCCCTGCCAAGATGCCAATCCTGCTTCTGGCATTGCTTCCAGTACCCCCAAAGTTCACAGGCGAATCAGCCCGTGCCAAAGAAGGCCAGCGGTAGACAAATGCGGATACCCTGCGGGCTGTCTTCGATCTTGTCCTGGCACCATTACAGCCGGTTGCCCCAGAAGGAACGGTAATGGATTGTGTGGACAGCAAAACACGCCTTGGTTTTCCCATTTTGTCGGGCAGGATTGCGGATCATGCTGAGCATGCAGCCTTGGAAGGAATAGGCCATAAGTCATGCCCAAAGTGTGAGGTTCCGTGCGAGGAGCTCCGGGGTGATCCGCGGCGGATATATGAGACCGGCGACAACATGCGATGTAGGGAGAAAGCCTTCAGGCATGACCCTGCAGAAGCGGCCGGCATTGCAGAATACTTTCAGCGGTTGGGCGTCAAAATAGCAAACAATGTATTCATTGGACTGGATTGAGTAAGCCCCACGGACCTACACAAGCCGGACCTCTTGCACAAAATCTACCTTGGCTTATTGAAACATATGATGGAATGGGTGGAAGGATTCCTGAAAAAGCATAAAGGACAACAGGCGTTCGATGATGTTTGGAAAGAAATTCCTCCTTACCCCAGATTTAGCGTACCGAAGAAGGCCTATCGCGAAATCACACAATGGTAGGGAGAAGATGCGCAATCTCGGCCAGTGTATTCCGGCTGTATTGGCATCCGCATTGCGAAATCCGGACAGTTCTGAGTATCATGATTTCAAGAGTGATTTGCAGTGTGTTAGCGCGCTGGTTGATTTCTCTCTCATGGCTGAATATCGGAGTCATACACCAGACACACTTTCCTACATGGAAAGCTACCTGCCGACATTTCTCCAGACAAAGGCCATTTTTCACGAGTTCCGTACCTCCAAGGCTACTCGCACCTAAGCAGATCACCTGGATCAGGAGATAAGGGAACTGAAGGCGGATCAGCGTGCTAAAGAAGTCCACCATAGAACCGTCGATAATCACTGTCGACAGGCTGATCAAGAGAGGGTTGAAAGGTCCGATCGGCAGGCGGATTTGATACTGCGTGAGAACCACTTCAACTTCATCAAGATGCACTACCTGACTCACTTTGCCTCCAACGTACGGCGTTTTGGCTCGATATTGATGTATTCAACAGAGATCGGTGAACTAGCATATAAGGATCAGATTAAAGATTGATACCGCAGGTGAAACAAGAATGACGCCTCCCGGGAGATCTTGTCGCAATATGGCCGCCAACATGCCCTAGGAATGAGGTTGCAGACTATAGAACCACTTTCTAAAGGTAAAGGTGTGATCGTGGCTGAAGATAGTGGGATGGAAATGCGGGCTTTTTCAAGTCACAGTATGGCTCGCCAGGTTCTCAATGGCCATATGAAGAACACCAGCACGCTGACCAAACTATGCGCAACCCTCAATATCCATTATTCCGACATGATGCAGGAGATACTACGTTTTACTAGGCAGACTGCTGCGCATGACCGGCGGTTGCCAGTGGACCCCACCGCACTAGGGTTACTCCCTGTAGAAGGATTTGCTCAGCTTCAAATTCCAGTCACTGAGTCTCAGGAAACTGACAGGTTCCAGATCCACCGGGCCTGCTGCACTGGAACAAATGCATTCCGTAACGGTGGCCCCAGAAATGATTGGGTATGGGTCCAGACTGGTGGGGAAGCGAACTATGGAGATTTACAAGAACAGGTGGTGGCTCGCTTGCTAGCACTTTTCAAGATAAGAAATATTCTCAGTGAGGCGGGAGCTGTTCATCGGTTGGCATTGGTTTACATACTGATCCAGTCAATAGTGGCAGATTTCACATTGCGAGCAGACATATTCGAGTCCGCAGGCGGGTCAATGGTCGAAACATGCGAATAGTCAGTATAGGGGCAGTCATCGCACAGGGGCAGGTAATTCCTCGCGGGGAGAGGCAATGGATAGTGAATCACAGGATTGATCTGAGGATGTTTAATGAAATATATTGAATTATTCTATCCAATTATTTCTAGTATTTATACGAGTTAAGGCTGGGCACTTAAGGTGGAGGTTCCCATATTGAGTGACCGGCTTCAACTCGGCCACCGGAGTACTACACACTCCGCCGGCGTTTAAGAGAATATTATAAATAGGTTGAATTGTTTTGCATGAATATACGGCCAAGTTGAAACGGTACACTTAAGATGGCAGTGCCCATATTGAGTCTCCGGCTTGAACTTGGCCGCCCGGGGTACTACCCGATCCGGGGGCGTTTAAGGGGAGATTTTAAACAGGTTGAATTGTTCTGCATGAATATGCAGCCAGGTGGAAGCCGTACACTTAAGATGGCAGTTCCCATATTGAGTGTCCAGCTTCAACTCGGCTGCGGGGGTAATATACGATCTGCGGGCGTTTAAGGGAATATTTTAAATAGGTTGAATTGAGTAGGCAGCCGAGTTGAAGCCGGCCACTTAAGGGAGAGATTCCCTTAGAAAGTGTCCTGCTTCAAGTCGGCCGCGTGAGTTCTGCGGATGATTAATAATACCAATTTATTCTCTCCTGGGGTGAAGCCAGGCCAAGTAGCGGGGCTCCATGGCGGCCGCGCCGGGCATCTTGTGAACAGTAAGGGAATTAGGGAAGTGACAGTAGGGCGCCGGCTAAGAAAAGTGCCACGTAGGATGTCAGCGGACTGGAGCGGACCGATCTAGGTTGCTAGAGGTGGGACGGATCTGGGAGGGCCGCCGGATGCGTGCAGTTGGTAAGAGTAGGCAGGAGGCCTGTGGACGAGAGGATAAGGGGGCGGATACAACAGGAAGGCGCTGGGAGGCAGTGGGGTTGCAAGGAGCGCATCACACGCTTTGGAGGGAAAGTGGGGCGTCTGGGCGCACCAGATTCAAGAGATGAAAGGCATCCAGGGCTCAGGAGATCCGGAGAGACGGGAGGCAAAGAGCGGCCTGCCTTCGTCCGGACACAGGCTTGATACATCCTGTGAAAAAGATTTTTTTGCTGATGAACGGTGGAGTGTGAGGGAGTATTATATGAGCATGTATACGGGTGGCACCCGTAGGGGGAGTGCTGAGTCTAGTAGGGTACGGGCAACCGCCCTAGTTGTGTTGAGGAGAACATAGGACAGCGTTGAGGGTAAACCACTAGTTGCGTACACATGTTTGTGAGTCCTATTTAGTTAGCAGCGGCGCGCATCTGAGAATAGCACAAGTTCTCTCACATCCACCACGTCCACCCATCCAACAGGTAAACGGGGTCTAACTCTTGTGAAAACATCCTGTTACCTTCAACTCACTCTTCTAGTGTTTGTTACGGGGCGGGGCGGGGCGGGTTTTCACTACCCAGACCCCGCCCTTACACGGGGCGGGGGGGGTATTTTCGGGTAATCCCCGCCCCGCCCCCGTCCGGGGCCCACCCGCACTCATTTCCTGCACGGGCCCCATTTGTTACCACCTATTGTTAACAGGGGCCCATCTGGGGTATGCGTGCGGTGGGGGCCTGAGCGGGGACCGGGGCAGGGAATGCCGAAAAACACACCCCACCCCAGGCCGTTGAGTGGGGTGGGGCGGGGAAAAGGGCCCGGGGCCGGCATTTTTTGGGGCCCCGTCCGCCCCGTAAAGAACTCTACACTCTTCTGACAGTCTGTCTTTGAGTGTCTTTAACTTTATGCGCCGGTGTCCAATTCACCTGCTTCCACTTGCATAAGGTGCCTGAAGGTCTCCCTCCATGTATCCTGCGAACCGAACCCGGTCGGATGGGCAGCCATGACACATACAGCGTTACAAGACGTCTCCAAATGACAGTTGTTATCGGTCTTGGCAGGCAACTACCCAATGGTATGGTGGTAAAGCGCTATTCCAACGACGGGGCTGGAGGGGCGCATTATCATTTTTATTTGAAGTTCGTGCACATGAAGGTAGGGTAACCTTGCTTCCTACATTCTTACAGGGAGTCTCTGCGTCTAACAGAGGAGACTGGTTTAAATACATGAATCCAGAGCGATACCATTTCCGCAATGACAATCATTACTTGTTGCTGCACACAGCCCGGAATCCTTTAATCCTTCAAGAACAAAGAGTCATAGCTCAGCCTCCCCTAGCGCTAGATAACCATTCCATACCTGGAATTCTAGATATAAACTGCGAGCAAAGTAAACTAAACAGAGGAATACGATAGTCTAGCCTATCAGACTCTGACCCAATGGCGGAGCTGAAATCAAATGGTATAAACCACATATAGATCAAACTAAACATAAGAAATCCTGCACTGCCCACTCCTGTACTAGAAAATTTCTTTAATATTCGGACGCCTTGGCGCGGATTTGTATGTGTCTTGGCGCCAAGGTGTCCGGATACTTTTGAAATTGGCTAGTATACAATTAGTGGAACATGTAAACATGGTAAAATCCCGTACTCCCAGGACCCTGTAGGATGGGCCTAACCGCAGATTCATGCCCCAAGAAATGAATGCCCCAAAGAACCCCCAAACTCAGGAAACATAAGCAGGAAAGCATAAGGAAACCCTCCCACAGGCCCCCAATAACACAAGGAAAATTAAGCTAAGGCCCATGTGGCCGGGCGTGACAGAAAGGATAGGAAACTACAAAGCCAAAAATCAAAACATACAACAAAGAGTAGAGCCAGCTATAACCCCAAAATATTTTGGTCATGCTGGAGATTATATCCTACAGAGGCATTAGCAACAGTCTAGGAGGCAGTGCTATTCCAAGACAGAGCGTAACCGAGGTAGGAGGCTATAGTGGAAGGAGGATAGTGCTGTAAGAACCCAGCTAAGGCACTAAGATGCCAGCAGTGGATAGTGCGACCGTAGGGTATCAGCAGGGGGAGGGGGCAGTAGGGTGCCAGCCAATCCGACTGTGTGGATAGGAAAGAGGATAGGTAGATCAATTTCTTTGCTGGGGAAACTATCCGTAATGGTGGTAATTTCTAACAAGGCAGGTGTCAGCTGGTTCTGTAAGAGGCGTATGGGGAAAGCGACCGTGGCCTGTTGAACTATTTCCCCTCTGCAAACTATGTACCCAGCTGTCTGAAATATGGGTCTTAAAGTAAGTGTGCCCAACCGTAGAGTGCTAAGCAAGGCGAGGCATCTGCGGAGTAGGGATAGAAAACAACATTGTGAGATGATGAAACCCAGCAGCAAAAGATGGAAAGAAGGAGAGGATGCACCCAAAGGATAGACCTAGGGGCGTTCAGAGAAAAGGGAGAGTTGATCACCCCCTAGGGATCAAAACATGATGGGCGGTAGAGTGGGAAGAAGTGATGATAATCTTGTGGTGTTGAGATTTCAAGGTTTGGAGGTGTTGAGGAGATGGAGGGTATTAGTAAAGCTCGGAATTTGTTTTGTTGTTTGTTTAATTTAATTAAGATATTTGCTGTTAATGTACAGAAACTTGCTTGCAGCGCTAGCTATGGCATAAACTAAACATCAATTACAAACAAATAATACAAAGGAAATAACCATGCAAAATTCTCCCAGGTGGAACTTTCGCCCTAGTACCACAAATGGTGTCTGCTTACCAAAGTAAAGAAATATAGGCCAATCAAGTGAAAAACTTATAAAAAGTACAGAAAGTCTTAACTCAACAGTTAGGAATACAACCACTACCAGGCTAATCTGCAGGCGGTAAGGGTGTAGGATATCCGCTTCTGAGAAGCATCACAGGAGGGAAGCCAGTTTGTGTGGCACGGATGGAGTTGGCAAGACCTAATATTCAGGTTTTACTTGTCCAGAGAGTCTACTCTTGACCAACTGAAAGCGTGTCAGGGAGGTGACCGGCTCTTTCTCAGACTTTGAGTTCACAGTATAGGATCACATGTTCAAAGGTCGCTGCGTCCTTTTGGCAGGTAGGGCTGGTTTTGTCTGGATCTTTCTCACTCCAGGTTGGATGGGTGGCTGAGTAGGATTGACCCACCCGCATTTGATGTATTCTCCCTGTTGTGACTCTGTCGAGGCCTATCAAGAGGTGAGGGATCAGTGTCAGCATGTACGGGTGGTAAAGAGGCGGTGGGGTGGTGACTGCTAAGGCCAGTCTTGAAGAAGTTGTCCTTTTAACATTGATTTCAGTTCACGGTACGACCTTCATGGCCCACAGTGAGCAGGAGGTCTTGCATCGATGGGGAGGAGGTGTGCATGGAGGACTGGTAAGGCTTTGGCCATGCTACCACTGGGCAGAGTGAATAGCACATGGCATCAATCGGCAAGTGGAACTGAACTGCAGGGACTGGTCTATGCTGGTACCATCGTAGTGGTAAATAGTTTTCTTTCAGTCTAACAAGTAGAGGACAGAGAGACTCTGTGGCCCGTTTCTGGCTGTTTGCGGGGAAGGCGGCAGGCATTTTGGCTGCTGGCTTGATCAGTGGTGATAGGCAGGCTATCTTAAATGCTGTCAGTTTTCTCTTGTGTGGGAGAAGGGACTCTAGTGGAGGGAGACATGCCTTGAATGGGAGGATGCTTACTGGGGTGGAGTAGAAGCAGTTGGTGACCCATGTTAGGACCTTGTTCCAAAGAACACCTATCTTACCAAGGGTGGATGCATTAGGGCAAACAAGTCTGCCCTGTAGGTTAGGATTGGGAGGACCAGACCAGATGCTAGTCTACGGTTCATATGCGGTGCGAGGACCATTCCTGGTGCGGATAGTTGTTTGATAATAGAGCAACATCCTTGTGCGAGGGCTAAGGGCTTTGGAAAATGGGTAGAGGGTTCAAATGAGAGTGGAGGCCAGTACTCAAGCCATCAGATGCTTAAGGAGGGGTGAAATGATGACCCATGTAGTGAGAGAGGTGAGCGCGAAGTAGTGTCTCGATCGCTTGGTGTGCGCCAGTCCCAGAGTTCGGTTTTAAGAACTGCGAAGGAGATGTCTATCCAGCTTCCCCTTCATTTTAGTATGGCGTACATATGCTGAAACATCTGACAGTTCCTCCGGTAGGACAATGACCCAATGCTAACGGCAAAATCATCAACATAAGAACATCTAATCCAGTGAGGAACAGGCATGTGAAGTACACAAACATATATTACAAACAACAAAGGAGAGCCAGGGAACCCCTGTGGGGTGCCAACTTCAACAGGAAGAAAAATATTAGGAGAGCCTTGAAAAATCAAGCGGCACTTGCAATCTGCCAAAAATAAACGAACGCAAGAAACCAAATAATGTGGAACCTTGCCATTCATCAATGATGTTAGTACAACTCATGCAATATTATTGAAGAGCCCCTTAATGTCAAGAATGAGTGTAGAAGCTTTAGAGGAGGGCTGCTGGAGACTGGTAATCTCATGGGTCAGAGCGGCGCATGCATGGAATGTGCTGAGGCTCGGGAGGGAACCACATTGGTTGCGGCTCAGCAATCCCACAGAGTGCGCAAGAAGGGAGAGTCTTGAAGCTACAATCCTCTCCAGGATTTGCAAAATTGTCTGGAGGAGGAATATGACTCAGAAGGACTGATTGACAAAGTCGTCTGGTTTACTGGATTTAGATAGTACTATCCCATTGGCTTGTTTCAGTGAGGATGGATGAAAGGAATATATGACCAGGGGGCCAAGGAGGTATAGCAATAGGGAAGGGTTGGTCTTGTTGACCATTTTCCAAATGCCGCATAGGATCTGATCAAGTCTCGGGGCTGAGGTGTGGGATGATTAGAAGAGAGCCATGCATATTTCTTGCGGCGAGAGTGGGGAGAAATTCCGGAATGAGCTTAAGATGTTGGGTGTGGGAGTAGGGTGGTCTTTGGGAAAGAAGTGAGGCAATAGGGCAGAGTTTATTTCGGTCTGTGTCAATGAATCGGGAAACCAGAGAAAGCAGTCAGGCTGTTGCCCAGCAGAGAGGGATTTGGCAGTCCAGATATCCTGGGTTCCTACACTGGCAAGAAACTCCTTCCAGTGGTCTTTTGTGGCTTTCTTGATAGCCTTAAAATATGTAAAGTGCCGGGCCTTCGCTTCTGGCAAAGACTGGTGAGAGTGCTGCGAACGGTGCAATTGTAGCCCTTCGTATAGGTCCTGGTTGAGAACTGACAAGGTGTCATTCAACCCTGGTTTAGAGTGTACTGAGGGACGCTTGACAGGTGTGTGCAAGGTGAGTAGAGAGGTGATAGAGGACAAATGCTGGACAAACCAGGCCCATCATGAATTTTGGGTTGGAAGAGGGGGGGTGTTAGGTGGTAGCTTCGGCGTGAGGTATTCCGACAGCTAGGACCTTAATCGGAATTATATCGGAGAACTCGTTAAGAAGACACGAGTAATATAGGCTAGATATAATGATTCACTTCGGCATAGATCGTCGAAGTATTGGTAACGATATAAAAGTGTAGATAACTTATTATATTCATAAGATCTCTTCTCTGTGCTTTGAGTTTAATAGCAGCGAAGATGCTTCGATATTTATATTCCGCGTCTGAGCAATCGCGGTATACATGCTAACTCTATACTAACTAAGTACCTTGCCCGCAACTCTGCGAACCTCACCTGAGTGCGAACACTCGTAGACCCTGAAAACTCTCTACCATATCATTTTTGCTCCCATGATCAACTGATCGGTCTGCCCGTCTGTTATCCCTGATGGTGTGGAGACTACATCAGGTGTCAGCTCATCCATTTATCCGTTGACAACAATGGTTATGAATCATCTTGCCCCCGTGCTCACCGAGGGTAGTCTAACTAGCTGGACCAAAGAGGGCCATTCTTCATTGGTTGGTTCCGTCGAGAATTCAACACGCGACTGGATGTTGTATTCTGGTCTTCCGGCATTACACGACTGGTCCTCGGGATCGTACCTATAGGCTTTTCCCCTCGAACTCCATCTTTTACCAACTTGTCCTCTCTGGATGCACCCGATCCACTTACTGGGCATAGTTACCTCCTTCATACTCTACACGACTTAGTAGGTATGAGGGGACTAACTTTCGTGCGAAACGTCCCGTTACATTCGGCCCACTCTTCTGACTGTCTGTCTTCAAGTGTCTGTAGCCTTATGGGCCATCGCCCGATTCACCTGCCTCCACCTGCATAAGGTGTACGAAGGTCTCCCCTCATATATCCTGCGAACAGGACCCGGTCGGACGGACGGTCGCGACGTATACGGTGTTATAAGATGTGTTCCATTGTTAGTGTGCTTTGGTGTTGGGACGCAACTACCCTAGCGGCCAGTGATGACGCACCGTCACAACACCGGGGCTGGAGGGGGGTGTTATCTTTTTCCTTCGAAGTTCGTGTGCGTCAAGGTAGAGTAACCTTGCCCTGTAAATCCTTACGGGGAGTCCGTGCGCTTAACAGGGGGGTTCACGTATCTTCATCTGCTGTAGGGCTGGAGCTAGTGTGGCGCAATCGGACTTCATCCAGTTTGAGGAGAGGGGGGAGGAGCGTAGCAGAGGGCCTGTCAAGGAAATCATAATTGGAACATGGTCAGAGCCAGTACTAGGGAGATGAGTAGACCACAGGGAAAAACAAGTGCTATTGCACTATTGGTAGATGACAAATCAAGAACAGAGGGCCTGTTTTTGGCCACAAAGGGAAAGCAGGTGAGAACCCCAGAGGTATTTAGAAGAGAAAAACCCCAATCGGTGGCGTTATCAAAGTATGAAGCTGAAATTGCCACCCCTGAGGCAGAGTATTCCCTTAGGGGGTCTGATACTGGATTGCGAATATTGAAGTCACGAGAGGCAAGTTTTGATCATGAAACCTGTTCTCAGAGAAAATAGTTTGAACAACAGAAGAAGTACTATTGGTTGAGTAACCATTATACACTCTCAAACCCGGATGGTTTAAATCAAACAGTCCTGAGGACGTATGCAGATCAACTGCGATCCAAGGAGAGCAATCACAAAACACTGGGAGAATAGGATCAGTCTGTAAAAACCCATGGTAAACATAGCATGCAACCTTGGAGGCCACACCAGAAATTATCTCAGGGGCAAACACCTTAAACACACAAAACAATAGTAGGGGGTTGCGAAAAACAAGGGGGTCTTGCAACAAAACAAATGAAGGTAAAGGGGTCTGAGTTGAAGGCTGTTACAAGGAGAAGAAAACAGATTCCAGCTTCCGAGGCAGTTGTGTTGAACAAAGGAGAGTTTTTGTATGGCGGGGGTAGGGGCCGGCCGCAACCCTCCTGAGTTGTTTGTATTGTACTCAATGATTAATCATGCGACGAGTGGGAGCAAGAGGAGTGTTAGGTCGTAGCTTCGGCATGAGGTATTCCGACAGCTAGGACCTGAGTCGTTATTATATCAGAGAACTCGTTAAGAAGAGACGAGTAATGTAGGCTAGATATAAAGGCTACTTCGGTATAGATAGTGGAAGGATTGGTAAAGATAAGTAGAAACTTATTGTATTGATGAGATCTCTTCTCCGTGCTTGTTGTTTGTAATAGCAGCGAAGATGCTTCAATATTTGTATTCCGGGTCTGAGCAATCGCCTTATACATGCTCTCGCTATACTAACTTAGTACCTTATTCACATTTCTGCGAACTGCACCTGAGTGTGAACACTCGTAGACCCTGAAAAGCCTCGATCACACCTTTTGCTCCCATGGCCAACTTATCGGTTTGTGCGTCAGTTATTCCTCATCGTGTGGAGACCACGTCTGGTGTCAGCTCATCCATTTATCTGTTGGCAACTATGGTTATGAATTATCATACCCACGTGCTCACCGCGGGTTCTAACTCGCTGGACAGAAGATGGCCAATCTTGGGTAGATGGTTCCGTAGAGAATTCGCCATGCATCCGCATATCGTATTCTGGTCTTGCGGCATTACACCATATGTTCTCGGGATCGTCCCAATAGGTTTTTTCCCCTGGACTCTATCTTTTGCCAACCTGTCCTTTGTGGATGCACCCAATCCACTTACTGGGCATAGTTACCTCCATCAGACTCTACCAGTCTTTGTAGGTACAAGTGGACTAACTGTCGTGCAAAGCGTCCTGTTACCTTCGACCCACTCTGGCGATAGTCTCTCTTCGTGTCCGTAACCTTATGTGCCGTTGCCCGACACACCTGCCTCCACCCACATAAGGTGCTCAAGGCCCCTCCCGCATATATCCTGCCAACAGGATCCAGTCGGTCAGACGGCCGCGCCGTATACGGTGTTATAAGATGCGTTGCAGGAATATTGGTCTCTGGTGTTGGGACCCAACTACCCCGGCGGTGAGTGATGACCCACTGGCCCAACGCCGGGGCTAGAGGGGGTTCTGATCTTTTTCCTTCGAGGTTCATGCATGTCAAGGCAAGGTAACTCTGCCTTGTAAATCCTAACGGGGAGTCCGTGCGCCTCACAAGAGCTCCCCTCTTCGAAGTGTTCATCCCGAATACTCTATGTTTGATTATACAATCTATCTTCCGTCTCAACCTCCACATAGTAGGGGTAAAAACCACTGGCGTTTACATGTCAACCGATGGAAAACCTTTCTTAGGTTACTCGACCTCTCCCCGGCTTGGCATCTCCGGATGTTCCCCATGAAACATTCCCCCTCTTCCTCCTCGTTCTTCACACCTTCGGGTGGCTGCGAAGTATTCTAATCCTCAACGCAGCATTTCCATTGCACAAAATCCCGAGGCTCTTCCCTCGGCATATTCCTCCCTCGAACCTCTGGCATCTAAGCAATGATCTCGCTCGGGACAATCCTTTCTATCTCCCACTCGAAATCCCTCTGAATGTCTTCGGGATCTTGTGGTGGTTGTACACGAGCTCGTGTGTTCGAGGACTCCTAGGGTTCCAACGGGGAAACATGAAAGACCGGATGAATTTTCCACCTTGGCGCTATTTCTAGCCTGTATGCCCGGCTTCCTTTCCTTTCTAGCACTTTGAATAGGCCATTCAGCTTTGGACTCAACCTCTTCGATAGTCGTTTGGTACATATGTTGTTTGAGTTCAACATTACCAAGTGGGCAACCTTGATGCTGGGTTTTCCGTCTCTTTCCGGTCATAACATTTCTTCCTCGATTGCCATGTATTTTCTAGGGTTTGTTTCGCCTGTCATTGTATGTACGGCATCCCGTGAGCATACATTGTCGCCCCGGGGTTATGAGCTTCTCCTTCTTTCATCCACACGGTTTGTGGGCGAAAGCCGTAGTTGCCGAAAAATGGCTTCATTTTATGTGCGTTAATTGTGAGGTAATTATAGGCATGTTCGGCTAATGGCAGCAGTTGGTACAAGTCGGTCTGATCTTAGTTGACAAATGTTCGTAAGTAACCTTCCAGCACTTGATTGGTTCTGTCAGGTTGTGTTACGCGCACGGACTCCCCGTAAGGATTTACAGGGCAAAGTTACCCTACCTTGACGCACACCAACTTCGAAGGAAAAAGATAACACCCCCTTCCAGCCGCGGCGTTGGGACGGCGCGTCATCACTGACCGCCTGGGTCGTTGCGTCCCAACACTAAAGACCACTATCAGCGGAACACATCTTATAACACCATATAAGTCGCGGCTGTCGATCCGAGCGGGTCCTGTTCGCAGGGGATAAGGGGGGAGACCTTTAGGCACCTTATGTAGGTGGAAGCAGGTGAATCGGACGACGGCGCATAAGGTTACAGACACTTGAAGAGAGACAGTCGGAACAGTGAGTCGAATGTAACGAGACGTTTTTCACAAAAGTTAGTCCCCTCGTACCTAGAAAGTCGTGTAGAGTATGAAGGAGGTAACTATGCCCAGTAAGTGGATCGGGTGCAACTACAGAGGACAAGTTGGTAGAAGATGGGGTCCGAGGAAAAATGCCTATAAGTACGATCCCGAGGGCAAGTCGCGTAATGCCGGAAGACCAGAATATGAGATGCGGTCGGATACCGAATTCTCACCAGAACCAACCAAAGAAGAATGACCATCTTCTGTCCAGCGAGTTAGACTACCCTCGACAAGCACGAGGGCAAGATAACTAGTAATCATTGCGGTCAACGGATAAACGGATGAGCTGACACCTGACGTGGTCTCCACACCATCAGGAATAATGATTAGCGCAGACCGATAAGTTGGCCATGGGAGCAAAAGGTGTAGTAGAGAGTTTTCAGGGTCTACGAGTGTTCGCACTCAGGGGAAGTTCGGAGGGTTGCGGGCAAGGTACTTAGTTGGTATAGAGTTAGCATGTAGACCGCCATTGCTCAGACGCGGAATATAAATATCGAAGCATCTTCGCTGCTATTAGACACAACAAGCACGGAGAAGAGATCCTATCAATATAATAAGTTATCTACACTTTTATATCGTTACCAATACTCCGAGTATCTACACTGAAGTGAATATTATATCTAGCCTACATTACTCATGTCTTCTTAACGAGTTCTCCGATATAATTACAATCATGGTCCTAGCTGTCGGAATTCCTCACGCCGAAGCTACCACCTACCAGTATGTTGATACTTCTCATAGTTACCAAGAGGAATGTTTGGCAGAGACACTCATACTCGCAAACCCACAAAACCCTTCGACCCAAGACCCTTAAGGACTATCTCAATAAAAGAAGTCCTCACCCCTTTACCTGAATTAGGGACACAGGAGCCCTATTACGAAGCTTAATTCCGGTGGATAAACCCAGAAAAGACCGTTACCCACGAAGACATAGCCGCACTATACCAATACCACTACGGTAAAGAATTCACCTATCACACCCCCTCGGAGAAATCAAACTCAATTGGGTACACCCAGTACCCGGCGACAGTATTAGGCGCACGGACTCCCTGTAAGGATTTACAGGTCAAGGTTACCCTACCTTGACGCACACCAACTTCGAAGGAAAAAGATAACACCCCTCTCTAGCCCCGGCGTTGCGACAGCGCGTCATCACGGGCCGCCAGGGTAGTTGCGTCCCAACACCCAAGACCACTATCAGCTGAGCACATCTTATAACACTGTATACGTCGCGGCTGTCGGTCCGATCGGATCCTGTTCCCAGGATACATGAGGGGAGACCTCCGCGCACCTTATGCAAGTGGGGGCAGGTGAACCGGGCGACGGCGTATAAGGTTACAGACACCTGAAGACAGACAGTCGGAAGACAGGGTCGCAAATAAGAGGACGTTTCGCACGAAGGATAGTCCCCGCGTATCTACTATGTCGTGTCGCGTATGCAGGAGGTAACTATACCCAGTAAGTGGATCGAGTGCATCCACAAAGGACAAGTTGTTAAAAGATGGAGTCCGAGGGAAGAAGCCCATAGGTACGATCCCGAGGACAAGTCGTGTAATGCCGGAAGACCAGAATACAACATGCAGCCGCGTGTGCAATTCTCGACCAAACCAACCAAAGAAGAATGGCCATCTTCGGTCAAGCGAGTTTGACTACCCCTCGTGAGCCAGGGGGCAAGATAATTTGTAACCATTGTTCTCAACGGATAAACGGATGAGCTGACACCTAACGTGGTCTCCACACCATCAGGGATAACAGACGCGCAGACCGATAAGTTGACCATGGGAGCAAAAAGTGTGATAGAGAGTTTTCAGGGTCTACGAGTGTTCGCACTCAGGTGAAGTTCGCACAGTTGCGGGCAAGGTACTTCGTTAGTATAGAGTTAGCCTGTATACCGCGATTGCTCAGACGCTGAATATAAATATCGCAGCATCTTCGCTGCGATTAGACACAACAAGCACGGAGAAGAGATCTTATCAATATAATAAGTTATCTACACTTTTATATCGTTACCAATACTTTGACTATCTACACCGAAGTGAATATTATATCTAGCCTACATTACTCTTGTCTTCTTAACGAGTTGTCCGATATAATCACGATCCAGGTCCTAGCTGTCAGAATGCCTCACGCCGTAGCTACCACGTAACAGTATATTGATACTTCTCATCGTTACCCAGACAAATGTTGCGCACAGACTCTCATACTCCCAAAACCCAATAACCCTTCGAACCAAGACCACAGAGAACTATCGCAATAAACAAAGTCCTCACTCCTACACCCGACTGAGGGAGTCAAGAGCCCTACCACGAATCGTATTTCTGGTGGATAAACCGTGAGAACACCGTTACACTCGAAGATATCACCGCACTATACCAATACCAGCACGGTGAAACCTTTGTCTACCACCGACCCTCGAGAAATTAAACTCCACTTGGTACACCCCGTACCCACAAGACTATCAACACTCAAGTCCGTGTTTTGAGATACCAGCAGTGTGGGGAGGAAACAAAAGATAAGTTTTCCTTATGGAAACCATAGAGATGGCTTCTGACCCCAAAGCGCCTGAAGTCATGGAATGGCAACAGGAAGAAGGTGGAGGAGGAAGCGAAGAAGGGGCTGAGCTCTCCTCCGTTCAAGCTCCCAGCGTGGAAACCACCGTCACCCACCTCATCCGATCGCATTCCGCTTGACGGACACCCCGATCCCCTATTGGCCTAGGCTCAAAGAGGAAGCCGCCGAACGCCCGAGCCTACCGGCGAATCCCTCATGGCCGTTCGGATCAGAAGATTAGACCAAATCCTCGGCCGGTTTGACCCAAAACTCACCACAAGCCAAGAGAGAGAACATCTTGGGTTCAGCTCCCTTCCCCCCAATATCTTATTGATGGCCCAAGAACTGGTGACCGTCAAAAATCAGTTGAAGTCCGGGGTCCAGATAGTTGGTCGAGAACTAACCCGAATAGACGAACAAGTACAACCTTTGGACTTGGAGTCGCAAAAAGTCCAGGAAAGCTTCGCAACCCAGGTCACGGAACGACTGGCGGAGACGGACGAGAGACAAACCAAACATGAGGCAGTCACCTCCCATCTTCACGAAGCTGTGCAGGGGTCTGGCGAACAGTCTATGCATAGAGATTTACTCCTGGACCAAGAGATTGTTCGAATAAAAGAACAACATAAACGGGAGATGGAAAATCACGAGATGAGTATTAATCTCGTAAGGGATGAGTTGCAACGACAACAGGAGTCTCGAGAAGCCCAAGATGGCGAAATCGCGGTGCTTAAGGCTCTGGTGGAACAGTTGTTGGGACAAGTGAAAGGGAAAGGCAAGGTGTCAGATCCGACACCAGAGACTTCAGGGGCGGGTGGAGGAAGGCCACTACCACCACCACGACACGGAGCGGCAGGAGCATCAGACGGAGGAGGGGGAGGAGACCCCGATGACGACGGAGAAGGGTCTGGTAGGTAACCAGATGAGTGATGGAAAGGAAGACGGGACGAGAGATCCGCACCCCAGCCGGAAGAAAACGGCTATGACGCCGAAAAGGACGAACAGTTTAACCTGTTCTCACGGGTCATGGCCAACGCCTTGGGACAATGAAGGAGAGTCCCGGCGGAACCTGCTGCCATGTTTAGGCACGAGAAACCGCAAGATATCCGCATGTGGCTAATGACATGCACGGATTACTTTGGTCGAAAAGGTTGGCAGTGGGAGGACAAGGCACAACAAATCCGGTACGCCATAAGCCGAATGGACGGGAAAGAAGTCGTACTGTTTGAGTTACCCTACCGATGACAAATGACAAGAGAAATAGGTTATACGAGACAAGAAGGGTACGAGTTCTGGCATGTCTTTGCAGAACAAGCCCTGCGACGCTTCGTACACACCCATGAAGTGGAAAAGTCCCCGCGAGAAATGGGATCGGTCAAATATCGTGGTGATGTCGGCAAATTCTTGATGGAGATGGAAAATCTCAACATCCATGCAAGGGTCACCGGGATAGCTAGGAGAACAATGATTGTAGATGAACTTCCAGTAGAAGCATCGCGACGGCTCTCACATAGAGAATAGGTTGACGATAAGGAATGTTTGGAAGGAGTCAGGACTGTAACCTGAGCGGAAGAAGATTTCAAAGAACGAAAAGATCTTCAAGGAGGAGGTCCCTCCGGCACGACACGCTGCGAAAAACGGAAATTCGAGGATTCAAAGCCGATGGTCGCCGCTAGATGTGTAAAAAAGCAGTACACGGCTAAGGAAAAGGCGGACTACCAAAAGAAAAAGACTGGGGAAAGGAAGGTGAAGAATCAAGGGTCGGTGGCACCGAAGGGGGAGGTAAGACATACGGTGTGGTCGGAAGCACACCAGGGCGTGGATCAGAAGGTTGTCGATAAACGGAAATCTGACAACGAATGCACGCCATCCGGGATGAGGAACCATTTTTGGAAACACTGTCGAAAACCGATACAAGTATCGGCGGTATATCGAGGGAAATCAAAGCCCAAACGACAATCCGCATACGCGCCAAAACAACACCCCCAGGCAGCCACTGTTGCCCTTGATGGCAAGGGAGAAAGTGCGAAGTGAGCGGTGCAAAGGCCCCCAGCATGGGCTTTTGACGATGACGACATTTTATAAAAAGTCATCCAGGTACCGACAACCACGGTGATCGGGTAGTGAGGTTGCAGCCTCGAATCGAAAGACCTGCGGGGTAGTCGGTGACGATCTCCAACCGGAAGGCAAAAGACCAAAGGATAGCGGTTGCCATTTTTACGTCCAAAAATGGGTAGTCTGTGCTCACCACGGGAGCCATAAAAAATTACAAGAGAAGAAAGCGGTCGACGAGACTAAAAGGGAAAGAGAAGATTACCATTTGTCAGAACGGAACTTGCGTTGCACAACACGCGAAGGCGGGTCGAAATCCAAGGAAACGTGACTTTCTCTCCAGGTAAAACAGCCGGGCAAATAGAAGCTGGGGGCGCCTCTATTGGGCACAAGGTTCATGCCTGACGAATGGTGTCAGAGGGGGTATCGGGAGTGAGACCAAACTCGAAGGCGAAGGTACGGTGGACTCCGCGCTGGGGCCAGTCTCATATGAGGGCTAACTCGACGATCAACGACCGCGCATCCTAGTAGCGAACTCGCGAGGTAGTCTAGTGAACCACCACTCCCGTGATATGGGAACTCCTCGGCTGGAGGTAGAGACCGCTAGTACTAGGCTGCCCGCTATCAAAATATTAGAGACTTAATGTAAGAGTTTCCCGGAGGAGGTTTTAAGAGCCGGAACTGGCCAGGGGCGGTAACAAACCCCCACACTACTTGTAACCCTGACGATGAAAAGATTTCATCAAGGACAGAGCGGAAGCTCTAGACCCATTAAAACCCCAAGCACTACCCCTGCCCTGAGGGGAAAGAATTTATTGAAATCAAAGGACGAAAACACAGGATAAACGTCCTCTTAGATTCTGGTTCAAATATCTTTCTCATGAACCAAGAGGCAGCACGACGGCTCGCAATCCCGACTGCAGCTAGGGATTCACCGTTAAAAATCACAACCTTCGATGGCGCAACCGCGCCTAGTGGAGGACCATTCTATCCCCATCCTATTCTCCTAGAAATCAGTGCCAACGGCCACCGGAGTATAATATCCTGCGAAGATGCGAACGCAGGAAGGTATGACTTAAGCATACCCTTTGGGTGGTGGCATGATGAGCACCCCCTTAAAAATATCGCGGACCCACGTAAATAGGCCTTTGAAGATGCAAAGTGCCACCCTCATATAGAAGATGAGGCGGTGGCGGATATGTTTGAATGGGATGAAACTGTGGTGTACGATGAGGAAGGACAGTATGTGGGACGGATAGAACGAGAGGAAGAAGGGGGAGTACAATTGGAGACACTGCCCAAACCGTATTGGCAGTATAAGGAGCTTTTTGAAGAAAAAGAGGCCAAAATGTTGGCGCCTCGAGGAACTTTCGACCACGGCATCAACATTAAAGAAGGGGCCGAACCCCCATGGGGTCCGATTTATCCAATGTCGGCACACCAGTTGAGCCAGCTCGATAAGTACCTTAAGCAAATGATGGCTGAGGGAAACATTGCCGATAGCAAATCTCCTTACCGCGCTCCGATCCTCGTGGTTCCAAAACCCGATGGAAGTGTACGATTGTGAGTAGATTATAGAAACCTCAACAAATTGTCAATCCTAACTAAATACCCTCTACCGCTCATGGATTTACGACGAGACCGCGTTGCTGGAGCCAAAATATTTACGAAGCTCGACCTAAAAGATGGATACCATCTTATTTGGCTGAGAAAAGGCGATGAACATAAAACAGCTTTTCGTACACGATACGGACAGTACGAATACAAGGTCATGCCTTTCGGGCTTGTCAACGCTCAAGCAACGTTCGAGACAATGATGAACAAGATCCTAAGGGAATTCTTGGACCACAGGGTAGTCGTCTACCTAGCCGATATCCTGATATACTCCGAAAATATGGACGACCACATCAAACTAGTCCAAAAGGTCCTCGACTGACTTGAACAGCACGACTTAGCAGTCACGTTGAAGAAGTCGGTGTTCCACAAAGAGGAAGTCGAATTCCTAGGGTAGATTGTCAAGACAAGCGGCGTCACCATGAGTGATAGAAAAGTGAAAAGCGTTCTGGATTGGGCACACCCAAGGTCGGTTAAAGAAGTTCCGATCTTCATTGAATTCGCAAATTTTTATCGTCGATTCATCAAAGATGTTTCAAAAGTTTGCAAGCCAATAACCGAAACGTTAAAAGGAAACCCAAAGGATTTTCAGTGGGGAAGAGAGCAGGAAGAGTCGTTTGAGGAATTGAAGAAGAAGTTTACAACGGCACCAATTTTATCGCATTTTTACCCAGGGAGAAGAACGGTGGTCGAGACAGAGGCAAGCAACTTCGCCCTCGGATGCGTACTGTCGCAATATCAGGAAAGAGGGCTTCACCCCGTGCCGTTTCATTCTCGAAAATCGAACAGTGCAGAAAGAAATTACGAGATACATGACAAGGAATTACTCGCAATCTTGGAAGCATTCAAGGAATGGAAAAGGTACCTCTGGGGTGAAGAAGAGCCCGTGACGGTATACACGGACCATCAAAACCTACAGTCCTTTTTGACCAAAAAAGTCTGGAACCAACGCCAAATTCGATGGGCACAGGAGTTGACAAACTACAACTTCAAAATAGGCTATCGACCAGGAAGCAGAGGCGGGAAACCAGATGCGTTAAGTAGACGGCCGGAGTGCCGTCCTGAGGAGGGAGCTCGTCACAGTGAACAGTCAATTTTGAAATCGGAACATTTTCAAATTTCCGTAATTCATCAAAAGCGAAGCACACAGACAGCCATCATTTCAGAAAAACGCGAACCCACAAGCCTCAGAATAATGAAAATTTCGGACAAGGCTATAATTCCGACGAAAGGATCACGATTCGGGGCGGGTCATGACATCTACGCCCTGACAGACGGGATGGTACCCGCAAAAGGAGAGATATTGGTGGAAATGGCTATTGCAATAGGATTGCCAGAAGGAACCTATGGAAGGCTAGCCGCGAGAAGTGGGATGGCTAGCAAGATGGGAATAGCAGTGGGCGGTGGTGTAATAGATGCAGATTACACCGGAGATGTCAAGGTCATACTTCGAAATCATGGCGAAGCGAACTGCGTATTTAAGGCAGGAGATCGGATAGCGCAACTCATAGTAGAGAAAGTTGCCAACGCCGACGCCATGGAAGTAGACGATCTGGGAATAACCGAGCGAGGAAAGATGGGCTTCGGATCAAGTGACATGAACCCTAAGAGATCCATCCCGGCTAAAGAAGAAGAAGTCAAAATATGTTTCCTTCACACGGACCCAAGCGAAAACGAATTCTTTAGCGAAGCTGATATCGGCTATCACCCTCGGTTAATGAAAGAAAAAGAAATGTTATCAAGCGCTCATGGCAATGCAGCCCAGACGCGAACCATGAACGATTCATTTCTGGACAAAATTAGAGTAGCTGGTAAGGAGGATGAGAAGTGGCAGAACCGCGGCCGTGAACTGGTTAGGTTAAGAGAATGCGGGAAAAAGAAGCCGGACGAATGGATAGAAAAGGACGGGTTACTAGATTACAAAAATCGTTTGTACATCCCCGAGAAGGATGCCTTTCAAACGGAAATAGGTCAAGGCTGTCACGAGTCATTAGTACCAGGGGACTTCGGACAGGAAAACACGATTGAGATAGTAACGAGGGACTTTTACTGGAAAAGACTCGCAGATTGGATCAGAGACTATGTACGATCCTGCGACGAATGTCAAGACAGTAAATCCCCACCGCATGCCAAGTACGGATTACTTCAACCATTAGAAGTATCTTAGGCCGCCTGGTCCTCAATATCAACAGACTTTATCACCCAACTACCGGAATCGCAGGGTAAGACCACGATCATGGTAGTAGTAGACCGGTTCACCAAGTTGGCTCATTTTATCGGCCTCCACAAGAATGCGACCGCAAAGGATGTTGCCGATTCCTTCCTTCGGGAAGTTGGGAAACTTCAGGGATTACCGACGGAATTTATATCGGACATGGATGCGAAGTTTTCCGACGAATTGTGGGAATTATTGTGCAAAATGCCAGGAGTTAAAAGCCGCATGTCAAGGGCGTACCACCCACAGACTGATGGACAAACGGAAAGGACCAACCAAGTGCTGGAAGGCTGCTTACGAACATTTGTCAACTACGATCAGAACGACTAGTACCAACTATGGCCATTAGCAGAACATGCCTACAACAACTGAGCAACTAACGCACATAAAATGACCTCATTCTTCGCCAACTACGGCTTTTATCCACAGACCGAATGGATGAAAGAGGGAGAAGCTCATAACCCTGGGGCGACAATGTATGCTCACTGGATGGAGGACATATGTCGGCAAGTGAAACAAACGTTAGAATAAACGCGGGAATCGATGAAGCAATATTACGACAGCAAAGCGACAGAACAACCCAGCATCGAAGTCGGCCACTAGGTAATGTTGCATGCGAAGAACATACGCACCAAACGACCATCAAAGAAGCTGAGTCCGAAACTGTATGGCCCTTTCAAAGTCTTAGACAAAAAGGGAAGTAGGGCATACAAGTTAGAAATATCGCCGCAGTGGAAAATTGGTCCGGTGTCTCATGTTTCGCTGTTGGAAACCTACCGAGACTCGAACCGACTAAATCGCGAGCAACCCCTACGCGATCCCGAAGACATCGAGCGAGATTCAGAGTGGGAGGCAGAAAAGATAGTCAAGAGGGAGATTATCTCCTACATGCGAAAGGTTCGAGGAAGGAATAAACCTATGAAAGTGCTTTGGTACTTTGTAAAATGGAAAGGCTGCGCGGAGGACGAGAGTACGTGAGAACTACGCGAAGGTATGAGGAACGCGCAGGAAGAGGTGGAAAGGTTTCATACAGAGAACCCCGAGATGCCGGGCCCGAGAGAGGTCGAGTAACATAAGAAAGGTTTTCCATCAGTGGACAAGTAAACACTGGTGGTTTTTACCGATACTATGTGGAGTTCGAGATGGAAGGTAGATTGTATAATAGACATAGTGTATTCGGGACGAACACTTCGAAGAGGAGAGCTCGTGTTATCTGCACGAACTCCCCGTAAGCATTTACAGGGCAAAGTTACCCTACCTAGACGCACACCAACTTCGAAGGAATAAGATAACACCCCCTTCCAGCCCCCGCGTTGGGACGGCGCGTCATCACTGACCGCCTGGGTTGTTGCGTCCCAACACCAAAGACAACTATCAACGGAACACATCTTATAACACCATATATGTCGCGGCCGTCCGTCCGACAGGATCCTGTCCGCAGGGTATCTGAGGGGAGACCCCTGAGCACCTGATGCAAGTGGAAGCAGGCGGGTCGGACGACCGCGCATAAGGTTACAGACACTTGAAGACAGACAGTGGGAAGAGTGGGTCGAAGGTAACAGGACGCTTCGCTCGAAAGTTAGTCCCCTCGTACCTACTAAGTTGTGTAGAGTATGAAGGATGTAACTATGCCCAGTAACTGGATCGGGTGCATCCACAAAGGACAAGTTTGTAAAAGATGGAGTCCAAGGGAAGAAGCCCATAGGTATGATCCCGAGGACAAGTCGTGTAATGCCGGAAGACCAGAATACGACATGCAGTCGCGTGTCGAATTCTCGACGGAACCAACCAACGAAGAATGGTCATCTTCAGTCCTGCGAGTTAGACTACCCCCGGTGAGCACGGGGGCAAGATAATTTGTAACCATTATTTTCAACGGATAAATGGATGAGCTAACACCTGACATGGTCTCCACACCCCCTGGGATAACCGACGCGCAGACCGATAAGTTGACCATGGAAGCAAAAAATGTGATAGAGAGTTTTCAGGGTCTACAAGTATTCGCACTCAGGTGAAGTTCGCAGAGTTGCGGGCAAGGTACTTAGTTAGTATAGAGTTAGCATATATACCGCCATTGCTCAGACGCGGAATATAAATATCGAAGCATCTTCGCGGCTATTAGACACAACAAGCACGGAGAAGAGATCTTATCAATATAATATGTTATCTACACTTTTATATCGTTACCAATACTTTGACTATCTACACCGAAGTGAATATTATATCTAGCCTACATTACTTGTCTCTTCTTAACGAGTTCTGCGATATAATTACGATCCAGGTCCTAGCTGTCGGAATACCTCACGCCGAAGCTACCACCTAACAGACCACCACCCCCACGACACGGAGCGACCGGAGCTCCAGGCGGAGGAGGGGCAAGGGACCCCGATGATAAAGAGGAAGGATGTAGACGGAAGCTAGATCAGAATAGGAAAGGAAGACGGGACGAGAGACCCCCACCCTAGCCAGTGGAAGACGACTACGACGTCGAGAACGACGAACAGTTTTTACCTGTTCTCTCGTGTCATGGCCAACGCCTTGGGACAACGAACAAGAGTCCCAGCGGAATCCCCTGCCCTGTTTAGAAATGAGAAACACCAAGATATACGTATGTGGCGATTAACATGGACGGATTATTTTGGTCGAAACAGTTGGCAGTGGGAGAACAAGGGACCACGAATTCGATACGCCATAAGCCGAATCCAGAGTAAAGAAGTCCCACCGTTTGTGTTAACCTACCGACAACAAACAACCGGGGAAATAGGTTATATGAGCCAAGAAGGATACGAGATCTGGCAGCTTTTTGCAGAACAAGCCCTGCTACACTTCGGACCGACCCATGAAGGGGACAAATCCCTAAGAGAAATGGGATTGGTCAAATATCGCGGTGATGTCGCCAAATTCTTGATGAAAATGGAAAATCTCAATATCCTGGCAAGAGCCACCGGGATAGCCTGGAGAAAAATGATTGAAGACGAACTTCCCGTTGAAGCATTGCGACGGCTTTCACATCGAGAATAGGTCGATGATGGGGAATGGTTAGAAGCAGTCAGGACCATTACCGGAGCGGAAGAAGATTTCAAGGAAAGTAAAGATCTTCGAGGCGGCGGTCCCTCCGGCACGACAAGAGGCGAGAAAAGGCAATTCGAGGATTCGTAGCCAACGGTCACTGCAATGCCTGTGAAGAGGCAGAACATCGCTAAGGAAAAAGCGGACTACCAGAAGACAAAGGCTTGGGAAAGAAAGGTGAAAAAGGAAGCGTCGGTTGCACCGGCAAGGGAGGTTAGCCACAAGGTGTGGGCAGAACCACATCAGGGCGTTGATCAGAAAGTTGTCGAAACCGGATATCTGACAACGAATGCGCGCCGGGTGGAATGAGAAACCACACCTGGAGATACTGTCGAAAACCGATACAAGTGTTGGCTACATACCGAGGGCAATCGAAGCCCAAACGAAAGTCCGCATTCGCACCGAAACGATGTCCCCACGTAGCCACTGTGGCCATTGACCGCCAGGAAGAAAGCTCAAGACGCGCGGCGCAAAGTCACCCAGCTTGGGCCTTTGACGATGACGACATTTTATAAAAGTCATCCAGGTACCGACAACCACGGTGATCGGGTAGTGAGGTTGCCGCCTCGAATCAAAAGACCTGCGGGGTAGTCGGTGACGATATGCCACCGGAAGGCAAAAGACCAATGGATAGCGGTTGCCATTTTACGTCCAACAATGGGAAGTCGGTGCTCACGACAGGAGCCATAAAAAATTACAAATGAAGAAAGGGGTCGACGAGAGTAAAAGGGGAAAAGAAGATTACTATTCGTCAGAACAGAACTTGAGTTGCACGTCACGCGAAGGAGGGTCGAAATCTAGGGCAACCTGACTTTCTCTCCGGGTAAAATAGCCAGGCAAATAGAAGCTGGGGGCGCCTCTATTGGGCACAAGGTTCATGACTGACAAATGGGGTCCAAGGGGGTCTCGCGACTGAGACCAAACTCGAAGGCGGAGGTACGCTGGATTTGTCACAGGGGACAGCCTCACATGAGGGCTAAGTTGACGATAAATGGCCGCGCACCCTAGTCGCGAACTCGAGGGGTACTCTAGTGAACCACCACTCCTTTAATATCGGAACTCCTCGGCAGGAGCTAAAGACCGCTATTACTGGGCTGCCCGATATTCAAAAATTAGAGACTAATTGAAAATGGTTTTTCTGAGGAGGCTTTAGGAGCCGAAACTGCGCAGGCGCGGTAACAAACCGCCACGCTACTTGTAACTGCAACGATGAAAAGATTTCATGAAGAAGCGAGCGAAAGCCCTAGATCCATTAAAAAGCCTGAGCATTACGCCTGCCCTGAGGGGAAGGCATTTATTGAATTAAAAGGACGTAAACACGCGATAAGTGTACTCTTAGATTCCGGTTCAAACATCTTTCTCATGAATCAAAACACCGCACGACCGCTCGAAATCGTGACCGAAGCTAGGGATTCACCTTTAAAAATCACAACCTTCCATGGCAAAACCGCGCATACTGGAGGAATATTCTATACTCATCCTATTCTCCTTGAAATTGGTGCGAACGGTCATCGAAGTATGACATCCTGCGCAATTGCGAATGCAGGAAGGTATGACTTAATCATACCCTTTGGGTGGTGGCATGATGAACACCCCCTTAAAAATATCGCCGATGAACGTAAATAGGCCTTTGAAGCAGCAAAGTGCCACGCTCATATAGAAGATGAGGCAGTGGCGGATATGTTTGAATGGGATGAAACTGTGGCTTACCATGAGGAAGCACAGTACGTCGGAAGGATTAAACGAGAAGAAGAAGAAGGAGTACAGTTGGAGGCGCTGCCCAAACCATACTGGCCGGATAAGGCGCTTTTTGAAGAGAAAAAAGCTAGGATGTTGGCACCTTGAAAAACCTTCGACCACGCCATCAACCTTAAAGAAGGGGCCGAGCCCCCGTCGGGTCCGATTTACCCAATGTCGGCACACCAGTTGAACGAACTCGATAAATACCTTAAGAAAATGATGGTAGAGGGCAAGAGCACTGATAGCGAATTCCCTTACGGCGCTCCGATCCTCTTCGTTCCGAAACCAGATGGAAGTCTACGATTGTGCGTAGATTATAGGAACCTCAACAAATTGACCATCCTGAATAAATACCCTCTACCGCTCATGCATGAACTACGAGACCGCGTTGCAGGAGCAAAAGTATTTACGAAGCTTGACCTAAAAGATGGATACCATCTTGTTCGAATGAGAAAAGTCGATGAACATAAAACAGCTTTTCGTACTGGATACAGACAGTACGAATACAAAGTCATGCGTTTCGGGCTGGTCAATGCTCCCGCAATGTTCCAGACAATGATGAACAAAATCCTAAGGGAATTCTTGGACCACGGAGTAGTCGTATACTTAGACGATATCCTAATATACTCCGAGAATATGGACGACCATATCAAATTAGTCCAAAAGGTCGTTGACTGGCTCGACCAGCACGACTTAGCTGTCTCATTGAAGAAGTCGGTATTCCACCAAGATGAGGTCAAGTTCCTAGGATACATTGTCAAGACAAGCGGCCGTCACCATGAGTGATAGAAAAGTGAAAAGCATTCAAAATTGGGCACGCCCGAGATCGGTTAAAGAAGATGAGATATTAATTGGATTCGCAAACCTTGACCCACGATTCATCAAGGATTTCTCGAAGGTCTGCAAACCAATAACCGAAACGTTGAAGGGAAACCCAAAGGATTTTCACTGGGGAAGAGAGCAGGTGGACGCGTTTGAGGAGTTGAAGAAGAGGTTTACAACGGCACCAATTTTATCGCATTTCTACCCAGGAAGAAGAACGGTGGTGGAGACAGACGCAAGCGACTTCCCTCTAGGAGGCGTACTGTCACAGTACCAAGGGAGACGGCTTCACCCAGTGGCTTTTCATTGTCGAAAGTTGAACAGCGCGGCAAGAAACTACGAGATACATGACAAGGAATTACTCGCAATAATGGATGCGTTCAAGGAATGGAAAAGATACCTCTGGGGGGAACAAGAGCCTGTAACTGTATACACGGACCACCAAAACCTACAGTCCTTCATGACCAAAAAAGTATGGAACCAACTGCAAATTCGATGGGCACAGGAGTTGACCAACTATAACTTCAAAAGAGTCTACCGGCTGGGAAGCCGTGGCGGGAAGCCCGACACGTTATGTAGACGGCCAGAGTACCGTCCTGAAGAAGGAGCTCGTCACAGTGAACAGTCAATTCTGAAATCTGAACATATTCCAATTTCACTAATTCATTAAAAACGAAGTGCGGAAACAGCTCTCATCCGAGAAACACGCGAACCTGGAATTCTGAGAATTATGAAGCTCTCGGACAAGGCTATAATCCCGACGAAAGGATCACGGTTTGCGGCCTGTCATGACATGTATGCCCTGACAGACGGCATGGTACCAGCAAAAGGACACACAATGGTGGAGACGGGTATTGCCATAGGATTGCCGGTAGGAACCTATGGAAGGCTAGCCGCCAGAAGTGGTATGGCTAGGAAGATGGCAATAGCAGTGGGCGGTGGTGTAATAGATACAGATTACACCGGAGAAGTCAAGGTCATACTTCGAAATCATGGCGAAGCGGACTTCCTACTTAAGGCAGCAGTTCTGATTGCGCAACTCAGAGTGGAAAAGGTTGCCAACGCCGACGCCCCGGATGTAGACAATCTGGGAATAAACGAGCAAGGAAAAATGGGCTTTGGATCAAGTGACATGAACCCTAAAGCATCCATCACGGCTAAAGAAGAAGAAGTCAAAATGGATTTCCTTGACACGGACACAAGCAAAAACGAATTCCTTAATGCAGCTGATATCCGCTATCACCCTCGGTTAATGAAAGAAAGAGAAATGTTATCAAGCACTCACATGAATGCAGCCCTGACTCGAACAATGAACGATTCATTTCTGGACAAAATTAGAGTAGCTGACAAGGAGGATGAGAAGTGCCAGGACCGAGGCCGTGAACTGGTTAGGTTAAGAGAGAGTGGGAAAAAGATGCGGGGCGAATGGATAGAAAAGGACGGGTTACGATACTACAAAAATCGGTTATACATTCCAGAAAGCGAAGCGCTTCAGACCGAGAGAGCCCAAGGCTGTCACGACTCACTAGTAGCAGGGCACTTCGGACAGGAAAAAATGATTGAGATTGAAACAAGGGATTTCTAGTGGAAAGGGCTCGCAGATTGGATCAGAGACTATGTACGATCCAGCGACGAATGTCAGCACTATAAATCCCCACGGCATGCTAAGTACCGATTACTTCAACCCTTAGAAGTACCTTATACCGCCTGGTCCTCCATATCGACGGACTTCATCACCCAACAAGCGGAATCGCGTGGTATGACCGAGATCATGGTCTTAGTAGACCGGTTCACAAAGATAGCTCATTTTATCGGCCTCCACAAAAAAGCGACCGCAAAGGACTTTGCGGACACCTTCCTCCGGGAAGTTTGCAAACTTCACGGATTGCCGACCGAGATCATATTGGACATGGTCGCGAAGTTTTCCGGCGAATTTTGGGAATCATTGTGCAAAATGCTAGAAGTTAAACGACGCATGTCGACGGCTTACCACCCTCCAACTGACAGTCAATCTGAAAGAATCAACCAATTGCTGGAAGGTTACTTACGGACATTTGTCAATTACGATCAGAACAATTGGTACCAATTATTGACGTTAGCAGGACAGGCCTATAACAACTCAGCAACCAATACACACAAGATGACCCCATTCTTTGCCAACTACGGTTTTCACCCCCAGACGGAGTGGATGAAAGAGAGAGAAGCTCATAACCCCGGGGCGACAATGTATGCTCACTGGATGCAGGCCATACATTGACAGGCGAAACAAACCCTAGAAAATAGACGGGAATCGATGAAAAAATATTATGACCAAAAAGCGACGGAACAACCCAGCATCGAGGTCAGCGACTTGGTAATGTTGAATACGAAGAACATACGTACCAAACGACCATCGCAGAAGCTGGGTCCGAAACTGTATGGCCCTTTCAAAGTGTTAGAGAAGCAGGGAAGCAGGGCACACAAGTTAGAAATATCGCCGCGGTGGAAAATTCATCCGGTGTTTCACGTTTCGCTGTTGGAACCCTACCGAGCCTAAACCCCAGCAAATCGCGAACAACCCCCACTAGACCCCGAAGAGATCGAGGGAGATTTAGAGTAGGAGGTAGAAAGGATTGTCAAGAGTGATATCATGTCCTACACGCGAAAGGTTCGAGGAAGGAATAAACCGATGAAAGAGCTTCGGTATTTTGTAAAATGGAAAGGCTGCGCGGAGGACGAGAATACTTGGGAGCCACCGGAAGGAATGATGGACGCGCAGGAAGAGGTGGAAAGGTTTCATAGAGAGAACCCGGTGATGCTGGGCCCGAGAGAGGTCGAGAGACTTAAGAAAGGGTTTCTATTGGTGGACGAGCCAATGCCGATGGGTTTTACCACTACTATGTAGAGCTCGAAATAGATGAAAAAATTGTATAATAGACAAAGAGTATTCTAGACGAACACTTCGAAGAGGGGAGCTGGTGTTAGGCGCATAGACTCACCGCAATGATTTACAGAGCAAAGTCACCCTGCCTTGATGCACACCAACTGCGAAGGAAAGAGATAACACCCCCCCCCAGCCCCGGTGTTCGGACGGCGCGTCATCACTGGCCACCTGGGTAGTTACGTCCCTACACCAAAGATTACTGTCAACGGAACACATCTTATAACACCGTATAGGTTGCAGCCGTCCCTCTGACCGGATTCCGTTCGCAGGGTATACGGGGGGAGACCTCCGGGCACCTTTTGCAAGTGGAGGCAGGTCAATCGGACCACGGCGCACAAGGTTACAGACACTTGAAGACTGACAGTCGGAAGAGTGGGTCTAAGGTAACGGGACGCTGCACACGCAAGTGAGTCCCCTCGTACCTACTAACTCGTGTAGAGTATGAACGAGGTAACTATGCCCAGTAAGTGGATCGGGTGTATCCGCAGAGGACAAGTTGGTAAAAGCTGGAGTCCGAAGGAAACAGCCCATAGGTACGATCCCGAGGACAAGTCGTGTAATGCCGGAAGAGCAGAATACGATATGCAGTTGCATGCCGAATTCTGGACGGAACCAAGCAAAGAAGATTGGGCATCTTCTGTCCAGCGAGTTAATTTACCTTCGACGAGCACGAGGGCAAGATAATTCGCAACCTTTGTTGTCAACGGAGAAACAGATGAGCTGACACCTGACATGGTTTCCACACCATCAGGAATAATGCAAGCGCAGACCCATAAGTTGGCCATGGGAGCAAACGAGGTGGTAGAGTGTTTTCCGGGTCTACCAGTGTTCGCGCTCAGGTGAAGTTCGGAGAGATGAGGGCCAGGTACTTAGTGAGTATAGAGTTAGCATGTATACCGCCACTACTCAGACGCGGAATATAAATATCGAAGGATCTTCGCTGCTATTAGACACAACAAGCTTGGAGAAGAGATCTTATCAATATAATAAGTTATCAACACTTTTATATTGTTACCAATACTTGGACCACCTATACCGAAGTGAACATTATATCTAGGCTACATTACTCGTGTCTTCTTAACGAGTTCTCCGATAAAATTACGATTAAGGTCCTAGCTGTCGGAATACCTCACATCGAAGCTACCACCTTACATTATCGGTCTCTGCAGTTTGTCGGCCCTAGAGGACTTTGCGAGCTTCGGCGGAATAGGCAATAGCCCAAGAAGCCGAATCGCCCTTGATCCAGGTCTGTTACCTATTGTCGACAGAAGCTTTCGGATTGTCATATAAACCGGTCATGCTTTCTTCTCTCCGGAGACGTTGGTAAGATTTGTCTGATCTGACATCCTAATGATTGGAACCACAGTCGACCCTTCCGGCAGTGTTTCCTGTCATCTATTAGTATGCTTTCACATAAAAGAGGCTACACGGCAGTACTTGGACGTCCCACCACCAGTCAGCCATATGCATTTTTGCCTAAATTCTCTGTCCGCTCTCGTCGTATTCACGGCATGGCCCATAGACCAAGTCATCACTCTAGTCTATCTGGCGAAGAAGATATCTCACGCAGTCCAGCACGTTCCATAGAAGAATGGTAATCTTTTCTGACCATCCTCCACATGTCCCTCCAACCATTGCCGATACGGGCTATACGGATCAAAGTGTCGGAGAAGATTCTCCAACATATGCCTAGAGCTATAGCCGACGGATATTGAGTTTCCGATACCATTCGAAAAGTATTCGTTAATCCGCGTCTTTGAGACTTTGCTCTCAATGAACCAAGATGCAAGTTTGAAACCTTGTGCAGAAGCAAACCGAGCCAATGGGTTTTCGCACAAATCCCTGCATTCTTCCTTATAGTCTTTAACCTCACCAATGGGTTCCCCGGCGCCCGGATAATCCTCCTGTTCCGCAGCCACCGGGTACGTGTTGTCCTCGCGTACTTCTATTTCGGGTTCCCGCCTAAGCGTATCATCGGGTGGGTCTCGCGCTCACTACAGGCTGTATCTCCGGCAGGATCTGATTTGTAGTCAGAATCGTAGGGTTCGATGGGTTCATTGGCGTCTGAAAGGTCGGTCCCCCGGGCGGTAAGGACGTCCGCAGGTGGATTCTGTATGGTGGATGCGAGTACGATATCGAGATTTGCATGCGCACTTGGCAAGTGTGTCTCGTAGGCGCCTGCACGCTCGTATGTTTTGCGACACAATGAAGATTTGACCGGCATAATGGAATTTGCAGCCGCCGATGTCGGGAGTCCGGTGTGGGTGATAGTAGTGTGAGGTTGTCGTCGTCTCGATGTTAACGCGTGCGGATAACCCGGAGATGCTGGGCCTAGCGCTGTGCACACTGATCTATCACCAGCCGTCCAACAGGTTTAGCGCTGTGTGTCGCGACGTCACGTGGTATCAGCTGGGAATCATCTGGCGTTCACAGGAAACGACTGAAACACCAAGGGATGCCCGCGGAGTTAGTTCTGGATGCATCTTAATTCTTGAAAACAATTCAAACAATTGATGATTCTTTCAAACCATCTTGAATGACTGAGAGTTGTATATATAATGTGGGTTGATCACGACAGCAGCAAGTTCCTACCAAGGATAATCCGACATCCACAACATCCACAACATCCACAACATCCTCTATATTCACCAGACTAGACTCTCCAAATCAACTATCAATATAAACGAACACTCAACGGACATGGCGCAAAATATCAACATGCAGTACGTATTCATGCAAAATGCCGGAGTCCTGGCGCCGGGACAGACAGATCAACTCCCACCCAGGTCGCTTCAAGGGGAAATCAGCATGCATCACACCAACCCAGGCGGTCGAGCGATTAGCGATCATAAGCTAAACATGGGCTTCACACAAGTCCAGGCTCAAAAGAAAATGTAGACAGAGTGGCGGAACTGTGCAAAGGATCAGATGATAGCAAGGGGCTTTGCACCGGCAGGGCGAACGGCCAAAGGTTTCCCTGACGCCGACTTCCTGCCACTATGCACAGGCATGAGGACCTTGCGTCCTGCCTGCGATCTCATTGTCTCCGCAGTGGCAGCCAATGATATGCATCGTCTAGAGGATATCGAGGAGGCAGTCGTGGAACTGGTTAAGGACAGTTGCCGGAAGTTGAATGACACAAATAACAAAGGCAAAATGGTAGTGCCAA
>Ga0307509_10000515_pt1 | contig 65982 bp, 68 predicted proteins | sample 10_EM_MG_FD_202245 | JGI IMG/M metagenome (GOLD analysis project Ga0307509, IMG submission 202245) | Populus trichocarpa ectomycorrhiza microbial communities from riparian zone in the Pacific Northwest, United States - 10_EM | ecosystem: Host-associated > Plants > Roots > Unclassified | place...
GGGTGGCGAACAGGGAATAATTCTTAGTAATTTTTCGTAACCCTAACCTCAGGGAATCAATTTTTGCCCATGAAGTATCCCTGTTCGCCACCCGCCCAGTTTCGCCATGCCCCCGGTTGTGACTGTATCGGCTTCAGAAGTCCGTTCGGGAATAATATGCGTGACAAGATCCTTCGGAGGAAGGGAGTAAGGGGTGTATAACACGGCAGCAGTCGGGCATCGAATTGTGTCAACAAATCTTAGGTAACTGGCTCACTCGCTCGGCTGCCTCTACGGTACCGTGAAAACTCAAACAATAGAACCGTATTTTACCGTATGTAGTTGAAGTTACCCCCTCTTGTGAGGTCTGGTGTCTTTTCTCGAGAGGGGGTGAGCGGCTCTTTTTCGCTGCGCTTTTTGCCCCCTTTTCTAAAGTGGGCAATTCTCCATCAGATGGCACACGGTTCTATTATTTGGGTTTCTGGGGGTACAAGTACTCGAGTACCGGTACTCTGTGACCACGCTATGGGCTATTGTTGGGAGAGTTTATTGAAGGCCCTGAAGTCTCGCACAGTTCTCTTATTTGTCTTTCTTTATTCCGTTGATAGTGGTGGGGGGAGGGGTTAATATATGTCTACTGTGCTTCTTTCCGGAAAAATCTGGGGGCTGTGAATAACAGATCAACAGCTACTGTATTGCTCGTATGGAGATAAGTCCCGCATCGTATCTGACTGCATGGAAATTGTTACACAAATGCTCAGCCTGCGAAAGAACCTTTTCTTATTTTCAGATACGGTACCTGCATCTGGTGCCAGATAAAAGGGCCCTCCAGCAGTAACCTTCCCGGAGGGGCTGGGGGCTTATATAAAATTCAGGAGATTTTGGCGGATTTGTGTGGGACTCTCTCTTCTGCTCCACATTTACCCCCCTTCCAAGCACATTAACGTAACCAACTGGCAAAGTAAATGGAAGGTGGAGAAGACAAGGAAGGCTCGTGACACAATTTTATACCCGGGAGCAGTGTCTACGCACCTACGAGTGCTACCATTCCGGTATTGCTCCTCGTCTCTAAAGGTGTTAGCACTTGTATGACCGTCCCGCATTGGTACAGTATAAGCCGTGTTAGGTTACTATCGCTGCACAGCAGCAGTCTGTAAAATCATGAACTTTTTGGGGGATTGCCGTGTGCTCTAGCACCGGCACTGTGTTGTGCTGTGGCCGCCTTTATGCCGGCAGCGTTGTGGTGGACTCAGAGATTTGTTGGGCAAGGAATCCCATTAATCTTGCTTGCAGAGAGAGTATCATACGGTACCTATCCTCCATTCGTAGTATCATAACATACTACGGTAGTAAAGTACGGTAGTTGCAGCTCTAGCGGTCACGGGGCGGCCAGTCACACGCACAAACCACAGTACGAGTTCCCCGATGACTTTTTATTATAGGGATGCAGGGTTGATGGAATATATAAACTGATAATAGCAGTAGTAGACAGTTCTAAACTAGCCTCAGAGACTTCGTTCCGCGATCGTTATTAGTGGCCAGTGTTCGAGTACCGGTATTTATATGTCCAGAAGCAGGTTGAAGGTACGGGGGGAGAATGACCCCCGCATTATATTCTGGTAGGGGGTGCAGTAGAAATACTCTAGCATCAATTCCACGGGATGTGTGCGCAAAGCGCAAATTCGGGGGGAGTATAGTTAAAGAATTTTGCTACTAGGACTGCCAGCAATTGTTTTTAGGGTAGAATTGTGCTCCTGCTGCGGTCATGAGCCCAAGGGGAAATCGGCGTGGACTTCAACAGCACTCTAAAGGTTAAATCCCCCTCTTCTCATTGACTCTCTTCCATATTTTTGGAAAAACTTGAACGCAATTCGGGGTCGTACCTATATCTGGGCCTGCGCTACGGTATCCACAGAAAAGAACCCAGAAGGTAGTTTTAGTCAGGGGACCTTTTACTCTGAACCAATCCTCTTCACTGGCTCTTTGCACGAGCACTTGAAAATGCCTGATCTACAAAATCGCTCACCCGCCACAGAGGGTTCTCAAAATGTTGTTCTCGCTTTGTTGCTGTTTTTATCATCTGTTAGACCATAGTCTACATGTAGGTATGGAATACTTGCGGATAACCACTTTAAAACCCGGAGGGTGGACCAGAAGCCCCAAGGAAAGCAGCCTCGGGTCCCCTCCTCGGAGACACCATTAGTGTGCTCCAATTCTTGCGATATTGTTGTAAGATTCCCAAGTTCTCGGAGCTTGATGGAGCAAGGGGAGTAACAGTGCTCGAGTGCATTGATGGCCTAAAGGGAGTGAATGGTGGATTTCATCTTTATCTCGGTGGCATCCGTTTCGCAATGGGCAGGAAATCTTTATCTTTCAAGTGAGGGCAGACGAACACACAGAAATCTTTCCTGGTTAAAAAAAAATCCCAAATTTTAACCTTTTCCTTATACCGGTGCCCGTCTCTCTTTTAATTTATGCTTTTTAACCCTTCTCCACCCGCTCCCCACTGCTCCAATCCAGTGAAGTGCCACAGTGGGGATGCGCACGGTGGTTGAGGCGGAGCAACCGGACGATTACCGTATAGGAAGGAGACTGTGTCCCCGTTACCGGGACTCGCAGCCTCGCACCTGTCAGAGTCGGAAGTAATCCTTGAACTAGGCATACAATTGAGCTGAGGATTACCCTTATGGAAGTGATTGGATAGGGGGGATTCGGAAAGGAGGGAAGTCCAAGCATGGGTATTGACAATGCTGCAGGTACATACCAGCAACGTCGACAAATCATTACTTGAACGTCTTGTTCCTAGCGCCGATATTTTTTCGCTTCACCCCCGAGGGGTGTGCACTGTACTCGTACTGGTAGGGCCCCGCCTTCAGTCGTGATACCGTCCAATTGCTCCGAGGTTGATGGTGTCCTAAACTAGAGAACCAACACTACCCAATAAGGACCTGCACCTGCCCGTGGAATACTTAATTCAGAAGAGTTTGTTGAGGTTTACCCCTGGAACATACCCAAAAGGCAACAGGCGAAAACCTCTACCGACATCTTAGGCTATTCTTGTCTAGAAGACTTGGAATCATAAAGTTACTTGTACCTTGATTAGTTGCGTTGGTTGAGTCGGGAGCAGGCAGCCACCAAATGCAGGTACAGGACAGAACTTTCACCCAGCCCAGCCCAACTCCTTGCATCACCTGAAACATACTTATAGGCATCAACTGGCCCGGAGCGAATTGACAGGCGCCCCCCCAATGCAAGATCGGCAGCGGGATGCCGTTAATTATCTTCGAAACGCCCAGAAAGATATGATGAGGAAGGAAGGCGTACAAACCAAGCTGATCTATCCACCCATCTATTATTCGTACTTGTAGCACCTGACGGCTGAGTGTTCACTGTGGTTCTGCCCCTCCCCTGTGGCGATTTTTTCTTCTTCCTTAACTAGGATTGGTCTAAGGTTATCCGATTGGATGGGAATAGGATGGACCGCGCCATTACTCTCCTGACTAACTCACCAGTGGTTGAGGAGTCGTGATGTATAAAATCACTCCCCCCCCCACTGCTCTACTCCCCTCCTTGACTCTCTCTAGTCGTTTCTTCGATCTCTACAATCGCATCTCCTTGGGCCAAGGTAGTGCCATTCGTTATTTCCCCCCTTCCAATCATTTATATTTCTTTTTCATTTTTGTCCCTCTTTACAAGTGCCAGTCACTATCACTCGCTCAGCCCACTCCCTCTCATAAAGATTTTTTGAACCTTTTCCCTTCTTTTCCCAGATTCAGTCGTTTTTCACTGGTACCCACTCGTCTTTGGAGACCGATTTTTATTTATTATAATCATAATGCGAGCCGGAAGCGCATTCGCCGTTTTTGGGCTTGTTGTCCTACAGGGTGTAGCTGCGACGGTACGTGCTGTAACATGGTGGTTGATAGATAATTGAATTGAAAACTGATGTATTTAATATGCAGGGTTGGCGTGACCAAGACTCCTACTCATGCCCGGGGAATATCAAAAACGATTGTACAAAGGACGAAAGCAATGGCTTCGATTGGAGTGACCTACCAACGGGTTCATTCAGCCAGTACAAAGATTACAACTTCAAGGGTTGGTCCTGCACAACAAAGCTAGGCAAGCGCAACCTTGAGGGTAGAACATTTAACGTAAGGACCGCCAACTTCTAACATGCATCGAAAGCGCTAAACTAATAAATTCTACAGAGCAAATGCATTGAGGCCAATGTTAAGAAGGATGATTTCAGCAACGAGATCAGCTGTGACAAGTCTTTCTCCATCGGTGAGATCGATGTTTCGGTCGATGATGACGATACAGAAGTTGAATTCCACTATGGCATGCCTGACGGCACTACCTGTAAAAAGGTGAGCAAGTGCAACAAAGATGGTAACACTGTCAAGAACGACCAGTGTGGTGGCGCAAGGACTGTCAAGGTCAAGCTTCCCGAAAACTCCGAGAAGGAATCTTGCAATCTCGGTTTTCACAAAGTCAAGTTCGAATGTAATACCTCCACCACCAGCGCTCCCGTTCCTACAACCACCATCCCGTCGTGTATTGGGATCAATTGTTGCAACGGAAAGCCTTGCCTAACTACTACTTCGTCTGTCTGTACTCCCGGGGAGGGTAAGGACTGTCCAGGCAGCACTACCTCTGCCCTAGTTGCCTCTACCAGCAGCGCTTGCGTTCCCGGAAAGGGGAAGGATTGCCCTCCTTGCGTTGGGAAGAACTGCCCAGGAACTACCACCTCTTCTCCCCACGCTTCTTCGAGCTGTGTCCCTGGCAAAGGAGGCAAGGACTGCCCATCAAACACCGCCATTGTTCCTCCTGGATCGACCTCTGTCCCTTGTGATGGGAAGAACTGCCCGGGAACTACCACCTCTTCTCCCCATGCCTCCTCTAGCTGTGTCCCTGGCAAGGGAGGCAAGGACTGCCCTTCGAGCACCGCCATTGTTCCTCCTGGATCGACCTCTGTTCCTTGCGATGGGAAGAACTGCCCAGGAACTACCACCTCTTCTCCCCATGCCTCCTCAAGCTGTGCCCCTGGCAAAGGAGGCAAGGACTGCCCATCAAATACCGCCATTGTTCCTCCTGCCTCAACCTCTGTCCCTTGCGATGGATCCGACTGCCCAGGAACTACCACCTCTTCTCCCCACGCTTCTTCAAGCTGTGTCCCTGGCAAGGGAGGCAAGGACTGCCCATCAAACACCGCCATTGTTCCTCCTGCCTCAACCTCCGTTCCTTGCGATGGATCCGACTGCCCAGGAACTACTACCTCTTCTCCCCACGCTTCCTCGAGCTGTGTCCCTGGCAAGGGAGGCAAGGACTGCCCGTCAAACACCGTCATTGTTCCTCCCGGATCAACCTCCGTTCCTTGCAATGGGTCTAACTGCCCTGGCAGGTCCACCTCCACTACTTCGATTCCTTGTGAAGGATCTAATTGCCCCGGCACCACTACCTCTTCTCCAGGAGCCTCTTCGAGTTGTGTTCCCGGCATGGGAGGAAAGGGCTGCCCGTCCAGCACTGCTATTGTTCCTCCTGGATCGACCTCCGTTCCTTGCAATGGATCTGATTGCCCTGGTACTACCACCTCCTCTCCCCATGCTTCCTCGAGCTGTGTCCCTGGCAAGGGAGGCAAGGACTGCCCGTCTAGCATTGCCATTGTTCCTCCTGGATCGACCTCTGTCCCTTGCGATGGGAGGAACTGCCCTGGAACTACTACCTCTTCTCCCAATGCTTCTCCGAGCTGTGTTCCTGGCAAGGGAGGCAAGGACTGCCCGTCCAGCATTGCCATCGTTCCTCCTGGATCGACTTCCGTTCCCTGCAATGGATATAACTGCCCTGGCACCACCACCTCTTCTCCCCATGCTTCCTCAAGCTGCCTCCCCGGTAAGGGAGGCAAGGACTGCCCGTCTAGCATTGCCATTGTTCCTCCTGGATCGACATCTGTCCCTTGCGATGGGAAGAACTGCCCAGGAACTACCACCTCTTCTCCCAATGCTTCTCCGAGCTGTGTCCCCGGCAAGGGAGGCAAGGACTGCCCGTCCAGCATTGCTATCGTTCCTCCTGGATCGACATCTGTCCCTTGCGATGGGAAGAACTGCCCTGGCACTACCACCTCTTCTCCCAATGCTTCTCCGAGCTGTGTCCCCGGCAAGGGAGGCAAGGACTGCCCATCAAACACCGCCATTGTTCCTCCTGCCTCAACCTCCGTTCCTTGCAGTGGATATAACTGCCCTGGAACTACCACCTCTTCTCCCAACGCTTTCTCAAGCTGTGTCCCTGGAATGGGAGGGAAGGGCTGCCCGTCTAACACTGTCATCGTTCCTCCCGGCCAAACTAGCTCTGCCCCTACTGGATCTGGATCTACCACTGGCCCTGGTGTGAGCACTGGATCCTCCACCTCATTGCCTGTTGCTTCTATTCCTGGAAGTCTCACTGGTAGCGTTGGTATTTCTACTCCCGGATCCTCGATCCCTACTGGGTCCATCCCTGCTCCTACTGGGCTTACCAGCACTTCTGTCCCCGCCGGCAGTTCCACGGTCAAGGGTTCCGTCTCGGTCTCTTCCCCACCGCCAGCCGCTACCACCCCCGCAGCCCCTCTCCCGCCAACCGAGTGCCCACCCACTCTCCCCCGCTGCCTCAAGACTTGGCTCTTCATCATCGACTGCAACGATACCGCCGATGCTGCCTGTTTCTGCCCTCACGCAGAGTTCGTCGCCAAGGTCTCCGAGTGTGTCCAGTCATGGGGCAAGGATGACGCCGATGTCAGCAAGTCTCTCGAGTACTTCTTGGGTATCTGCCATCCTTACATTCCTCAGAACCCTGCCATCGTCACTTGCCTGCCACCAACCATCACTCTCCCTCCCCCACCGGCCAACGTCCCCGCCACCACCGTTGTTCAGACCATCACCACCGTCGTCCCTTGCCCGCTCACTACTATCACTACTGGATCTTCTTCTGGATTGGTTGTTTCCTCTACCGTTTCCACCAAGACTCAGACCATCACTATTCCTCTCGTTACACTTATCGTTACGGCTAAAGATGCTACCTTGGTCTACCCAACTCTTCCGGCCACCGTGTCGACAACTCGGCCTCCGACTGGACCTGGCTCTACCACCAATGTCCCTGCTGGCCACACTACGCTCATCACTTCGTCTATCCGGAGCAGCGGTGCTCCGGCTCCTCCGGTCGCCCCGAGCACAATTGCCGGTGTCTCCAAGAATGGAACTGCCACCGCCACTGGCCCACCTCGGAATGGAACTGCCCCGACTAACATCATTGTCTCGCCGGGCGCTGCGTCGGGTCTTTTCCCGGCTACGTTCGCCGCGGCTCTTGGTGCTGTCTTGGTCGTTGCATTCCAGCTTTAGGTGCTTGTGATTAGCATTGAAGTTCCATACCCTTTCTCTATTTTTTTTCGCTCCTACTTTGTACGGTAATTTGCATGTTGGCGCAAGTTGATCTTTACTTCCGGTGGGGTTATGATAATGTTGGATTTGCAAAAGGCTGGATGGGGCCGTTGGATGGATCGGAGGATGTGTACCGTACTCGTACTGATGTCTGCGTCCTTGTTAATATATAATTCGTGTTGGCCAAGTAAGGGTTTTTTCACTGCTATTGAGGATCTGTGAATTTGCGTGAATTGAGTGATCAATTATGTCTGGAAAGGGGCTCTTGTGCTGAGAAGTGGTAAAGCAAAGGCTGTGAAACTGGGGCGAGCTTTCAGTAAAACACAGTGCAACGAGCAAGAAGCTGTGTCGTTATCTATACACCCATTCCAGCTACCAGAGGACCATAAATTAATCATCACAAAATTAACACCGTCACCGCATTCTCAACAACAAACATCAAATCACCACTTTTGACCCCCGCTCCCAAGCCGCCATCACGTTCCGCCTTAAGCCCAAGATGTCCAACCCTCCCTGGAAGCCCCTCTTCCTAACACACATCGAAACCCTCAAATCCCCCACTTTCGCCCTCGCAACAACAACCACCGTACCTCCTTGTCACCCATCCCTAAACCCATTCCATGACCCCCAAACCCCTCAGCCCCCCTCGCGCCCTCCAACCCCACGCTGCCGAACAATGATCTACCGCGGCCTCCTAACCTCCCTCCCGCCAAACCCTCAAAACCCACTCTCAAACCACAACCCACCACTCTACACCTCCCACCTGCCAACCTTCACCACGGACTCGCGCATGACAAAAGTCTCGGAACTCCTACCCGCCTCTAAACCCGGAGAATCCATGGGCACCTCGGCCGGGGAGTACGTCGAGGCCATGTTCTGGTTCGAGTCGACACAGAACCAATGGCGCATGCGCGGGCGAACATACCTCCTCGCGGAAGATGACGTAGATGACACCCCCGCCATCACGGACGTGCTCGGGCGATACCTCGTCCCGCAGAGTACTGGCGCCTCCTCCGAGGGTGAGGAAAAGAAGGAGTGGACGTGGAAGAAAGAGGTACAAATGCACTTTGGGAACCTGACACCCGCGCTCCGGGGCAGTTTTGCTAACCCGCCGCCCGGGACCCCGGTTTCACCGGGGGATAATGGAGGCGTGGTTAAGGGTGCTGAGATCCAGAACGAGGATGTCATGAACAAGGATGGGATCGTGGCGGCTGCTAGGAGGAATTTCAGGGTTGGAGTTGTGGTGCCTGAGGTTGTTGAGCGGTTGGACTTGAAGGAGGATGATGCGAAGGCGCGCAGGTGGGTGTATTGGATTGAGGACGGGGAATGGAAGGTTCAGGAGACCTGGCCTTGAGGGCAAAGGGTGCTTTGATAAATAAATATCGTAATACATTGCGCAGGCCATCGATGGTTTATGGATAGCTGGCTGCTCACACACAACAGATGGGAAAAAACAAAAAAATGGCAGAGTAGATAACGCCAAGTACTCGAGTATCAATACCCCTGATTCCCACTCCTATCCCAACGAAAAGCAAAGGAGTATTATAAAACCCCCAAATCACCTCTTTCCCCCCTCAATGGCAATCTTATTTCCCCCAAAGCCCTTAATCCAAACCCTTTCATGCAAGTGCATCTCGCGCTGCGATACCGGGGGTAAAGGTAACACCTTCGACACTACAACAGCAAAGAACGCCAGCACCGCCGTCGATGTGAAAAGACTGGCCGTTGGGCTCTAGGCCGGTAGGGCTTGGGCCAGCTTTAGTTGGCAGTTGCAAAGGATCACGAGTGAGAGGAACTCGGAAGGGACTGACTGTAATCTACCATTAGGCTGGGTTTAGAAATGATGTCCACTCCTTCACGATTCGGGCTGTGTATTACAGGAAAATATGCTGCTGTCTTATGATTGGGTTGTGTTGGGGTATTTGGAGGGTTAGAAACCGCTTTCTTTCTTTGGCTAGGCTTTTCCATTAACGGTCTATTGTGTGGGTTTCTCGTTTGATCTGATGATTTTGTGCGAACTTGGGGTCTTTGCCTGACTTTCTCGGGCTAACTTAGGCAGTATGGTGGCATGCTTGGGTATTATAGTTTTTTTATATGCTGCAGGATAGGGCACGGTGCTACTTGTGTGATAAATACTAGGCTATAGGCACCCGAAAGCACGGGTTAAGGAAATATGTGGTATGGTAAAGCATCTGCGAGTATCCGAGCACCAATACAAGATACACCCTCTCGATTTTTTGTGCACCCATGGACTGAGGGAAGTTCTGTGGTCTTGGGAGCAAGGAGAATGAAGTCTATATAAAAAAGGAGGGTTTGTAGAAAAGGTTTCTCAAAGTCTTAGCATCACCACAACTAAGAGGTGCTTCTAAACCAAATTCAAGCACAAATCTAATGCTTTGGAGAAGCTTTTTGACTGCAAAAGAACCATTTTTCCTCCAATTCCCTCCCGATTTGCCTCGTTACAAAAACATGCTCACTACTCCCCATTCCCTAGTGAAGAATGATTTTGCCTGATACCTCTTTTACAGGTTGAAGGCCCAAAGTAAGGGAGAGCCGCGGGGTTTTAAATCTGGCACGATGCGGTGCTATTGTGAGGGCGAAAGCCTGGGTCCAGGAACAGGCTTGAATGCTAGCTTAGCTGGCTGGGGGGTCTTTTTTTTTTTTTTTTTTGAATATGTCTTCGCAGCTCTTTCTGGTTCGCTTGACCAAAACTGGAGCCGTCAAACACCTCCGACAATGGCGTGGTGGTGGCAACTGTCCTCCCGCTCCTTCTGTCTGTTGTTTGCATGATTAAGGTTGTAGCAAGCGTCAATAATTCTCCGAGCAGCATTTGTTAGCGACTTGGTGAGAAGAGAAATTTGTGCCCCGGCGGCACAAACCTCTCTATCCGATATCAATGTCCCTAGCACGGACGGCACCGCCGCCCCCCGTATATAATAATATATACTTGTCCTAGGCAAGAAGTGGTGAGTTTTTGATAACGCACGGATTTATTTATTTTTTCTGCCATATATTTTGCGAATTCCCGCCCTAGCACACAAGTAGTGCCCAGGCAAATCTCGCAGAGCTGTGGTGAATTCTTGAGAAAATAGGGGGGAATTAAAAAAAGAAGAAAAGGGTATACAAAACTGTCTATACAAGATGAGATTCGGTGGGGTGGAAGGTCTAAAGACGAGCGAAGGTTGGGGGAAGTTATGTACTATTATCTCCTGCGGAATACCGGCAAGAGCCATGGTCCACTGGGTAAAGAGAGGGCTTGTCGAGTCAATTGTCTAGTGAAGTGCGCTTGACTCCAGGCAAGGTTGTAGTTTGTTGGTTAGATGGGAGTAGAGTGTAGAGCTTTTTTTGCTTGTGGTTTTGTAAAAAGTCCAATAGGGAAGTTTTGCTAAGGCCCTAGCTCGACTTGTATGGCATCATATCACACAATTGGACTGTGTACGAGTATTATAGTTAGCCGTCACTAGGGCTAGAATGAGATGGATACAGGTATGATACCCGTACCGCGCCGAGAGACGGGTGGAATACAAGATCTGGTAAGAATCTGAGGTTAATTAGCCAAATATAGTATCATAGTTCTTACCCTTCTAGGGTAAGTTAGTTCAACCCAGAAGCGTCCCAAAATTCCCCAGAGCATTGCCAAGTAGGACTGCTCGAGTACTCGTACGGTACAATTGAGCAGTAAACCAACAACTGGCCACTCACTTGTAACTATAAGTAGGGTGGATCCCCCCCCCCAACACACACTCACAATCCTTGACAAACGACAAATCAGACCCAACCATTTTGACACACGGAGCCTAAGAAAACGGCAATCATGGTTAACAACTCGGCGAAAACAGAGGATTCCAGCATAAATGCGAGGGGTGAAGCTTGCGTCGATAATCGCGGTGGCCTCTCCATGCCCGGATTATTAGCACGAGTTCGTGTAGTTGAGGATCAAAACACCTTGGCCAAAGGGGAGCGTGCCTTGATGAAGGCACAGCTCTCCGAGCTTTCTGAACAAATACTCATTTTAAGGCTTTGTTCGAAGGGGTACAGGTGGATGCGGAACCGGCTCATCGATGCCTTCAAGCTTGGTGATACCTCAGACGGCTCAGACAGGGAAAAATTCAGTGAGGAAGGATATACAATGGCACCGCTCAAGGGCGATGTCATTGTCGACGCCTCGCTTTATACGTCGAAGGAGAGGTCCGACGTGGATACCTTTGAGAGACTTTATGGGTTAGACCCTCTGCAGGTATCAGAATTGAGTGAGTAGCTAACTTAGCCCCTTCCTTCCTTCCTTCCTTCCTTCCTTCCTTCCTTCCTTCCTTCCTTCAATTTTCTCGGAAAAAGATTTTGGCTAACTTTTTTCTTTTCTCTTTTCTTTCAGAATACGAGCTGGCTATTACCGTCCTAAACGTCCATGCTGACATTATTTCGTCCCGGCGCGGGGTTGACAGCAAGAAATTCCATGAGTCATTCGCCGAGTTTATCAAACTCCTAAAGGCAACAGGCTACGATGAAAGCTATTTGGATGATTGGGAACCGGGCAGTTTGGCGTGTGCTTGCCGGTCATTTCTACAATGTGTCGAAGAGGAGGTTAACAGTAAGGTTGACTAGGGCGGGGCGCGCGTTTGGGTTTGGATCGCTGGCTGGCTGGCTGGCCGGTTGTTCTTTATGTCCAATCGATTGGGATGCAATTTACGGGGGAGGTGGGGAGCCAGGACGACGAGAACTCAACTGTTTGTGGCACCTTTGGTGCATCTTAATGTCAGTTGGTAGTGTTTAGCCACCGGTGCAATGATATGAAATCACAGATCCAACCAAGCTCATCTCTCCTCCGGTTTTTCTTTTCTTTTTTCCTATTCACATACGCCCTCCCCATACCCTACAGTATATGCATGTGGAAGATACCGCCCAAATTATGTTAGCTTCGTGCGAAGGACATATCATGCGAAAAACTCTGGTCAAGAGAGAAACCCCTGACTCCGGGAGCCCCTCCCCCATGACCTCAAACCACCTTATTTGGTGCTACTGTGCTTTGTAACTGGCCCACGATCTGTCGAGTGATATATTGTGAATATACTGGATAAGTTTACCGATTAGCGAGCTGTATGAAAAAAAGCCCACAATCGCTAGGGGGCGATGAAGATTCCCCAAATTCCCTTACCCAACCCAAGGCTCGAAGGAGATAATAGTATTGCGTATATCATACCGGCAAATGATCCTTATATTCTCGTATATATAGCAATCCAGTCTACACAATAATGGGCAAACATGAACGAACCCCGTAACAAAGAAAGGAACTTCCCAAACATCTTGCCCCAGAACCGGAAATACGACATCTATGATACCTAACTAACCAAACCCCATATCGTCCACCACATCCCATGCACAGAAACCTCGTCTCCGGGGGAAAAGGAGGGTGCCTTAACTAATCCCACAAAAAACATGTTCGTGTTAACTTACCCCCAAACCCTACGACCAACCAACTGCCGCCATAATAAGATACATACCCCACCACCCACCGCACCCATATTATACCAACCCCCCCCGAGACGTGGGGAGGACCGCATCTAAGAGCTTAGGGCTAAGTTTTGTATGACATGGTATCATATTATAGTTGTAATCCTGACGACGGAATCATTGTCGAGTGAGCACCAGTGAGTCTGGAGCGTGTCCGAGAGGGGGTTTACATGGTATCATATGTATGATATGATACAGCATGGTTAGATTGTGAGGGTTAGGCGTTGTATGTATGATGTTCGTTGACCATAACGATAAAGACCAGTTTTGGGGAGGTTGCTGTTGGATCAGACTCTACCTAAGTTAACCCCTCCCCCCCCCACTCACCATCCTCTCTATGATACCTCGTATGATACGCTATCATATCAGCTCACTCCCACACCTCTACATTCCACCTTCTCTACCCCCCCCGAAACTCTCAGCACGAGCAGTTCCCGTCATAGGAACGAAAAACGTGAGTCAGATGTAACTTAGTCAGCTCAATCACTTCTTAGTCTTTGAACCATACAGTAAGACGACCATTTCCAAGGTGAAGAAGCCTCGTAACGCTCCCTCCCTCCCAGTATACCTACGTTCACCACTGATTTTCTTTCTTTCTTTCTTTTTTAGCCAATGATTCGAATGCCAAACGCAAAAAGTCGTCGTACGTACCGCGCTAGCAACGCAATGGAGGATACGGTAGTGAACCGAAATGGCTGGTATTACCGGCACTCTCCACCCGGCGGGCATGATGCTCACGGGCGAGCGCGACATATACTCAGCCGCGTAGGTACAAGTATAAGCCAACTACCGGTAACTGTTCGATTGCCTTGGTGAAGTCATGTTTTGTTTTGTTTTGTCGCCCAGCACTCGCTGGATCGGGAGCAGAATTCGTAGGAATTGATGGGAGTTCTACGCAGAGCTTTCGCTCAATTGCCCCCATTCGTTCTTGGGTTGTTGTGCTTTGTTGACTGCGTTGAGTGATTTTGGTTTGTGTCCAACCTTCTAGAACGCCCAAGTCTTGGAGGAAATCCACTATCACTATCGGATTGCGTAACGGGTGTCTCTGCACTGTACTGTACTAAACCGCAATGGGCTTGACAGGTTGTAACAGGATTACGAATACTACTGGTTAAAGGGATCCAGCGGGTTCAAGCCTAAATAAATAAGCCATACCCTGTCTAGAAAAGACTACCGCATCCCCCACCACCCCGGGGCATTTTGTCTCAGATCGCGGGGCTACAGCACGTAGACAGTCTACGAGTACTAACACCTGCACATTATGACACGACAAATTGCGTCGACCTCTTGCGACGCGGCCAATTGGTCTCTATCCTGTACTCGCGAGTATCATACATATAGACCCCTTTATGTTCGAGTGCCATACATAGGCATCATTAAGAAAGGAGGCTCCTCTCAACACCTTACCGGTACAGTCTCCTACAGTACAAGTACTGCCCCCCATTTCCAGCACCTACGACCGGTTCACTCACCACCAACCACTACCTCAGTTCAATACAAGGACAAGAAGGAAAAAAAAGAACCCGATCATGACTCTCCTCAGCCTCCCAAACGAACTCCTCCTCCAAATCTCCACCGAACAATCCTTGCCCGAGATAAACGCCCTCCTACGCACGAACCGGCGCCTAGCAATTCTCCTCCGCCACGCGCTTCTGGAAAAACTCATCCACATGGGCCCGAGCGAGTATGCCAAGCGAGCGCTCCACCACCTCGGCGAGCGCGGGGACACGCGCACGGTGGCATGGCTGCTGGATCGGCGCATAATAGAGCTCGCGCAGGTGGACGTACTCGTAGAGATACTGTGCATGCGGAGCGAAACCGTCATGCTAACGCTGCTGGACGCGGGCTTGGATCCGGAGATCCGCTGCTCGTTTGATCGCACGCTGCTCATGCATGCGGCGGAGCAAGGATGCACGAGGGTGGTCTCCCGCTTACTCGCGCATGAAGAGGGGATTGATGTTAATGCGCGGGATTTCTGGCACAAGACGGCGCTGCAAACCGCAACTGGGTGCTTGCAGAGGGAGGAGGTGGTGATGATGCTTCTTGCTGACCCTAGGGTTGACATCAACTCGCCCGACGAGAGCAGGAGTACGGCGCCGCTGCAAATCGCCATGAGTCGTTGTCTCGTGGACGTTGTGGCGGCGATCGCTCGAGACCCCCGGATTCGGGTCCCCCCGCTTGACGGGGAGGATACTTGGCTGCACTGGGCCGCATTGTACGGGTGCAAGAACATAATCAGCCTCTTCCTCGCAGACCAGCGGGTCAACGTCAACGCCCGGAATCAAGCCGGCTTGACGGCCTACATGACTGCGGTCCACAACGTGCAGCGCTGGTCGGTTTACCTGCTGCTGGAAGACAAGCGCGTCGATAGGTCCCTGGGCCCCGAGCCCCCGAGCTCACCCATTCACCTCGCCGCCATGCACGGGTGGCCGGAGGTCATGCGGACGCTCCTCGCCGACGAGACCGTAGACGTCAACTCCAAACACAACGGCGAGACCCCGTTGCACGCCGCCATTCGCTTCCGTCAATCGGAGATTGTGGGAATGCTCGTGGATGATCCCAGGGTCGACGTTAACCTCTGCTACGTGGATGAGCCGCCGCTGAACCTGGCTGCTGGAATTATCCCCGCTTGTCGGGAGATTGTACTGCTATTGCTTTCTAGGGACGACGTGGATCTTGGTATCCTCAATCGGGGCGTTCCGGAAGGTTGGGATCCGAGCCTTCAGAAGATGATCCTGAGGGACGTGGTTGGGCACGCGCAAAGTAAAACTAGGCGTCTTTGGGGTGGCCCTTGTGACGGGGCAAGGGCTATGCCGACGAATGTCATGGAACAAATTCGAGCTTGTAGAATGTGTATACCTAGGCAATCGGGCGATGGTTGGTGATTTGGGATCGAAATAGAATTAGAGCGTATCATATCATACTCGAGTGCAAGTATATTCGATTGGCAGGATGTGCCAGTAAAAGTACTCGTACTTGCTTTGTTGACTAATTTCCTATTAAGCTGTTCTATGTATCATAGTAGCATACCGTGAAAGATAGACTATTGTAATGCTCGTGTTTGGGTCGATAGACGCTTTCTAGGGAGCGAGGCGGAATGCTTGAGAAGTAATTCCTTCCTTCTGAAGGCTGAATAGTTTACTCATCATCGTTCCCCATGTGGGTAAAAACACCTGCCGCCCACAATCGACTCCAAGATGTAACGAGTGAAAAGAAAGAAAAAAATTAATCATGTTAATAGTAGGAAACCCCCAATAGATTATCTATCCCCAAAATCAGCCCCTACTAAAAAAGAACCTAACCAGCAAATCCAAATCCTAAACTATAATCGCGGGGAGCCAGAATTCCTCAAAAACGACTAGGTTTTTTATATAATATATGAAAAAGAAAAGGAAACCCTCACACACATACACACCTCCATTACCCGTCACCCATTCCTCCCATCTCTCCTAACAACAGAGTCAGCACCGCCCCAAGAGCCAAAACTAGAACATGTCGGGATCAGGGGGACAGACCTACACGCTAGTATCCTTAGCGTACAAACTCCCCGTCCTGTTAAGCGGCCGATCAATCAGGTCGAGCCTATTCCCATACGTATCCTGGAAGAGAATGGCCTTGCCAAATTTCTCCTCCCTCGGCTTCTCCTCCAAGAACTTGATGCCGACGGACTTCATCCTACTGTAACACTCATCGAAATTGTCCACTTCAAAGAACAGGAAGACCGCGTCCCCGGCTTGGTTCCCCACCGCTTTCTGCTGCCGCCTGGTCATGGCGCGGGTGATGCGGAGGCCGACCATTGGCATCATCTGTGTGAGCTTTGGCGGGGTGAGGACGATGAAGCGCTTTCCTGACTCGGCGTTGTCATCGACTTCGCTGTCCTCGTGGATGGTGAAGTTTAGGAGGCCCGCATAGAATGCTAGGGCTTCTTCGTACTCGTGGCAGAGGAGGGTTATCAGGGAGAGGTGCTGGGTTGGGGTCCAGTTTGTGAAGCCCATATTTGGTGTTTTTGGTTTGGTGTGCTTTATGGGAGTGGTTGTGACAAGTGGTAGTGGTAAGTTAGTGGGTAGAGAGGCGGGATATCTAGCCAACAGCTTTGCTATTTCCTGCGGGATCAGTTGGCGAGGAAAGGTGTTTTTTATATTCGCTCGTCGATAACATTTCCGGAGATGTTGGGTTGCGTTGCTATAGTAGGCGAAACCTGTTGTTGAAGGGTTGTGACGTAAATGAGTTGGAGAATCCCTGCTCCCGGCTGTCAGGGAACGTTGAACTTGGTGTAACCTGCATACAAGTAACTTGAGGCGGGGATTGGACCAAGGAATACCGAATACCGGTATTTGGAGAATTTCATCATCGAGACTTGGAGAAAAGTTGCTCGTAAATAGACTAAGTCAGCAGTAGAAACTCGATTTGTTGGACATAAGTTTATGCAGCAGCGTGGGGTTCGCTCCCATCCCTTCACTGCAGAGATTTGCTGGCTTGGATGCTCGAGTGGCTTAGGCCTTTAACCATGCGGTTCTCGTGACAGCTGAAGTGCTCGAGTACTCGAGCACTATGGCTCTCTCAGACTTCTTGGAATTCTAAGAGAGCAAATAGTCCATCTCGGGCCAATAGCGCTAATGATATGAGAGGCATCCTATAAGCCTATCCAGACTCACAAACATACCGGCAGCAGATTATGAAGCTATCATAATAATATCACCTGAAATCATTAGTCGCATTCTGCTACGGAATACCACCCCAAATACTCACATATCCAGACAAAGACCACATTCCATGCCCCAAGCAATCCGGGAACATAATATGTTAAGTTGACTTCTTGAAGTCAAGAAGCGATACTATTATAGAGCACCTGGTGTCTAGCAGTTACCGGCGTATGATAGGCAGGGGTTTTGCGACGGGGGCTGGTACTGGGTTAGGCTTCAAGTGATTACGGTAAGAACTAGAAATACCGAAGGGAAACTCTGGCGATCTAACAGTAAAAAGAGTAGAAGAGAAAAAGAAAGGAGTGCCCCAAGTATAGTACTCGAGTATGTGTTAGTCCAAATATTTGAAGAGGTCAGTCTAGGAAACCAGCACAACCCACAAGGTGACAAACAAGGTGACGACGCTGAGAGCACGGCATCCCATCTTAAACCAACAGGAAACATGGACAAAAAAAACCCAGCGGGGAGCTTCCCTAGTATTATATACAGTACATGCCGGTTCGGCGACGCCAGGATAATAAACGGTTGAACCATAGACCCACAGGAGTTCCCTATCGAGTGACTCCTCATGATCCCGTCAAGGCTCCTTACTCGCACTTTTTTCCTACTCGAGTACAACAGCAATAGCCACCCTGAGTACCGTACAATACCATGTAGCTTGGGATGAATGTTCGCAACTGATATGTCAACAGAAGCGCTCAGACGGGAAAGAACGCTGCCAAGAGGGTAAGCAACGCCACCAGACCAGCGACTCGAGAATCTCGCAACGCTGGAGGAGACTGTACCCTATTCTCAATATTTTGTCATTGACCATGCCGATTATAGTCGAGCAAATGGTTCTTACTTACTAAAAGATCCCGTAGAGCCAGAACCATGTTCTTCTCTTTCTTGATCTAAATAAACTGGCTAAGTGAACATGCAGGAAGTGAATACCCATGGGAATGATTTCACTATCCTCCCATTCAACTGAGCCCTCTATTCCACGAGTAACTTGAACATCTTGAAATTCGGTTTCGCACTCTAGTTGCTGGGGTTTGTATTAATGGACAACAGCCTTCTGAAAAAAAAAAAGCTCCTGGATAGTAAGAATAAATATCCAAGAGCAAACTCTTAGGGCAAATCATTTTAGAACATGTATGTATTGTATGTATAGTATAAAAAGTGTGGTCTAAAATACAGTATTTTATAATGATATACATATATTTGATAGCCCTACTCCTGTGCCTGGACAAGTGGGCTACGCTCTTCCGCCTCGGAGCTCAACTCGTTACGAACTTGATCGAACATCTCTATAGTCGTGGATTTACGGTCAAGTTGCATGCCTTTACCCTTCGGCGCAGAGGAAAAGGCCTCCTTCTGCTCATAGGTACCGTACGAGTCGGTAACGGCCGGCTTTGGTGGAGGGGTGTGAGTGGAGAAATGGGAAGAATGGGATCCACCTGAACGCCCTGTCGACCCCATACCAGTAGGATTGCGAGACATTTCTTTACGTTGAAGATCGAGTTGTTTCGCCTTGAGTTTCCGCTCCTCGGTAGCTTCAAATTCTTTGTTCTATATTTAGTTGGTATCTGCCTCTTTCATTGTCAAGCGAACAAGCATACCCTCGGCATAGTCTCTTGAATCTTCTCCTCCTGACTCTTCATCTCTAACAAGGCCTTGACTTGCGGCAGTTCCAGGCATTTTGCATAACTCAAGTAAGAAGCCTTATCGAAAGAATACAATAACATATACGAATGCTTAAGAATCTCCCGTTCGTCAAGTAACTTGCAAATCGAGGAAACGGCCTGGGCGAGGAGGTGCAGGGAGTCGATGTCTTGAAGGATGTTGGACTGCCTATTTGTAATTAGAATCAAATAGAACTCATCCTAATGATAATGTCAACCCTCTCGTCCTTTCAATGAAGCCAGAGCAAGTATAAACGGACAAGTAGTTGATAGACATATCGACCCAACGTTCTCGGTCCCAATAGTAGTATGCTGAGTGCCGGTGTCGACAAGCTCGAAGAACGAAGCTAGGAGACCCTCAATCCTCGAGCGGGGCATCCTATGAAACTCGTCAACCTCATTTCTCCCCTCCCAATAGGTCACAGTGGGGTAGTCTCGCATACGAAACTGCCGGAATAAAACGGCCTTCCCCCCATGGGTACAAATTGAAGCGACAAGCAGAACTTATTTATTCATCATTAGCTCCGAAAAGGCCCACAAAATTAAAAGAGCAGGGGCAAATGATTTACCATTGTAGAGGAAGGTTTATACGATAGATGTGGAGAAGTTAAGGTGTGTGTTACGTTTGAGGATCGGAGGCCCAAAAGCGGTTGAGTATGATACTATTAATGAAATTATAGAAAAGGAGACGCGCCGTTACCGTAATGTTAGATTTGTGGAGACGACCTGTACGAGTAGTTATCTTGATGAGATTAGGTGGATGATCCGGTATCAAACCGGCGCCCCCGCGCAAAGAAACTTGTACTAGCCGTTTTCAAAGGTATCCGGACACCTTGGCGCCAAGACACATACAAATCTGCGCCAAGGTGTCCGGATATTAAAAAAAATCAGCTAGTACTCGAGTACTCGAGTATCATAGTCTACGTAGACTGTCCACGCTTGCTCCCCGGAATTCGGCCCTTAAGATCTATTCCTTTTCCGGGAATTGGGGTTTTGATTAGCCTCCCAGTCCAGGGTCTTGGAACATTCCTTAACTTATCCACCAACGCACCCCAGATAGTGGATTATACGATATTTTACGGTAAATAATCTCGGCGTCAGGGCAAATGTATACTGTAGTTTCTCGAAAGTTACAAGTACCTGGGAACTTACGGACCAGTACACGTACAGTACCGGTACTGCACAGTGCCGTGGGTACATCAGGAGTGCGGCACTCCCCTTGGAAATCATCGGGTCTTATCCGGGCCTCCTTGCTCACTCGAGTGCTCTGGCATGATGACGCTTTCTTTGGAACTAATCCCCACGTCCTAATTTACATCCTTGAGCTCCGCGGTCCAATCCTCGGGGGCTGGACGACGACGAGGTAAGGAGCCTCGGCCCCACCTCCTTACCTCTGCTAGGATTCTCATACTGGGCAATACTCGAGTACAGTACTGTACTGTACTCGTACAAGCTTATCCTTCTTACAAACATCATATTTCCGGCTTAACTTACTAGTTAATTTCAATGCCACGCTTTGGATACCGTACTCGTAGTTTTGGGTGGTGTCTAATGAGGCCAATATTAGGGGCTTGGGTTACCGGCTTGCCCGTGACGCGGCCACGTACGCACCCTACCGTGTTGTAACGACTGTGGCTGTATTGGTGCAGTGCGCTTCCTAGGCGCTGGGCATGGCTGGGGCGGGTCGGCGGGGGAGTGGGGTTGCATGGCGGGTGTGCGGCCCGGCAAATTCTAATGCGCAGGGTAGGTGTTTCTCTTACTGATCAGACCGCGATACTGTCATTCAAATTCTGGTTTGCAGAATCAAACTACTTTTCATTGCGCCCATCGAGATAAGGAACTACCCCGTCTAATATGCGATTAGCTATATGTCTATAATACAACCTTAAGCTTACTCTCAGCACTTCATGGCGATTTAGTACACTCTGACTATTTATACATTAACATCGCCTCTCACACCTCTTGTGCATCGGTTGCTACATAAACGCCATTACTAATAGCATAGCGAACGGTATGCATGATATATCGCTTAGACACTGTATCGCGCCTGAGGATTTCGAATCAGAAGACTGGCCGGGGCTTGAAGATGAAGAGCTGGGTGAGCTAGACGAGTTGGATGAGCTGGATGTCGAAGAATTGCTTGATTGACTTCCACCGTTTTTCTTGACCCTTCAAACGTGACCAGAGATCCGTCAACATCATATACCAACAGTTCGTGCCGGGGAAGTTAGGGGTACTTTGGAGGGTTGGCAGCACTGGGGATCTCGAGATCTCCGCCGTATACTGTCTGTTTCTGGTTTTCATCGCTTCCCCACGTCTTGACCACACCTAGAAGGACCGAACGTCCATTAATCTTGAGGGATGTGTTTGGAACTGGCTGTGGAGCCCACTTCTTGCTGTGGAAGATACCAGGGTATGACTCGTTAAGATAGACACCGTCTAGGTTAGGGTGATTGCGGACAACATCCTTAGTTTTGTTCGCAACGAGTGAGAAAACGTTGGCTCCAACGTCGTAGCGCCCAAGGGTGTGGAGATCCCAATTCGCTTCGATCGTCGATATTTCGCTGTAATGATCTGAGGTTGTTAGATTTGAGCTGGAATCAGGGCGGTAACACTATATACCGTAGTAGTTGCTGTCTGTGGTCCCATGGACGCTCTCGGGTACGGCACCCCCAAGAAGGATACCGACAACGCGATTTGGCCGGGTGTATGTGTGGTTCTCGTCAAAGGTAATAAGTATTAGAGTGTCCTGAAAGGTAAGCTGGGAACTGATAGCAGACTTTCACAAGAAGCTATGTACCTCCATGAAGTAGTTGTTGGTGAGAAGTGGCTCTAAGAAGGAACGTGTCCAGGTACCAGCAACAGTAACAGATGTATCGTGACCATCTAAATAAGGTTAATAAAGAATGATAACCATGAGCATTACAGCTTACCTGATGTCATGTTCGGCGTGATGAAAATCTAGCTGCCGTCAGTGCACATCGGACGGTACAGAGAGGTCACGACCTACCCATTGTGGCAAATTTTTTGCCTCCAAATCCGACCAGAACAGAGTCAAATTCTTAATCTTCGCGAGACGCTCAGGGGCATCGGCGACAGAGTTGTACATGACAAGAGGGCTAGGATATCGCTCGTTAACCCTAACCCGAAGTAATGATCAAGGTCACGTTTGCTCACTTGTGCTTGCGAACATAGTCATTTGCCTGGGTCTGCTGATTTCGGTATTCAAATCCCGTAAAACCAGTGTATGGCATGTCCTCCTGATATTCCCCCCACGAGATACCTTTATCTTCCAACAGATCGGCCACACTTGAAATATTTGCCGGAAGCTTGTTCAAGTCGTCGCTGTTTATACCAAAGTATTCACCACCGACCGAAGCGACATAGTTGGGCTCACTAGGATGAGTGAGAGCAAAGTAATTTGACAAAAGGATGCCTTGCGACAAAGCGAGTTAGCAGCCCGGACAACGCGTGTCGAATTAAAGTAAATATCACCCTTTGTTGCGAGCCACGAGAGGTTTGCTGAGGAAAATAGGTGTTAGCAAGAAGGAAATGCAAACTTCAGAGGCTCGGGCTCCACTCACGATCCCCAGCTGCTTTATCATAATCGGTATTCTCGAGCCAAATAGTAACGAAACGGTTGAATACCTTCCCCTTAACATCACTAGCAGAGACAGTGAGAGCTGCTGCGGCTGCTAGCAAACCCAAGCCCAGAGGACGCATTTCGTGGTCGTTTTCTCGATGAGCAAGTAGGGAACTTTTATGAATGGACTGGAGCTAGGAATAAACGGAGAGTTGGGAGAAAGAGCGCGGGAGCGGCGACAGGTAGGCGATGGTGCTTGTAATCAACGTTCCCCCAATAGTACCGGGCAGAGAGAATATTATTATGGTTACTCCCACGGACATTGGATGTCAGCAGTGAGAGGGGCGGATCCTTTTCATTTCTTTCTGCCCTAGGGGGAAAGGGCACGAGTTTATTAACAGTGCCAGTGGTGAATAATTAGCTGGCCAGCACTGGAGGGTAGGCAGTCTCGGCCGCGTACCCGGGTGGGGGATCGTACACAGAGGGGCGGGCTTCCGAACTATTCCTGGACGTAGTCTGGGTTTTTTAATTACCGGCATTTTTATTGGGGGCGTGGGCCTGTCCGTGCTACCGGACTGGCCACAAATACTAGTAAGCTCTGAGCGTAGATCTTCCTTGTTTCCTTGCCCATCCATGTGATAAGAGAGATGGACCTGGCATCATGGGAAGCCGGTACAGCCTTGTACTCCTCTTGTACTCCAGTACATACCGTATGGCACTTGCGAGCACAGAACTGTCCCGATAATACTTGTACAAGTGCTGTGCTTGGGTTGGGTGGTTCCCTCAACTCCCTCTTCTCATCTTCAAAATCAAGCACGCCTTTCCCCAGACAGACATGACCCAATACCGGTACCTCCACAACTATCCAACCGAAAAGCGATGACAGTTTACCAGAAGCTCCCAACTTCCGAAGGGGAGAGTGCTTCTGCTACAATCCATATTCCTCGATTGACGAGGCTCGCAAGTGTCTTGAGGGCTTTATCCCACACTCTCGGTTTAATCTTGCTGGCTTTTGTCTTCAGTGTTTTCTTATTGGGTGGCCGTCCGGCTTTCGAGGCCCTCAGGGGCCCCGGGCTCCACGTAGAGAAGCCCTTTAGGAGAGACCCTTCAGACTATGTCCTGGACAATGGCTGGGACGTGCACTCAGCCCCTACAACCCGAAGCTACAACTGGACAATTTCTGAAATCGAAGCTGCGCCCGATGGTACGCCCCTTCTCACCACTTCTCTCCATAAACCCCGAAAACAAGCTTTTTTTTCTTTTGAATCCTGCATGAACTCTAACCAGTCATAGGTGTCCTGCGTACGCTTATAGTTATCGATGGGCAATTCCCGGGGCCGCTCGTTGAATGCAACGAAGGTGATACCATTGTGATAGATGTTTACAATGGTGCCACAAATTCTACTTCGCTTCATTGGCATGGGCAGTACCAAAATGGAACGAATTGGATGGATGGAACTACAGGCGTCACAAATTGTCCCATCCCGCCTAGAAACTCATTTCGTTACGAATTTACCGTTCGGGAGCAATGGGGGACATACTGGTAAGTCCCAAACACATCACCAAGGGTTAAGGGTTTTTTCCTCTTTCCCCCACGGTTAATGCCTATAATACTTAGGTATCATGCACACTTTTCAACATCGAGAATAGACGGGTTATTTGGCCCATTCATCATTCACTCGCCGAAGGAGAATATCCAGGGTGATACTGATAGGATAGTTATGGTTCATGACTATTATCACGATCTATCGGCTGCGCTTTTACCGCAGTACCTTGCTCCGGACAATGAAAATAATGAGCCTGTTCCAGATGGTGCCCTAATAAACGGCATGGGCATCTGCTCCACCTGCGAACCCTCTTTAGAGAAGCTTGCTACGTTCGGTTTGGATAGAGGCAAAACCCACCGTCTAAGATTCATCAACGTTGGAGCCTTTGCTGAGTTCGACGTGGAGATTGATCAGCACGAACTCTCACTCGTCGAGGTTGACGGTGTGGAGGTTGAGCCCTACCGCCTGCATAGGTTCCGAATCAATGTTGCCCAACGGTACTCGCTTATCCTTCATGCAAATCAGCCCGCCGAATCGTATTGGCTGCGTGCCCGGATGATTGCTCATTGCTTCGCCGAGATCCCGGAGGATCTGAAGCCGGAGGTTCTCGGTATCGTACGATACACCGCCAATAAGGATAAACCAACCACAAAGGGATGGGGGGAAGCAATGGAGCTGGAGTGCAAAGATCTCAACACCTCCGAGATTGTCCCAGCGGTTGCTATGTCCGCTCCAGAGCCTGATGCGCTCATATACATCCGAAGCAACTTTGAAATCGGAGCATACCGTCTGAGTAGAGGGTTCTTCAATAAAACTTCCTGGCGCCCCGCAGAGGTGCCTACATTAGTGCAAGCCATTGACGGGCTCGCAAGTGCTAACAGATCGTTCTCTTCTGAGGGCATCCTCCCGGCCTATGACATCAACCGGCAAATGATTTACAGGATTGACGGAATTAAAACAGTCGATCTCCTAATTGATAATTTCGATGACGGGTGAGTTGACCATCGAAATTAACCCTGATATATACTTATATCATCCAGGAACCATCCTTTTCACCTTCACGGTTACAAATTCTGGGTTCTAGGACAGGGACGCGGATACTTTGACAGATCAACTTACTCTGCCCTAAATACTACAAACCCCCTACGCCGTGATACTGTCACCATCGAAGCCTACGGCTGGGTTCTTATTCGTTTCGTGACGGATAACCCCGGGATGTGGGCTTTTCATTGTGCGTGTTTCTTCCTACAACATATAGCCACACTAACTTTTCCAAGGCCACATAGCATGGCATGTAGAAGCAGGGATGCTGATGCAATTTCTCACCCAGCCAGCCATCCTTGCGGGTTGGGAAGTCCCCGAGGATGTGAAAGGATTTTGCGCCCATCCGGAAGACCAGAGGGGTGGGGGGATACCCGACGAGGACTTTTATGAACTGGCGAAAGGGTCATCGGGTGGTGAATGATTTCTCGTTGGCTGTGGTTCTGGGTTACCTTTGGCGCCCAGACTTTCAGGAATATCCATCCCCGGTATAAGAATTAGCGACTTCGTACCGTGTAGGCCTAACCCACATATCGGAACGCCGGTCTTCGAAAAGGCCATCTAACTATGTAATCATTGGTCGGTCCTTCGCAAGTACAGTAGATATTTATCGCAAGACTCTTGCCCCTCCACATTAGAATATCTTGAAGCACACAAGAAATGTACTTATTTATCGCTATCACACAATATCATTACATCTAGGTTACTAAACGAGGGCTTACAAAAAGAAGTAGGAGACATGCTGTTCCAAGACATCTGAATCAATCACTTCTCACAGCAAGTCTACACCTTGAGCCACAAAAAACATGAGCTCATCATCGGTTTTATGATACTTAAACATCCACGAAGTTAAAACCATTGTTGGAATGGAAACGAACTAGGGGGTGTTGTGGTTCTGAAACGATGGTTTTGATGATAGGCTGGGAGCTAAGTTATCCTTATAACCCAGGAACTATAATGGCGAGATAGTATGGGACCAGTTATTGGAAGCGCAGGAGTATCATCCTTCAATAGTAGATGTACGAGTGAGAGATAGTGATGTAAACTGTTAGGTAAAGATTTGGGAGGGCACCAGTGATGATGGTGTCGATGATCGATATTCTATTCTATTAGCGAGAAGCTGGCCAGTGGTTATTGAAGTCTATCATATATCACAAAGTCTAAGGGTTGTCTCGAGAGGAATTCCCGAATTCCAGGAACGAGCCAAACGAGTCTATAATAGAACTTTAGCCTCATATAAGCTGAGTATTTTTATTTTTCCAGCTATCTGAAATCTATCATTGCCCGTTTCCCTTGTAGTTCTCATCCGGGAAGAAAATCTTTCTCTCGGCACCCCTCTCTGTCAGCACTACCATGCGGATCACACCTCCAGAGCTCCCGTCCCACTTGACGGCTTCCGAAAGGGCGCCCTTCACGAACGCAATGCACTCTCCTTCTGTCATGTTTTCTTTCCAGTTCGCGTCACAGTAACCGTAGATGTAAGTCGATCCGGAACCGCCAATTGCGTAACGCTGCTTGTGAAGCGAGCCTCCGAGGGGGATCGAGTATACTTCGCCTTTATGGCGGGCATCGTAACCAGCGATGATCATACCGGCCGAGAGTTGGTCTTTGTTCGAGTAACAGAGCTCTTGGAAGATTGAGGCTGCAACTTGGGTGGTTGGGGGCTCGTGGTTTTGAACACTAGAAGCAGGCGGTTAGGCTAGGTAAAGGTGCATAATTAGGGCAGGAAGTTAAGACAGACCTATACAACTGTAGGTAGTAGTGGACAATATCAGCGATGGCCTGGGTATCTGCAGCAGATCCGGATCTGGGATATAAGTACTGGGATTAGTAAGGCACTAAAGTGTAGGAGAATCGAAGCTCACCGGCAACACCAGATGGTGTCATGAACTTGGGTTAGCTTATCCGTTACTCGGTTGGCAATATAAGCACCAGTAGTTGTTCGGGAATCAGCGCCTAAGGTCTTATTAGTCCTGGAGATATCCCAAGAGCATAGTACTCCGATGAATCGTCGGTGAAAATGATGACGAACCAAGGATAACACCGCCATCAAAGAGAGCTGCCATACTGTTCGCAAACCATCAGTCGAAGTGGGGAATTCGGTACAATCTCTAGAGGACGGCCTTACATGGAAGTTCCCAAGCTGAGATATTATGTCAGTTTGTTTGACCATACTTAGATGGAAGCCTGGGTGATAAACTTACTTGACTTCGCCTTTCTTCAAGTGCTCCATGTCAACATGAATACCATCTGAAGAATCAGTAAGCAATAGCCCAAAATCGGTAGGAAGCTTTAGTATACCTATACTAAGATTACCAGTTGGTTTTGATTCCATGATTAATTCGATGTCTTGGGTATTGGAGATGAAGGGTGAGAGAGATGAACGCGGATCCAATGGTAGCTTTGCGGTGATTGTGGGCACTTGCTCTCCGCTGCGGGCATCGTAAGGTGGGGGGTGTTACCCTCCCGTTCAAAGATCTTATCTTGATAATCTCCCTATTCTCCCTCCGAACTTCCAGGTGTCTTCACTGGCAAACAACCTTCGCCCTGCATCTAGTTTTTCGATTCATCTCGGTCACTCTCTTAACACATTCTTAGTTTCGATTTTTGCCTCAACTCTCTGCGTATCAACTTCGAATTCAGGCATAAATTATTGCAAAAACCTTTGTTCAAAATGGCTACCACACGCCAAACACTGAGAGATCGTCAAGTCGGTAGGTGTGTACCTCCTGCCAACTTAGCTTGTACCTCTTTGTCCTGTCTTGCTAATTCTGCCTCTTTTTTAGCCTCCATCGAAAAGATCCTTAACCTCAATCACGAACAGGCCAAACATGAATCCGAAATCAATGGCCTAGTCCCCTCATCTGCTCCCATCCTGAATGACGAGGGTGAACCTATATGGAAGGTTCTGGTTTTTGACAACCTCGGCCGAGACGTCATATCTTCTGTCCTGAGAGTACAGGACCTGAGGAACTTTGGTGTGACTATACATCTCAACCTGCTCTCGTCGCGCCACCCAATCCCAGATGTGCCAGTCGTATACTTTGTCGAACCGACGGCTGAAAACATTACCGCTATTTCCAACGATTTGACCAATAACCTGTACGACATTGCCTACGTCAATTTCCTATCGTCAGTTCCACGGACTCTCCTAGAGGACTTCGCAGCATTGACTGCTCAGAATAATACATCTGAGAAGATAGCCCAAGTTTATGACCAGTATTTGAACTTTGTGGTTTCGGAGCCAGACTTGTTCAGCTTGGGCTTGAAGGATGTTTATTACACACTTAATTCAGCCCAGGCTGCCGACAGTGCCATCGAGCAAGCTATAGATAAGGTCGTCGGGGGTTTGTTTTCAGTAGCAGTTACTATGGGTATAACTTCTTTCAACCGTTACCAACCTCAATGGTACTGACTCCTGCATTCAGGATCTATTCCTATAATCCGTGCGCCTAAGGGCAACGCAGCCGAAATCATAGCCCAGAAGCTTGATCGTAAACTCCGGGATCATGTCCTCAACTCTCGCGATAACAATCTTTTCTCGACCCGTGCTAGCGCCACTAGCACGACGCAGTCCCGTCCAGTCTTGATTATCCTTGATCGCAACATCGACCTAATTCCTATGCTTTCGCATTCGTGGACTTATCAATCACTCGTACATGACGTACTCAACATGCGGTTGAATAGGATTACCGTCGAGACAATTGAGGAAGGTGGGAAGGTTAGCAAAAAGAGCTACGATTTGAATTCAAGTGATTTCTTTTGGGCCAAAAATGCAGGAGTACCTTTCCCACAGGTAGCAGAGGACATTGATGCAGAGTTAACTCGGTATAAAGAAGATGTTGCGGAAATCACCAAGAAGACCGGGGCTGCATCATTGGAGGATCTACAGAAGTAAGGCTCACCATATCCCACTAATTCCTGGGGGTTTCTAACAGCCATAGTGACATCGGCTCGTCTGCCCAACACCTGAAAGCAGCTATTACTCAACTCCCGCAGCTGCGCGATAGAAAAGCTGTCTTAGATATGCATATGAATATTGCTACCGCTCTTCTTAAAGGGATTAAAGAGCGTCAGCTGGATAACTTCTTCCAAATCGAGGAGTCTATCACTCGACAAAATAAGGCCCAGCTACTAGAAGTCATCAACGATCCAGAGAGAAAAAACCCGGTCGACAAATTGAGAATGTTTATTATATGGTATGAGAAATTTCTTAAGTCTTGTATTGCGGCTATCTAATCCAGGTCTCAGGTACTTGAGCACAGAGAACGACGTCAGCAGAGGTGATATTCAAGAATATGAGGCAGCCTTGAAAGGGGCTGGGTGTGACCTTGAACCGCTGACCTACGTCAAGAAGTATAAGCACAGATCTGACGTCTTCAAAGAGAAATCGGCTAACTCTAGCTTCAGAGTCCGCGAAATTACTCGTATGACAATGATGGCGTCGGCGCCTTCTCAACCTGCCGCTCAGAGTGCCGGGGGCGATCTCTTCAAAGGGTTCAGTTCAATTTCCAATAGGTTGACGGATCGCCTCAAGGATGCTGGTGCGCTCGGCGGTGGCTTTGAGAATCTGATTTCTGGTGTCAAGAATTTCCTTCCGGTGAACAAGGACTTGACGATCACAAAAATTGTTGAATCTCTGATGGATCCAACATCTTCATCCACCTCAGCACTCGCCAAAACCGAACACTATCTTTATCTTGACCCTCGTTCATCTACTTCTCGCACAGGACCATCCACTCGGGTCGGACCAGATGGCAGGCCAATTACCGGAGGTCCAACTTTCGGTCAGAGAAGACAGGGATTTACAGAGGCGGTGGTATTCACAGTTGGCGGAGGCAACATGGAGGAATACGGTAATCTGCAGGAGTGGAGTAGAAGGGTAAATGATGCTAGCGGTGCGGGAGGCACTAGGAGGAAGGTAGTCTATGGAAGCACTGAGTTGATTAGTGCAGAGAAGTTTGTTGGAGGAGAGTTGAAGAGGTTGGGCCAAGAAGGTTAGAAAAGTGTGCTTGGTGTCACGAAAAACTAGGTGCTTGAGAAGGAGAAAAGTAAATGGAAACGGTTAATTTGCTCTTTTATGGGGGGGTTTTTTTGTGGGGTTTTTTTTTTGTTTCGTTCCTGGGCCGTACCCCCGGGTTACTCTTAAAAATCATGCAAATCCTTTGTCAATATTATTTTTTTCTTCTTTCTCCCTTTGCTTTTTTGAAATAGCAAGCCTTTTTTTTTGTTTGTTAAATCCTTGGTATGATTTTAGGTACATGACTAGCACTCCCCAAGGTCCAACCACTGCATTCGGGAAAAATCCCATGGCAAATAAAAACCCAAAACAAAAACATAACAAAAGAAATAAAATCATAAACAAAACCAAAAATACCCAACGGTATACAATCAACGTGAACATCCCCTGCAATCAGGGTTCCTTGAAAATTGTCCTCCTTCAATCAGGACTGTATTTGTGAAGCTCTTGTAAAAGGAAAAACATCCATATTACTAGGAAAGTTTAACTTATTTAACGAAATGAAAGAAATCAAACATTTCATCAAATCCCATCCCTTCTTATTTTCGGCCCAAATCAAAGACTCTGGCGAAATATCAAAGATTTCATCAGGTTGCCCAACCCTGGCACTAGCGAGGGCCTGGCAACTGGCTATAATGTGTTCAAATGTTTCGGGTTCGTTCTCACATCTAGGACATAGCACGCTTGCTTCTGGATTCCTCCAGTCCTTCTGCGCCTTCAGGTAGCTTTTGCCAGCTCTCATCTGATGAAGACGGGATGCGGCAAACTTATTGAACGTCATAAAGCGCCAGCATGTCCTGAAGGCGGGCCTATAGCCATAGTATTCAGGGTAGTTGATGAAATAGCAAGCCTTATTCATCCAAATAATATACAATTCCAGAGTCTTGGTTGATTGTTTGCATAATTATAGGTAGATTATCATAGGACATCACTCGCACAAGGTCAAATCACTAAATGATGACGGTCACTGAACTTTTTCTGGTTATGATGGCGCCTTAAATCCCCAACGCAATTCATGAGCCAGTCCAACAATACAGCGACAGCGAGGGGATAAGAAAATAAGAAAAATCTCGACTGAAAAAAAGAAAGGAGTCATGATAGTATTACATCTGTTCTAACCCTCCTTCGCAACAACATTCTTAGCTTGAGTCCACATATACTCCATCCTAGCCCTCTCTAACCGCTCCCTAGCTAACGCGTCACTGGGCACCCTCTCGGTAGTAAACCTCTTAAACCCCTTCTGTCGGACCTCGCCCTCCCAGACCAGCGTGCACATATTCTTTGTCATGTCGACCGCCTGCCCTTCTTCCCCGGCCCCCGCATCGCTCTCGACACCTTTACTCCCTTCTTTAGCGGTGATGCTCTCCTTCCAGTCAATCCTGTTCACCATCAACTTGCGGAACTTTGTGATGGCGTGGATTCCGCCCTCTACAATAACGAGATTGAACTTCGGGTTGAGGATGCAGATCCCCGTCAAGGCTAATTGCTCCGCGTTGATGTTGATTTTGTACCTATGCCTCCCGTTTGCTAATGTCTCGATGCGGAAGACGAGGACGTGGATACCGCGGGCTAAATCCTTCTCCTGGTTTGCGGCGAGTTTTTCGTGGCGTTGTTCTTTTGTTAGCTTGCGCTCTTCGTTTGCTCTCAAGTGACCCTCGTGGCGTTCTTTAATTTCCCGGTTCACCCGCGCTTCCACTGCTGTGGGGTCTTTCACGGCTTCTTCGCCGAGGACCCGCATTAAGTTTGATTTCTTAATCTTCGGCGGTGGTGGAGGCTCCAGGCCGAGGCGAACTTTCGCTTGCTTTTCCTTCAGGGCTTCGGCGCGGCGTTGGCGGCGGACTTTCTTTTGCTCTTTTTTGGTCAGGGGGAAGGGTTTCATTGGCGGTGCGAGCTGGTCTTGTGGTGGGGTAAGGAGGACTGGGTGTTGGACGTAGTGTGTTACTATTGTGTCGGCGGCGAAGATTAGGAGAGATTCTGGGGTTATTGCCTCGTATGAGGGGGCAGTTGTCAGGCCTTGGTCCCACCACTCGATTTCGGGGGGTGGTTCACGCTGTAATAGTGAATTAGCAAGCTTATATATGAGGAATAAAGAAAACTTACAGCAAATGCCTTATCAGCATGCATGTCCTCATCAATCCCCACTTTCCTCGCCGCCTCTGCAATCCTTTTCTTCATAGCCTCCAGAGCAGCTTGTCTACGCAGAGCATTCGCCTGCTCAATGTACTTCCCCTTCTGATTAAACGCCAAAGCCTTGCTAATTCTCCGGGGTGCAACAACCTTTGACGCAAGATTCGGATCAAAGTACGGATTTTTGCTGGGGTCCGTCATGTCCGGCGAGGGGCCCTGAATCTCGAGCTGCTTTTTCCCGGCCTTCCCCTTCGCCCGTCGATTCGCCATGGTAGTTGCAAACTTAGGTGGAATCCCCCCCTTTCCACGCTTCGCCGATCCCGCGTCCCCACCATCGCCCAGCAGCGCGGGATGAAGGCCCACGTCCAGTCCACCACGCGCCTTGGATGCCTCCTCCATGTCCGGCTCTTCCCTCCTGTACGCGCTCGGCGGTGGCCTGGGTGGCCCACCCGCTGCGAGTCCGGAGGATCTAGAAACGGCACCGGACACACGGGCCCTCATCGCGGCGATCCTGTCAGCGGCGGATTGTGCGGCGGGAGGTGGAGGTGCCGGCGGGGGCGTTGGGGATGCGGAGGATGGGGCAGATATTCTGGCATTGTTGTTTAGCTTTGCGGCGACTGCCGTTGCACGGGCGCGGGCTTCTGCTAGCATTTTTTGAATACGTTCTTGGTCGACTCCCTGTTTGGGCTTTTTGGACGAGATCGAGGGCCCATCTTCTGGGGGCCGCTTAGAGGGAACCATTGACGCCATGTCGAGTTATAGACTGTAGTCTTAGGGAAGTGGAGATGATGATGGGGGTTGGCTATGATTTCGGGGAGGTTGACGAGATTTATGTTGACTCAGAAGATAGAATTCAACAAAGCATGAAGCTTAAAGGTCTGCCTAAGTGGCGTCACGTGTTTGTCTTGGCGGGGGCGAGGGAGCTGCAAGTTAGGTTCAACGCAACTGATGTTGACCCAGAACAGCGAACGCCCACGATTACATTTTTCTTAGCAAGCTGTTCACCTCTATAAACAAACTCACAACTACATAACCACATCCACAAATGCCCAAGAGGAAAGACCCGCCCACCGAAATGTCGTCAAAGTCGATCGCTCCTGGATCCCGCCACTCCAAGCTCTCAGAATCCGAATCCACAGACACTTCAGATACAGCAGCAGCAGCCCCAGAATCCTCTGATGCCGCTCAAAAAGCCAAAGAGCGCGCCGAACGCTGGAAAGTTCTAAAAGGCCGTGCTGTGACTACCCCACTTCCCTTCCGCTCTATATACCCTGCTAACCAACTCCCCTCCGGTAGAAAAAATCCGCCGAAGTAAACCGCAAGGAAGTCTATGCCGAGCGTCGCCGTCAAGCCGTGGATCCTTCCGAAACCACTCGGCTAAACCGCAAGCGCGACGAGGCGGAATTCAAGCTTGCCAAGGCCGAAGCAGAAGACGACGGGGAGGACTTTGAGCGAAAGAGGGCGTGGGACTGGACGATTGAGGAGAGTGAACGCTGGGATAAACGCACGGACAAGAAAAAGAAGCATGTTGAGGATGTTGCTTTCCAAGGTTTGTCCCACCACCACCACCACCACCCAATATATCACAACAATGAGCACACGGAGGGCTGGCTAATATGATAATGATGATGGCGAGCAGATTACACCCAAACCGCCCGCAAAATCTACAAAAAGCAACTCCGTGAATTACAGCCCGATCTCGAAACCTACGCGGCCGAGAAGGCAAAGTTAATCCGCGACGGGGCCATCGTCGAGACCGAGGATGGAGAATTAATCGCCGTGGACCGTGACGGGGAGTTCTACGCTGATGCCAACTCCCTCGGCTTCATCGATAACAAGCCGAGTAAAGGTGCCGTTGACAGGCTAGTCAGCGACCTCAAGAAAGCCGAAGACGCCCGCATGCGCAAACACAAGGGCGGTGATGAGGAGGACGTCACCTACATCAATGATAAGAATAAGCAGTTTAATCAGAAGTTGGCGAGGTATTATAATAAGGTATGCCCTGCTAATATCTTGCTTATTTCCTCCTCCTTGGGCGGATGGACGCTAATGCGCGGGTTTAGTATACTGGGGAGATTAGAGATAGCTTTGAGAGAGGCACTATGGTTTAGAAATGGGACTGGTTGTTCGTGGCACTGGCTTTGTCTGGCGTAATGGAAACGGCACATCGAGGGGGGGCTAGTTAGTTTGTATTCTTTGTTGATAGTGTTTGTCTTATAGGTCTTAGTGAATGATGATCTACCGCAGAAACTTGAATGAATAATTGAACTGCGTGCTAGACTATGTATTTAGAAACTGCCTTCTCTGGCAAGTGGGCCAAAAACACTTCCATTCCCCCTTCCAAAATTACCAGACCTTACTATAGTAAGGTAAAAAAGGAAAGTCCAACGACATGGCAGACTGCTCAACCACCGATACCCAAATCTCTAGGGTATGCTGATCCCTCCAACACTGTGGTTTTTGCCGTGGGTACTGATGAGGGACTGTAATGCGAGGGCTTGTCTGTTATACGGTGGCTTCGGTGATTCCCTCAAATTTGAAAGCTCCTAACCTCAAGGTCTGATTCCAGTGCTTAACTATCCTCATGCAATGCTTCATAGCCGCGCCCCCGCGCCCACCAAAGACCTCGCCTCACGACGCCACCCCCACATCACCTGGCCAGGGGCTCCGGCACCAGTATGAGCCTCGAAAGCTCAAGTCATGATTCCACGATCCCCGGGAAGCATGTCCTTATTTATGCTTGGGCAAGGACTTGTGAAGCTCAGGAAAGAGGGGGCTATTTTACGAGGTGTAACTAGGCAGATATCATGGCGGTATCTACTTTTTAGGATGTCCCGAAAACTTGTATACAAAGCCTGTTTGTTCCCATCACAACAGTTACATGACTTCCCAAGAACAGAAACCGAAACCCCAACCCTTATTTTTCATCCCATGAACCTGCGAAAACAGAAGGAAAAAGTGTTTAGTACAAACGCTTAGGAGGAGACATTGAGGCTTTCTGTAGACAAATTAGCAATCCGCTACCGAAACCGCTCAGAAACAGTGCAACATACGATAGTCAAGGACCCGACGTTTTGCCATCCCTTCTTCAACAGCGAAACCAAGTAGTTGATAGCGAGCATGATATTTCCAATCAACTGATCCTCAGTCATGCCAACATTTCCAACAGCAACACCCAAGCAGAGAACCTTCTTGAGTTGAAACTTGATGGTGCACTTGACGTCGGTGACCTTCTGGGCCAAATCTTCCGCGTGGGAAACGGGAGTGGGGAACTTTCCGGCCTTGGACAGACCGGGGCCGAGAAGACGGGGGATCTGCTTGATGAGCTGCTCGGAGGCGACGAAGGCGTCATACTTGCGGGCGAGCTTCTTAATGAGCTTCTTATTCTTATTGAGCTTCTTCAAGTCGTCAACAGACATGGACTCGAAGCTGTGGTGTTTGGCGCGATCGATGTCATGCTGGTCTCCGAGGATACTAAATCGTCATTCATCTAGAATTAGTTTGATGCTCTTGGCTTCCTTCGCTTTTTCGTTGTTTTCGCTGTCGAAGGGATTCAAGAGTCAGGGGAGGAATTGAATTTTCACCAGATGGTCATGTTTGGTCGGGGAACCTGGGGCAGCTTGACAGTTCCAGAGAAACGCTTGTCACGCATGGGGTCATAGTTCTTGAGCCCAATTTGGAGCTCAACGGTCTCGAGGAAGTTCCTCTTCTTCTCATTTGTGGAGTACTCTAATAGCTCCTTTACGTTTCCACGGACTCCGGCTGCAAAGCGTGGCCAATTAGCAACTTTGCTCAATAGCTTAATTATGATGAGAAGGTTGACAAACCGACTGTGATTTTGGACATGGTGAATCAGTCTTCCAAGCGAATTAATCGTTGGTGAGGATGTTGTGGAATATTGAGGAACGTTTGCAGAGGGAGGAGTCCGGGGAAATTTGGGGTGAATTTTACAGGTGTGCATAGATTGTGCGTGCTAAAGACTTGGCAGGTTGACAGTCACGGATTGATCAGATTAGATAACCCTGATTCTACCCTTGGCAAAGCTCATGCACGATCACTCGGCGACCAAACTTACGCCGAAGGGTCCAGCAGTATCGCTTTCCAGATGGGTAAAATCTACTCGAGTAGAGGAGTTGTGAATGGTTAAAAGAGTGTAATATGCTGGTTCAAACTTCCAATTCCCATCGCTAACTTAACAGCTATCGATCTAACTCTTCCTAAAATACCCTATGCACAAGCAACGGGTATAGAAGCACAATCATCAAACCCGGTACCTATCACTCTTTCCACAAATAACTTTATACAAGAAGAACAAGAACCCCATCGTAACCGCAACAACCCCCGAAACAATAGTAACCTGGCTAATAGCTTCCCACGCCAACCCTCCCTTCTCCCCTTTCCCTTCGGCCTCTCCCTCAGCATCGCCCTCCCTCATCCCACCTTTCTTCTTCCCCTCCCCGGTTTCCCTTGTTTGCTACCTACTTGCCGTAGTTGCTGCTGGCGGGGCTAACGTTGCAGTCTTCTTGAGAGCATAATCGGGAACGAATCCGCTGGGGTGATGCACTTGCTCAATTCCGAATTCCGCCGCGAGAGCAACGATGTCCTCGTGAGAGTCGAGGTCTTCTACATCCTCGCCCAATGCATTGATAGAAGGCTCAGCTGGCGCAGAACTGCTTATCTTTAAGAACTCCCTGATAGTGCTACCCTCGGTAGTAACGGGGGCGGGGGAGTCCTGTACTGTGGGTGCCGCGGTAATGAGGGCTAGGGTGGAGGTAGGTGGTTTAGTTGGGATGGAGGGACCCTGATACGTTATTAGTTGGGGAAAGAGTGGTAAAGGTATCAGTGCCTCTTCTGGGTTGATTTTCAGAGTTTGGGGTTCCGCGGTTGGTGTTTGGGCGTGTGCTCTCATGCCGCCTAGATGGGCGAAGCTTCTGTGTAAAGGGATAGATGGGATAGGAGTCTCTGCGGAATTTTCTCTCCCGGATTTGGTGGCTTCGTCTTCTTTCTTTCCACTAAGTTTTGGCATAGATTCTCTAGTGTTCACAGCATCTCCCAGCGTAATAGTAGATGTTGGGTAGGTAGTGATTGTGATCGGAACATCTCCGGCATTCTGCGCCGAAACCGTGATCGTAATCTCACTTGTCTCCCTAGTAACCGTGACCTCAGAGCCCGTGACTCGCACAGTCACTGTCTCAGTGCTCCCGGGAAGTACCATAGTGCTGGTTTCCGTGGTTACTGTGATAACTCTTTCAGGTTTAACACTCTGACCAATATTGATAGGACCGAATATCCCGTCGAAAAGACCGGTGTCAACACCCTTGGCCGCCACAGTTACTGTTGAAGTGACGGGTTCTAGTTGAGCTCCTCCTGCGGTAGCGGGACCGGGAACAGTGACTGTTATCGTGGCCGGGGGGTCGCAGAAGTCTCCCGGCCCAGGGCCGTAGATCGGAGGGTCATCGAATTGAGGAGAGGGATCAGCCGAACGGGGGTGGTTGCGGTAATGGCTGTGGGGGCGGATCTGCCTTATTGGTTTGTTAGGAAGGGGCGAGGATACGGTGCATTGAACGAATGGGAGGAGGAACAAGAGTTGTAAGGTCTGCATATTGGAATCTCGGTGCTCGGTGTGTTAGATAATTGCTTGACAATGACGGGTGCTTTGAAAGGTAGCATTGGTGTTTCTTATATCCGGGGTTCGAGGCATTGTGGAAGTTGGAGCTGGATACTCGGTGGTTGGTCGAGTACCTAGATGTGGGCTGGAGGGAAAACGGCGTGGAGAATAAATGGTGGTGTTGGTAGGTAGCATGTTTCTGGAGTTCAAGGTTACGCTACCTCGGACACCGTACCGTATACGGAGTATCTGCACTGGATAGTCTCATCTGGCCTCCCGTAGGGGGCTTGGGTGCCCGAGTATGAGATGGTGATCGGGGTTGGGAAATGAAGAACATTCCCTCACCACCAATACGATACCTTTTTCTTCAGCATTCTTTCACCTCCCACGAGTAAGGTGAATACAAAGGGAACACTTATTATTTTTTAGCTCAACTTGGCTGGGGAATGAGTTTTCAGTACTGTACTGTGGAGAATGTTTGACGCATTCGGGTTGGTAGCACTGTACCCGAGTAGTACAGTACCAGTACCTCCAGTGGAAGGAATGCAACGCAGGAATGATACAAGTACTAGTACACCACCTCCCGACCACTCGAACAGATCTGTGTGGTGATCAAACCACAGCCACAAGACGACGCGGACACCAGGCGAGGTTCATCTGGTGGGTCGGGGGGCTCAAGTAAGTTACAGTGCCAGGTGTTGTGTCGGCTTCGTGAATGGGCTCTGCCCGAATGACTTATGCGTGAGTGAGATGATAAGGGTGAGGGGCGTATATGAGGCTCTTTTGATTATCTTTTTCAACGATTCTGTGCCTCTTCCCCAACCACTTGATTATGGGAATGCGGCGTTATCACTCTACCGGTACTCGAGTACCGGTACAGGAGCTTGTCACAGGAGGGTAATCCAGAGAAGAAGAAGAAGAGTGAAAGTCCGGGGAATTTCGCCTCATCCAAACTCGCTCAGATCCGCGTTGGTGCGACGTGCGTCACCTTCTTCATCTCGTCCTCCTTCGCTTCCTAGGTCCGGACTGACCAGATCACTAGAAACCCTCTCTCCTACTCACCCTCCTCTCACCCACCCTCACCCTCCCTTCCCTTTTTCTTGATATTCCCGGATTCGCTCCGTTTCCTGCCTTTGACCTTTACCTTTCTCCTCCTTACCCTGCCGCCGTATCTTTCTTGCTGCCACCATGGCCGGCGCATCTCCTCCACCTCCCTACTCTTCCTCTTCATCCGCCAATCCGCCGAGACCTTTAAAGTCTGCTCTCCGGTCGCGCCAGCAAAAGTCTCCGGAGGTACTTGAGCGAGAACGGATAATTCTCGCTCACCTCCGACCCGCTGACCTGTCGAGGGAAAAGCCGATCAGTAACTTTCTTGCAACACGTTTCTACAAATTCCTTCTTCTTACCATCCATCTGCTTTTCAGTATATACCTGAAGCTCCGATGGACCTATCACAACATTCTCAACCGCGGACTCTCCATTCTTTATTACCATCATCGAACACCACAGTTGATACAGAAAGACGTGAAAGAACTGGAGGAGCGGGGAAAGTTGCCTGGGCATGTCAGTGTTGTTTTGGAATATGAAAGGGGAGGACTGGATACGCTTATCGACGAGGTCTCTGAGATTAGTTGTTGGTGTGCAAGCGCTGGGGTTAAAACTTTGAGTGTTTATGAGCAGACTGGTACATTCGCTAGTTGTGATTTCACGTGTATATGGCTTACAGTACGGCATAGGAATTCTAAAATCCTACATTTCTACATCTCATCGTTCGATTTCTCAGAGGCTACATAGCTATTTCGGAAAGTCCCGGCCAAGCCTGCGAGTGCATGCACCCCCGTTGTCCTCTCTTCGCGAGCCCGGCGAGGAGGGCAGAGAAGTTGACTTGGAAGTTATCTTTATTTCCGAAGAGGATGGTAGGGAGTCACTGGTTGATTTGACCAAGACTTTGTGCGATATGGCCCAGAGGGGAAAAATCTCTTCAGAGGATGTCAGCGTTGAATTGATTGATGCCGAAGTCACGGGTATGTTTATTCCATCAACATGTGGTGGGTGGCGCGACAGGCGCTAATGAGCTCCAGAGAACACCATTTCCGAGCCAGACTTGTTGATCTTATTCTCACCCTCAGTTGTTTTAAGAGGATACCCTCCATGGCAAATCCGGTTGACGGAGATATTGTGGGTTTTCCCCACTCCTGAATTAAGAAACTTTTCAACTAATATTTCTGCAGTCATGTACAAGACAACTCAGGAGTTGGCTACCAAGTCTTTCTTAGAGCACTGCATAGATTCGCGAAAACAGAGATGCGTTTTGGGAGGTAAACCGTCCGAAATCTTCCTCTCCTTTACCCTCTTTCGTTCTTTCTTTCTTGACTTCTTTGGGCCGACGGGTTGCCGCCGAGCGTATATATCACATATTTTCCCTTTTTTCCATACAGGAAAGAGTAGGGCGGTTTGGGTTCAACCGGTTATGGTTTATTCATAGACTGCGGGCTTTTTCATTTGGTTTTTGCTTAGTGTAGAATAATAAGAGATACCGAGGTTTGTTTTCAATTACGGGACTTCCGTAAACCGTAGCTATTGTGCCGGAGTTGGAAACAGAAGCAATAAGGTTGCTTGGGCGTTGTTTGTATTCCCGTCTGTTGGTATTGGTAAAAGCCCTCCCCGTTATTTTTAAGTGTGAGCAAGGACGTTCACAAAAGGTCACATTTTTGTTTCACGGGTACCTGCAAGGTACTGCCGGCATAGTACTGTACTCGTTCCGCGCCAGTGCTGAGTGCCATGTTCTTAGTCTTTGAGCAGAGGGTCCGAGGTTAGAATTGCCTCATCAGACTATCATTTTGCGTTTGAAAATGCTCTGCGAATCGAATAGTATATAAGGCCTTGTAATTCCCTAACTTAAATACAGATAGGGTTCGAGGTTTTACTGTTAGTATCATCTTCCACAAGCTCATGCTTGTATCATAATAAGTTTGCTCCTTTTGTCTCCGAAATCCGGTTGACTGACATCAAAGAGTCTCGCTCCACCTGCCAAGCCAATTTTATATCTTGGCACAACTTCACGTCGCCGCTGGTTGCTCAAGCACTCCAAACCCAAGAGCCCTCTAGTCAAACCAGTCAGCCACTACCCTCCACATCGCCACTCTCCAAACGTCTCCACTTCCCCCTACTCCACCACTCACCCATGGACCGTTCACCACCGCGAGCTCTCCGCGGCGGCGGCCGTCGCGTTTGGGACCGAGAGCGCGACCGTGAAGACCGTTACGGGAGAGACTACCGAAAACGCAGCCGTAGTAGAAGTCCCGATCGACGATACACTGCAAAAAGGAGGAGTCGAAGCCCCGATAGAGGCACTATTCCCATTACCCATCTTCCCCAAGCTAACCTCTTTACTGACAACTAATAGGTGACTACCGCCGAGATCGAGATCGAGATAGGGAGAGAGACAGAGATAGAGATAGAGATAGAGACCGCGGCGGCCGACCTCGAGATAACGATAGAAGGGTCCGCTCTCCCGAACGCCGCCGTCGGAGCCGCTCTCCGCGCGGCAAGCGGTCTCTACCAACCCGCGATCGCACCCGTTCTCGCTCCCCCCCCCCTGCTGATACCACTCCAAAGCCTCATACTAAAGACCCCGAACGCACCTCCCCGGGGCCACCAAAGCGTAGTGTTGAGGTTAGTTTTAGTACGGATGGAGATGCCACCACCCCGACGGCGGCAGCGGGCGAGAATGGCGACGAGATGGAGGGAGTCGTGGATGACGAGGAGGCACAGATGCAGGCTCTGATGGGGTTCGGTGGCTTCGGGACTACCAAGCAGAAGAAGGTTCGCGGGAATGATGTTGGGGGCGTGTATAAGAATAAGTCGACGAAGTACCGACAGTACATGTATGTCTCGCCTACCCCCCCTTTTTTGTGGGGGTCGAGCCCAATGCTAACTTTGATATAGGAATCGGCCTGGAGGGTTTAATAGAGCGCTTTCGCCTTCTTGATACACCGCTAGTGGTAAGCTTGTATCGAAGGGTATTGGTTAACGGGTTTTCGTCCGCTATCACCACCAGATTTTCTGAGACTCAATAGGAGATCTTTCGGTAACCTTCAGTCAATACGAATCCAATAACTGGGCCTTGTGTACTATTATTTATTTCTTTTGCAAGGGGAGTTTTTTGTTTTTTTATCATCATACATAAAATTTTCTTGTTTTAGTTTGTTGCTGGCGGCGGTGGCCCAGCCCCATGCATTCAATTAGTTATTCACGAGAGCCGGTATTGGTATGACCAATCCCGGTCCTCATATTTTTGCCCCTAGCGGCATGCTAGCACTCGATGGAGAGCAGAGTAGATTGAAGTCGCGGGCGGAGGAGCTAGATATACTCTACGTGTTTATGGAATGGTAGTCGGTACAGCAGGGGAAGTGGAATGTTGTACTATAGTTTTGGTGCCGTTTTTTTTTATCTACAGCATCTAAAGATTCTGCTGGGTTGCTTTTCACTGCTGTCACTTTAGTGCGTTTGGGTTGCTCCAACTCCAAGAGTGATCATGGTTTCTCACTCGCCGGCCTTCTGACTCCTAAATCCCCGTCCGCCGCTTGGGGGATGCGCTTGGACACGGGCACTAGGTTCTGCTAGTCTAATGGTGATTATGAGTAACCTTGACAAGCACATGACCACAAATCTCACTGGTTCACGAGGGGTTACCTTTCGGATCACAGCTTTGTCCCAAACACCTCTTTTCACCCTCAAGGCCCCTCTCTTGTTTACAAGCCGAGACGAGACCTAAACATGGTACAACCCCTGTCGATCTCCAGCCACTCGCTACTCCCAATCTCAGTCTTATCGTATCATAAAAGGGACTTCGTAGGGTCTCAACCCTTTGACGGAGCGTGAGTTATATAGGTGATGCATTTCATATATTCCGCTCCAGCACTTTGCAGGATTCCCTCAGGAGAGCTTCAGATTTGCGCGGCGGTGGGGGTTCTGAGGCGAGGATGGGGAGCAGGAGAGGAAGTTAGTCGTAGTGGATACAGCAGCTGTCGTACATTTTGATAGTTTGGGGAAGATTGGGGGGGTAAGTAGGACATATGTATGAACCCCTCTGCTAAAAAGCGAAGGCGAAACCTCGTTGGGCGTGTTGATAACCCTCCATAACGCAAAGCAAAGGAATTCATAGGATTGACAGCAGGCTGTGGCGGCCACCATTTCAAGGGCTTGGTCTGCCGCCATACCCTGTTTGGATCGGGGGGGAGTGTCCGCCGTCCTGGATGTGCCCGCCAACAAACTTCAATGTCGCGGATGAACGCTACACCGTTCTCATTTGCGAGTGCGTAGGCTTCTCATTTTCCGCGCTGACTTTGGCAATAAGTATCGCTGTACTAGTATAGGAGGCCGAGTTCCTTGCCCTCGCAGTAGAACTCGATGCTGTTGAGGTTGTGCGCCCAGAGTGGGTGGACGCCGTAGACAGGACTCCTGTTGGAGTGCCAGTATATAAACTCACGAATACAGAATGTGAGCTACTATCTTTCCGAGAAAGCAGTCCCCGGTTCTTGATGGGTGATGTTCTTTTCTCTGCCAAAGTTTACATAGGCTTGGACGTGGGTGTAGTCTGTGATCTGGGATTGGTTGGTCTTGTATGACCTCTTAAAAGGTGGTGACCGACGTGTAACGCCTGAACATGGAGATCAACCCAACCAATCCCGAATATAGTTAACCCCTAAATTAACCCCAATAGCTTGTTGAAAAGCCCTTATTTTATGATTGTCTAGAGGATTGTAGAAGTGTTTAAGGGAGTTTCTGTTTAAAGTGATGCTAGGGGATTCGGGGTTTTGTTGTTTTTGTATGGGAGTTGCCAAATCAGAGTGGGTCAAGTCAATAGAATCTAGTAATACCGGTACGTGGGGCTATTACACCAAAGAAAGTAATGTAATCCTCACATCTTAGGAATGGCATGTGGGCTTCGAAATAGTTTATCCGCCCCCCCCCCCAATCGACGATATCTCTAAACTTCGTCGGCTTCTTTTCTGGATAGCTCTATCACCATCAAAGTACAGTACTCGTACAGTTTTCGTGCTGGTAGCTTGCTGTGGGGTGCACGGGCCCCGGAATCACTCAACAAAGACACCCTTGCAGCTCCTCGCCAAGAAAAGAGGGTAACACGTCACATTCACAATTTCGACATCTTGTTTGCTCTGGCATCTGCATCCGCCCGTCCCCTCTGGATCTTTACGCTCACTTTAATCTCGCGGCCATAACACGATACCGCCCTTGCCTAGGGCGTCCAGGTATCAGATGCCGCCATGCGCTTCACCCTCTTTCACTTCTTCTACTCAACCTCCTTCACGGTCCTCTTCCTCCTCCTTGCCATCCTTGTCCTAATCACCCCAGCCGACACCATCGTTCAAGCTCTCATACGAAACGTGAGGATTAACAATGTATTCATAGTTGCCGGCTGCTACGTTCTCACGGCCCTAATCGCACTAATAATCTACATTTCTCGAATTTACAGTGTCAGGCGTTTGATGGCCGATATTCCGAAATTCTACGCCCCTGTCAAGAAAGTTTACTTAAGGGCTCGGGTGCATAAGGCTGTTACAGCAAATTTAAGTAGGAGCGCGGTTATTGCTGTGCAGAGTCGACCAAAGGAAGACGGGGAGGGGGTTTGGGGGGAAATCAAGCATCCAGGTTGGTCCGGCGGAACCGGGCAGTTACCGAATGTACAATACTTGTCGGTTGTTAAGGAGTTGCCGAATTTATTGGAGATGGAGGCGTTATCATTATGCGCGCCTGAGTCTTCGGGGGGTGGGCCCAGGACTCCTACGCCGAGCGGATTTGAGGGGATTACTATGCCGGATCAGGAGGTGGTCAAACGACAGCCACACATGTCCTTCAGGGCTTACCTAAACCAATTGGCAGCGGTGGGCTATGTACGACAGGACGTTGCAGATTTGTTTATCGCTAGATATGAACGCGCTAGGTTCCGGAATCAAGGTGAAGGGATCGAAGAGAGGGAATTCATGGAGCTCATGCATATTTTTGCTGGATTATTGAGGACTCTGGGGGATGACTTGTTTCCCGACTCGTCATTTACATCCTCACGCCACCGAAGCTGGGAGCCTAGGGACGAGGATTCGAATGACGAGGATCATCGAGAGCGTATGGACCTCGAAAGGCGGGATAGGTACAACAGCTCTGGATATGAAACGACAAGTACGGAGCGCGAGGAAGGACAAGGGCTACGGTCCACCCCCGATCGCCCGAATAACAACTTCATCGCCGGTGCACGAAGGAGGCAGCCCGGAGCAATTGGGCCGACAGATGTCGGTATTCGCAGGACTACGACCGTCACTACTGCCGGAAGCATAACAAGTCCGGAAGATAACGAGATAGAAATGGTGTCGTTGAGGCCGAGGGGCAATAGAAGGTTGAGTGTAAGAACGTCGACAGGGACTTTTGGTTGACAAGTACATAATGCTGTTGGAATCCTCTTTTTTTCCTTGGGGGTAGTTTTGGTCTGCATTTAGGCGTTTCCCCCCGTTTTGTTTAGACTCATATTTTTCCTTTCCCTAGCATTGAAGTCTGGCGTTTGGATTATTCATATTTTGAGCGTGTATGCTACTATTGTTTAATATCTCTTTCAAGTTTGGCCTTGCGTCTTCTATATTTGTTTCTTTGCGACATTGTAGTATATATCATGTGACATGATATTCGGGGTATGTGAAGTGCTCGGTACATTCCTACACTCTTGAGTTAAGATAACGCTCTCGAACTGCTTGCTGAGATAATTCCCGGGGTATCACCGAAGTTTCCCCAGACGTATGCTCTCTATTCGGGTGAAAGGCGCTGTTTGACTATGCTTCTACTAGCAGGACTGCCCCCCCCGAAAGTGTAGCCCGTACTCGCCCTAGCACTTAAGGTGGACAAAAGTCATAGTTGCAAGGAGGTGTGGGGATGTGCTTTAGTCGAAAAACAAATTTGTCAATGGTTGATGGTTAGGAATCCGTCAACTGTTTTGAACGACTGTACGATCGACGTTATTAGCAAGGACGGGTTCTGCTGGTTGTGGTGTTTCTTCCCATAGAACACCAGCATGGGGTTTTATCCTCGTCTTGCTCGAGCGTAATAGCGTTGATGTTCATCTGCTGTCCTTGGGTGCTGCCGCATAGTACCCTTCATCAAGATAGTGCCGAATTATAGTGTTTCTTGTGCTAGAAGATAAGAATAGTTCCGTTGATCAAATAGGGACAACCAAAATAGAGGGAACCGTGATGGACGATTGCTTTAGCGGGGAGCGCATTTGGGGCCCCCACGTGAGGGGCTTCCATTTATTTGTCTCTATGCTTTGACGAGTGATATATTGTGATTTATCGATGCTTTCGTCCGGAATGGTCTATTCCACCCCTATACACTTCCAATCCAATTTTGTTACTTGATGGGTTGCCCAGGGTGTCTTCATGCTGCTAGGAGATATCTGAATAACATGTCATTGCTGGATGGAGGGATGGGATATATTTGGAAGTTATTACCCCTAGTCCCCGAATAGCGGGTACTCTTTTTAGTAAAATTTTTCGAAAAGTCATCCACAAGCACTTCATCAGTTTCCCGCCTGCCGAGTCCGTGATCATGAGCGGTCGCAAGAATGGCGTTTATCCAACCCCAGATACAACAACCGGAGCTTCACACCGTTTAGCCAAGTCCAGTAAGTCGGTCGTCTTGTTGATACTTACAAGGAGGGCTTGTTCTTCATCCGGTGTGTCTTGTGTGGCAATATTATCGTCTAGTACAACTGGCTACACCCTGGGAAGCTTTTCTGTAAAGGATAGGAGTATCACAATACAAGTTTGCTCCCCCGTATGTAATAGCCATAATCGGGCATCCTGTACTAATTGGTTACAGTCCTCGGTCAAGCCTGCTTCACACACAACTGTAGGAAATTCAGCATCCGGCAGTTGAACATAAGCGTCCGGCGATTTTTCCGAAGCACCACTGGTATTATCTCTAAACCCAGAAAAAGCTTGATATAGTTATTTGAAGAAAGGCCGGTTTCTGGATTATTGTATAACATACTCATTCCTGAGCCAACCACAACTAATTCCTCGGCCTGTGAATCATCAAATTTTCGGGCAAGCGAAGTGGTAACCATTCATGTAAAAAAGAGTTGCAGAGAGTCATGGGTGGGAAGTGGCATGCATTTTATCAAAAGGCCTTTGGAAAGAAAGTTATATTCATATTGTAGCTCGTCACACTCAACCAGTTTGGGGTATTTGCACATCCAGGTGTTAAGCTGAGATGCTGAAATCCTTCCCAATTTTCTTCTCCCTTCATTCTCATCTTGTATCTGCAAAATTTCATTTGGTTGGACCTCCCTGAACCAAGCGGGGAATTCCATAATACCCACGACCGGAGGTAGTAATGAGATAGGTTGAATATCTGTCGTTATTGAAAATGCGGGGTCTTTCTTGAAGTGCCTTTAGGGATTCATTGGGGCGTGCTTGATCTTCCGAGATGCCAGTGGGCATGGAGTGTTGGCCAGGTGTCGTTTTCTGGGTGATCGTGTGGCTTTAAGCATGTGACTGCCAGGCAGTGTTGCAAAGAAGGCCTTCGATAATCGAACTCGGGGGGTTAGAAGGGAAGGGGTTTAAATCGGGGCTTCTGAAAATGGGGGTCCTTTAATCTCTTAGTAAGCAAAAATAGTAGGAACTCTTATGGGAATTTCTATAGTACCTTCGACCCAGCTGCAGTGTTCCCAACCGTCCCTGGCGGGCTTGTAGTCCCGGGCGTCCCGGGCAGGGTGGGTAAGGGCACCGGGCAAGGCGTCCGTCTTTCTTAAAGACGGCCGTCCTATAGGTTGACGGCCGAGCCCCGCAGTCTTAGCCCAAATAGGATTTTCCGGTGGAGCCCGGCTATAACCTGCAGAGCCCTGCCGTCATTCATAGGGCCCTGCCGTCATTTGTAGGGCCCTGAAGTCATTTGTAGGGCCCGGCCGTCACCTATAGTTATTTCAGTGAGACACCTATAGGGCCCTGTCGTCCGTCCGGGTACCCTGCATCCGTCCGGTCCCAGGCAAAAGACGGACGGACTGGACGCTTGGGTTCACTGCCAAGCTGTGTGTATTTGTTGCTGGGGGGCCGGGGGGAGCGGAGCACTGGTGCCAGTTTGTCGCTTCTGCTACATTTGCTTCCTTTTCCTATCATTTCCTCAGTTTCTTTGCTTCCAACTACCTTCAAATATGATTGCTTACCATTTTGTTAGAAGGGGTTCTATCTTATAACCCCCCGGCGAAAAAGCGCATTCCCAGTCCTTCGATCATTTTTGATCGAACCCTTCGTTGCAACATTGCTGCCATGGGAAGGTCTTGGGTAGTATGGGGCCGGTGGGGGCACGGTAGGACAGCACTGCCTCTTTTAGCTGTAACCGGGATGGCTCTCCGTGATCCCCAGCTTGAGTAGTCATTGCCACAACAGACGCTCATGTTGTACCAAATCTGGCCTCGCTAGGTAATCTTAAAACCACCTGAATAATGTGATAAAAAAAAAGGAAGAAGGTAGGTATTTGATAATAGGTGTTTGACAGAATTGAGCGCAGGAGGGAGAATGAAGAGGGGAGGGGGGGGAAGGAGGGAGAGTGAAAAGAGAATGGAGGATATACCAAGTCTACCGTATACTTACGCGTATACTTCATCCCGAAGTCTTCTCAATGACAATGCTGAAAATCGTGTCCTCGCACTCGGCCATGACGGTATGCAAGGACCCTGGGCTCATCGGCGCGAAGCCTCCGCGGTGGAGATTGATGAGAGCAATATAGAGTGGAAGGCTCGCAGAGTACTGCGTGAGGAGATGAGGAAGAAGTTGGCGAAGTGGCGGGTGAGGGAGGTTGTGCCTAGGGATGATGATAAGGCGACCAGGAAGCTATCAGAGCTTGAGGGGCTCAGGAAGATGGCGCATGGGGGGTGCGATTAAATTATTTAATGCGGTCAGGGCTGTACATTAAGAGTGAGGGGGAGAGCAGGGCTGTGAAGAGCGAGGGGGTTGTGGGAATTGCGGAGAGGGAGGAGAAAGGTATATCATAGGACCGATATGTCCCCCGCAAATATGCTTTGTGATAGGGACCAATTGCTAAAGGAATGTTATAGTGACAGAAGTGTCGAAGCAGGGCCTCTCAAGTCTCAAGGGGTGACCACTGCGAAAGGTTTGCTTCCAATTGCAGCACATACAAACGAGCGATGCATTGCTTTTCCTATCCAAATCTACAAACCTTTAATTGTATTTACTAATCTGACGACATATTCAGAAAGCCTGCTGGAGCTACTAAGGGTCTATGAAGCCTGCCCTGGCTTGCCCGTTGTGAATGCTGAGCGATGGCCACAGGCGGTGAAACATTGATGAGAATACTTGGAAGAGATATGGAAAGCTTTTCGAGACAAAACTTCGAGATAGAGAGGAGAGAGCTTTCTTAAAAACAACCTGGATTCGGTGAAGGCAGAGGGCAAAAGACCCCTCTTTTTATAATACGCAAAAATTCCAACTATACTCGAGTAGTGGAAGCTTGGTTTTTCACATTTATCATACTCACAAAATTCATGAGACGGAGGGAAACACGAAGAAGAGACACAAACCTTTCCACTGGAACAGTGGAGAATGAGCAATCGACAGAAAACTGCTTCCGCTGCGCTGGTGTTGTACTAAAACATCCAGGTGGATATTCCAGGCGTATTTTCCTGATTTTTGCTACGCGCAGCCTATAGGGTAGGATCCTCCTCCTCCCTGATGCCTTGTTCCTTGATCCAAGAAGACGTACCCTCTGCTCGGGCATTACCTGGATTATCTCCTAATCCTGTCGCAACAAATTCATTAAACCCGCTAACATCAAATCCTCTAGCCAACCTGGTAGCAAATAACCCCGCAGATCTGTCCCAGAAATCATGTCCCTAAAGCTGCTATTGACAATTGGATACTCAATAAGAAGAGACAAGAAGCTGGACTCGTTATGGTCCTTCTCCGTGCCAGCCCGGATGATCAGCGGGCTGTCCTTGGAGACGGCGGTAATACAAAGTATCATATCATAGAACAGATTATGTATACTCGATTGGGACCGGGGCGACGAAATATGGGGAATTGATATTCGCCATTGCTCTGGCTAGAAAAGTGGTGTTGTCTTCGGCGTCTAGTGTCTTGAGCTCGCTGTTTGAGGCTCTAAATCCTGCTTCCTCTGTTAGACTCGTAGCTGGATTGGGTTGGTTGGGTTCTTCTGACATGCTGAGAGGCGTAGAATAGAAAGAGGGGATTAATTGTGCTGTGATGGCGTAGAGGTCAGTGGAGAAGGGGAAAACAGGAAGTTGAGGTCCTGTCGGTATGATATGGCGCTACATTGGGGGTAAGAGGAGTTGACCCTTTGAGGGAACTTAGTGAAATATTTAAGGATGATAGGGCTGTGATTATAGGCATGATGAGTGGTCAAAGGGTGGCGGGAAATGACGAACTTGCCACACTGGCGAGTGATGTATTCTGATTTCTATCATATAAGATCTATCATAGGGATTTTAATTGCAAAGTGTCCAGGGGCCTTACTGTCCCACTGCATCCTCCGCGCGAACCAAGGCGCTAAGAAGACCCTGCACTATGTGAGGTTCAGGGTGTGCGGTGGAAGTGGAGTGGTCCTTTATCCAGGACCTGGTGAATTCCGACTTGGTTATTATAGTACTTTGGCACGAACCCACAGCCGGTCGTTCTCCCTTGCTTCCCCGCCTCCCCACCCCCATGGGAAAATCTTATCAGAAAAGTGTAAAAGCCCGCGGGCCTCGTGGGCCAAGATACGGCCCAAATTAGCCTCATCTTAAACCCTCCCAAACACATCGCAGAACCTCCTCCTTCTGTTGAAATCATTTATTTTTATCACCCCGTAGCCCGTGCAGGGAAGGGTCTTCAAGTTCCCCCATACCTCGACTCGACGACAGGAAATACGAGTGACATTCCATGATCCTCAACAAACCCATGAGTAGGCTACGCGCCCACCACGATTTTCCATAAACGGGGGCGGCAAGCGGAACGCCTGATTTTTAGAGATTAGCCTGAATCAGAAAATATCTCGCATTGCTATCCTTGTGTGTATTGTACAGTACTTATACTATACTCGTCCTGTGCAAGAAGTATCATACTTGAAAACAGGGGGATTAGAGCGTTTTGGCCACCCCTTGGAAGTGAAAATCCGAGTTCAAAATCCGAGTTCAAAATCCGAGTTCTGGGCAATAAGCTAGTGGAAGGCTAGACTGAAGAGGGAGTGTATCAACTCTTCCTTACTATGTAAGGAATAGCTCGAGTCAAATTTTGAGCTCGAATTTTCTCCCCCAGGACAGTGGCCAAAACGCTCTATTGGGGACAGGCCGATATTGCCGGTTAGGGCTGTTCAGATCGAATACTCGTAGTAGTCAGGGCATTAGCTGGGCTGGGCGGTTAGTTAGCCGGGCGGGAAGGGAGATTGGTTATGCGATTTGATGAGGCTAGGTAGTGGTGGGATCTGGTGGTAATTGTATGGAGAGGTTTGGTTGGGGTAGAGTGAATGTGTTTATTGGATTTGGGTTGCTCGACGGGGTGAATCGGAGATTTTGGACTGAGGGGATTACGGAGCGGGTATGATAGCACGGTGGATGGTACCGGTAAAGCGGAGTACTCGAGTATCATGTTATCCATCACTGATCCCTGATATGGTGCCTACTGCGCAGAACCACTCAGCAGTGGTCAAGTCAAGCTCAAATTGAAATGGGGGATGCCATTCAGCGCTCATCTGTCTCCATCAGGACGAACGCAATCCTGCCTATAATTAACACTCGTTTGGGATGGCTGCTGGTAGGATGGATGATCCTCGGATCCATCCTACCCCAATGTTGCTCCGTCGGTATCATTGGGTGGGTGGCCCTTTCTTCTGATATATAATGATAGTGCTTGTAGATGCTTGGGAAACGAAGACCAGGTTCTATACTTGTAGGCATGTATTCTGCTGGACCACTAGTTAGAGGTATATTACTGGCATCTGTTGCTTTCCCTTCAAGACGGTGCAGTACCCCCTTGTACAGTGTACAGTACAACTCTGGGTAGTACCGGCACACCCTAAGAGTCCATACACATACCGGTATCATACCCAAGCGGAATGCGGCATCGTGTGACACGATACGGCTCCAGTCAGCTAGCTACATATGGTGAAAACTCAAATAATTAGACCAAGTGTTATGTCGTTGGAGTTGCCCCCTCTCGTCAGGTTTGGTACCGTACTCCTCTGTTTTTTCTATCACTTAGAGGGGCAAGTAACTTGTAGCTCGCTCTTGCTATATTTTTCGCCCCCCTTTCAAGGGTAGGGAATTTTCGACTACTTGTACTGTGGCACATACAAGTACTCGTACAAGCACAAGTAGCACATGGTCCAATTATCCAAGCTCCTGCCATCGCCCAGTATTGTATCAATTAAGACTCCCAAAACCCCCCTGAAACCCCCCAGATATGACAAGCATTAGCCCGGTAGAGTTATTGCATAATTTGACACCGTCGCGCGGCTCTTTGAAATGCCCAAGGATGTACTGTACAGACCGCTCATGCCAGCCGCGGTGAATAAACAGGTAGTCGAGCTTGACAGCCCATGTTGATTAGGCGATGGTTGTTTTCTACCGTACTACCCGACATGATGCCCCGATCCGCCGCACTGTCGAGCACTTAGCCTAATGACGATGCCAGTATTCTATCGAATCCACATCCATCCATCCATCCAAACTCCGCGTTCCAATTCCCTCTTCTTTCCTGGAAGGGATTACTGGTACTTAATCCACGTTTTTATTTACTCATCAAGCATCCAAAGGGGGTACCGGTACCCGATTCTCTGCGCGTTTTACCAAATTACGATACCGTATCTCCTCAGTGGCTGATTCGACATTGTTTCATCAGGTCTGGGTTGGCAGTTGAGTCAACTACGGTAGCAGTGCCTGACCCGGCAGACCGGCCAATTGGCTCGTGCGCTAAGCTAGTTCTCTGGCGTGAAGTGAGGATGCAGGTACGGTTTCATGTGAAACTCCTGAGGAATCAGAAAAGTAGGAGGGGCGGTTGGATGGGGGATCTCGCGCCTGGGTTTTGGGCTCCGAGTCGATCTACTCGAGTACTCGTACCGGTATGATAACGTGTTGGATTTGGCGCACGGCGAGATTCGGAGGCCAGTACGGTAACTGTAGCTTGAAGTTAGGAGTTGGGTTAGTGGAGGGGCGTGGAAAGAAGAATGAATCTCTCCTTCCGCGCATACGGTAACAGGTGGTTACACCCCACCACTTCCCACCCAATACATCGGACAGCGCCTTGCACTTACAGCTACAATATCCGGCTTTGAGTTATCAGCTTCGTTGTTGTTCCTGTTCAGCCAAGTTCCGCTCTCGGTTTCTGTTTCGTGTGTTTCCCCCCCTCTAACTTACAGTATCATGTGGTTACGGTAACCTGAGAACTGGGAAGCGAAAAGTGACACAGTCAAGGTTATGATACAAGTATTGTTCCTGCTGTATCAAGATCCCTCTTTTTCTTCTTTCTATCCTTGGATGGGCGAGAAGCGACGGAGGCTAGCGACTGCCACGGCTCAAGCGTTGTACGAGTAATATGGTAGCGGCATGATCCGGTAGCGTATAATACTTTATAAGTTAGTAAATGACGATTCAATAGTAATATTAGGTAGCCAGTGCCCAAAGGAACCAATATCGCCACTGGGTCGCCTTGTTAAGCTTTTTACTTCTCAGCCCAAAAAGCTAGGGTACTGTACTTTCTTGTCACAGATTCCATTGTTACCGTTGGTGTTGTCTTTGTATCGCAATGTGCCCTGAACGTAGGTTACTGAAAAACGTATTGGTACGATATGATACAGTCCATTTTCTGTATGCCCTCTTTCGGCTGGATACAGCAGGTTGATATGTTGTGATGCCATGGCGTTATGTGTGCAGTATGTTTTTGCAGGTCTCCCTCGATTCATGATTTGATACCGTACCGCACGAGTGCGGTACCTACTAATGTTCCACCTTGCCATAGGATTCCGTGGTAAAAGGCACACCGCCGTCATCCTCCCTCAATCAGGACACCATCCTCTCATCCTTTCTCAATGAACAGCAATTTTCCGATTGTGTTTCTCTTTCCCCCTATACCTCCTCCGGATAAGAGATGTACTCGAGTACTCGTGGACAAATGTGGGGAGGAGGGGGTGACCTCGTAAATCTACTTGTAGTGGATGATCGAGTATAGTACTGTACTAGTACGGTTAAGGATCTGTCTGTCTGTCTACTCGAGTAGGGAAACGAGTTATGGTTTGAGAGGATTACAGTATTATCGTTAGAAAAAGTCCTGTCAGTTGAGTTCAACTCAGAGCAATCAAGTACCTTTACACAATTGTAGACACCGTACTGTACGTAGCTAGCTCGCGAAATAAACTCGAGAAGATATGGAATGTCACATCTCCCATACGATACACTTACTCTACCCCTCCCCCTCCGTCCGTCCGTTACACCCCTGGGCTGGGACTGGACTCATCGTTTCTCTACACAATCAGTCTGGCTAGCCACCCCCTCCACGCTTCAAAGTCACGGAAATGGAAATGGATGAAATTCTGTTGCATATGCTCCTGCCTGCGGTTAACCTTGGTTTTTAGTTCCCCAAGTATGATACTCTTTTCTTTCGTCCCCTTTCCTCTTTCCTCTCTTTCCTCTCTTTCCTTCCTTCTATTCTGCCTCTCATTTTTTCCCTCTTTCACTCTCTTTACCTCCCACTCACCCTCTCTCTCTTTGTTTTTATATCTTCCTTAGCATTGCAAATGCGTGAGAAAGAAGCGAGGGATACTTCGACAAGTCATTGAGGAAACCGGTCAATTATCAATTCCACCACTCCACAACTGCTTCTCATCTCACCTTCAAGAATCCCAGAGAAACAGAAACAAAAGGAGAAGGAAGGAAGGAAGGAAGGATAACTTTCGTTACGGCGCTGGAGCCCCTCTTTTTCCTTCTTTCTTCACATTCTCTTTCTTCCTCCCACCAGCAACATTACAGTGCACGTGGTGGCGGCGGCAGTGTTACTCCCAGTATCATTCATACATTTTACCAGAAAGGGGGGATTTCTGTGAAAAAGCAAGCCAGAAAGCAGGCAAGCGGTTATAAGTACCTTACTGCCAACTCGAGCGCGGTACGGGTGGAGTACTTGCTTTACTGTGCCACGAACCAAGCGGATCATCGAAGATAAGAGAAAAGAAGGGAATACAGCGGAATAGTGCATTATCGAAGCAATTTGGAAGGTGTGACGGATCCTTACCTTACCTACTTTCTGCAGTGCATTAAACATTTCCTTATTTTCATATACTTGATCGAGAAGGAGCCAGGTTCTCTTTGTTTTTGGCGGTGGTGGAGGATATATACTACGATTATTTACCTTTCTTATTTTCAATTGCTTGTCTGGCTGGCTTGTCTGGCTGCCTACTGGTCACCGAGCGACTTGGGGATTTATTCTATTTTATTTTCTCTTACGAAGAGATAGAGAGGAATGATAATGCGGGTACATTTTTCGTTATTATTGTTGGCAACAGCGGTGCAGGTAGTATCATCGTTCACTCCCATAACGGTCCCAGAAGTCGGCACGAACTCCAAGGAGAAATGGTGGAAAGTGAAGAATGGGGATAATAATAGTAATAACAATAACAATAATAAGAGGGGAGTTTGGAGTATGAAAATTCGGAGGATGGAGCACCCAGTGAGTTCTCTTTCACCCCCCCCCCCCCTTTCACATTCAAGTTCTCAAGCGCTTGGAACTGACAGTCTTGACACAACCAGGACGACGGAACACATCCTGAAATACGCCAGGTGCGAGCCGCCAACGCGGCGACTTACAAATACCGTCGGCGTGGAATTCCAGGACCCGAGGTCGATGGTGCGCAAGCGCTCCGGGATGTGGAGGATTCACTTCAAAGGAGGGGGATACTGGAGAAGCGACAGACCATCAATGGTGGAGTCGTTACCATCGGCGCGGGGCAGTCTGCCTCCGCTACCGGAATAATTCCTGTCGCTACGCCAAAGACCCCAGACTCAATGGGCGTGGGTCAGGATGGGGAGGATCTGTGTATGTGTTCCCGATTCACTTCTACAAGAAATATGGCGAATGGTGATAACTAACGATGAGGAAACAGCGTATTTCTCTGAAGTAAAATTCGGCTCGAACAGCAGGCCCTTCACCCTAGTGATCGACACCGGTAGCTCAGACACTTGGATCCCCGCCGACACTTGCAGGTCCCGCGCCTGCCTTGAACACAAGACATACGGCAGCAAGGACAGCAAAACTCTCGTCGCAACCACGCGAACCTTCGGCATCCGATACGGCAGCGGGCAGGTGGAAGGAACGATAGTCTCCGACAACGTCTCGTTCGCAGGATTCAACATGAACATGTCGTTTGGCATAGCGACCAAGGTGTCAGACGACTTCGTCTACTTCCCCATCGACGGCATAATGGGCCTCGGGCTCCAGAACGCGAGCACGCAGAAGGTACCGACGATAATGGACTCGCTCATCGCCAACCGCCTCATCAACCAGAAGCTGTTCGGCATCGCACTCGCGCGGCATACGGATGCGGTGAACGACGGGGTGGTCAACTTCGGCGCGACAGACCCGGGCTTGTTCGAGGGGGAATTGAACTTTATGCCGTCCGTCTCCCAGCACGGGCTCTGGGAAATTAAGGTTGACGATGCGTCCGTCGATGGACGAGGGGCTGGGATCTCGGGGCGCACGGCGGTCATCGATTCCGGGACTTCCCTGATCCTTGTGCCCCCCGGTGATGCGCTAAAGCTGCATTCCATCGTCCCCGGCGCGATGACTAACGGTGATGTCTTCGCCGTTCCCTGCAATACTACCTCCAATATAGAATTCACCTTTGGCGGTGTGAAATACAAAGTCCCGCCGAAGGACTACGTCAGTGAGAAGATCAGCGCGGAGGGGGACATTTGTCAATCCCTGATCACCGGCCGAGTAATACCCCCTCCTCCTCTTCTAAAAATAAAATGGAATAAAATCAGATAAAAACCCACCGAATCATAACCCATGAAGCTAACAAATCCATAAAAAAACAGCAAATCCTAGGCAAAAGCATGTGGCTCCTCGGCGACGTATTCCTAAAAAACGTATACTCCGTCTTTGACTTGGATAACAATCGCGTTGGTAAAATATTACTCCCCTCCCCCCCCCTTCGGTTCCCACGAATTAATAAAGTACATGCTCAGGCTTCGCCCCACGCAAAAAGGCGAATGTCCCGCCCGTTTCGAAGCCCACTTCGTCGTCAACCAAGCTGAGAGGCACCCCCGCACCAACCAACCCCTCGTCAACCATCTCCACTAGTTCTCCCACGTCCCGTGGCGGGTCTACCACCGCCGCGGGCAGTCGGAATACCGGGAATGCGGCGCCGTTTGATACTTCTGGGTCGGCTTCCGGGCCGTCGGTGGTTGGTACGGGGTTTTCGTGCTTCGTGGCAGTTCTGGTTGTGGTGGTGGTTGGGCTGTAGGGTATTGTTATAGTTCCCTTATTTATTTATTTTTATTTTTATTGGTTTTTTTTTAGTTTTGGTTTTGTTTGGCGGGAGTTTGTTTTTTGGGGAGGTTTTTTTTTTTTTTTTTGTATCGTTGGTAGGGTATTGTGTCTTTTCTTCCCCCCTCAGTGTTTGGGTAGTATATATATATATGGGTGGGGATGGGATGGGATGGGATGGGAGGGCGGGATTGTCCATATGATGCCGGGATTTTTGTATTCATGTACTCTTATGTACGATAGTCAAGAAGATTGCATGGCTATGTTATGTATGCTATGCTAGAAAAGGAGGAAGAAGGAAAAAAAAAAGGAGCCAAAGATGGGATTACCTCTATAAGTTAAAGCCCTGGGCGAACCATCGGAATGCTGGTATAATACAGGGGGAAAAAAATGAAAAATAGGAAAAATACACCCCAGCAAACAGTATAGTATCTCTGATACACCAATACACACCTACTTCCCCCCACTTTCCTTCTTAACAATTGGTTTGCCAGCACTCAACCACTCGACATACTCCTTCTTCGTCGTAACACACTTCAGCAGCTCATCCTTCGCCTTCCCCTCCTCCTCCCCCGCCGCTTCCCCTGCCAAGCACACATCTTCGTAAACCCCCCAGGCCTCATCGGTATCCTGATCCACCCAGTGCAGTTTGGTCCAATTCTCTTCCTCCGCCATGCGCACCGCCTTCATACTGCTGCTCAGCTGCGATGAGGGGTCCTCAGAGTTCTTGACCGAGAGCTGGATTGCGCGTGCTTCTTGCTTTACTGGATGGAGGGCTTTGTTCGCAGCGCGCTCTAAATCGATTTGCGTGTCTATGTGGTGGAATTGTGGGCGGAGTTGGAGGGTAGAGGTTATGGGTGTCAGGAAGAGTTTGTCTGTGATATTTTAGTAAGTTATTTTTCTATCAAAGTGGTTAGAGGGTGGTGTTGGGTGACATGTGTATACCATTCTTGAATACCCCAGCCATATACTTTGTCCCATCCGGCTGAATCTTACTCCCAAGCGTCTGACGATTAAGTATCCGTCCAGCTTTGACTGCGGCCGCAAGATCCATATACATCAAATCCTCCTCTTCCCCTTCCCCTTCTTCTTCTTCACCCTCCCCCCCCCCGCGCGAAACCCTCCTCCTCTTCCCTCCAGCTACACTGGCTACACCACCGCCGCCACCTCTGCTACCACCACCACCCTCCCCTCTGTTCTGCGCCTTACCAGCCTCCTTCTCCGCCTTCCGCATCACATCCCCCCATACGCGCCCCTTCTCCTCGTCATAGTTTACTTGCACGTTAACCGGTATGTCAACCTCCACGAGGCCAGACTTTGGCTTGAACCGCGCTTCGACGGGACATGCGTTGCGCGCCTTCGTGTATGGCTGCTCGCGAGATCGGACGGGGTACTGGAAGATGTAGAGATCACGGAGCTGCGAGGTGGTGATGTGTATGTCATAGGTTTGGACAACGGGGTCTTCGTCGGTGGTGGTTTCTTCGCCGCCGGAGGTGTCATCGTCATCTTCGTTGCGGGGTGGTGGTGGTGGTGGTTGAGCTATTGTTGGTTTTGGAACGGGCGGTTGAGGATCTGCAGGGGGTGGAGGGGGGAGGATAATTTCTATCGACCCGTTATCGCTACCGTTATCGTTGTCATCGTCGTCGGAGGAGGAGTCGCTGTAGCCCGGTAGGAAGAGTGGGTTTTCGGATGAGTTGGGTGGTGGTGGTGGTGAAGGGGCGGTTTCTGTTGGGATTGCAGCTGCTACTTCTATGGATTGAGCGGGCTCTTCGGGCTCGGTGGCTGCAGCAGCTGGGCGGGGCCTTGCGGCGGATTTATTCGGTTTGCGCTTTGGCGGCATTGTGATGGTTGGTTGGTGATGGTTGAGAAGGGTTGAGTCAAGTGAGCCTGACTGACTTTGAACACATCGGAAAAACTTTATTGTTAGGTTAATCCTCGGCTGCGCTCACGTTCATTCCAGTCTTTTAGGGCTACCGTATGATAGCTCATGCGAAATTGGCTAGGACTTGAAACAAATTATCAACATATGCATGATATAATATCTATGATAGTACCGTATCCAACTTAAATAATATTATAATATTATTAACTGTTATAGTAATAACCTCAACTACCCGTACTGTATATAACAAAAAAAGAAAAGTCCCCACAGCGCAGATATTTACTTTTTAGTTAAAGAAGAAGCAGAGACAAAAGGAATCACTTGCTTTTACGTTTCCCCTTCAATATCTTCTGCGCAGACTTCTTCCCACCCTTCCCTCTACCATTCCTCTTAGAAGTCCTATCCGCCTTTGTCTTCTTATAAACCCTCCCTTCCTCGACCTCCTCCCTCACCTCGAACTTCTTCCTTTTCTTGTTACTCAACTTAACCTTCTTCTCGGGTAACTCCAACCCATTCAACTGGGCCTTACTGACCTTCCCCCGCAATTCCTTCTCCCTCTGCGTCTCGAACCAAGTCCTTTTCGGCCGGCTCTTGATCTCGTCTTCATGCTTGATTAGATTCTCGCCCTTGCGTAATTGCAATTCCGCAGACTGCAGCAGCTTCTCCTCCTTCTCTTCCCTAAGAATCTCTTCGATCTCGTCGTCCAGCTTCTTGATCTTCTCGCCTAGTGCATCGACTTTGTCCACGTCTAGGATCCGGGAGACGACCTTGGCGGATTGGGACTGAGCGGCTTTAACAGCGGCTTTGACGACCTTGCGGTCTGCCTCCGCCGCGAGTGTCACCGCGCGACCTTGGCGGCCGGCGCGAGCGGTACGGCCTACTCTGTGGAGGTAGATTTCGTGAGATTGGGGGGCTTCGTAGTTTATTACCACGTCTACACCTTTGATATCTAGACCACGGGAGGCGAGGTCGGTAGCTAAGAGGAAATCTGCTTTTCCATCCCGGAAAGTTTCAACTGCTCTGACACGCTGCCACCAATTGCTAGATTAGCGTCAAATCCATATTTGTAGAAGGGTCAAGAAGAAGCAGAAGCTCACCTGCTCCTGACTCAAACTTCCGTGCAACTCCGCTGCCTTGAGTCCAAAAAGGCCAAACACAACCCTCACCCTGTGTGCGAAGACTTTACTCCGAAAGAACACGATAGTCCTCGCCGTGAAATACTCCTTGCATACAAACACCAACATCGCAAGACGAAGGTGCTCCCTCTGTGACCTAATCCTGACAAACTCCTGCACGAGAGTCTTGACAGTGCTAAGCTTCGTATCGACCATAATCCTGACGGGCCTCTGCAGAGAAAGTCGGATGAGCTTATCGACGCTATCCGTCATGGTAGCAGAGAACAACATCGTTTGTCGGCTCTTGGGGATGGTATTGATAATCTCGTTAAGCTCGTCAGCGAATCCATCCTCGAGCATGCGGTCTGCTTCGTCCATTACCACTATCTCGATGCTCTCGACCGAGAAGCCCTGGGAGTTGCGCATATGGTCGATAAAACGGCCGGGTGTGGCGATTATCACATCGGGGCGCTTTTTGAGTTCGGCTTCCTGGACCTTTAGGGAGAGACCTCCGACTGCCAGCGCGAATTTGATATCCGTGTATGCGGCTAGTTTCACCGCGACACTGTGCGCTTGCATCGCCAGTTCACGAGTCGGGCAGAGAATGACGACTCGGGAGATTGGGATTTTTTTCGGGCGGAAGAGTAGACGTTCGAGAATTGGGACTATGAACGCTGCGGTTTTGCCCGACCCAGTGACTGCACCTCCCACAACGTCTTTACCCAACAGGGCAACTGGAATTGTCTTCTGCTGGATCAACGTCGGAGTATTGAACCCGACATTCGCAAGACCGCGGAGGATTGGGCGGGAGAGGTTCATTTGCTGGAAGTTGATGGATACACTACCCTTAGTACCAGCACCTTCCTCCTCCGGTGCGAAAAAAGCAGCTTTCTTAGCAACCTCCTCAGCATCTTCCTCTTCCGAATTGGAGGAGGAGGCGGCCTCGTCTTCAGGATGGGGAACTATCGAAGCCACAGATTCATCATCCGAGTCTTCCCCATTCTCCTCGTCCTCTTCGTCTCCATCCTCATCCTTCCCAGACCCAGATTGATCCTCCCCACCCGAATCCTCCCCCGTAGCACCCATCCCAAACCCATCCAGCGCAAGATCTTCATCGTCAGACTCAAACCCAGTAAACTCTACTTCCTCTTCCTCATCCCCAGTTTCCTCCACCTCCTCCTCTTCACCCCTCCTCCTCCGAATGATATCATCAACATCGACACCACCCCTCCCACTCCTCATCGCTTCCCGGGCGCCTTCAAACCCCCACCCGTCATACTCTCCAACATTACCTTCCTCGCCGCCGCCCATGAACTCGAAATCGGAGTCAAGTCCTCCATCATCTCTCTTGTTCTCTCTCCCTACGCTCTCGGCAACAAGCCTCTTGCGCTTCTTCCCACGCTTAGAAATCCCATCAGCCTCAGGCGTAGTAGGTTTATCCCTGCCAATAGTTTCGACGTTGGAGTCGTCAGAGTCGAGGTCCGGAACGTCCTCGTCCGAGTCGGAGATGGTCATCACGAAGTCGTCCATTGCCGGGTATTTATTTGCCAGGGAATTCTTTTTTACGCTCGCGACAGCATCCATGAGGCTCGGTGTGTCTTTCGGCGGCTTTGGGCGGGGCATTGCGGGGTGATTGGATTGTAGATTATTCGTGGTGGTGGGGGGGATTTGCGGGGGTTTAATACTTTTTTTTCTCTTTCTTTTTGGGCGCTATTAAGTTGAGGCTAATGAGGCTCAACCTAATCTAGTCAATGCCGGGTAGCTTAGCAAACTTCCAGGGCAGGGTAACTCCATCACACCCCATCACTCTCCATCACAACAAGGGTTCGAACGGTAAGGTACGGTAACGTACCGTATTATTCGAACACTATCCATCACGCTCGACTTCAGAGCTTCTCACTTGCCCTCGCCGTAGCCATTCATTAGGGCAGAATGTCCTACAACCCCCTCCAGCACACATCCACAATATATATATATATATATATATATATATAGTGAGGAAAAGAAGCGCCTGGCCAAAAATTGACCGGGAAAGGGAGAATAATGAAAAAAGGATACCAACAGCACGTTTGAACGTGTCTCCCAGGTTGCTGGGTGGTAATGATTCACCCCGAAGTCCAACCCAGATTGGGCGAACACTGAATGGTATTACAAGTGTCTGTGATACCCCTGAATTTGTTGGTGACTTACTAGTTGTCTATCAACCCGAACAAAAATTTTCAGTTGGATAGGCTAGGCTAGTGCAATGGAAGTGCTTGGTGGGCCAACCATATTGCACCAGGGCGTTTGCAAAGGTTCGATGAGTAGATTTTTTAAAGGCTTGTGAGACCCAAGAAAAGGGTGGATGTGTTAGTGGAAGCTGGTATGATATCCGCAATTATTTTTTGAGTTACCCCAATCTCCAGTATTATATGTAGCCAATTTTTGATGACTGCAGGTTCCCTACATCACCAGATTTGATGGCCATACCGCAAATCACCAAAATTAATACAACATACAGTCTCATAAAATAATTAACCTTACCGACTTAACTTATTAGTCGCAGCACCTACTTTCACAATCACTCACCGATATCCCAGGGTTGGAAAAACCAAGTAAAGGCTTCGTTTCCTACTACCGAGATACAGAACACATGTTTGTGTATTTTTCATATATTAATTGTGTCATAATGATACAGTGCCGGTACTGAATCAGATTAGATACTCCAAAGCCTGAATTTTGAAAAAGTCAAATGCTATACAATATTCAAGTTCAACAATCTTCTCTAACATCATATTTCTACCAGAGAGAAGAGAGGAAATGTCCAGAATTTGCTTAACTAGATAAAAGTTGAGGCCAAGCTACAACACTCGATTGCTTGCTATCTCACAATTTTCAGTAATCATGCCAAGGTTCCCCTCACTTTGAAAGATGCTATACACCCATCAAAATGCTGGCACTCCCCAGGAATGTCTAACTGTTCAATGAAAGTAACAGTTTAATGAAAGATTTATTATATACAATGAGAACTACTCATAACCAATCATCTAATTTGTGTTAGGCGGGAGCCTATCCCAAAGTCTTGCGAGATAACTCAGGCCGATAATCTTAATCGTAGACGGAGATTGTCTAGGAAGGCTCAATGTCTTAAAGAGAGGTAGGTAAAGTAATAAAGATTTTTCTAGCGTAAAACTTATTATATTGATAAGATCTCTTCTCCATTGCTTGATAATTTTCAAATAGCTCGGGAGGTACCTCAATATTTATATGCCGCGTCTGGGTGGTCGCGGGCTACATCTAGTTCTTATACTAACTAGGTACCTACTAACAAACTCCAGCTTCTTCTAAAAGTGTGAACATCATGTGACCCTGACAATTCTGTTATCTCACTTCGACTTCCGAATCGCAACAACATGAAATTTCCTGACAGTGCTCCCACACATCAGTTCATTTGTTACGATCCATCTTCGTCGGTATGGAGTCTTGCTTACCATTTGCATGTACAGAATGGTCTCCATGATCGAACCAACAAAGGGGCCAGCTTTGTTATCAAACCTCTCAGCATTGCAGATGCTTTCTGCACTTGACAGCTGCGAGGCATAAGATAGACTTGTCACGATAATCACTCCAATAGCTATTATCCCTCTATAGTCATATCATTATCGTAGGGTTCCATCAGTATCCGAAGAATACTATTGACATGTGTGAGTGCGGGTATGCTTGATTTCTCAAACTACCTCATCCAACAACACCATTCACTTCTGCGACTTTCATGGCGAGAGCGTGGAGTATAGAATGTGTTGCTTAACCATTGTCCATAAAACGTCCCGTTACTTAGTGAGCACTTTCATGACTGTCGTCTTTAGTGCTCAGTAACCTTATGCGACATCGACCGCTTTGCCTTGAACCACTTGCATAAGCTCGCCAAAGGTCTTCCCTCATATATCCTGTGAACGGGATCCGGTCGGATGGACAGCCTCGACGTATACAGGGTTACGAGGAGGGCTCCAATAATCATGTCTTTGGTGAGGGGACGCAACTACAGTGGCATCTGCCGATGTAGCGCCGTCCCAACGCTGGTGCGGGAGGGGGGTGTTGGCTTGTCCTTTTGAACTCAGAATCCTAAGGTAGGGTAACTATAGGTCTTTATTCACTACGGGAAGGTTGAGCCTTCCGGTATGCCTAACAATTTGACGATTTAAAATCTTCTGTTAATTCTGCCTCTGATTCCTATTCCTTACTGCCTTCCGGATCTGCTGAGAAATTCATTTTCACTATTTTTTAGCCTTGTTATCCACAGATTTTGTGCAAGATCTAGTATTCACTACACATTATGTAGATGCTTCTCAAGAGTATTCAGTTTCTTTTATTGAAAAATACTTTATGCTTTATGGGCATAAAGGATGCCTCCTTTCTGAAGCAACCTTTGAGTTTGTTTTTACCATGCAGCTCAGACCAACTCTACTGCTCTCATCTTTCCCAACTTTTTAAGTGTCAGTGCACCACTCTGTATCAGTTCAAGGCTTCCTGTCACAAATCCTGACTAAGCAAGGCTGATTTCACATCACTAATAGTTATTAGTCATAAGGTATGTTTATGTTTCACGCTATGCAGTCAGTTGACTCATAGTTCTTGAATGACTCACACTTGCATGTTATCGTTATGTTATGATTGGTTGATGTTTCTATGACTCACGATTGTGAGTCATAATGATCAAATCATTTTTGCGCATGACTCACATTATGAGTCACAAGTTTCACTCAGGTGACGCACTATGCGCACCTGACTTGTTTTATGTTTTATGATTGGTTTACGGTATGTTGTACATTGACTTATAAGAGTCATCTGATGGATTTCGTGTATGACTCATTGTGAGTCATAGGACCGCGTGACTCGAGTTATGAGTCACCAGGGTTAGGGTTGTTGGTGTGAAGAGTCTATATAAGGAGGAGACTCGGTCACAGTAGTTAGCACGAACCATCTCCCCTACACCTCCGGCGATTGAAATCTCAACACCAGGGAAATCATCGTGGGATTCCACCACCACCCCCTCTCCTCCCCCTTGATGGCTGCTGCCTAGGGGAGCGATGCTACATCCCCTCCTCTCCCTCTGGGGTCTACCCCCTCCTCCATAGGGTTCTTGTTCCTGTTCATCGTTGACTCCCGCTCATGAAGTTCAGTTCTCCCCTTTACCCCGCACTTCCTTTGCACCTCGCTTAGGTTTTGCACGGTCGGCATTCTGTCCTCTTCGCTCACGGTCG
>Ga0307509_10000516_pt1 | contig 65922 bp, 58 predicted proteins | sample 10_EM_MG_FD_202245 | JGI IMG/M metagenome (GOLD analysis project Ga0307509, IMG submission 202245) | Populus trichocarpa ectomycorrhiza microbial communities from riparian zone in the Pacific Northwest, United States - 10_EM | ecosystem: Host-associated > Plants > Roots > Unclassified | place...
AATACCATTCAAACATGCTCTAGACTGTGTCCGGGCACTGGTCGACTTCAATATGATGGCGCAATACCGAAGCCACACCCCCGAGACGATAGCCTATATGGAGGAATATCTCGACCGGTTTCACCGGATGAAAGATATTTTCTTGGAGTTTCGAGTTTCTAAACGAACACGGGCCAAGGTTGACAAGCAGCGAAAGGAACTACGACATCAGCGAGCCGAGAGCAACATGCGAGTGGCACCGTCCAAGCGGCGCCAGTGCCTCGAAGACGATCGGGATGAGGAGAACGAGCTCCGTATGGACATAATCCATACTGAATCCCATTTCAACTTTGTTAAGATGCATCTGCTAAGTCACTTCTCTGATCATATACGCCAGTTTGGCAATATCCCAATGTATTCCACGGAGTTCAGAGAGCTCGCGCATAAGGAACAGATCAAGGACGGATGGAGACGCTCGAATAACAACGATGTCGAGCGACAAATTCTTCACAGCTATGGTCGTCAGCATGCAATCCGAATGAGACTTTTAAACCTGAATTCGCTCCGACGTCGAGGAGCCAATCTCGGTGACGACGTCCTGGGCTATTTAGATAAAACAACGAGTACGGTATCTACACCGGCCCCTCGTGGAAGGATCTTGAAAGGTCGTCGTGATGACGTGTCCGACATCCTTGATTTTTGCAAGGTGTTAGGAATCTCTCTTGACCGGATCTGTTTGGAATTGATTCGATACAGCCGACACAACCTGCCCACTGAACGCCGCCTTCCCGAAGAACCAGCAATACTCCAACTACTTCCTGTTGAACTACTAACGCAACTCCAAATCCCGGTTTTGGCATTCCAGGAAACAGATGTTTACGATATCCATCGGGCACAATGGACAGGAACTCACCGATTTCGGAATCAAGAAAGTCAGAATGATTGGGTTTGGGTACAGGCCGGAAGCAAGGAGATGTATGGTGCGCTGAGGGGTCGTCTCCCGCCAAAGCTCGTAGCGCTCTTTAAAATCAGGGACTGCAGCCAAGACACTTTGCGGCGGTTGGCAGGCGTTCAGATGTTGAGCCCTGTGAACTCAGGCCGGCCCTCTGATATACACAGTCTCGTTACGGTTCAGCTGAGAGAAGATGCGCGAGAGTTTACATTGGTTGACATAGAGACAATTCTCGGCCTGGCTCATCTCATTCCAGAGGGAGACCGGCGCTGGCTCGTCAACAGCCGTATCAACTTGAGGACCTTTAACGAGATTTATTAGTTATACAAACAGGGGTATGATGGATATGTGCGAAGGCGTGTATCAGGTGCCATGGCAAGCTGTATATATAGTGTGTACTAGTATGAAGAAAATATATAATTAATACATGAGTTAAACGTGCCAGTGATAACTACTCTCGAGAGACGGCACACAGGACGTTGGCGGGCGCAGGGCTGGCACAGGGTTCACGCCAGGAGACTAGGGGTAGGAGTATGATAATCCTGACAGCTTCCAGAAGGGGCTGGCGAATTGAAAGCGGCAGGACGCTGGGATATGGAGAACAGGGGGGACGTCAAGTCCGGATGCAAGGGAGGGTTGCTGAGCAACTCAGGACGCAATAGTGGCGTGCGGGCGTTGGGGACGGACTCAGGACGCACGGGATGCGTACGGACGCTGGAACTGAACTCAGGACGCACAGGACGCACAGGACGCAGCGACGACGTCGCTGGCGTCAGGACGCAGTGAGGGCGCATCAGATGCATGTGTTATTTTTGCTGATGTGGGAGGAAAGCTAGTGGTCGAGTGTGTCTGGGGGGAGGCTGGGATGTGAGAGGTTGCGGTTGAAAGGCGTCCGCAGAACGGCAGTATGGTAACATGGACTTTAGGCCTGAAGGGAGGAAGAGGTTGGGCGCTGGAGGGAGGGTTTCTGGGGGGACTGGGGGCTAAGATGTCTGGACGCAAAAGGGCCGCGTCCAATGCATCCAGAGGCTGCCTGTGATGTCCGGACACATTGCAGGCGGCCCTTTCACTTCCGGACAGACAAATCCTGGGCGGACGCACCCACAACTCGAGTTTACATTATAAGCACCTGGATCTTCCGGCGCACAGAGTGAGCGCGAAGAGATGGGGCACAAGATAATATTTTTGCTGATGTACTAAATCAGTCGGGTATAGCTCTTTGCACATGCTGGAAAACCCCCTCTGGTTCCTGGATCCATACAGTCCATATCTGTAGTGGTTTGAAGAACAGGTTGAGGATGGCCTGAGAACTTTGCTATTTTTCTACCGCAACATTCTAGGGTGTGTTAGATAGCTTCTTTGCCAGATCACGTACCAGGATGACTCAGTCTATGCCCCATGGCGTGAATATGACCATTCGTGGCACAGAATATTTGCTGAAGAGCCTACTACTAATTGGCGGTAGAACATGCAGGTATAGCAACCCATCCGGTTATGCGGGGACGTTCGCTAACTGATTATATAAGACGCTTCCACCTTGTACTACTCTTGTACCAATAATTGGGATGTCGGATCAGACTAATCTCACGAACTTCTCCAGTAACTAGAAAGCATGGTCCATCTATATTACGATTGGAAATCTTCCCTAGGCCCAGCACAACAGCCCAGGATCAATGGCTGTTCTGCTTCTCGCCTTATTGCCTATTCCTCCCCAATTCTCAATGTCCTCCAAAGCCAACCACCCTCAGAGGAAAATCAAAGCTGACACCCTACAAGATGTATTTGGACTCATCTTCACGCCACTACAGGACGTGCTACATGCCGGGATCCCTATTGACTGTGCCGAGAGCAAGGTTCGACTCTGCTTCCCAATCCTCTCTGCTTGGATCTCAGACCATATGGAAAATATTGCACTATATGGATTAAAATCCAACACCTGTCCGGTATGCGACTCGCGGAGGTGCCTATCCACAAATTAGAAACACATGCCAGAAACCATCAAACCAGAGATTCCGCAAGATACCAACTCTACAAGCGCAAAATTCAGAATGAAGTCTCGAAGTCTGACCACGACCACGTCATGTGTGACAATCTTGCTATCAGTCAACATATTTTTTACAGACTTCACGGGGTTTTGGCGTCTGATCTCTAGAAACCAGACATGCTTCATACCATTTATCTAGGGGTATTTAAATACATGATGGACTGGATTGAAGGCTTTCTGAAGAACCACGGCGGACTGCAGACATTTGACAATATTTGGAAGGCATTACCACCAGATCCTGGATTCTTGGTTCCCAAAAAAGCCTACCGCAAGGTTACATAGTGGCAAGGGAAAGAGATGAGGAATCCAGAACACTGTATTTTGGAAGTTCTCGCCATGGCTTTTCACCAACCAGGAGGCGCACAAGCAATTCCTTTCAAACATGCTCTCGGATGCGTCAGGGCACTTGTCCACTTTAATATGATGGGACAATACTGAAGCCACACCCCTCACACGATAGCCTACATGAAAGATTATCTGGACCAGTTTCATAGGATGAAAGATATCTTCTTGGAGTTTTGAATGACAAAATGCACATAGGCCAAAGTTGACAAGCAAGGAAAGAAGACCCGATGTCAGAGTGCTATGATAAAGGAGCGAGTGGACCAATCCCAACTATGCCGGATCCACGACGATGATCAGGATGAAGAGAACAAACAGTATATGGACATGATTCATGGCAGAACACATTTCACCTTCATCATGATGCTTCTACTAAGCCACTTTTGTGACAATATATGCCAGTTTGGCAATATTCCGATGTATTCGACCGAGATCGGAGAGCTAGCTCACATGATACAAATCAAGGACAGATAGTAACAATCGAATAAAAATGATACTTCACAGCAGATTGTGCACCACTACGGTCGTCAACATGCAATCTGGATGAGACTATTGAACTCGGAATCTCTGCAAGCTCATGGAGTGGATCTCTCGGCCGACGTTCTCCAGTATTTAGATAGGACAATCAGCACGGTATCACGAATCCCCTGGTTATCCGGAGAAGGATCCTGAAGAGACATTGGGAGGATGTGTCAAATCTCGGATATCTTGGCCTGATCTCCAGAGTCTCACTTCAGATTATATATTGCGAATTAATCTGATATATCCGACATAACCTGCCCGCAATCCACCGTCTTTCTGAGGACGATGTGATGATTCAATCACTCCCTATTGAGCTACTGACACAACTCAAAATACCAATTCTTGCGTTCCAAGAAGCTGATGTTTACGAGATCCTCCGTGCATGATCCACCAGCGCCCTACACTTTAGAAACCAGGGCAGTCGCAATGATTGAGTTTGGATACAGGCGGCTATGGAAGCAATGTATGGTGCACTACGGGGTCGTCTACCGGCAAAGCTAGTTGCCCTCTTGAATATCCAGAACTACAGATCAGATAATACTCTCCCTTGTGTCGCCAGTGTTCAGATGCTGACCCCAGTCAACTCAGGGCATCTATCGGATCTACATGGCCTTGTTACAGTACGCATGAGGGAGGATATGAGAGGGTTTATAATAGTTGATATAGGGAGAATTCTCGGGTTGGCGCGCCGGATTGCGGAGGAGGACCGGTGCTGGCTGGTAAATAGCCGGATTGATCTGAGAACATTTAACAACCTTTATTAAAGATTCCGGATGAGAGAATCAAGCGTACGCTATGCGTCAGAATCTAGTCTCCACTATGCGTGAGAATTAAGCATCAGCTATGCGTGAGAATCCTACATCTTGATACTGTATATACTAGAAGATATCGAAGTGACTTTCTTGAAACCCTAATCATTAGTTTACTAGACCAATGAGGCATGAGATGTGAGCAAAACATGAAACGTGAAACATAAGATGTGAAATGTGAAACATAAGATGTGAAATGTGAAATGTAAGATGTAAGATGTGAAATGTGAAATGTGAAATGTGAAATGTGAAAAAAACAGGGTGCTGCCGCCCCAGACGCCGGCCGATGTCTGAGAAAGCAGCAAATTAATTGCGGTTGTAATAGCATGGATGAGGGGCAAGATACATCAGGACACAGAGAAGAGGCGAAGAGGAGCTAGCAGGATCAGCAGACCTGCAGTGGAAGGGGGCGACGACTTTGCTCTCCGGGCCGCATACAGGTTTTTGAGTGAAAAATCACAACTGTAGGTCAGTGGCGATTTCAGTTGGGATTTATGACTTAACCTTAAATCTCACGAGGGGTATCTTTCTGCTCATTTTTCCAAATCGCCATGACATTACGGGAGACCTTCTACACAATTGGTGAGATTGCCTGGTCGCCAGATCCTTTTTCACGTTGGGGTGTAAGGGTAAAGTAATAGGCGATGCTATGATTTGTTTGGCTCTGATAATCCTGCAAAGCCGTGTAATACCCCAGCTAGAAGCATCGCACAGAGTTTAAATCGAGCCCTTCCCTAAAAAAGTGGGAATGTATACCCCTATTCTCAACGGTAGAAAATACGGCAGAAAAGGTTATCCCATCAGCAGATATAGTGTTGTGCTAGAAAAAGAAGAAGAAAACACATCCCAGACATAATATTCCAAGCGAGAGTCGAGAATGGCAATAAATCATACTCTTGGATGCTACAGCAGTGCTAGCATTGGCCCTAGGTTCACTTCGCGTGGTGCCTCGCAAAATCTTGGGATTCACGAAAGAAGTGAAAGATAACCTGAGTCGAAGTTGAGTCGAGTGACTTATCGTGATGTGCTTTATGCGAGTATGAAATAGGAAGATATCTAGGGCAGTGATCTCTCGAACGATATCGTGACCTAGTTACCGGAACCTTATGACAGGAGCCTATGAGTCTTGCCAGATCCGGGGCCCCCAGCGAGTTGTCGAAAAGATACATTCTTGCGCTTCCTGGAATAAACTGACCCACCACCACCACCACCACCACAGAAGCAGCAGCCTCTCAAAACAACCCGCACTCCCGAGCACAATTTCTCAAGCCATCAGACAAAACCCCATATCTATTCACGCCTTCATTTCTCTCTATATATACACCACCCCCCCTCCCTCTTCGATCACCCCCTCTTCCACTCGTGATTCCACCCATTCTTCGCCGGCGTATCCGTCGGGATCCGAAACTCCACAATCGGATACCTAAAAATCGACTTTGCAACCGCCCTCTCGTAAAGCCCCCGACTCGTAAGCCTCAATTCCTCACACGCATCCCTCATCTTATTGTACTGCCTCTCGAGTTCGTACTCCCGCTCCTTCCGCTGCGCGGCCTGGTACAGTTTCCACGCGCGATGGATCGTCCAGTGCCGGAGCATGCGCATTGTGCCGAACCGAAGCGGGCGGGGGGTTCTGGGGTGGTGGAGGGAGTAGCGGATCAATTCTGCCAGAAATCTGTTAGCTGCGGCTGAGGTGGGATCGAAAAACCACTTACTAATTCGAACGTCGGTCGGGGCGCCCTTCCTTGACTTTTTAGCCATGCTGCGGGTGAAGGATGTGGGTACTGTGCCATTTCCCAGGGCGGTTGCAGCGCGGAGGGCTTGCAGGTGGGCCGGCATCGAGAATTGAGGGAGGGAGAGCGTTGTAGAACTTATTCGGAGCATCTTTGGTTTGGTGGTGTTTTTCCGGAGGTGGTGTTTCGTGGGGATGTGGTGGGGTGTGAGGTGAACTTAAACTTTTTCCAGTCAAGGGTTCATGGCTTGGCAGTATTAGATGGATGCAGAGTCAGTCATAACAAGTAGTGTTAACTTTCAATGGCAAGCATAACGGGAGATGATGATGATGATGATAATCCTCTGCGCTTCTAAGGCAGCGGGCATGATAGCAGGGAGCTAGTTTGGGACCGGAAAAATAGCGTATTCCAGGTCTTCATTCTTGAAAGAAGTATGTCTAAGGGCAGCCCCAATACCCGGTCAGTACAGTTTCACAAGGTGTAAACGTATTCCCAGCTGCCCCCACAAGGCAGCATAGCAGATCCTGTCGATCTTTAGCACATGCCATGCGGGTGCCCCCTCCAACATCTAGAACAGCACCAGCATCGCTACCAACGCTCCCAACCCCCGCCCCAGAAATTCAACCCGCCGCTCTCCAGAGCGAAAATACCCTCCCAGAAACTACTTGGCGGCTCATAAAGTATTCTGATGGACTGGCTCCAAGATATCCCAGCTTGCGCCTAAACGCTCAAAATTGGAGCCAATCCATCAGACTCCTTTATGAATCGGCAAGTGCCGCCTCCCCTCAAAAGGTCAAGATAATGTCTCAATGCAGACTATCCTCAAAAATGGCAGTGGCTCGGCGCCCCTTACCCGCATACGGCTACTCAGGGGAATCTTGGCAATAATTTCCCGGGGCAAGTTCGCGGTGCTTGTTTGTGCTTTGCATGGGATTTTTTTCGTTTTCTCTGGCGCGTTGATCTTTGTGAGGTCGCCACTATCGGGGTTTCCACTTCAGGGGGTGAAGGATCTTTGATCACCGGTATCGGGGGTGGTGGGCGCCAGCGCCTGTGTTCATGGGGGTCCGTTTATAGAATGATTTTCGGTGATCGGATGCACCATACTGGTACGTGTGGGAGACGTTCTATAGGCAATCGATAGGCTTTGGGATACACAATACCGGTAACAGCCCTCCAGCAACTCGAGTACCGATATACTGGCAAGATACCCTTCCTCTTAGTGAATTGCTCGCTTTTTTGTCGGGGCTGTAGAAAATCCCAACACTCCCATGATACTTCAAAGAGCCGCAACCACGGCAGGGAGATATCTTCTTCGCGGGAGCGATCCGAGACCCGGCAAGACATAAATACCGGTCCAAAGGCAACGGTACGAGTAGCTTGCGCCAAATACCAAGACCCAGCCATCACGATGGAACCAAGCTTATCCCAATCAAGACCATAATATAGGAGTCCATCCTCTCAAAGCTCAAGCCCAACCCCGGACTCCCTTATATACCCAAGCACACACCCCTTTCCTAAATTCTTTCCTCCCTCTCTTCCCCCCCCCCCCTCCATCCCACACTCGTTCATTAATCCGCCAACACACTCTTTTTCAGACCAACTCGAACCTTCATTTCACTTCAGAACAATCTCCTAATAAAAAATACAAAATGCAATTCAAGACCCTCACCCTCCTCACCCTCGCCGCCGTTGCCGCCGCCGTCGCCGTCCCCGGACGCGGTGGAAGTAGTGGAAGCATAGAGGACATTGCTATCAAGAAGTTCACTGAGGAGTGCAACAACCAAGTTAAGACTGTGATCTGCTGTAGTAAGATTAGCAGCGGTGCTTCCAAGGGCGATTTGACCGGAAATCTCAACGGCGCGGATGTCACTTGCATTAGCGTCCTTTCTAATGTTTCGGCTGGTATGATATGTTGTCTTCTATTTACAAGAAGAGAGATCAGGGCTAATGGGGGGATATATAGGAAACCTTGAGCAGACCCGGGCTCAGTGTGGTGGTGGACTTGGCTGCTGTGATAGTGAGGCTATTAATGTAAGTTTTTTAACTTTCGCTTTTTTTCTCCAGGGTTTGGGGCTGACGGTTTTATAGAAAAAAGAAGTCGACGGGTGTTCCGGTTTCGCTGTCTAGGTTAATTGCCCGGCTCGCTGCGCTTGGGATGTGCCGGACGGTGTAGGAATAGGAGAAGCCGGATCTTGGGGGGGAGGGATGGAAGATTTGTTCTATATCAGTATTATTAATGTGGCATATTTAGTAGTTTAATCTAATTGTACCAGTAGGCAATTGCTATTTCCCGGGGGGTTTCTAGTTGTCCTTTTTCTCGTCGCGTCGCGTGTGCTGAGACATTGCTGCCACGGTTCTATTAATCATACACAGTCACTCGGGAACCACAATCTACAACCATTCTCATGGGCGGACTGCACTGCCATTCAAGCTCACCTCTCCAGGGAGGAACCCCAAAAGCAAAAGAAGAAAAACACCACCTAACGTCCATTGTCATCAACAAAGAAGCAACGGCACATCTAATGCCCCGATATATATCCCTAAGCGCAAGCGGTGCATCACACCAACCTGCAACACTCTTGCTCCTGACAGTAGCATCCTGCCAAAAGTCATTGCTGTTGTTAGGTAGCAAAGCGAATTTGTCTGCGGGACAGCCTCGAAGACCGCCTTAGGAGATCATGATCAGAGCTGTGCAGGAACCGAAGTCTATGGCAGGATACGATGCTGTTGTTGCTCGCGTCGCTAGTGACTGCTCAAGGGTTATTGGTGTGGTGTAGAGAGCGCAGAGAAGGGGGGAGGGGGGGAGCTTGTTTGCAGTTTCCCCTATTGTTACCGTTTCCATCTCGATCGGTACCGTTCCTGGTGGTGGTGGCCCCCGCCGCAACACCAGCTCTACCGGTAAAATGGTTCCAGATAGTGCAGCTTCGATCACACCTGCTGCGGCCTGTCCTCGCACTCCGTTCGCCGTAGCCTGACCGGCTCTACATGCTCTAGCTGTCGTAGTAGGAGCTTTATAGGTGCTCTCGAGCCATGTTAGTCATATACGAATCCCGAGATGGCTTTGACGCTCGGTGTTGAGCCCCGGCTAATGGCTTGGAATGATGCTTCTGCTCTAGCTGCTGGAAATTGTGTATGTGTATAGGAGGGCGGGGTATGTGGTCACACCGGTCGGGGCTTCCCTCAATGCCGGTCGTAGTCCGATCCCAAGTGCTTGCCGAGTACCTGTCGCCCGGGCCCAGCGGTGCCGCAACGACCCGGCGGAGGTGATGGCGAGTGTGAACCTCAGAAACCTTTGAAAACAAGCAATTTCTATCAAAGACTGGATATTGCAAAGGACCCAGCATGGAAGGGGAACGGACACAGCCAGGTAACGTTATGAATTCTTCTAGAATGAAGCCGAGCAAGAAACAAGAATGCAAAGAACGCACCATGAGCCAGATTGGGGGTCGGGGAGCTTCCTACCGGAGCAGGATTCTTGTGCTCAAGAGGGCATTTATCAGCCCACAGAGACCCTTCCGTTTCAAGTGAAATAGACATCTCGAACTGAATTTCTCGTGACAGTTAGAATTGCAGAGTTTGGTATGATATCCCATAGAGAAGAAGAGAAGGGAGATCGCGAGTTTCACTCCAAGTTCTCGCCTAAATTTGACCTAGCTTCACTATGGGGTTTCTAGAGGGTCAGTCCCTGGGAAAACAAAGATTACCCCCCATCGATGGGATGTATCAACCTTGCTTCAATGTGCTGTGCCCGTTTATGTGGTAGTGAGGGTATGATGCGATGCGTAGGCTGGGTTCCCAGATTTTCATAGGTTCTCACTCGGCGTTTTAGCGTCTTTGCTCGCTGGTCCGATTGATACTTGCCGCTTGTAGGCAGAAGCAGTAGTGAAGGTGGAGGTGCCTGTATTGGGTCGGTGAAGGTTCCGACGTAAGATGTTTGGTCGCTGGCGGAGAAGTGGGATGGGTTGGTTGGAGACTCACATGCAAGGTGGTTGATACAGCTCAAGTTCCGTTTTCGGGGTGCCTAATTCTCTCCTTGCGCAGTTCTGGCTCTCATGGGATATATCGTGAGCCGCCGTGCTTTCCATAGAACCGGTAACTCTCAGGCAAAAACCACGATTTAGATTTTACTCTGGCTCAGGCAGGCTCTTCTTCTTCCCAACTTCAATGCCAGACGCCGGCGCGTTTGGCTAGGTTCACCCGGCCCACCCCCCCCACCGTGCTCGCCCTTCGTATGGTCTTCTGGAACTATGGTCACCGGAATATTCAGATTCAGATTGCCGTACTTGTAATGGCAGATAAGTGAGTGGACAAGCTTAATTAAATAGTTTATTTATTCCAATCAGGTAGAATGGAGACCTTAAACACAGTTCATGTGGGGGTCATACACTAGGGTGCCGATGGTTTACCGGTACTTGCTTCGTGCTCCCCCGAGTATATACTGTACATATGATGCATCTGTGAAAAAAATTCCCCTTATGTAGAATAGGTTGGGGGTATGATACCTTGTTTGAACCAAGCGGCCCTTGTAGCTTTTTTTTTTTTTGGTTTGGTCACGGAGTATCACTTGAAGGAGCGTAGGTTGCTGGTCACAGATTACTAGGTGGGTGGTTGCCAAGAGTGATGATTCGTGAATCATGTTGAGTTTCTGCTTTGGTACTGGAGGGGGTCTTGCGTGTGGCATATCTTGGGTTTATGAGCTGAGGTGAAAATTTTATAGTCCAGAGGGGATGAGAGGTGGTAATTGTCTGTATTATGTAAGAAAGGGAGCCGACATTCTTTACTGGTGGCTACCGTGGTTCTCTGCATCATCATTTACACACTTTTCACCTCATCTATCATAGCTTACTTTTACCTCCCTCCCGCAATAGCTCCTCCAGTGGAACTCTCCCCCGCTCACTACCACCCCTACTCCCATCACCCAATCCCTCAACGTGTTCCTTCCATCCCCACTTCTCCCCAAACCTTCCCTTCCCTATAAGCACATCCCCAATCTCATTCCCCAACACCGGCAAAAACTTGAACGCATGCCCACTGCCCCCACTAGCGATGAACAGCCCCTCATATTCCGGATGCCAAGTCACCAAAAAGTCGCCATCAGGGGTGTCAGTATACCAACATACTCTAGTTTTCTCGAACGGTCTCTCGGAGAACTCGGGTACTATCTGCTTGACCGTATCCCTCAGCGCATCTTCACCCTCCCGTGGAATCATCTTTGGGAATACCGGTGTAGGGGAAGCGTATCCCTGTGCGTGTCGGGCGACCTTTAGGGTTGGGGGCGAGGTGTTTGGAGAGTGAATTACGAATGTCCCTGTCGTGAGGTTTAGTAGTAGGGGCAGGGTTGTGTAGCGGGCTGTTTCTTCCTGGGACAAGGTCAGATAGGCCATAACTTGCCCCGACGGGACCGCTCGGCCGTGTAATGGCACAAGTCCGGGCGTCCATGCGCCGGCAGCGAGAATAGTAAGTCCGGCCGTGATTTCTTCCCCGTCGGCGAGTTTAACGCCGAGGACTTTACGCCCTGAGCAGAGGAGTCCCGACACCTCCGCTATTAAAAACCGGACGTTTTCTCGGGAATTGACTTCTGAGTATAGTGCCCGCATTGCGGCTTCTGCGTCTACCCAGCCGCTGTTCCAATTTACGTACCCAGATTTTCCGCTACATCCTCCTGCCATGAGGCTTCTGATGTCTTTCTCGGCGGGGAGATATTCTACCGCACCCTCCGATTTCACATTGTTGTAAGAGTCCTTGAGGTATTTGTTCTCGCCATCTGCGGTGATGACTAGTCCTGTTTTGTGGAATGCTGGATGCTCAGCCCATTGTTTGAGGGCTTCTTGGCCTAGGGTTGAGTAGGCCGGATCTGCATAGTCTGCGCGGACGATACGAGAGGAATCTATTGAAGCAGTGTAGGGGCATGGGAAAGCATGTTTGTCTATGACAAGGACCTTGGTGGAGTGGTATCGGTCCGAGAGTGCACGGGCAGTGGACACTGGGGTAGTTTCTGTGGTTAGTTATGAGGATGAGTTAATGAAGGAGAAAGGTGTGAAGCTTACAGCCAAAGACTCCGCAGCCTACTATGATAATTGCCGAGGGAGGGGTGAAAGTGGGAGCCATCATCGATAATTACTATAAGGATCTTTAGCGGGAAGAAGGAATTGAGTGGAGGAGAAGGGAGGCTGTCTAGGGTGTGATATGGGGTGCAAGGCGTTGAAGTTGCTGTAGTACCGTATCAGTATTCGTGCAGCTAAAGTACTAGGATCACATTATTCCACATGCAGCAATTCGCGAACTGCAAGTACATACCGGCACTCAGTATTAGGGTGGCCTACCTCTTATCGATAAGGCATGACACTAACTTTACTTGTGCTAGCTAGCTGTAATAGCACAGCCGCACCCCGCTATCCTGGACGGCCAAAACCCAAAGGATCTGCCCGGGGTAGCGGGTGACCCGGGACAACAGGCCAGGCTCAGGCACAGGAATCCAGAACCCCCGGAGGTCCACATGGGACAGCAAGATACCCGGACCACTGAGGCCCGAGACAGCGGGATGTGACTCTATTCTGGGTATCACATCTTGGACTAAAAAAAAAAAAAAAAAAAGCTGTCAATTAACCGCCAACCATCTAGCAGCGTAACCCTAGATATAACACAAGGAAGATAACATGAACTCCACCCATACAAGCACCAGTTGGACAAAATAGACATTGCTCCCTCACGCCTCATACTATCATGACAATCATTAAAAGAAGCACGCTAGCGCAAACTACGACTTAACTATCCTGAAGTTTGTCGTTACCCGCCAACTCTTCCTCCACAAGATTTTCGTAGTTCTCCAGGCTTTCTTGAATGTGCACCTTAAACTTGATGACTTCATGAAGCATCTTGTCGACCTCTCCGTGGAATTTTTCCCGGAGGGCATGGCAAGCGTGTTCCAACTGATCGCGCCTGTAGTCTGTTAGGCTGGTTTTTCTTAAATAGTGGGAATTGGGAACGTACTCAATGGTAACACTTTGCATACGTTGCTCTAGGGCCAAGAAGCCGTTAGACATGTTTAACCTCATGCTTATAAGCTCTCTCTCGAGTCTCTCAATTTCGGCATTTGATGCATTTCCCTCTGCTGCCATGGTCTCTTTGAGCTCTTGGTATTCATCGGCTGCGGTGCGGACTTTAGCGTGTAGGGTGTCAACCTCATCCCGTTTGTCTGCTAATGTCTCGACTATGCGATCTATCAACTCTTGAGTCTTGATAGCTTCGTCCTGGGCTTCGTGAATTCGCGCTCCGATTTCTTGTCGGAGCCTATTGAGAGCCGGCTTAATATCATGTCGTAGATCGCGATTAAGTAGCTGAGCTGGCTGGTACCCGATCTCGTCCGTGAGTAACTTGTTTTCGGGGGTTTGGGCCGGGAGGATGAGGAGCTCGAAGTCTTTTCCCTCGGCATTTCGGGATGACGAGGGTATGATGCCGATTTGATACGCCAGCGAGTTGTATCTCGACACTGAGCGCTCGAGAGCTTCGAGCTTTGATGAAGTCTCGGATTCGCGCTCCGCCAGTTGGATCTTGGCTTCCGTGATTTTGGAGGAGATGAGAGACAGGGACTTGGAAAGCTTTTCACGGTCGTTGTTCATGCGATCTATATCCGCTGGTGTAAGGCCTTGTCTGTCGACAGCCTCTTGGAGACTTTTCTTTTCGGCTGTCAACTCTGCAAGTTCTCGCTCAACGGCCTCAATCTCTTCCTTGAGCTTCTGATTGGATGCGGTAACCTTCGGTATGCGGTTTTCTAGGCGCCCAACGTAATCGACGAACTTTTCTATATCACTCTCAAGAAGAATCCGGGCTTCCTCCAACTTTTTAAGAGGATCGGCAGATTCGTTCATTTTTTCAAGTTGTTTTTTGAGCTGCTCGTTCTCCGATCCAAGCGTTTCTAGCTCCTCCTTGTATCCCGATTGTCGATTTTCAAAAGAGGCAGCCATTTCCTCCAGGAATTCATCGTGGTCATCGTTTTCCACAAGCCATGCCGAGTAGCAGCGGGTAAGATATCTGAAAATGATCTTTTCTGCTGCAATGTCCACGCCTTCTGCTGCGGCTGCATTATCAAATTCCCCAGATTGAAAACGTTCCATAGTGACCGCCAATTCCATCATCCAGTGCAGGATCCCCAAGAACTGCGGCCACGAATTCATAGATCCAACTGCTGCTAATTGCGATTTGGTAATTGTGCTGGCATAGGGGTACCGGAGGGTTTTTAAGATGGGTAAGACTTCGTTTTCAATTGCTTTCTGGAAGTTGTAGTTTGGGTCGAGCCTTTTGTACAGCCACTGGAACACCATCGAGAAATCCTTCTGGGTAGGGCTCTTAAGGGAATTGAGACCGAGCGTGTGCTTCATCTCTAGCTCGAACCCATTGTTAACGACGTACTCAAATACTTTACCAGCAATTTCGTGTCGATATGCAGAATCTTTGAGTGGTCTTGGATCTCTCTGAACAGCTGCGGATGCAGCACTGCTGAAGAAGCTGTTCATTTGACTAAAAGCCGCCACACCCATAGAAGAGCGACGCATAACGCTACTGCGACGCTGCGACGGAGGGGGCTGGCTAGAGGGAGCATAGGACTTGCGCGCAGAGTATCTTGAAGGGTCTCGCTTTGCAGTCGACATAACGTCTGGCTGGTTGTGTGCGGGGCGGGCGGCCAGGGACATACGAGAGTTTGATGGCCTGGAGTTGGAGTTCGATCGCTTCAACGCCGAGGCAGGCTGAGGGATACCAGAATTATACATGCTTGAGCTTGGTATTCCGCTGATAGTCTGAAAGACAGGTTGTTAGACGATTCGTTCATCATAGCGGGGGAGGGGGGAGTACCTCTCTGGGGCGCTTGAAAGCACTGAACAGGTTTGGATCCTGCGACATCGCGGCTAGGGGGGGTGAGAATCTTATATGTGATAACAGGTGGAATGGACCTGGTGTTGGAGAGAAATTGTGCTATGGTATGTATGGTAGCAGTGGTGATGATGGAGGGGGAAACAGTGAAGGTCAGGAAGCCGTGCATCAAAACAAACAACCGAGCCTCAAGGTGTGCCAAATAGCAACGGCTGCAAATATGAACAAAATTCTCTCAGCTCAGCGTTAATCAGATTCTATATATTCTATATAGTAAATTTCATGATGTGTAGATAGGGCCTATGTATTATAGTGTTCACGTATCGCACGCGACCAGGTGTTTCTTCATCCTCGGCCCGGTCCATATGTGTGTGGACAACGGTAATCCAGGGCATCATACCGGTAGTCTCTCTCACTCTGTGTTTCTCTCTCGCTCTCGCCTCTCCTATCCACTTTGTTCTTGCTTTCAACTCAATCTCAACATCCTCCTCTCCCTCATCCAATCCATCCTCACTTTTTCCTTTAAGTTTTTAGAAAGGGACTATATATATCACGTTCCTAAACATGCGGGAAGATCTCATAAATTCCGCTGTAAGTTCTATCATACAAATTCGGTCCTTAACTCGCGTTTTCTAACTTTACTCTAGGTCACATGTATGATGCCTGATCCTCGGTATCCATCAAAAATATGCTAACTCCTATCCACAGTTCTCTCCGACCCTGCTGTCGCCGCCGCGCCCCTCGAGAAACGGATAGCTTTTTTGCAATCGAAGAATTTGACCAAGGAGGAAGTCGACGCAGCTCTATTACGGGCTGGAGGGGCCCCTGGCCCCGTGTCCACCAGTTTAGTGCCATCAGGCACCTATCCTCCAGTTGTATCACCACCGGCGCCTGGGTACAATACTGGTTACTATGCCCCTCAACAATATCAGCAGATTGCAGCAGGGTATGTTCTTCTAGTGCGTATGGATTCAAGTGGGTAGCTAATTCCGCTCAAGACCCAGAGATCGTGATTGGCGTGATTGGTTCATCATGGCAACCGTCACAACCACTATTGGATTTGGGTTATACCACTTGGCGAAGCGATATGTAGCACCGATGATCTCGCCCCCCACGCCACCTCAACTAGAGACGGATAAGGCACTCATTGATGCAAAGTTTGCAGAAGCCTTTGACCTATTAGACAACTTAAAGAACGACACGGCAGCACTCAAGACTGCCGAGGAAGAACGTAAGAATCGCGTGGATGCGGCCCTCGCTGAGGTGGAGAATGTCATTCAGGGACTGAAGGAGGCCGGGAAGCGGCGTGAGGACGAGTCGAAGCGCGTCGGAGATGAGGTCCGCGGTTTAAGGGATTTGATTCCGAAGGCGCTAGAGGGACAGAAAGAGTTACAAAAGAAATCTCTTGAAGATTTACAGACCGAGTTGAAGAGTTTGAAGCAATTGGTCATGAACAGGACCGGTGCTGCTAGACCAAGCTTCTTGCCCAATGGACCGGCTGGTACCCCACCGCTAGATCCAGGGGGTGCAGCGGGAGGGGCTGGCCAGACACTAGGTAGTGTTGCGACACAACATGTTTTGGGCACGGGAGGAAATGCTCTTGGGGGTCTGCAAAGGAAGGAAGGTAGCGCACTACCCTTTGGTGCCAGACCCACAATCCCCGCGTGGCAGATGGCGGCCGCGGCAAAATCATCTCCTGCCACACCGGCTATAGGAGGTAGCAGCAGTGGAGGGGAGGCTACCGAAGCCAGTTCAAGTTAATTCCTCTTAATTCGATAACTTCCTTCTAATTTCATTTATATTGTCGTGCCCTGTTTGTCGCTTGGTTTGGGTGTTTGATTATGGGGAGGACAAAATGGGGCATGTGTAGCATATTATATCATTAAGCAGAAGTTGGTAATACCATAACTAGAATTTCTTTTCGCCGCTACTATTCATATGATACATGGGGAATGTCCGGCCTGTCGTGCATACGCCCCGGGCGTGGGAGGGCACCAGAGCTCGACCTCGGCCGGGTAACATAGGAAAACAAGCCGAGCCATCAAGGTTCAGCCTCTGAGTTCGACTAGGATTCTATTACAGTAAGTTCGCAGCCAGCAACCAAGAGGGTTCTCATAATCACGCAGGAAAGCACCACCGCTAAACCACGCGTACACCTATCACACCCGTCCTTCCCCCGCGATCTCTACTACTTGCCCTTCCTCCCTCCCTCCGCTCACCCCCAGTAACCACCAATAAGACAACAAACGAAATAAATAATACCAATGGATTTTGCCCCCTACCAATCCGAGTCCCCAGAGGCCTCAAGAAACTTCACCCGGCCGACTTCCCCACCTGCACGATCCTCATATTCACCCCTCCCCACACCTCAAGTCCCCCCGCCAATACTGCCAACCCACTCTTCACCATCGGGATGGGGTAGCGGTGGGTTAGGTCGGGAGACGATAAATCAGTTTGAGACGAGTTTGCCCATACGGTTTGTTTACTACCTTTCTCGGGGAAGATGGCGGGGGAGGATGAGTAGTAGGCTGATGGGGATTTAGGTTGGACTGGGAAGCCGTTATGGCATACGTGCTATTGCCGCCTGCTAGTGGTGTATTGTTGTTGATTTTGGAACATAAGAGCGATTATGTTAGGTACTTTTACCCTACTTTCTTGTCTGCTTTGATGAAGTATGGGGCGTGGGTGCTGATTTGGGGGGGTTAGGTTTCATGCGTGGCAGAGTTCGCTTTTGTTTGCTTTCCTAGTAGTAGGTTTCCCCGCTGGGGATGGGTGACTGGATGGAATGGAGTACAGTGGTTAACAGCAGGGAACAGATCTTACATCTTATCCTTTCGTTCTCGGCGTTTTTGTCGTATTCCCTGCTAGTGGTGGATTTAGGCCTGATTGGGTATTTGGGGTTCCATGCGTATGTTGATGCGGATACTCTTGATAGGTATGGTTGGGGTTGTCCCTTACTTTGGGGGTTCATTTTGGGAGGGCTGCTGACCGTTGCTGGGGTATGATAGATGTGAAGTGCCCTTTTTTGGCCCCTTGGCTAGCTCTATTCTGGATGATGAGTAGGTGTCGCAAGGAGTTCTCGGTGGTTAATGGTTATTTCCTTTATGGCGGGGCCCACATTTTTTTGTCTTTTCATGAGAAGCGGTCATTTGTATGATATAGAAGTGTATTGCCAGGGTTTGCAACAGTCCTGGAGGGGGCTTAATATTTTACTGGGTTGGTCGCGATATGCTAGTGTCATCTAATATATATCCTTCGACATCTACCTCGTGGGTGAATTTCTACTTGATTGAAATTTCTCCACGGTTGCATAGTGAAGGCTCGCGACCACGTGTGACCATGGCATGTGGGAAACGCATGGGGGTGTCCCTTACCTGTGAACCTCACACGACGTCAATGAACTCGCAACAAACAATGCAATGAATTCTCTTCATCCTCACTTCCCCTTCAACAACATCCCCATCACCAGTATTTACACATTCTCTTAATACTGAATACTTCTGCTACGACGCTGACACCCCAGACGGTAATCCCCTAATAGCTAATTAATGAAATGGTCCTTCACCCACTCAGCGCTTCCCCTTCAACCAACTACTTTATCAAAAAGCTGACGGGAGTTCATGACAGTCTAACGGCCTCCTCCTCCTCCTCCTCCTCCCCCTTCGTTTCCTCCGCTCGCGGCCCGCGCAGCGAGCCTACCTAACTACTCTTCTCCTAAGCATCTCAACCCTGGTCCTCCTCTTCCTAGCCGTAATCTCCTACACCCTCTTCTATATCCACCATATCCCACACATAGGCGTTCAAAAGCCCCTATACCTACAATTCCCCACTTCCCTACCTCACCCCCTCCCCCATCAACACCATCACCATCACCATCCAACCGGGGTAATCCACTTCGGCGGTGAAATCATCCCACGGCAGGAATACTCTGTCGCCCTCCTCCTGCACCTCCCACCCTCACCTGAGAACCAGAATGCAGGGAACTTTATGGCTGAAATAACGATTTATTCTACTCCCCCCTCCCCCTCCTCTCCAGCCTCCTCGTCGGGAACGGTAATAGCGACTGGGCGTCGGGGGGGGTTAATGCCCTGGCGCAGCCCTATCGCTCGCACGGCGCACACGCTACTTCGACTCCCGTTACTGCTCCTACTACCAAATACGAAGGAGGAGGAAGCCGTCCGCGTGGTGTTACTTGAGAACGTGGTCTTTGATGAGCCCGCACGACATGCAGTGATTAGTCTAGAGAGCCGTTCGAGACTGGACGTGTATGAGGCCAGGGTCGAGTTCTATGCGAAGTTGGCTGGGATAAGGTGGATCATGTGGCGATGGAGGATCCTCAGCTTTCTCTTGGGGAGCGGATTATTTTTTGCTGTTGAGGTTTTGGCGACCGGGGTAGTTTGGTGGGCGGTTTATGGATGGTTCGCCGGCTCGGGAGCACCAGCAGGGTCTGGCGAGGGAAGATACCCCGAAGATGAAGACGAGGCTGTAGAAGAGGAAGGCGATGGAGCCGACAGAGCAGATGACCTGGGCTTTACCACACCAGAGAGCCTAGAAGCGGACGATGAGGACGACGAAGATGACGATGAAGTCCTACTGAAGAGCGACGTGGGAGATTCCGGGATCGGGAGTCTGTCGGAGAGTTTAGGGACTACCGCCAGAGAGATGTCCACAGGTGGCCCAAGCAGTGGCAGCAGTACGAGGCGGCGGATTCGGTTGGGGCAATAATGGGCGAAGGTGGTAATTAAGCTAATAGCGCGGAAGAAGGGCGGGGACGATGCAGTGGCAGTTAAAGCGTGTTTGAGTTTACAGGCGTTTTTAGGCCGGTTGTTTGAGTATTCGAGATTACAGTAATTAAGATTCTCCTCCCTCTTCTATCATACTACTTTGCTTAAACGTAATCCGCTATCGGGAACGGTAGCTTCTGATGACCTACTAGTCGATTCCCTAGTACCCATTCAGTGGATGCCGAGATGAGGTCTCACTAGTTACACTTGACTAAGGATTTAGTCTACTTGGCATGAGATGGATCACCAGCAGTGGCCAGGAGGTCCCCACAGTATGTAGCCCTGCGTGTCCGCTGGAACAGAGAATTGTGTTCCGTCTTCTATCTTCGTTCCCCATATTTTTTTCCCCACATTTACGCTCTGGAGATTTCCGAGTGATGGGTTGTGAACAAGGGAGAATAGGAAAGGGAGGAAGGAAGGAAAGTATGTATGATATGTATCAAGAGACAGTACCGGTACTATATCGAGGTAAACCCGAAGCCAAACAAGGCAGCCTTTTAAGCACAACGCTGCCACCATTCTATCCGCATAATGAACATAAGGAAAAGAGAGCCAACTATGTCCCACTCCCCTCCCCCTCCCCCCTTTCAATCTCCTCCATAATCCCCTTCCACCTCCTGGCAAACTCCCACACAGCCTCCTCCCCCTGGAAACCGGCCTCGACCACCTCCCTGGGCAACTTACTAGCAGAGTATGTCGCGGTGCCAAATCCCCACGCCTCTGGGTCCCCGCTCTCCAAGAGCCTAACCTCCACCGCCTCTTCATCCGCCTCTCCCACCTCCTGCGTGCGAAGCCGCAATAGCTCACCCCAAGAAAACAAGGCCGAATCAGTCCTCGGCGCAAAGGGGTTGATATCCACCAGCCACACCCTCCTCCCCCTTTCCCCTCCACCCTCTCGCGCCGTCGGCTCCACATAGCAATCAAACACAAAATCCCCATCCGGAAAGCCCGTCAGGAACTCGTTGAAAAAGCCCACAACCAACCGGCGAATCTCACTCCTCAATTCGCGCAGGAAAGCATAGTGGTTCAAGTCGCGCTGCGAGATTCCCACAATGCGTCGGCCGGCGACGAAGGTGCGGAATTCGAGCGCGGGGTTCATGTTGAAGTATTTTCGCAGGACGAGATGGTATTGGATTGAGGAGGCGGGGGTTGGGTCGGATGGGTCGGTATCATCGAATGGGTGCTCGAGGTCGTGGGTTATGAAGTCGGAGGATTTCAGCAAGAGGTAGATGTCGCCCGGTGTTCGGCATTCGAGGGTGTGCGTTGCGTTCATGAAGATTGCGTCTTTGGGGGAGGACCAGTTGAGTTTTGGGGTCACCGCACCGCCGAGGGCTGCTATCGTTTGTTTGATTTGGGAGTGGAGCTGGGGGAATCTCTGTGTGGGGTTTCTTGCTCTGTCTTCCTCGTCGTCTTCCTCATCCTCGGCCTCGCCGGGGGGGAAGTTGCTGGGCACGCTCATAACCCCGTCATCGGCAGTAGCAGCAGTCGGGGAGACGTCCTCATCGTCCGGGAGAATGATCCCATCTTCACGCAAATATGCGAGGCACTCCAGTGGAAGCGGGATTGTACGCGCTTTCGGTGTTATCGACTTGTAGCGTGTGTGCCATGAGGGGAAGGCGCAGTTTAGTATGTGGGATTTCTGTACCGGGGGGAATATCTCGTGGAGGGTTTGTGCGGGGGCTAAGGGGTGGGAATCTGGGTCTTGGTGAACCATTGTTGGCGGGGCAGTTGTAGATAGGGGCTCCTTATCAGCGGGGGTGGTGAGTCGGACGGAGATTGCGAGTGGTGAACACTACGAGTACAGTACAGGAAAATATTTGTTTCCAGACACTGGCTCATGTAATGAAGTCGGCAGTAGGAATTGAGCTGATATCCATACAACGGGGAAGCTTACCTCTATATATACTGATGCCCTCATAGCACTATGCGAGAGCAATGCTCTACGCCAAGGAGATACCTATGGGTCATTTCAGTGCGCAGTATATGAGTCATCACGAATATGAGGCATATGAATGGGAAATGATACATTTTAACAGGATCAGTATAGTATACTGCGCAGGAAGGCACATCGCATTACAAGCGGAAGTGTTTTGCTTTTCACCATGTCGGCCCGATCAATGAACAAGCTTGTCATTCCCCAGAAGTGGGGGATCTTTATCTAATCTAATCTAATCTAATCTAACCCATTGGATCTGTAGATAACAGCCTCTCTGTCATCCAACTAATTGCTTGAGCCTAGCCGAGGAAGATGGAATACTGGTAGGTCGCCTGTGATACCGGTATGTTGCTCAGAGTGAAAGCAAATAGACTGCCTATAGGCTGATCGTCTGCGACTAATTGAGTCTCGGCTTCATACCGCCTGTACGAGTGCCTGTGCTCTTCAAGTTGTGCTATTGCTGGAAGGGGGAGTGAGATCCTCATTACATTCCCATCCCTCTGATTGGCATTGGTAGATGGTTGGTTAGTTAGCGGGAAAAAAGGGACGGAATCTGTGGTGGGGAAATCCTCCCTCTCTTTCACATGATCTCATCTCGCCCCCGACATACACCAAGAAAAGAAAAGAAAAGAGCCGAACACACAAAGTTTTTCCTGGATTACTTTTGTCCTGGGAAAGTTAACTAGGAAAAAGGGATCTTCTCCCTTCACCCATCATTCCGAGGCAAGGGCACATCAATTCGCTATCACTCGGGGTACTACTTTGCGACGATTATCATAGGGAGAGAGAGGGAGAGAGAGGGAGAGAAAGGGAGAGAAAGAGAGCTAAAGAGAAAAGAATAATTGCTACGGCAATGGCTACCGCCCGTCGAATATTGTCGGTACCCCTCCGCCGGATTAATCTCCCGGCATTATTATCCAGCAGCAGCAGCAGGTGCCCACCACTGCACCTTCTCCAGCAAAGACCCACACCAACACCAACACCAACAACCCTCCAAACCCTCTGCCCCTTCTCCTCCGCCCAGCGATTGCATAATGAATCCCTCCTGCACGCAGAGCGGGAATTCGACCAAGTCGACGTGGTGATAGTCGGCGGCGGGCCAGCCGGCCTCTCCGCCGCAATCCGGCTGAAGCAGCTAGCGAACGCCTCAAACAATGCTGACTTCCGCGTCCTGCTGCTGGAGAAGGCCGGCGACATGGGAGCGCACACCCTTTCCGGCGCGGTGATCGAGCCATCAGCGCTCAACGAGCTCCTGCCGGACTGGAATTCCCCGGACAACCCTACTAGGTTCGAGGGTACTACCGCCGTCACGAGCGACCGGATGAGGTTCCTAACGAAGAAGTGGGCCATACCGATGCCCAGCCCGCCACAGATGAATAACCACGGGAATTTCATCGTATCGTTGAACGAGATGGTCAAGTGGCTGGCCGAGCGTGCGGAGGAGGTTGGCGTCGACGTTTATCCGGGATTTGCCGCGTCGGAGGTGCTGTATGGGCCTGACGGTGGGGTCATGGGCGTTGCAACAAATGATCTAGGCGTTGGGAAGGATGGGAAGCCGAAGCCTTCGTTCGAGCGGGGGATGGAGTTTCATGCTAGGTGCACGCTGTTTGCAGAGGGGTGTCATGGGAGCTTGACGAAGCAGGTTATCAAGAAATTTGATCTGCGTCGGGACTCGCAGCCACAGACGTACGGGCTGGGGTTAAAAGAAGTTTGGGAAATCAAGCCGGAGAATTTCGTCAAGGGCCAGGTCAGCCATACCCTCGGCTGGCCGCTGCCGAATAATACCTATGGTGGCTCGTGGATGTACCATTTTGGCGACAACAAAGTCAGCCTGGGATTTGTTGTTGGTCTCGTAAGTTCCCCCTAACCCCCGATTTCGACCATTTCCGTGCTCACAGGGTTGTTGATAGGACTATCCGAACCCTTACCTCTCCCCCTACTCCGAATTCCAACGCATGAAGCACCACCCCTTCTTCTCATCCGTCCTTTCTGGCGGCAAGTGCATCTCGTACGGCGCTCGGGCACTAAACGAAGGCGGCTTCCAATCAATCCCGAAAGTATCCTTCCCGGGTGGGGCCCTAATCGGGGACACTGCAGGCTTTCTCAACGTGCCCAAGATCAAAGGAACCCACACATCCATGAAGTCCGGAATGCTGGCTGCGGAGGCAACATACGCCGCGCTGACCGAGAACACCTCTGGCACGGTGATGTTATACGCATACGAAGATGCCCTACGCGCAAGCACCATCTGGAAGGAACTAAAGCAAGTCCGAAACATGCGCCCGAGCTTCCACAACCCGCTAGGCCTCGTCGGCGGAGTTTTATATTCCGGACTCGAAGCTTACATACTGAAAGGCCGCGTCCCGTGGACACTCAAGCACCCGGGCCCCGACCACGCGGCTACCCTGCCCGCTTCCCACCCCTCCGTGCGGAAAATCTCATATCCAAAGCCCGACGGCATTCTCTCATTTGATATCCTGACCAGCGTCTCCCGCACCGGCACTAATCATGAAGAGGACCAGCCCGTGCACCTCCGCGTCAAGGATTGGCGAGCCCACGCGCGCAGGGAGTTTCCGAGGTTTGATGGGCTGGAGAATAGGTTCTGTCCTGCTGGTGTTTATGAGTATGTTGAAGAGGAGGGGGAGGGGAAAGGGGATGGGTTGGGGGTTAGGTTTCAGATTAATGCGCAGAATTGCATTCATTGTAAGACTTGTGATATTAAGGCGCCCAGTCAGGACATTGAGTGGTCGACGCCGCAGGGGGGGGAGGGGCCGAAGTATTATATGACTTAGGGGGATGAGGTGGCTGTGGGTGATGGGGGGTGATTGGAAGCGTTGGGGGGCTGTTTTCCTTCATTCTCTTTCTTTCATTACACGCTAGGAGGGGAGGTCTGTAGTATAAGTTGGGCTTTAGCTGGCGTGAATGCATGTCATATCATATCATACAAGCCATGGTAGAAAGGCAGTCCTCTTTTCACAGTACACCCCCTACAGCCCACGCTTTACCGTCGCAGGAACCAAACCACGTCCATATCCCTCTTCACCCATTATAACACCATCCTTAGCCCCCACAAATCCCCGGAAAGCAAATAAACAAACCAAAAATCTGCACTGTATTTCTTATAGTGCCATATAGATACCAGTAGCATACAACTAGAAACTACGCATTATGTATCTTAAGAATAAAGCCCTGTCTTAGCTCCTAGCGCCCCCCAGGAAACAAACTAACCCCGTAACAACCTCAATCCACTACCGCACCAACTTTAACATTATCAGAAAGCCCACAAGACGCACATAAGGCAGAGGAGAGGAGATACCCAACTAGGAAGCGGGCCAAGGTACTCGAGCGCATGTGGATCAAATTGGACGTGTGGGGAGGGTCCGGGGAGGGGTATATCCTTATAGAGTTATGATACCCTGATTCCATTAATTATAGTAGAGCCACGGGGGGAGGGGTCTGGAGTATGAAACGAGACACCATTAATAACCATGCCGCAGAGCGGTTCCCCCCACTCTGCTACCAGAACTGCGCTGTATCTTGAAGTACCTTTGAAAGAGAATATCGCCGGGGGCGTCGTTTCCGACGATTTGAGAGATTCACTTGGCGCTAGTCGTTTTTGCTAAAGACGGTTGTTGGATCATTGATACTAGGTATTCTACGGTATTCCTTGTCGTTAATGAATTGTCCATATCCCCTTCTTTCTCTTCATAGATATAGTTCGTTGTATGTAGTGCAGTGGGGTGCGGATATGACCTGTGGATGTTAAGATCGATTGCGTTGGTGGTTTTGGTCAGTTGGGGACTCGGAATTGGTCTTCTCGCTGCAATGGACTGCTTTGTACAAGTACTGCCTCGTGGAAGTCACCAAGGAGGAGGAGTATCCTGAGCGATACCCCATCAGTCTATGATGGTATTCTACAGTAGGCTTCCGGGACTTGCTATAGTAGATAAATGTTTTCCAAATATACCTCTCGGTGCATTGTTACAATTATTTTTTTCTTGCTGGATAGAAAGGGAGGGCCAGCGAAGCATTTTCAAATGCTTAGCATTATTATACTTGGAGGGCTATGGGAACCTTACGGACGCAGCCGTTTCTTGGTTCACGCCAACTGATATAAATAAACACAGACCCTACCGTTTCATTCATCTACGGTATCCTAACCCATCTTACATCTTTCAGTAGTCAAACGGGGGCCCTCTGAACAAGCCAAACGTGATCTTGGACTAGTCAACCACAACGGGGAATTTTTCTAAAAATAAAGTAAAAAGTGCTGAGATGAAGCAAGGCCAGCCAGCCAGCGCTTCTTTTTTTATATTTGGTTTGGGTGTTGTACAAAAAGGTTTAGGAACAGAAAGTGATAATTTTGGTGAGAGTGAATCAAATGATAGAATCTACCTGGTTACAGGCTGAAAAAGTGTGAATGACTAAGACACCATCATACCGTAGGAGATTGTATGATACGTACATTTCAACACCCTTTCTGGCCTCGGATTACCACCGCTTCTAGGGACCTTGGAGCATCATCATCCTCCGATCAGTCGAGTGATATACGATGAAGCAATGTATTTTATTTTCATTTTTTATTTCTCTCTACTCAATCAAGTTAATACCGTTCAGGGGATTCCCACGCCATAACCACCACACCCGGCTTTGTTTTTGTTTTTTTTGTTTTTTTTCAGAACGTAGCCCGGTCCGAAAAACTTACCGTAACTAGCCGCATGTTACTGGCTGAAACAGGCTGGATACAATGGTGGGGCGCAACGGAAAATGTTGCCAAGAATTTCACCCGAGCAAACTTTGGACTGGTTCTGATTAAGATGCGCTAACCACAAGGATTGTTTACCCAAACCAAAGCTCCAAGAAAACAGAAAAGGTTCATGCTCACGGCGACCACCAACATGCCACAACCACCACCACCACCACCACCGCAATTCCCCCGCCCACGACGGGGGGCCCGAGCCCAGCCACCTCTCCGCATCCGGCCACCACCTCAGCGCCCCACCCGTTCGAGAACCCCTCTAATCCTAGCGGCAGGAGTAGCAGCGTACGGCCTATCCCTCTACACAACATACCTCTACACAAGCCTCAAAGACCTCCCACCCGCCCCGTCAAGCCCACACCTCCAAGCCAGCCATGCAAAAGTCTACAACACCCTTGCAAGCGAGTACGACACAAACATCTGGTTCTCCGAGCTAACCATGGGCCTACCACTCCTCCGCCGCGCACTGGCACGCCGAGCTCACGGGCACGTTCTAGAAGCGAGCGTGGGCACGGGACGGAACGCAGCGTACTACGATATGCGTAAATGCACCAGTGTCACCATCGTAGACTCCAGTCGGGAGATGTTGGTCGTTGCACGTGCCGCATTCGCAGCGAAGCATCCGGCGTCGGGGATGAGGGTGCGGTGCGTGCATATGGATGCTGCGGCGCCCTTACCACCGCCCCCGATTCCACCGACGCTGTCGGCTGGGGGGAAGTATGACGTTGTGATACAGAGCATGGGCATCTGCTCGCACGATGACCCCACCGCCCTACTGCGCAATCTGGGCCGCTGTGTGAAGGGGGAGAGTGAGGGGGGTAGGATCATCTTGCTCGAGCACGGGAGGAGCAGGTTTGACTGGGTTAACGGTGTGCTGGATAGGTTGGCGTGGGGACATGCTAAGCGCTGGGGGTGCTGGTGGAATAGGGATGTGGGAGAACTGGTTGAGAGGAGCGGGCTCAAGGTGCTCGAGGTTAAAAGGTATCATTTCGGGACTACGTGGTGGGTCGTGGCTGTTCCACCGGATGAGGGAGGCAACAAGAGTGTTTGAGCGACTGATGAAGCACCAAGCCCTCCCCCCTCTCCCTCCGTTATCTTAACTTTAACAATAATAAAACCGAGCGGCATACAAGTACCTACACACCCTCAAAGATATATCATCATAAATCACGTGATACTCCGCACCCTTTTCTCCACAATAATTATTATCATACCGGCAATCGGTAAAATGCCGTTGCACGAGCCCAAGCACAACTCTCTGTATCACCCACCGTCTCACCTCACTCACCCAGCATACCCGTGCCAATGTTTGACACAAAAAATCTGTCCCTTATCATATGCCAGGCCGATAAAAAATAAAAAATAAAAAAGGTTATTACGGTATATCGTATCACGCATGAGTCAAGTTATTCACAACCGTATCATGCGGGTACGGCACCTTCCCCGGTTGGAAGCCATGTTTGGGAATGTTTGCCTATTGATGTGCTTTTTTATTTATTCCATTTGACTTTGTGATCTGCTGATGCTGTCTGTGCTGATGCTGTACCTGCCTCCTGGATCTACAGGCTGTTGGTATCGTGATGTTTTCCTTTTTTTTTTGGAAGAAGAAGTGAGACTGGCGAAGGTACCGTAGGCTAGGCTAGGCATCCTCTGGTAGCGAGATTCTATTGTGATGTGATGTGTTGCTATAATACGGCTTGGCCAAGGGGGAGGAGATGTGAGGTGAGGTGAGGATTCTGCGGGAATGTGCAAGGGGTTGGAAAAACTACCGATGGTGGAATTTAGGAATATCATACTACCGTACAGTAGTGTGGTGAAGTAAGAAGCGATAGAAGATAAGGCTAAGGGATCGACTTTTGCATCTTTCTGTTTTAATGGCTGGTGTGCTCGGTCTTGAGAGAGCGGCGATAGGATACCTTTGAGAATAGGAACCCCTTGCATAGTCCTCTGGACAACAGCCCATTTTACCACCAGCCCTCTTTATCAAAAATTAGCAATTTGTGATATATATTCAAAGAGGAGTTCGCAGAGTATGCATGAATAATTATTCACTTTTCTGTCTTTTTATTATTTTGCTATTGTATTATGCACGCTAACTGCCCCTTGCCGTGCCCAGAATGACTTGCTATTTAACTCATGTGCAATTGGATCTCACCTGATTATAATAATCGTTATATTCTAAACCTATTCATTTCCAGCACTTATTCCTAATTGGATCCACTAGTGCTCTATTAATTACCGGTATTCTGCATCAGGCCACCCAGCCAAAGTATCACGAAGCCTGCTTGCCAAAGCCAGACTTGCCCCGGTCTAATACTTGAAGTCTAACGATCCAGCAAAGCCTTCGGTGAAGCTAGGAAGTCATCGAGATACTCTCTTATATTATTATTATTATCACGATTCTCCCAAAAAACAATTTCTTAAAATAAAAAAAAATAAAAAAACATTAATCAATACAGTATAATACAAGTCCCGAACTTTGAACCTGAGAGGGCCAATATTAATTCCAAAACACTCCTTTTGCACCCGACCAGATGAAGCAGCACATTTTGAAAACACCCCGGACGGACAAAATCCTAAGAATCCATCCGGCATAGCGAGTGATCCGGGACAACAGGTTAGGCTTTGGTGTAAAGAAATTCAGAACTTACTGAGATTCGCACGACACAGCGAGGTATCCGGATTATCAAGATCCGGGACAGCGAGGTGTGAGTGTATACTATGCGCACCATGATTCGATCATTTCCGTTTCTACGGTCCAAATGCTACGACTCCTTGCACACTACCAACAAACCATAGGAAAAGAACTTGCGCTCTCCGCCGGGACAGATATGGTGCCAGATCCTGCCTGGTACTTGGCGGTTCATAAAGTATTCGGACGAATTCGCGCCAAGATTCGAGTGTTTAGGCGTAAGTTGGGACATCTTGGCGTCGAGACATCCGAATACTTTGTAAACGGCCAAGTATCACATACTAGCACATCAGAGAAGCTAGAGAGGGGCGATAGATTATTGCAAAGCGACCTAAAAATCCATCCAATATCACGACAGGTTTTCTCCGAGGAACTATGATACTATTGCACCAAGGATCGGGCAATACCGGTATGATGGTCAATATTCATTCATGGCCCTTTCCCATTTTTGGTTTAAATTTTCGTATTAAAATTACCTACTTTTTTTTTCCGGACACTTTTTCATTCTTACCTTTTCTGTTAGTGCAGTACTGTATTTGTCGCGTCCTGCGATTAGGAATAATGCCGGTATGATACCAGTGGTCTAGGTGGGGCAATCGCGCACTCGAATGCTGGTGCAATATATGTTTTCTATGACACAAACAACCCGGGATGTTGTTTTCGTGCGTGGCGGGGGTTGCCCACTTTTTCTGGTGGGTATGATACTTGAACGGGTCAGGTCCTAGCAGGAGGGACGCGGCTATTGCTTTCAATGTCCAGGTTAACCCATGGTCGTTCTGTCGAAAAGGCTGCAAAAATGTAGCCGCAAATCAATCAAGGAGAGAAAGTATGTATGTGAAATCAATGAACCCACGGGGGGGCATCATGCTTGCTTGCTCGCCCCTCACAGTGATCTACGGTATAGGACTGGGCCCCGCGCTAGGACGTTGGAGTTGCCTTTTCCAGTAAGGCTTTCTGTATCCCCTCTTTGTCTGTCTCAGTAGGGCCGGTCCTTTCGCAATGTTTGCCCCCCCCCGTTAATCCAAAGAGGGGAATTCTCGACGTCCTAGGGCGAGGTCCAATCATCCCAGTTCCCGGGATAAGTCGGTCGCTGTAGCGCCGGTGTTATGATAGCCTATGGTATCCCTGGCAACATGTTCTCGCGGGGGTCATTAAAAATGAGAACACATAATCTTTGTTTCTGTCGAGAATTGTTTGGGATTAGCAGAAATAGTTTTTAGGTTTTTAACGACCCCCCAGAGTGCTGTACAAGTCACAGTATTCCTGCCGGTATTAGAAGACAAGTTTAGGAATGTTTGTCTGTTGTGACTGTGCCCCATTATTTTAGGTAGCCGCTCCCATGTGTAATCTATTTATCTGTCGCACCGATTTATCTGTTGTCATGCCTGCCGGTTGTCTGTCTGTTTAGGTACGGTGGCACTGCCTGTACCGTACCCGAAAAAAGATAACTTGTGTGCGTAATTCAAGTTAATAATCCCCCCATCCCATATTCTCTCAGCGAAAGTTCAGCAGTCTCTGCTACGTACCGCCCTCGTACAGCTCCAGTGCGGTCGCAGAACGTCCTCCCCTCCCTCCTTATCCCCACATTCCCCGTTATGGCGATCCTATGCGCACCGCTAACCTTGAGGTGCGAGCGTGTGTGTGCAGCATGTAGGGAGAAAACACCGCATGTGTTATTTATGTGCGGTCGGTGTGGGTTGCCTTCCCCTCCAACGGGCCACTCAAGGATCTGATGCACCTGCCTAGATTGCTGTACCGTACGCGATAGATAGACAAACTGGTCCTGGTATTCAGAGATAAACTGGGCGTGCGGCAGGGTAGGGCAGGGTGCGCCCCCTTGCCGGAGTGGTGATCGGTTGGCTGTTAGCTTGATAGGAATGAAGAGGGAGAGAAGAAAGGAAGAAAGGAAGAAAGGAAGGAATCCTTCTCAACAGCCTTTCTTTTTTTGTTGTTGTCTCCTTTGTTTCCTTCCTACGGTACGGTGGTTGGCGAAGCACTGTTCTGTACAAGTACAGTACCGTACTGTGCTCTACCGGTACCGCGCTCCTCATCTAGAAAGATCGTTACTCACTCGTCGGATCATCGTCATCTGTGAGGCAACAACAACAATAATAATAACAACTCTCCTCTTCTCTCTGCCTTCGACGTGGTGATACCGTAGTAGAATCTACCTTGAATTATCCCATAAATCCTAAACTCTTTCCTTCCCCCTCCAGATTCCTCCCTTCCTGCCTACCCATTACTCCCCTCTCTCCCCTCACTCTCATCTCCCCCCCCCCACACTTTGCTTTGCTTGGTCGCTGCTGTCCTGCAGTGTGCAGCCCAACTGCCGGTTACCTGCCTCCCTGCGCGCGCTATCAACCTCTTTTTCTCGTGCCTCAATCTTTCCCGCCATATTGTAGTTTCCCTTTTCCTAATTCCGCTTTTCCATTTTCCGTCTTCCAGATATTCTCGCTGGGATAATAATTATTTTTTATTTTTTATCCCTTTTCTTTTTCCTTCCTTTTTTTGCTCGAGCGGCTAACCGTTTTGTTTTCGATACCCTTTCGTCTTACAGTACGGGTCCCTCCTGCCCTCACACCCACCCCTCCGCATTTTGCCATCTGTGTCGTCGTCTTCGCCCTCCTCTTCCTCCTCCTTCTCTTCCTCCTTCTCACTTGTTCTCACGCACTCCTGACCCAACAGATTGACTACCGGGACAGCACAGTACAATTACATTCAGTTCGGTTCGGTTTCTTACTTTTTAGGCTTTTCTTGTTGACCTTTTCGTTCCCTTCCTCCTTCCTCCCCCCCCCGACAACCCTTTTTCTTTATAACAAAATGGTCTACAATACTCGCCGAAAGTCTCTCTCATTACCGTCGCTCGGGATTCATCTTCCACAGAGTTCGCGCTCCTCGCCTTCATCGTCTGCGACGAAGAGCGAGCCACCGCAGAAGCGTGTGAAACGGGATCATTCGCCCCTGTCCGCTGGCGGCTACGACACTACCCGTCGTAGCAACCTCCCACCCTCGCCACCGCCCGAAAGCAGGATTAGCCATGAAGGTATTAACGACGAGATCGTATCTGGGGTAGTGGACATACTCGAGCGGTCGGGGAACAGGCCGCATACTGTTAAAGAGTTGGCGGCGGTGTTGGCGCCTGTTCTTGGGGTTGTGGAAAAGTCAGTACCCTCTTTTTTTTTCTTTCCCTATATATTCCTATTTTTTATATATATATATGTGTTTTTTATTCTGGGGGGGAATTTATTTCGGACTGCTTTTTTTCTTCTCCCTCTTTACCGGAGAAAGTGGTGACCCCTCCCTTATCGCTGTGCCGCTGGTGAGATGGTGTGGTGTGGGTGTTGTGTGGGTGTGTCGGGGAATTGTGGTTTCGCGTTGTAGGGATGATGTCTCAAAAAAGAAAGGAAAGGAAAAAGTTGTCAAAGCGCTGACTGACGGTTTCGGGTTGCAGCTCGGCTAATCCCCACGCAATAATTTCCTCTCGACTCAACACTTACCTAAAGCGCCCTTTCTCATCATCATCGGCATCGAATCAATGTGTACTTTCGAAAGAACTAATAACAACTCACCCAAAGCGCATATACTTCTACCTAAGTGCACTTCCGCACCAACCAATCCCGAACTCTCATCATCCCCAGATCAGTGTCGCCTCACCTACACCCACCACCCCTTCAACGTCCGATACCGAGGATCCGGACGCTGAGGAAAATGAAGACCTCTGTCACCGTCGCGAGTTTTCTCCTAGTCCAGAAGTAGATCTAGATTTTACGTCACACGAATTGTCACCGCCGTCGCCGGTGCCCAGCGTGACGGGTGGCACCACAGCTGCGAGCGCGAGCCTCTCAGGAGGTAAATCCGCCCTGTCATCCCCCCCGCTGGAAGGGGACGAACGAGAGTTCTCGCAATCGGCGATATACATCTGCCGACGAAGCACCAGTCGCGAGACTTCGAATCCACCCTCCTCCATCGCCGGGGAGAAGCGGAATAGAGGGGAGTACGAAGCCGATGGTCATGGGGAGCCCGGCGGGGACGGAATCTTGTTAGGATATTCGCACGCGGTGGTATCCGGTACGGTTGGGGGTGTGGTAACGGGTGTCGGAGTCCTGGATAGTTCTAACGGGCTGGCGCACGTGAAGCGGGAGGATGGAGAGGATGACGAGGATGACGAGGACATCCAGGAGAGCCGAGTGGAGCCGCGGGATGAAGACGTGGTGGAAGTAGAAAGAACGCGAGAAGAGAGCGAAAAACCAGCGGGGCTCGGCCTGGGCAGTTGGGGTGGAGAATTAGAAAGACATTTGGGGTCCCCCGAGAGTGTGGAATTGGACGAGCTGGATCATCTTTTTGACTTTTAGAGAATCTCCTTTCACTTCCCTTGGGCTTACATTTGCCTGCTATGTATTATTGGCTGATTTATGGCTGCGTGGACCCGACCTATCTCTACTCTACTCTGTCCCACCACTACTACTTGCTTCTTTTTGCTACTATTACGCCACTTGTATTGTTTCTTCCTTCCTTCCTTTCCTTTCTGTGATTGGGCTGGATTGCGATTCCTACGCGGGTGTTGGTATTATTAGACAGGTTGGAGGGTTCTAGAATACGAGAGGCTGCTCTTCTTTTCCTTCTCCCACCCGCAGTTTGGGATGGCTGTTTTTCGTCATTGTTACTGGGAAAAAAAATCATGTACGATAGGAAAAGTTCTCATGGTTTATTGGGAGCTGGAGTGCGCGGGTGGGGGTGGGATGGAGGGGCTGTACAATATATCGTATACCATGGTTCCCTACAGCATTGTCTCATACCCGGTCGACATTGTCACATGTTTATCCCCGGTCGGGAAGAAGGAAAAGAAGGTGTGCAAGGCTTATCAGTTATTGCAACCACAACGACAACAACAGAATAGCGAGAGCCTTTGCGACAACTCCTCCTCTTTGAACATATTTATATTGAAAGCTTTCCATCTCAATTCGTAAGCAGTGTGGAAAGGGTAGAAAACTAGCGGGGCGTTTTCCGACGGCGGGTGAAAACCGGCCACCGGCACGATATAGGAACTTTACGGAAAACTGTGAGTATCATCCAACCATCGGGCTCAACCCAGTTTGTGCCATGTATAATACTTGCACGCATATCGCAAGCCAAGATGAGGTCGGACAAGATAAAGATTTTTTCTTCTTTCTTTCTTTTCCTTCTTCCCGTTTCGCGGGACGCGGGCGCAGTATCGCATCGTACGTAGCCGGTAGTGTGCATGGGTGGGTGGGTAGATTAGGAAGCGAACTGACTGAACTGACCTGACCGGTTGGGGCCGGGCTGGGCCGGGCTTGGTTTTGAATCCTAATCGTGAAAGCAAACAAAGTTGGAAAAGTGAGTGCTCGCTCCCTCGGCGGCGGCGGTTGGGAGTTGTTGTGTGGGTGGGTGGGTGGGTGCTGGGGGTAATCATATTATTACTTGTTATTATATAATAAGTATGATGGGGTTATTTGGCGCGCCCCCGGGTTTTGTTTGAAGAGAAAAAAAAGTGTTTTTTTACCGGGCGGTGGAAGGTTTCGGGGGGAATGTTTTCCGGGGTTGTGGAGCCGAGCTTGGGATAGTGTTTTGTGTGGTAATTATGCCGTGGGGTGGCGGTTCGTAGGGTATGGGGTATGGGGTAGTTACCGGGGGCTTCAGTTGTGCTGCGCAGTGGTAGAGTAGAGTAGAGTAGAGTAGAGTACCGTCGGGAAATCACTCGGGCGCTGTTTTGTTTTATTTGCTGGATCGCCTAGCACTGTGCTATTGGGGACATATATCATCATAGCCGTCTCCATGGTTGTCGAGAGGTAATCGTGGGCCATAGATACCGGTATTTGGTATAATAGATGATTGCGGCGCTAGGGAAGGTGTTACGAATCCTCGTAGTTCACGGGGTTATAAAGGTGGAAGGTCTTCCTTTCTTTCTTTCTTTCCCCTCTTGGGTGAAGAGAGTGCGATACGGTGGGAGAAACGCGATGGGGGGCAGGAGGGATAGTCTGCAAGGGGAGCAAGGGGGCAATACCGGTAGTCAATGATTGATCGTAGTCGATTGTGTGTGTTGCGATGGGCTGGTTATCCAATCAGCGCGCAAGCGAGATAGAAGGTCCAAACTTTCCAGTTACCTACAATGGAATAGAATACGGTACGATACGATAAGGCACTGTAGTATCCCCCCCGCCCTCCAACGTGTAATCGTGCGCAGCCTACCGTATGCCGGAGTACTGCGTATGTGGAAGGAAATGCACTTTACCATCCCGTCATCGCATCGCATCGCATCCACTCATTACGGATCCATAAACCCCGTACGTGACCCGTACGCCTGTGGGATAGAAACTTGCGCCACCGTGCTGATTAGCACTGCACTGTACAAATCCCATCCATATTCCGCCGGAGACTTGAAGACTCCAGCTGGTACCTAGGGCCCTAGCCTAGCCTCGCGCAGCACAGCTCATCCCAGCTTCAAATTGGGGAATAGGCAATCATATAGTCGACCAATCATGGGGCATTACTTGATAACAGGCAAACTGTTGGTCGGTTGAGGAGATTGGTATTGTATCATACTTGGCCTATTGTTCGACGTTGTGGGGATATAAGCTATGGCACGAAAAACAGCTAGTGCTGACTCTGTGCTAAAGAAGAAGGAATCACTCCGAGCCCCTCTGGTATGGAACCAAATACATGCATCGGCCCAAGGAAAGCCTCACTGTGAGGGAACGAAGGAGAATCAAAATCAAAGGTTGTTGTTGGTATGTAGGAAGGCACCCGTGAGGCTGATGTAGCAATAGGCTGCCAGACAATTAGGTGCCTGCGCCTCTAGGGTGACCAGCCATTGCGGTGAACTAAGAGGGATAATGTAATACTAGTAGCTACCTTAGCGGGAATGGGGAGTTTTGCTATAGGCAATAACAAGCGTGGGAGAGAGGGAATAGTAAGATATGGAGCAGGTAGAGAGAAAGCTGGCACCAATCAGGCAGTCATGTACTACTAGAAGGTGTGAGACAGCAAAATGCTGCTTGGAGGAGGATAGTATAGCAGTAAAGTGTCAGTTGACATGACAAAGAGGGGAAGAGTAGAAGATAGGTACGTCCAAGCCACTGAAGAACCCCGGACATTGTCTTCATGTTTGATCAGGCATCCTTCAAGAAAGCAAGAGAATATAGAAATCGCCTATAACCTATTGAAGTGCTTTCTCCTGCTATGGATGGGTATTCCCTTCCTAGTTGTCTGTTATAAGGGAACTGCAGGGGTGCCAACCACACAAACAGAAGGCAGGCATGAAGTAAGAGCAGAACGGAGGGAAGAAAGCAGAGTTGGGGGATACCGGTATGATAGAGGAACCCCATGCCTGTATACCTTGCGCGGGGAAGAAGGTTTTTGTGCCAAAAAAACCCCCCCAAGAAGCTGGAGAAACCAGCCTACATCCAGCACAGTGTGTGGAGGCAGTACGAGAGGGGAGGGAAATAATAATGATAATTTTTGCCATCTTGACCCTCTCGGAGATAGGAAATAAATTTCACTCATCGGTGATGTACTAGTGCACGGGGACGCCCCGCCCGCTGGCAAGGGACTGGCAACTAATACACCTACGCTACTTGCGCGCACTGCATTACCCAGCCGCCCCCCACCATAGGGATCCAGCTCGCCCACGTTCTTATCGCACCGGCTCGACCGGGATTTTACCGTTTTCATCTGCTGGGTATTGATGGCTGCGATTAGTAGCGGGAACTAACTTACCCCCGGGGCGCCGTGAGACCCCATAGCTAAAGCATATATTTGGGACATTTAAGGATTACTCTTGGGCTACCCTCTCGGGTATTTCGCTTTCTTGTAGCCTTGGTTTCCCTACCACCCCTCATCCAGGAGCATGCTAACTCGCCATTGCCTGCTGCAGAGAGTGGTGCTTTCGGTGCATAGCTCCCCGAGGACATGGAGGGCGCTGTGCCCCAAGGCGGGGGCAGGCTTTGGTGATGGAGTTCAAGTCTCGGGGCCATGTCTTGGCCTATTTGGTAGATTATCTCAAATGGTAGGGCGAGCGACGAGGTGGATATGTATCATATCTCAATGCGCCCGATTTGAGGTTATGCGGGTGGAGGGTTCGGGAGGGCTGGTTGTTGGAGTTCAACACCGAAAGGTCACCCTGCGGTAATTCAGTACCAGCGCTGCACGGTACCACTGTATGTACTGTACCTATTGAGGCTGATGACCTCAGCCAAACCTTCCATCCCAATCATTGGCCTACCACTTCACACTTAGGATGGCGGCTTTGAATTATAAAAGCTCAGCCACATAATGTAGGTGTTTCCGGCACCATCCATCTCTGTGGCGGAATGTGCTGTTTTCCCTTTATGCGCTTTATGGTTCCGGCACTATGAGATTCGCACATCGGTGGTTACTTGGAGCCTAAGTTAAGCTTCACTTATACCTTTGGCAACGATCATAGCTACATTAGCAAAATTCCGTACAAGACCTTCTCAATACAAGTTCGAAAGTGGTACAATCAAACTTCCCACCACATCAATCTCTTCAGGCTGCGGGCAAAGACGTGGTTAAAGCTATCATAGCACAAACTTCTGTGAGTAGCACGCACTACGGCCTGCTCGCAGACAGGGGAGAGAGCAGAGCTCCAGCGCATCATTAAAGATATCGCAGTAGTTTCCAAAAATTCACCGATCCGCAAAAAGCAGACCGGGAGCGTCAATGTAGTTGTAGTTTTCAACTAGCAAAAATCAGAGCTCAGACAAGTCTTCACTGCTACTGATCTTGCCCGTGCACAGGGATGGGGAGGGAAGAGAAGGGGAGGAGGAGGAGGAGGAGGAGGTTGGAGCTGTATTTATAGCCAGGGGAGTTTATGCCAGGGCTTAGTTTGGGTGGAATGCGGTGGTGGCGCGTGGTTTGGGGAGTCGAGTGGGTGTGCGTGGTGACTTTTGGATGTTCTGGGTTGGGTAGAGCATATGGTGTGAGTGCCTGCATGGTGTTCCCAACGGTCCGGTCCGTTGTTTTGGGGGTAGGGCTGGACGGACTATGGGTCATTGTTTTCCGTTCCTTGGTTGACAGGACGCCCTATGCCCGGTGGTGAGCTCTGAAAATTAGTCTCATGCCCTCATGCCTCCCACCCGCCCTTTATGCTGAAATTTACCTCCCACGGCATGATATACCGCTTTATCTATCACTAGGAATGCAGATTCAGACTGTGAACCCTCCCAAGCTAGGCTGCCATGCTTACCCCACAAAAACATCGGGACTAACTTATGATATAGCAAACAGTATCACGAGATCTAGCGACTTGAAGAACTGTGCTAGTATCTCAATTTTCCCATGAGCAGTTTAGTTTAATAAGCCGTCTGCCAATTCAACCACTGGCACGTGTAACTTAGCTACTGGTATAATCATGAAGTGACTTTTCCACAAAATTTCCTTATGAGAATCTATTTTTATTTCTGATGAACGCACGAATGAATGAGTAGAGTAACTCCTCGTTTCTCCCCCTTCAACTGGAATATTACTTGGGAGTACCATAAATTTGAACTACCGTAGTTCCCTAGTTATGTTTAACCTTTTATCTCATGCAAATGCTGCCGACCAAGCCCAAATTGTATGTACAGGAGGGAACCATGCTGTGATTGATGCAGAGCCAAAATCAAACGCGACACAAGGAATGAACAAGTGGAGATAGCAATTCGTTTTCCTCATATCATATCTCATTCCTGACTAAACCAAATCTAACCCGCCGATACCCAGGTCCTCGCCCTCCTCACCCAATATACCAACAGCTCCAGCGGTCCTTCTCCCAGCGGTTCTCCACAGAAATCTCTTGCTCCCGGCCTCCTCAGACCCCTCCTCATCCTGGATGGAGTTGATCCCCGTGTCCGCCGCCATCTTCTCATTGAACGCTTCGTAAAATAATTCACCTTCTTCTTCAAAAGGTGGCCTGGTGTATGCTGGCCCACGTCCCATTTCTGCAGCTTTCTCCCATGCGCGTTGGCAACCTAATAGCACGCGGGATGCAGTGGCCCAACCCGTTAGACGGGCAATTTCCCGCAATTTCATAACAACCCATTCCCGTTGTGCTTGGTCTTGATACTGTACGGCTGCAAAAAACAATGGCATCGAGGACTCAATTAACGAAGCCCCGAGAGCAGGGTTGATCTGACCGGTGGGGTGGGTCGGAACGAGGCCGGCGGTGATGCGGGCAATGTCGATTGCAAGTTTAGCCGTCTTCTGAGCTGCTACACCTGCGGCAATCATTGATACAGCGGGCATAGACGGGTGACATCGATGTAAGATTATTAAAGCCATGTTGTATAGTGATTGCAATGTTGCGATGGAGTATGTTCTAAAGTAGATTGCTGCGCCAAAGGGTGTGTTCTGCACAGGCATGTATTCAATCGGTAGAGGCTGGTATTCATGGCCCAGCGACTCTTGGAAGACATGAAAGGCCTTATAAATTTCTGCCCATTCTGTCTCTGCCAGGACAGTTGCAGCTTCAAGATCATCTTCCGATGGAAGGTCGTCCCTTGGAGCCGCGGCAGGGGGTTTATTAAAGTTGTGTGAGAGATTTTCTGCGAAAGCGGTAGGTAGACGAGGGGGGGCAGCAGGGGGTGGAATCATGCCAAAATGCATTTGATCAGGTGGGGGCCCCATTCCCCGGCCTCGCCCCCCCCCCGGAGGGCCTCTCATACCTGAGGGTCCACCAGCGCCCGGAGGCCCACCCATACCTCCAGGAGGCCCGCTTGGGGGTCCGCCAGGGAACCGCGGAGGGCCTCCCCGCCCCATCGGAGGCCCTTGCACGCCGGGCCCACCTGCGTGCGGAGGTGGGCCCCCTCTTCCTCTCCCTCTTCCCATTCCTCTCGGCGGCCCCCCCATCTCTGGCGGCGGAATCCACATACCCCCATTAGCCTTCTGCAGGGCCTTCTTCCGCTTCAAATCTCGCACCTGAAAGTCACAAAGTCTCCCTAGGAGCAAGAAAAAGTGGTCAGAAGAGCCATATGCTGTGCCTAGAGTACCGATTCGTGCCCGAGGAGGGCATTGGCTCCAGAAGACATAATCAAGACTGTAATGGATGTCAGTAAAGGTATAGAATGACACAGGACTGGTTTTTGTAGGTCATGTCGTACACAAGGGGACACCCGCTTAGGACGGATTGATAGCAGTCCATCTTCGCAAACCACCAAAACATATCCTCCTGCAGCTGCATTGTCTCCTCCTCCTTCCGGCTGAATGGCGCGTCTGGCTTTTTGCCTGAACCATGTGGTCTTCTCTTCGCTCTGCCCATCATGTACGCCGTAAGGTTCTCATCCACTTCATTGACAACGGGCTGCCGTTTCATCTTCCGTAACCTAAGTAGAGAAGGCTGAGGTGCTGACTCGTGAGAGCCCTGCCCTTCACTCGCCCCGTCTTCTTCCATCATTGAAACTCTTCTGTTCAGTTTGTCGAAATCAATCTCCTTCAAGAGCTGCTTTGCGCCGTGAATATGGCTGCTCCATTTATCATGCTCAGCTGCCATAGTCTCGTAGTAACCCAAAACCAGTGTTGCGGTTAGAGTGGCTGCGTGTCCTCTATGTTTATCACTGGCAATCGCTTTCCCCAGTCTTCTGAGAGCGATATGATAATGCAGAAGCGAAGGATGTGTTGGTCCGCGGGTCAACTTGGATATGTGAAGACTGGATAGCGCCAATATTGCATGGAGAAGGGGTGGATGTGAGAGTGACAACATGGGAACTGTATACGACCACACATTTTGGGGGCCATTAAGCGCCACACCTGGAGTAAAGGCGATATGCGGATTTGGAGGATGTCGCTCAAACAACGATAAGCTGGGGCCTAGGACGTAAATGAAATGGCAAAATATTTTGGCTGTCGTATGATTCATCAATGGGGAAGAAGTCATAGTAGGGTGATATGTCGTGAGGACGCCTTGGTCTGGCAAGAATGACCTAAACGATATCCTATCATCCGGTAGATGCCTAGAATACGGCTCAATAACGCTCGATATATGCGCCCTCGGGCTTATCATCTCCTGTCCCGTAGGATCTATCATCATCTCATCCAAATCGCGAACCTCATAATCGTCCTCGTCGTCGTCATCTTCATCGTACATCTCGTCATGGTCGTCATCGTGCGGAAGATCGGCTGGTGCTTGGTGCAGCTGGATGAACTCCGGGCCGACAAAGTGGGCGCCGCTGAAGCTCGGGTCAGGAATTGCGGCAATGGTCGCCGGACTGGAAGGCGGCCCCGGCGACCCTGACGATGTCGCTACATACGGGTCAGCGTCGGGGAAACGACGGAATGCCTTCAACGTAAGTTTGGGCCCACAAATCAAGGGGAAAAGCAGCAATTATCGGTAAATATGATCCAATATAAATAAATATATTTAGGAAGTCAAAAGTAGAAGAACCCCAAAAGAATTACCCTCCACTAAGATGCCAAACAGGCGTCCCGGAGATGCGGAGCAAGGAGGGTAGAGGCACGGAAAGGAGGGACGTACAGCTCACAGTATTACAAGTAACAAGTGGGCGACGTGCTCTCGGGGGGGAAATCCACACCAGACTGTTCCCAGAACGAACTCACACGGGAAGGAGACGAAACCAAAGACAAACGCACACACCGGTGCTTGCACCAGCTCCAACAAAGCTCAAGGGGGAGACCTACGAATAAGGTTTTCATTATTCCTGAACATCCCTCCAGGTTCCTGAGCCGGCTGGTTGAATTGTTCTCCACCTGAGGCCACGGCATATTTCCGATCGATAGGGGGGTTAAAAGGGCATGAGTTTGGGTTACTTGTAGCCGAGGGATGGGTGGGTGCATAGGGAGTGGTCGGGGTACTAGTATACGCTCCAGAGCTCGATACGGGACCAAATACAGAGGGAGTCGGCTCGGAATCTAGAGGAGTGACGAACTGAGGCCTGTCGCTACCAGTAGGTGACCCAGGAAAGGCTGCACTAGCCGCGGAACCCGGGGCATGTGAGTAGTATGGCATGTATTGCTGCGCACCTTGGTCGTGCCCTTGGGCCACGGGGGCCTGCTGGGGTTGGCTGTATAGGTCTTGTTGTTGGTACTGGGCTTGGTGCCCGAGAGGATCTCCCACAGGTGTAACAGGGCCCTGTTGACCTAGGCCATGGAACATCTGCTGTTCTTCATACATATGCCTAAGATGAGGAGGCTTGTTCTGATCCAGCGGTACACTGGCCTCCAGCTGACGGTAGTTGACCGGTGGGGCGGGAGCAATTGGTTGTAATGCCGATCCCGATCCCGATCCCGGAGCCGGAGCCGGTTGAATGGGATATGGCTGGATCAATCGTCGGTCCATTGGACCCCCTGCAGTTCCCACCATCCCTGGGCGATACATTCCATTCATGCCGTCCTTGAAAACTACGCGTTGATTGTAGCCCTCGCATACTCGTTTAGATTTAATGCAGTTTGCGCATGTTGGCCGTTCCTCTCCGCACTTTATGCGTCGCTTTCGGCAAGCTACAAACAAAAACAAAATGGGTCACTCGTTAACCACACATCCTCTTGCTCTGGGGTATATCTTATCCGTCCATCTTGTGCTATCTTAGAAAGAGTGAGAAATAGTGTAGCATACTTAAGCAACCTGTTTTGGTTCTTTTCCGTGAGGCCTTTGCAACCGCGGCCGCACTTGATGGAGCTGCTTTGCTATTCCCGCCATCCCCGCTGTCGGGTGGTGATACCGCCGCATTCTGCGCTGTTGAACTTGACGAGGTGTTGTCAGTTGCTTCGGGAGGGGAGTTCCCGTCGCCTAATTGTTGTGGTTGTTCATGTTGATGTTGCTGGTCGGAGGAACCAGTTTCATCAGCTCCACTAGCAGCTGAATGGGCCTGAGGTAACTGGGGCTCCATCATGTGGGATGGAGAAAAACTGCCGGTCGAGGAGAAAAGGGAGGAAAGAAAAGAAACGCGATGGTGAATATCTCTGATATGATAACCCAGACCACAAAGGCCAGCTAATGTGATAATTGTACTTCAGAACGCAATATTGCGTGTTGCGCAACAAATCCTTTATCAGACGAGAAGCCGATGGGGAGGGTATACTCGGGTAAGGGGAGATTGTCGACACAAACTCTCCTGTCGTCGCTCTGAACGCTGCTGATCAGACGAGAAATAATCAGATAGGCGAGTTGAAGGTGGATATAAATCCTCTTTCCCGATTCGCCCGAGACAGATCCTTCCGGCACCTATGATTGTGACCTATCCTATCATGGCATGTTAAAAGCCCCCCTGCTCTGCACACCACACCACCCTTTTCACCTCCGCAGACTGCTAGCGCACCTCAGCGTTTCTTCAGGTAAGATTCAGCAGAGAGAAATAGAAACCCCTAAAAAAGGTGGTGATTTTCCCAGGGTGGAGAGGAAGAGATGTGGTGACACTACTATGGATGCCCCTTCCTAAATCTGGGAACAGAACAACCCTTTCTTTCTTTCTTGTCGTGTGCACTGTGTGAGGAAGCACGGAGGTTTTTAGAGGAACTACAGTATTGTACTGGGAGAGCAAAAGCGGAAGAAAATAAGATTTCACGAGGCCTAGACACCCTCAAAGCAGAAAGTAAGGGGAGGATGAGGTTGTGGAACGGAGAACAAGCCGCGGAATACGCATGATTCTCAAGCCCAGCGAGAAATTTTGATACACGGCTGGTGCAGTCTAGACTGCAAAATCCTATGTAGGCAAAAGAAATAGAGTAAGAACAACGCTGATAAAAATCGCGAAAAAGCAATATTATTGTCACAGTCTGCAGAAGAATGGGGGGCAAATGAACTTAGGCGGGGGCGAGAAAAGTGCAAAACGTGGGAAAGGGCAACTCAATTAGTTTACCATAACAGATGCGATCCCCCGCGAGAATCACAAAATGGGCACCACATTGCTATGCTAGGAAATGGAAAACATGTGAACAGGGTTATCAATAGGCGCAAAAAAAACGAGGAGGGAGACGGGGTCGCAGAATATGGCTGACAAGGAGAGAAAACAACCTACCGCAAGCACTTCTGCTGCGCTCAAGTTAAATTTACTCCTACTCGACTACAGTGCTCAAGCGCAGTACACCGTCGGCATCAGCCAAGTGCTCGAACTGCTCGAGTAACTGCAATGCACGACCACCACCTAGCGGCATAAGTGAAGGCACAGTAGTATGAATGGGAATGCGGTATGCTCTTGGATCATGATAATTGATAAGTTATTGACTGGGATATCCCCGAGAAAAAATCGCATCACTGGCTATTGCTTAGGACATTGATGGGATAACTAAGAGACCTGCAGTCGTGAGGCCCAGTCCGAGTTGGGTGCGGCCTCGGAAAAATACCGGCGCAAAGTTAGGTTGTTGTTTTTTTTGTTGTTGTTAAATCCTTGGATCTATGATATTCGCAAACACAGGAAAATCCCAGCCGGCGCCCAAAGGTATGGCCTAGAAAACCCAAATAACAAAAGAAACTTTAAACACCCTTTACCTGAAACAAATAAACGATAACAATGCTATCAAAGTCATCTATCATGACCATAGCAGTAAAAACAATTTATGATCCCAAATTGGACCCACTGGTAAAAGGAAAAACATCCAATCTAAGTGGAAAGTTAGCTATGTGTCTTGTGATAAAAGAAGAAAACTTTCCAACTAGCTCGCTTCCTCCCCTGTTTTTCTCTTATAGATTTGAATATCGGCGCAGATGAGCCATATAAACTACCGGTATGGCCTAGAACTTGTGTCGGCAGCCACGGAATACGGGACTATGTCTCCCCTCTCCCGAGCGTTGTGCGCACAGTACACGCACTCCGAAGGAGAAACAGATCGGAGGTTGGGAGAGACACACAGGCAAAGCGTTTTTTTTTCCCTTTGAATCCTTAGACAATATCCCTTCCTGGGTGATGGATGGGGGTCCCCTCGGTCCAAGTGAGTACGGCAGAGCACTTTTCTCTACCAGGCACCAAAGCTGGTACGAATACTAGTACACTATGATGCTCTCCGTATATGGATCAACCCCACTACTGTGGTCGCAGCGGTCAGTCAGGAAGTTGAGTGTTGCTTTTTCCATAAATCCAACATGATCAAAACCCGGCACCTTTATTTTTTCTGAGCCGTCCCGCATCTCAAGACATCCTTGTCTGTGCGAGAATCTCGTGAAAAAAAGTGGAAGAAAAAGAAAAAAAAGAGTTCCCGATATATCGCTTTCTCAGCTGGATCTGTGAGGCGTCGCGCGCCGTCGGACTGTGCGTAGTGGCAACTTATCTGTTACCTAAGCAGCCCACACGGCATGATAACCCAACCAGTCCAAGTACCTAAAGTTAATGGCCCTGATGAGCGAAAAGCTTGTGCAAGATGCCGTACTCGAATACGGTACTACCGTAATGTTTGGGTAACTGCAGACTGCCATTGTTGTTGCTGTTGCACTGTATCATTGTTAGTGCTGGCGGCAACCTCCGATGGGAACACGCTACCGCATCGTGGCAACCATTCAAAGCGATCCAGTCAGAATTGGGATAATATTAACATCTGGTGCACTCGGGTAGTACGAAGCGTCTATCACTTGTATCTGGGTGTGCGTGAGGGCGGTACGACAGTTGGGCCCGGGAACAGGTGCCGGCACGCTAATAACTGCCCAGCTCTTCACCTCATGACTAGTATATGATATGACGGTTGGCTGGAGAAGGCAGTACCATACGATTGTGGGTAGAGATGTCTTTGAAATGTGCGGCGTTCCCGATGGTTCTAATTTCAACTGCCAACGACGTGCTGCCATGCCAATACTACACCAATACTGCTTCCGGGGGTACAACCGACACAGACATAAAATCTAGCATTAGCAGGCATAGAAAGACCCAATGCAGACATTCCCTAAGTTACCGCTCCACTGGCAATATTAAGCTAGTGACTAATGGCTCAAATGTGTGCCACTCGCTCGAGCAACTCTATGATTGAGTACCGTATCTCAAAAGCAACCTTTCCCTTCAATCCCGTGCAAAAGAAAAACTCAATTCCTTGATCGCCCGGCAAGTTCCGGGGAACCCTAGCTTTCTACGAATATTTTAAAAACCATTTCATCTGTCAATTCTGCCGCAAAGACGGATTAGGAGTGGTGGTATGATGAATGTAACTTCGAAAATAGAACAGACGAGCTAGGTTATCTGACAGGAACTGGGGTACTATTTATTTAAGTTTACTAGAAATGATACCAGTATTACAGTGAGCGGATGCTGGTATCATTGAAGCATTTGAATGGAACCGCCGATTACCGCGTACAAGACAAGGATTATTCTGCTGGCTAATCTAAATTAGCTATTCACTAATGTTCTGGAGGGTATTTGTACTATCTAAGTGCCACATGGGAGGAATATGGCTAGGATAGGTGTAACGTTACAAGGCGTAAATATAAACTTATATGCCTTCGAGTTCCCTCGAGCAGCAGAAGCTGATTACTATCAAGTTGAATCAATTGATCAATAAAGTTAAAGTAGTACCAAATGGCTAAATATAGAAATTCGTGCAGATGAGGGGCTGGCGGAGGGAATTTTTGGACAGCATGCAATACCGCTACTTTTCTTGTGCTCAGAATTTCTCCGCATGGCATCGCTAGGCGGATCTCCCATCTGCCATCGTTCAGAGGTCCTAACCCTTGGTCACTTTTAAGCCAGTGCAGTGTCACAGCCCCGCGCAAGACGCGGTTCGTGTCACATGGTAAGAGGCTCTAATCCTAAACAGGAAAGGTCTTACTTACTCTAGGCGTTCACCAGAAAAATTTACCCCCGGGAGCAACCACCCAAGGCCTCCCGACTACGACGCTTAGCCAACAGACCTCATCGTCACCAGTCAATTCCAATTATTGTTTTTTCTTAATTCACCTTCTCCACCCCCGTGCTCATGTTTGCAGTCAGCGGATGGAACCTCGAGGCTGTGCCCAAGACTCAAGTCGATGAATCGGTCAAAAAGAAGCGCAAATCAAAAAACCCCAAGTCTGCATCGAGCAGCAACGCTACTCCGATTGCGAACAAGAGATTCCCGGCAAAAGAAATCGCCAAGCCTAAAAGGGAAAAACAGACTGTGGTGACTCCAGAGAATGTTCTCGTGCTATACGAGAAGGTGATTGAGGGGAAGAAGCCGGCTAAGAAGTTGAAGGATCGGAAGAGGGGCAGGAAATCAGCAAAAAAAGATCCTTCGGAGGAAGCACCGTTGGCTCTAGCAAAGAAACGGAGCAAGCCGCACGACGAGGAAGCCGGCGAAGGACTGCCCTCCGAAAACGATGGCCAATCCGTTCCCCCTAAAAAGCAGAAACAGACTCGGGGGGTGAGAAGGGATACAAGCACGGCATCTACTACAGCTAATACTCAAGCCCAGTCTGGCTTAGCCGATAAAACTCTGGGATCGGCCCCCATCCCTACCTTAACCCCCCTCCAGCAGAAGATGCGTCAGAAACTCTCTTCAGCCCGGTTCCGGCATATCAATGAAATTCTTTATACTACACCTTCCGACTCCTCCCTTAGCCTATTCCACGAACAGCCCGAAATGTACCAAGAATATCACATGGGCTTCAGACGGCAAGTCGAGCTCTGGCCCGAAAATCCTGTTGATGTCTTCATCAAGCAGATACAGGAGCGAGGAAAAGTCAAATTTGAGCGGGGCCATAGTAAAAAATGGAACTCCGGTGCGGAGGGGAGCTCATTCCCTCTCCCAAGAGACAAGGAAGAGGGGTGGTGTACAGTGGCTGATCTTGGATGCGGGGATGCCAAGATAGCAGCTACAATCAACCACCAGAAGCCTCGGGGTAAAGCTCAAGTCAAAGTCCTTTCCTACGACCTCCAAGCTAGTACCCCAGACGTAACTGTCGCCGATATCGCACATCTACCCTTAGAGCCAGGTTCGGTAGACGTGGCCATATTCTGCTTGGCGCTTATGGGCACAAATTTCTTGGAATTTGTCGAGGAGGCACATCGGATCCTGAGAGGGAGAGGTGAACTTTGGGTCGCCGAGATCAAGTCTAGGTTTAACTGCTCTAGTGCAAATGAGGTGGAGGATGATGTAGAGATGGAGGAAAGGCTGAAAAAGGAGGATGGGCCCTACAAACCATTTGTGGATGCGCTTTCCAAGCGCGGGTTTGCCCTTAGGGGCACAGTGGATGCGGGGAATAGGATGTTTGTGAGGATGGAATTTGTGAAAATGCAGGAAAAGGCACAGAGGGGCGATGGAGATGGCGATAGCTGGAAGCCCAAGGTGAAGAAATTGAAGTTTGTCGAGAATGATGAGGTTCAAGAAGACCAGATTTTGAAGCCTTGTGTATATAAATTGAGGTAGGATGGTTGCTATGAGAACCCAGCTTTGGCGGTAGCATTGAATATGATCTCGATTGTTGGGAAATAGATATAGATAGATAGCAGAAGCGGAGGGGGGGTCACACGGTTGTTAAACGAGCCGACGGACAAACTCATTTTGAGTTTCTTCATGAAACAAGACACTGTGATTGACTATAAGTACAAGAAATAGCAACTTCTACTCGCTTGCTATGATATCAGTAGCTACATCCTGCCGCCATGGGGCGTAACTAACCCCCTCACAGAACTTATAGCATACCCCGCCAACATTAATTACTTGGAAAAGCAGGTATACGGAGGAGCATCACAAAGAATCACTCGGGCACACAAGACTTATCAAGACAGTGGTGGAACCTGCAGTGAGACCGGCAAGATTAAAATTTTAGAAAAGTGATCTCCTCGTAGGGGCTTACACTCCCTTGAGAAAGCAAAAGTAAAAAAAACACTCTTACAGGACCCCCAGATTCAACCTACCCGGACCGGTACGATATTTGAAATACCAATGATGTAATACATAGAGAAACGTGGACGACACATTGAGTCACTCGGGTTATGATACACCGTATTAAACGCCCCGGATTACCAAGTGGGGGTGATATGTGGCGCAAAGAGCGGTGTAACGTTTTTTTCTTCTGTGGGGTCAAGGTCTTTGCCGCCCTGCCGGTATGTGGGGGATTCGGTAGGCTGTGCAGATTTGCGGGTAAGGGGGCAGGGGGGGTTGGTCAGTGATGAAAATTCGTGAGGAGGGGGGCACTGGTGGGGGGATGAATACTGTGGTATCATACGGTATGGTGAGATTCAGGGTAGGTCTGCCGAACCGCCTTTCCCTAGCCCGGTAGCCTATCGATCCTTCGAAGAGCGGGATTTTGCGCTTGCCGCCGAGGCAAGGGTTGGTGAGCTATTTTCTTTCACTAAAAAACAGGGCAGATAGAGGGTTTTCGCTGCATAAGGTGCCTCGCACTGCGCGCACACACGTATGATACGCAAATTCGACAGACCAGGGACGGGCTCGATAGACTTTTGAGCCCACCCTAAGTCTCTCGAGTAAGAATTAATAAGTTGGGGGCAGTGGATGCGATCCAAACACTTGCAATGCGCCCAGAAGAACGCCTGGTGATAAGATACTCCCCTTTCTTTGGGGCGCTCGGGAGGTCGGTCGGACTTAGCGAATCATCGGCTCCGAAGTCCCTCTAAATAGCAAGGATCCATAGATAGGGCTGGTAAATCTGAGCGAGGAGATTGTCTCTTATCTGCCGAAGCCCGGAATGAAGTGAGCAATGTGAATGCTGTACCAGTGCGGGGGGCGATGCTGGTTCTTGTGTTATATACTTGTAGTTTCCGGTTTCCACTTCGGTATGACTGAAAAGGGGAGCGGGAGTTATCTCTCATGGTTTGTATTGTACGTGTAGAAGCATGATAAACACATCCCCACTGGGGCGTCTGTGGGAGAAGCCAAGGTCCGCGCCAACACAACGAGATCCGTGCCTGGTGCCGGGGACCGGAGGCGTATCGTCCCGAACTCCATTGTCTCTACTCATCCCAGGTAAGTACCCGCAAACAAGGGGGGGTCCGTTTTACATGGGCTCAGACACCCACAGATCCTTTACCATATATTTTTCTAATCCCTGTATGCGGATACTTTTTGCCGGGAGGAAGTACCCGAGTAGAGTGTTCGAGGCATTTCGCCCAACTTTCCCTTAAGCCAACCGCCACCAGCCGAATGATGACGTTTGCAGTTACTGAATCTCATTCCCTTCTGCCATCGCGCAGGGTCAAATGGAAACTTTGTTTGCGTATGAGGTGGGAACGTAGCGAATAAACAGACCAGCCAGACAAAGGATAGTGGGTTATATTGATGAAGGGGAGAGGTTGGAGTGAAACAGGTGATCCATCACGGGAACGTGAATGGATGAGAGAATACGCCCTGGCTGAGAAAAACACGCTGTTGCAATCAGGGCAGAGTTCTCCAAGGGTTGGAAATCCTTACAGAATGCAGGTCCAGGGACAAAGCAAACTACGGTCGAGATTTTTGAACTTCTGATCCCAATAGATCGCCATGATATTAGCCCAAAAATAGGTTTACAAGGCGCCTGAGCCTCTGAAACACTTCGTATACCGGTAGTTCCCGGACAGAGCTTATCGTTGGTCGCCCACTGTACCTCGCCCAAACATAACAAAACCACACCGGGATATAATAGTAATAAAAAAACCCCAACATGCGCAATTCGTGTTCATTGTATTTAAGTTACCAAGGATTCCCACCCAATTATGTATTCAAGTGGCCAAGAATCTACAGTAGAGGTCGATGCTATACTACTCACTCCATTGATGGACTTCTAAATCTCCTGCCCTGGAATCACTTGGGCAGAAGAACATGAAAATGAAGTCCAAGCGCCTAGAATTTGTACGGCAGCTCATATAAACAGGCGGTTATTTCTAAATTCCTGAGCCCCAGAATTTTACACAGACTCCAAATTGCTACTATTTTTCTCAAATCTCCACGTGCCCATCACAAAAGCCAAACACTCTACCAAGAGAAAAATGGCTCTGACTGGACAACTTCTAGCGGTTTTGTAAACCTACGAAATGCACGGTTTTTGGAGTACAATGCACGACTAACGCCAGATATGTCACAGAACTGTATAATATGTCTGCCATATTTCCGATTTTCCCCTGCTGTATATATTGAACCAGATGGTGCAAGGCCAGGGAGGTCTGTTGCAATGCGTCTTCCCCGTTAGAAAGGCCTAGCTTTTCAGGTCCTCTGGTAGCCGGGCGCTTCTCACACGCCGCAAGTGCGCTAGGAAGTAATTACAAATTTGTATCCTAAGTCGCGATGTGCTGAAGGGGCTATTAAGGATTTTCCCTACCATTTATGCGCGGTATAGGATGGCCTGGCTGTGGTGCCTTACCGCTAGTTTTAGAGTTTTAGGCTCAGTGTTGGGTGAATTCGGTACGCCTCTGGGCTTAACGACGAGTGATATTATATGATCAACTGTCTTACCGAGTTTCAGGTCTCTCCAATTGAGATGGGTAAGGAGGCTTTGGTGGTGGAGCCCTTCCTTTAAAGGCAAGTATTGTACTGAAGAATGACACCTCTCCAGTTATTATGAAGCGGAAACATGTGCAAGTCTTAACTTGAGGGTCCATCAGGCAGCTAGTTAGAGAATTATTATTCTTTTGTCAGCAAGTTCTAACCCCTCAGCTGAGTTGCCATGCGCCCTGTATGCGTGCTGATAGCGCGTTAATTGGAAATAGTAATATTCTGTGCAGTCATCTTCTATAGGATAGATGCTAAAAATATGCTGCCTTGGGAAATATAGATATTGAGAAGGGTTTTGGTCTTGCTCAGAGTGCGAGTGCTATCCCGGGAAGTGTTTCATTGGACCTCATTACCTCATTAAGAGCTTTATCTATACATTGCAAGTAACTAAGTAGCATAGTGGGTCCTTGTGCGGCATAATCCGAAACGTACTCGAGCAAGCAAGGGGAACCAAAGGTTGAGGAGCGCCCTGGTGGCCTTACTTTCAGCATGAGCGGTATCCCTGTCATAGCTTGGACTTAATACTCCACAACTTTATTAGCTATGGCGAAGCTCTAATACTAGCGGGGCACGCTAGCCCTAGTCCTCTTTCGCTTCAGGGCTGAGTCGAGCGCAGTGAAAATTATGCTGGAACAATGGGTGGATGCTTGAGTAACGACTGAACGTCAAGGAGAAAATACTCGACACTTGGGTAAGGTTGGGATGCGCGTCTTGGCGGGTATCCTGCTTCGTAACGTTTGACTTACCGCTGCTCTAAGTCCCCTTTCTCAGACTCTTTGTTCAATCATCCTTCCACCTTCAATCAAGATTGTTAAGCGCTGACTCCTGCATCAATCGAAAAACGGTCCGATGCCACAAGTGAAATCCCTCAATCCAGAGGGAGCTTTGTTTATATTTGTGGAAGGGGTGAGTTCCCCGATTGGTGGGAAATGGCTCTCCGCTATCTCGATGACCTGGATATATCGCTGTCCCATACTTGGAGTGAGATTAAATGTTCGGAAGCGGCAACCGCCAACTACGAACTCAACAGCTGAGAAAACTCTGAAGATACTACGAAAATCACGGAGTCAGAGGAGACCCAAACACACTCAATAGAAAGGTTTTGCAGGTTTTATTCCGGTGTCTGGCCTGCTGTGCCGGCTTAGCCGTCGGTCGCTGGTTCTAGACGCTTAATCTCACCCTTACTTGCGCTTAAAATAAGTTATAGTGCTGTAACTTACATGCAAGTGCTGTACCCTACGGTACGGTCTCGACCATGGATATCTTGACATTGTAAACGCGAGGGGGGACTGGCTCTTCCTTCTCTTATCACTCTCCTTGCTGCTATGCAGGTGACAATTTTTGATTTTGGAGTCATTGTTGGCTTTGTGGTTAGTGTTCACAAGCTAATATTGTTGTTTTGGTTTTGGTTTGTTGTTGCATTGCAGACCTACCGGTATGTATCGTACGGTAACTTATTTTAAGCGCGAGTATGTGAGTCCCAAATCTCATTGGACCAAAACCTGACCTGTTGTCTCGAATCATCCGTTGTTCTAGGCAGATTCTTTGGATATTTGCCGCCTGGCCGCGGGGATATTAGGGTGCAACTGCGCTGCATGATAGAAGCTGGAATAATCAGAGCTCGTGCTAGGGCGTCTAGGATTCCCCTCTTTGGATTGAAGGGGGACAATCGCAGCGAAAGACCCTGGTTTTCAGTTCTCCCTTGGGACAGGTAAAAGGAAAAAAGACAATGGACTTTTCTCAGGGAGGCAACTCTGACGTGCAAGCGCGAGGTCTAATTATTCTAGTTCCTACGGTGCGAGCACCAGCGAGATATTTTCCTTCGAGGCAGGGATTATTTTCCGGGGTAAACCCAAATTAACTTCTCAGTAACTTTCTGGTTGCACTGTACTAGTACGACGACGGTACTGTATTTGGTGCCGCATAAAGTATTCGGATGAATTAGCGCCAAGATCTGAGCTTTTAGGTGCAAGCTGGGACATCTTAGCGCCAACTCATCCGAATACTTTATGAATCGCCAAGTATCATACTCTGGTGGTACGCCTGAATTCTTGGCATTTCCCCAGCCATCACGAGACACCCAATCCAAGGCCCACCGGCAACTTATCCTAAGATACGGAATTACATGAATTAGTCGACTTGATGTACGTATGCGGGCTAAGAGCCTCTTCAAAAGGGAGGTTATTTTCGTAATAGATTCCTGGCTGATACGGCACCGGCATATGATATTTATTGAGTTGTCAATATCTTACCTGAACCAATATTGAAACTCTTACCTATACTAGCGTCTGCCTTGGAATTGCGAATAATCTTTTGAATCTCTTGAATGAAAACTCGAGCTACATCACTGGAAACACCATTGAGTTGATCCTGGCGGGGTTGGGAGGCATGATGAGAAGTTTAGATAGAGAGTTTCCAAACACGGCAATAGGGCGTATGATGCTAGAATTTAGGCCTACCGTTCAAACGGCAGCCTGAAATAAGCAGCTCTGCGCTGTGCATCTTCGTATTTGAAGATGGCAACTGAGCACACCCAGGAATACGATAATACGCTAGACATTCAGTCCTTCTCCGAAGGCTATTGCACCAATAGTATTGCCCCATGGGGCGAATAGACACCCCAGTGGCCGTGTTTCGGGAGCGGTACGAAAGTAATGGGGAGGCAATTGTACAATAACCTTTCCCTATGGTTCGTTTTAGGATATGCGCAGTGGCTGGAAAGGTAGCTGATCGCTGCGGGTCTATCAGCTGGGTCCTCTATCAGCCTGGGAGTTTGTGTACTTGTATATGCTACCATAGTCCCGCCTCTTCTCGCCTTGTTCTTTCCTCCTACTTGCCTCCAGCTGGAGATTCTGCAATAGTGCTATTCCTCAAACCGGTTTGACCCGCTAACACGTATTATTATTCCTCTTCCCTCTCGCGACGATCAGTTCATTTCGTTCAGAGCCTTTTTTACTATCAGAGCCTTGCTTTTGACCTCTAGGCACATCTCAGATCTACCACCCCCGCAAGGTAATTTCTGACCTTTTCTTCAGACCTAGGGTCCTTAGCACCTGGGACGTAATTAACAGCTTCCAGAAAAGTGAATATTATAGCCACCCTTCGATAAATCGGCTGCTTAGGGAAGGGAGCCTTAATCTTATGGGCGCTCAACAAACCGAGTATAACGATGAGTTCCACATATCGAAGGTTTATCCCTATCGCCTCTTAAGTAAGCTCCCAAGTTTTACTGATAACCGAACTATGGTGGCTATAGTGGTGTTTGTAGATACTTTGCGAGCGGTGGGAAATGTCGCTTTGGAGGTAGTTGCAAATTCTCCCACGATAACGGTTCATCCTCCTCTTCCGCCCCGGCCAAGGCAAAGCGCGCTTGCCAATTCTTCCAAAAGGGCCGATGCACGCACGGTGATGAATGCAAATATTCTCACGACCCCAATCTTCCAAAAATTGTCGAAGACCCGTCTAGTGCAGAGTCCCTTTATCGTGGATGGAGCAAGTTGCTCGGAAGAAGAAAAAACTATGGGAGCGTGCAGGCCCCCCCCCATCTGATGAGTGATCAAATGGAGAAGTTTCTTTTAGATGCACTGCAAATCCTCGAAATTGGGACTACAGAAACCATCCAACAATTGATTAGAGACCTCGGCTCTGAAGAAGGGCTTCGCCGAATAGCTCAGATCGTTGAGGCCACTTTCGCACCCGGCTATTCGCTTCAGAGACTCTCCTTTAAGAAACACGCCATCCCATTTTTGAAGGTTATGGCCCACGAATCAATGCGGAATTCGTTGATTCTTGAGAAAGAAGTGGGGACTGTTTTCAGCTTCATGTACGGTCCCGATGGCCGAAGAGGCATCCAATTTTTTCGACAAGTTGCAGATAACCTGCCGGAGTTATCGAGAACGGATGATCAAGTGGACTTCGAGAGTACATTTTCTGCCGCAACTTCGGCGCTGTTTAATACTCTGAATATGAATCAAAGTGCATCGGTTCAGGAAGAATTCAAACCAATCGTTGACGCCTTAAGCGCATCCGCCACGAAGAACGGTTCCGACGCTATATTTAATTATGCGTTTCGTGCTTCCCAAGACGAGCTTAGTCGGATCAAGGCTCTTCTTAATATGGGTGATGCAATCCCGCGATCGGGGAGCATAGTGCCATTGCGATTCGCAAAGAACCCCAAGCTGCAGTATCAGACGCAGGTAGACTTCCCGGGTGATTTATCCCTCGAGGGCCCAAGACACGATAACGACCACTCTAATATCTCCAAAATCCGTATTTTACCATCGGCAGAGGAGATACTATCTCACCGGAATGAATTTCTTCCCCAAAGGTCATTGGATAGCCCCCATCACCTAGAGGGTATTTCGCGGGTCTTTGATTTTCAATTCCGATTGCTCAGAGAAGATACCTCCGGTCAACTCCGGGAAGCTGTGCGAGTGGTCCACGAGGATTGGCAAGAGCTTATAGAGACCAAGAAAAAGGCAAAGAAGAATAAGGGGCGCAAATCTGAAATTCATACGTTGATCTACAAGAACGCACTAATCGAAGAGGTAGAGTTCAGTGCAAAGGAAGGACTTGTACTCACAATGACTTTCGACCAACCGAGTCGAGTGACAAAACTCTCGGATGCAGCACGCCTTGAGTGGTGGAATAGGTCAAAATACATGGCTATTGGCTCCCTTCTATGTCTAATGGATAACTCTAAGAGAAGCACCTTCTTCATGGTTTGTCAAAGGGATGTAAAGAAAGCCAAGCCGAGGCAAACCCTCAGCACGGGACGCAAGAAGACTGTTTGGGACCTCGCTTCCAATTCCGAAAGGTGTATGGTTAAGTTTCGCTTTGCCGAGTCGATTTCACAAAACGATATCGTCAATATTTTCAACTCAGTCACAGGATTCGGAAATGCTGATACCACCAGAGCCCTGGTTGAGTTTCCGGGGATACTTTTCGCCTCCTTTGATCCAGTTCTAAAAACCTTGCAGCAGCTATCGAAGAGCTCGAGCCTCCCATTTCAAAAATGGCTTGCCCCGTCACCCGTTTATCACTACTCTCCGGACCCCAAGTCTGAGTACACCCTTGTCCCGCCTCCCCTATATATGACGAGGCCAGGAACAGAGCTAGATTTGAGTGGCATTACCGGTGGATACCCGTTGAAGTACTCAATAAATCGCCTTTTCAGGATGGAAGAATTAGAAGCCCGTACCACTCTTGACAAAGGCCAGTGCCGGGCAATGATTGCCAGTTTGAGTCAAGAGCTGTCCTTGATCCAAGGTCCGCCGGGGACAGGAAAGTCATATCTTGGGGTGCAGGTTATTAAGGTTTTGTTAGCGAACCGATTAAAGACCAAAATTGGTCCTATTATATGCGTGTATGGCCACCTTTCCCGTTCATATCCTCGGCGACTATTGGTAGAACTAGAATCTGACTCTGAGAACTACCAGTTGCTATACGAACCATGCTCTTGATCAATTTCTAAAGCATCTTCTTGATGAAGGGATAACGGATATTGTTCGCATCGGATCCCGCTCCAAGGACGAAGAAATAGCAGCCCTCTCATTGAAAAATGTCTGTCAGCTATCTCAAGGGCCTACGGTAATCGAAAGACGTGAGATCGGGAAAACCATGCATCGCTTGCAAGATATTAGCGAGGAGATGGACAGCGTTCGCGTTCAGTTACTTAACCCGGACCAGCCGTATAGCTTGAAAAGGTATCTTGAGGATCACCAACCTAGGGCCTACGCCACATTATTTAGCTTTGGGCAGGATGAATACGGATTTATAGAGCAGGATGAAGATGGATTCACAGAGCAGGATGAAGACGGATTCACAGAGCAGGATGAAGACGGATTCACAACTGTCAGAAGAAAACCCCGGGGTGGGGATCGTGCGGTCATTGAAAACTGGATTAGGCATAACGACCCGGTCTACCCTTATTTTGCAAAAACCAATAGGCCAATCGATGAACTTTTGGGACTGGATATTCGATATATGTCCTACGAGGAGAAATTGAAGCTTAGGCAATACTGGCTTGATGACATGATAACTGTTGCGAGCTCGGAACTGCTCGGGGGGATTGACGAACATATGGAATGCCGTGCACATCTCAGCAAGCAGTACCAAGAGAAGGAACGCCGATGCCTTTTGGCTAGCAAAGTTATTGGGGTAACCACCACAGGGTTCGCATCAAGATCGGAGCTTATCCGCTCTCTTACAGCGAAAGTCTTAATGTGTGAAGAGGCTGCGGAGGTCCTGGAAGCCCACATCCTAAGTGCGTTACTGCCGACGCTAGAGCAGACCATTCTCATTGGAGATCATCAACAGCTACGGCCCCAGATCGCGAATCACGACTTCTCTATTGAAAATCCCCGGGGAGGAGCAAAATATGGGTTAGACACCTCGTTGTTTGAGCGCACAGCCGAACATGAAAGGTACGGAGGTAGGAAATTCCCTATCGCAGAGTTGGAGACACAAAGACGGATGCATCCATCTATTTCTGCCTTGATCAGGAACACACTTTACCCTAAATTACAAGATCACCCTGATACGCTCAAAAACCCTCCCGTCCCAGGCTTGGCGAAGCGGCTATTTTGGATGGATCATAGACATCTCGAAGCAGGAGCAGATAAAATGGAATTGATACAGACTTCCCACGCGAACGATTTTGAAGTCGATATGGTTGTTGGGCTCGTGAGACATTTGTCTCGACAAGGTGTGTACAAGAGTGGTGATATCGCAGTATTGACACCCTACTTAAGACAGATGCTCAATCTAAAAAAAAAGTTGGGCTCGGTTTTTGAAGTTGTAGTTGGAGACAAAGATCAGGAACAGCTCGATTTGGAGGAATTAAAGGAGGACGGGGATTTGGAACCAGACCCACCAATCACGAGACAAAGGGAAATTAAGAAAGGGAACTTACTAAACGAAGTAAGGGTTGCTACCGTGGATAATTTTCAAGTAAGTATAAACCGCCGATTCGTCGAGATCTTGTGACTGAATTTTATGTGAATCCATCAGGGGGAAGAGGCCAAGGTTGTGGTAATATCGCTAGTCAGAAGCAATGACGCCAACAAATGTGGATTTTTGAGAACCCCAAACAGGATCAACGTGCTCCTAAGGTAAATTCCATGCCATTAGGCTTACAATCTATTGCTAAATGTATGGGTAGTCGTGCCCAACATGGGATGTACATTTTTGGCAATGCCGCCACCTGCACTGGGGTAAAAATGTGGTCAGATGTTATCGGTATGTTCGAACAAGAGGGCAACATCGACGAGAAACTTCAGCTCCGCTGTCCCCGGCACCCGGATACCCTGATAAATGTCAAGACCCCTGAGGAATTCCATGTCTTCTCTCCCGAAGGCGGATGTATGCAGCGCTGCGAGTGGAGATTGGACTGCGGTCATCCATGCGTCAAAAAATGTCATTCGGATACACTTCATAGGAGCACAGTATGTATGGATAAGTGCGAGCGGATCTTTAAGCACTGTGATCATGCTTGCCCTAAACCATGCGGGGTTGCTTGTGGCAACTGTGTCGTATCGGTACCTGGAGCCGTCCTGCTGTGTGGGCATATATCATCGACCCTGGAATGTTTCGAACTCCAAGACCTCACACGTGTCAAATGCAAGGTGGTGGTCAAGCGAACTCTTCCCACATGCGGGCATGTGGTATCTCTAAAATGTTCCATCAATGTCGACGGGTACAAATGCAACGAGCCATGTGGGGCAATGCTTCCTTGTGGCCACCAATGCACGTCGAAATGCAGACAATGCACCAGGCGGATCGATCTTGGGGATGGGCTACAGACTACTGTCACGACCCACGGCAACTGTAAGGTTGCCTGTGGAAGGAAATTCGCCAACTGCAAGCACAGTTGCAGTGTGCCTTGTCATGATGGTGACCCCTGTAAACCGTGCAATCGGCCCTGCGAGGTTATTTGCGCACATTCGCGTTGCGGGAAGAAATGCTCAGAGGCCTGTGCTCCGTGTGCTGAAGAATGTCGGTGGTCGTGCGAGCACCGAGGAGTCCGTTGTGAGATGCCATGCGCCGCTCCTTGCGACATTAACCCATGTTCTGAACGCTGCGACCTGCAGCTTGCGTGTTCTCACCAATGCCCCTCTGTCTGCGGAGAAGAATGCCCATCAGAAAAATACTGCCAGGAATGTGGAAGTGACGAAATATTGGACAGAGAGGTCGACCTGATCATGTTTGAGACTTACCGCAATATCAATTTGGACGAGAATCCAATCATCATTCCCAAATGCGGGCATTTCTATACCTTAGACACATATGACAGCCATATGGACCTAAAAAGGGTGTATAGACTTAATATGTTTGGCAAAATTGTCGGCCCAAGACCGCTTGACGGGAGCGACGAACCGGCCGATGGAGACTCAGTGAAGGAAGAGCTGAAAATCAAAAATTGTCCGGATTGCAGAGCTCCACTCAGAGATATCCATCGATATAACCGTATCGTTAAATCTGCAAGCCTTGATGAAGCCACACGGCGCTTCTGTATCAGTAGCAATATTGAGCTTGTCGGATTATTCAACGAGGTTTCGGAAGCGGAGGATCTATTGGAGGCCAACCGGGGAGATTTTAAACGAGACCTGAGAACCAGACGCGTGAACGACCAAACAACCTCCACGGCACTACTGGATCGTGTGAAGCGCAACACAGGCCTTGCCAGACGACTACAAGTCTATGTTTTGAAGGTTAAGGAGGAGGAGCAACCTTACGGCAAAGTTCGCCAACTGGTGCTCAACGCCGAAAGGCGCAAGGGCACACAAAGCAACTTTGTTATCGATAGCTCGATGGTCCAATTCGGGTTCAGACTGAAAGGTCAATTGCTATTTTTCCAGTTGCGTTGGGCGGATTTGTGGGACAGGCACGAAATTAGCACCGACCCGACTCTCCCCGAAGATCTCCGCAAAACACATAGAAAAGCAATCCTCGAGCAAGTGAAGAAAATGTGGATAGAATGCGGAACACTTGTCACCGAGTGCCAGAGTGCAAAGATGGAAAAGCAGGAGTGCGAAGCTCGAATTTACCAGGCACAGTTCTTCGCACTCTATCGGAACAAACTGATCAGCGAGAGAGAAACCAGGACACGGACACTTGAAGTTGTAATGGCCAATCTCGATATTCGCCATGCCGAACCGTTACCTCAAGAACCAATTCCTGAAGATGCCGGGACGGAGAGCCTTGAGGGAATACACGAATCCCTTAATCATTGCGAATATCTCTGCAGGAAACTCCCAGGCACTGTTGGCCCCCTAAAAGATAGGGTCGGCCAGGCCCGTCGGTTGCTCGGGGGTGGAGTATTCTATGCTCCTGTTAGCGCAGAGGAGAGGAGGCTTGTTCACTTAGCAATGAGCGCAGAATTTAGTAGCACGGGAAGATGGTATACCTGCCCCAATGGTCATCCGGTAAGTAAAGGATCGCAGCCATCATAATTCCGGGTGTAATCTAATCGATTGCCAAATAGTTCACAATTGGAAACTGTGGAATGGCCCGTCAGGCGAGGCCTTGCCCAGAGTGCGGGGAAACAATTGGAGGAACAGGTTATCAACTTGCGGAAGGTGTTAGACGTGCGGAGGAGTATGCAGTGTTCGACCCCCAACACGGGAGAGGCGGGGGATAGCGCTATATAGAGTGATTCACTACTTATGATTTACCGTTTACCGTTTTATTTCTTTCAGAAGCATATTTTCAATGCTGGTTTACAACGTTGATCATTAAAGCCAATAGGTTTTTGTTTTTGTTTAGTTATTTCATGGCAATTATTTATATCAATGAAATGGTATAGTTTATTTCTCAACGAAGGAGAGGGGGGGCCATCCAGAATGGAGTATCAATTCATCAGATAGGGATAAATTCAATCTGGACGGTTGGGAAATCCTCTAGGCTACCAATATCATATGTGAATATGAATCTCCCCAAGTCAGTGCAAATACGAAGTGTATCTCAGTGTCAGAATAAAAGCAGAGCTACGCTATCCCTTAGGCTGTCTAAAAGAATTCGTTACTAGCACGCTAAGGCCAGATTTAGGCAGCCGCGAGCTGTACTCGAGTACGGTACTTAGTCAGGAAATAGGATTCTTGGGTCTTTTCAAAGCTCAAATGACTCAGCCCTTGGGGTCGGCTTAAATATTCCCTCCACTCAAATTGCTCCAAAATAGCCTTGGCGATCTGAGGCACAAGAATTCATTATCGCCACGCTCAAGGGATAGCTCCAAGAGTTTTTTCAAGTGTCGTAATGGCTATGATACCGGTACTTGCTTTGTTAACCAATGCCGTAGGGACTAGGGTGACTAAGCCCTGCCGTATGTACTAGTACTCGAGTACAGTAGTCAAAGATTCCCTTCTGTTGAAAGTGGGCAAAAACACGGCAGAAGCGCGGCCCCTCTCCCTCTTCCATGACAGAAAGAGGAAAAATTGCCAGCCCTTACTGAGAGAGAGAGAGGAATGCCCAACAACATAGCACAGGATTCAATTATTCAAGTTTCCACAGTAGGCGGCCTGGCGGCTGATGATCCAGGGGCAGTCGCGTTCAGACAAAACGGCCCGAAGGTATCGCCACTCAACCATACGCAGCCCTATAATTACAATAGAATAAACTCAAGGGCGGCTACCACATGTCACTGCAGCGTTGGCAACCGGTAACTAGCCAACTCAACGCAAGCGTCTGTGGAAAGCCACAAAAGACTATGTGTGCTCTAGTTCTCCAACACCAGATATTATGTGTATGCCTCAATGGTCTAGTGGTATGATTCCTGCTTTGGGTTGTTGTAGCAACATTTATGCAGGAGGTCTCCGGTTCAATCCCGGATTGAGGCCTTTTTTTTTCTCAACTCTCCCGACTTATTTGTAAGGCTTATGGTGCAAACTCAGCGATTCCGCATCCAAGCCGGGCCTCTCGTCATCGGCCGAGAAAGGCCCAGGTTTGGGGGCACTGAGCTGGGGATGCCGGGCTTTAGAGTACCGGGGCATTAAGGATCCGATGTGTGTAACGATGAGAGTGTAATATCAGCTTACTGTACCCCCACCCACTGAGCAAGTATGTCCTGAACACCCAGCCTCACAGGGGATACCACGCTCTCCCAACAATCACGCCGCCCAGCGAAACCGCAGATTCATTCTTTTCGGTTGTAATTAGGAACTCCTTGTGATTGAATAATTAAGAATTTGAACGACAGGAGGGCATTCTTTTATCCCTCCAAATCCACTTGTCTAGAGACTGGTGATAGGTAGTCCGATCAGCATCGAACTTCGAGTGACCATCTGTGAAGAATAAAGGGAGCAGCAAGGGGACCAGTCTGAGTAATTCAGGTCACTAGTCGGTTGCCAAGCGCGTGCCCCCCTTTGCACTGGTGCTGCAGGTGGCATACCACTCAGTGGCCAATCCTAACAGGGCCTCCCCACGCACGCATCGCAACAGCCGTTCGTAGGCTCGTGTCTCGTCTCCGTTTTTGATCCTAGGCCAATCTCAGCCGACTCCACCACCTGCAACCTTCCCCTCGCCCCCTTCATTTCGTTCTCAGTTCCGCTGGGCAACAAACCCCCTCCTACGAAAAACAAACCGGACCTACTGGAAATTTACCCCACGTCGATCCTATCATCGTCTTCAATAAGTAATATGGATTTCAGCAAGATTCAAGGCTTCGGCAAAAACATCTCGTCCAGCTTCACACCATTCGCTACCCGCACCCAGCAGTTTATGCGGGAGCAGCTTGGGCAAGCTGATGAAAAGGTATTCGGTGATGCTTTATTTTCCCAAGCTTTCTGAGGATAGACGGGCTATTTTTTGTTTGTTTGTCTTCGAATCTGCTTATCGGTTCTCCGCCTCTCGGTGCTCGCTCCGGTGCTGGTACCCTGAACCGAAGGTGTTTTTCATCTGGCTTTTATCATTTGCGCTTGCCCTTTGATACCCGGATGATTCCCTCATTTATTTCATGTCGTGCCCCTTCTGTGTTTTTGTTTACTAGTTTTCCGAGACGTTTTTTTGGGGGCTGTCCGATTCATGGGGAGCTAACATTATTGAAGACCCAACTCCCTCCCGATTATCTCGAGCTTGAAAAACGTGTCGATGCATTGAAGGGCGTTCATCAGAAGATGCTGGCAGTTACGTATGTCATTCCTCTCAGCTCTGCCTGGTAGATATTTTACTGACAGTTCACCAGGGCGCAATATGGTAATGAGGTGAGCTTATAAAGACCTTGTAGTTTATTGTAGATGAACTGGGCGTCCTAACGGTACATGAACTTGAACTGATAGTCTTACGATTATCCACCGAATCTGGTAGGCCTTTTACCCCTCCTCCGATAGCGGGTCGGAGTTGGTTCGGCAGAACATTTGGCAGTGCTGACGTATGGCAGCGTGAGTCCATTGTCGACTTGTCTCGCACTACCATGGAGAAGGTTCAGCTCCTTGGGAACGCTAGTACTGCCGCCGAAGCTCAGAATATTTTGACCAAGCCCGGTACCAAAACTGCTCCGAAAACATTCCCGCATGCTATCGGCCGCGCTTCGCTTGCTGCCGCCCATTCTCTTGATCCTGCTGAGCCCCTCGCTGCCGCTCTTGAGAAGTACGCTCTTGCCAGCGAGCAAGTCGGCGAAGCTCGTTTACAGCAGGATGCTCAGATTGTATCCAGATTTAACTCTGCATTCACCACTACTCTCAACACCAACTTGATGTTCGCTACTAAGGCTCGCAAGAACGTTGAAAATGCACGTCTTTCTCTCGATGCCGCAAAGTCTAGAGCGAAAACAGGTGGAGGTGGTATTGGGTTTCCTGGACTCGGTAGCCCCGGGCGCAAAGATGGTGTTGCCGAGGATGAGGGCTTGACGGAAGAGCAGAGAGTGGAGGTTGAAACTGCTGAGGACGAGTTCGTAGGATGCACAGAAGAGGCTGTTGGTGTCATGAAGAATGTGCTTGACACCCCCGAACCTTTGAGGAATCTTGCGGACTTGGTTCAGGCCCAGTTGGAATTCCACAAGAAGGCTTACGAAATCTATTCTGAGCTGGCGCCTTTGATTGAGAGCTTGCAAGTTGAACAAGAGGTATGACAGTTCTTTATACTGTTTTTGTTTTCTATGGATTTCTTCTCGGGGGGTTTGATTCTTTGAGTAGCGGCTGATCAGAGCTGCTGCTTGGGATATAAAGTCCAAGAGAAGCGAGGAGTTTTGAGATTATGTCTCAAGGGTGGAGATGATCCAATCATTTTCAATAAAATGGAATAGACCTGAACTAACCACACTGTAATTGTTTTAATAGGCTAGTTATAGAAAGTCCAGGGACGAGGCATAAGTTGGATTGAAAGTGATCGGCAGTGTTGGCCGAGGGATACAAAACAAAAGTGGAAAAAAACCTCGAGGTCAACGATGCTGATTTTTATTGGCTTTGGTTGTTCTGTCAATTCTAGTGTTCTCTGTGGGCTAAGCTCCGGCAGTAGCTGTCTCCTGGGGACGGAGGGTCCTTTTCTTTTTATTCCTTTCGGAATACTACTCATTACCTTCGGCTTGCTTCTTCATATTTTTCTTGAGTCGTAATCCTTCAATTTTTACTCTGTAGCTTCGAAAGGTAGTATTTACCACTTTCCTTAAATAGTGTTTTACGGTACGATATTTCGCGAGATGATGAAATCCATTGACGAGAAGCGATGCAGTGCAACCTCTTATTGTCTCGTGCTGAGGGCTGTGTTGTGAAGTGTGATATGAATACAAATATGTGCCACATGCAGGTGCGGCAGGATTGGATGAGATCTCTCTTGTGGTATTAGGGGCCGCGATAGGATAATTTTGTATCATATTCCCACCCACCATACCGGGGATTTAGTCCGGGTTTGTTCTTTCGGGCAGATTCTTTTATTTTCTCGGAGGTAACAAGATGCGTTGCTTGGGTTTCTCACTCGAACTTCGGATCTATCGTAGGATTTAAACAAGTAATATTGATTTGATTTCTTGTTGGATCTGAATCCCTTTTTAGCTTGTAGGTATGCCGTTAGGGTTTCGTAGGCGAATTTCCCGAGTATGATATTACTCGGGTGAGGGGGGAAATATTGGGACAAGCAGGGGGTTGAAGAATTACTCTAATTAGTAGTTATCTTACCTCTTTTTTGGTTCTTTGATACCCCTTCCAAGGTATATGCACAGGCCTCTGCT
>Ga0307509_10000517_pt1 | contig 65907 bp, 48 predicted proteins | sample 10_EM_MG_FD_202245 | JGI IMG/M metagenome (GOLD analysis project Ga0307509, IMG submission 202245) | Populus trichocarpa ectomycorrhiza microbial communities from riparian zone in the Pacific Northwest, United States - 10_EM | ecosystem: Host-associated > Plants > Roots > Unclassified | place...
GGCTGGGTTCGGAGTTGGAGAACTACTCTGTCGATAATGTCTTGCTCGTGGGCACGGAGAAGTTCCTTCATAGTAGAGAGGTTGATGGAACGGTCAGAGGATGGTGTAGGTAGATGCCGGGTACTGTGTGTACTTGGGGTCATCTCGGTCTCTGGTTGTGCTGGTATAGTATCCTGCGAAGCAGGCCTTCCGCTGAGTGTTCTGGTACTGCTAGAGGGGGAGTGGCTATATTCCGGGATGCTTGTTTCGGGCTCCACACTGTTGCTTGCAGAGTCATCTGTCTGCATGCAGGTTTGGCCCTGCTCATGGCCGTACCTGCTCGGTGGTTGACGGCTACGCGTGTTTCTTCGTATTCCGCTTGTTGAGCTATGCGTGTTGGATGCCCTCAAGCTTCCTCTACAAGTTGATGCTCTCCTAGGTGCCATGGTGTTCGTGAATGGGATCGATGGTATGCCCGGGTATGATTTAAGATTGGTTATGGAGTGGCTTTATTAAGCAGGAAGGTGAGAGTATCAAAGAACGAGAGGTGTGGAAAGCGAGGAAGCGTGATGATCTCGAGATCAGGAAAGCTGGAAGGGATATATGTCTGGGGTTTCACGGACCCCAAGGGTGTTTGAGCTAAGACCCCGCGCTAGCCAAGACCCGGCTATACCTTTTTCCGTCGTCCTCGGAAATTCTCCCTCGTATCCCTGGTGCTAATTCCTACGCTTTGCCCAATTGGCAATGGGTTGTTTCAACCCGTCCTGTGTTTTGGGCTTAGATGGCTTCAGATTCCCTGAGAACATTAGCAGAATGCTAGCGCAAAGTAACGATGTTTATTTGGCGGAGGAAGAGACATTCAAAGGCCCGATGGACAAAGCGGTAACCATAGTCAAGGTCCCGATCCCGAAAGTTGCCCAAGCCGAATAATACCGTGAGCTTAGATCCCCCCAGAAACACAGCTATTGCTAAACTTAATAGTAATGCACTCCTTAGTTATAAATTCCTGCGCATTAATCATCTATGTCTTCTGAAAACGAAGGTAAAGCAAAAGTAAAAAAATCCGGCGGAGGCAATTAAACCATTTGGCTGGAACAAGGTTACCGGTATCTTTTCCAAAAAAGTCATCACATGGGACGCATGTGTATAATCGGGTAATGCAGGTCCTGAGATTGTAATATCAACCTGGCTCCATTTTCCCGGGGAGCTCTCTAGGTCCTCTCCTCCATGGCTATCCAGTGGCCAGCGGTAGCCCGGCAGGTTTCCAAAAAATTGGGTTCCGTGGGCCATTTGAGATGGAATCCCGGAGAAGATTGGTAGCAGCTGCTCTGCAGGGGGCTCCGGAGTTCTCCTCTCCCGGTCTCAGGGAAGTCCAGCAGGGTCTTTTGGGCTCCAAATAGCTTTGTCCAATTCACGAAGATCCGGGTCTAGTTCTCCGGCGTTTGATATTAAATAAAGATAGAGAGTTACTCTGGAACCTAGATCCTAGACCCAGAAATGGCCGAAAGGGGAGAATAGTTCAAACAATTAATCACTCCTAAATCGCATTGAATGTCCTCGGGGTTAGCGGAGGTGATAGTACGGTTTGTAGGAGATCGAAGCAGCCGACCTCTAAAAAGAAACGACAATACTCTGCATCTTATAAACCCCCTCGCATGCTCTGAGGCAGACACATAGGGTAGATAATCCAACAGTTTCGATAGGCGCTAACCGTGCGAGATGGTAGGCTGATATCATAAGTCCCACAAAAGCCTACACTCTTTACCTCGAAAACTCAAATTAATTGGGCTATGATCAGTCGAGAGTACCTTAGGATTCTTATTCGTTCTGCTCCGCCAGCGGTGCCCTATATATACAGAATTCCTAACTACAGAAGAAAGCCATTCCCCATCTTCGACAAAGTCTTTTTCTTTCTTTTCCCTCATCCTCCATTTCCTTCCACACCACACCCAAACTTCTTCCAAACCTTTCGTCCCTTAATTCCTTCCATCTGTCTGGTCTACTTACAAAATGTTCCTAGTGTCTTCCTTCCTGATACCTTCGTTTGTCTCACTAACAACTTAGTATGACACTCGCCGGTTCCACCTCTTATTGTACCTTTGTCCCAAACGTCTAACTCCATGTAGTGCCACTCCGAAACCCTTCCAAACATCTCCGCTGCAGCTAACCTCTAGTACAAACCACCATCGCTTCAACTAACATCTTCCGCAACACTTTCCCAAACATAACTTCCTTAAGTCAAACATCCATTGTCGTAATAAGTGATCCGTAGTTGTGGTCGTGGTAAGGGTATGGGAGAGGGAACCTTCGCGAATATTCTAACAAAAACGACCTAATTCAGCCTTCTTTTGCTTTTTTTGGGTTTGATCAATCAATCGCTTCTCCCCAACTGTCACACGATGGCAATATCTGACCTGGGTTTCTGGCTTCCTTCTCAGCACTTCTACTAAGCCTCGTAGATAAATGCGCTTCTCCAACAACCTTGAGCCCTGTTACTCGTATGGCGAGTATCGCAGATTACAAATCAGCAATTGCAGTGAATACAAGAGCTGGGGGAGGTCTTTTCACACCATACGCTGATTATTTTTCGTGCCCAAGTACAAGTACTCACCAAGATATTTTCGTATGAAAGAGGGCAGTTAGCCAGAAAAACATTCACCAGAGCCATGATGCCCCATTTCAAGGAACGAACAGCTCAGAAAGAAGCCTATTCCCAAGGCTCCAACGGTGCTCGAGCTATGAACATACTAGGTATATACATTTCGCACGTCTAACAAACCCATTCGCTCACACACATCCGTGGGGTGGACTCTCTTCCCACCTGCGCTTCGCTGGATTTCCTTTCTCCATCCATCACCCACCTCCGCTCAACAGCGCCCCCCCTCTACAGGCAGCTTAGCCATAATCGATTAGGCAATAGTACGAACCTAAGGTTGGGCGTTTTTAGGTGGGCGATTATCAGGGTGGAGTACCGTACACTATCTAGCCAGAACCGCGTTGTGGAGTGTCGTACCATATCAATACTGGGCAGAGCAGGAATCCAAATACCCCGGCTCCAGAGGTGTGAGGATCCAGTCACATCAGTTTTTCTTTTTTTCCCCCAGTGCTCGAGTGTTTCATAACTTAGGTTTACTCTTTATACTTTTTTTTGTATGTTTGGTAAGTTACACAAGATAAAAGCATAACACAAGGCAGCAGAAGGTGAGACGGTTGCCCTTTCCCCGAAGACAATAGACAAGAAACCCTAAGAGACTACGGTTAGGCCCCTTGTCTTCGGTGGCCTTAAAGGGTAGGTTAACTCAATAACGGATTCTAGTTAATGAGATTTAGCAAGCTTAGCCCTTCCAAGCTATACTCTCTCTGGTGAATACTGTTCCCTCTGGGAGTGGTTTGCCTTAGATTGCATGGTCTAACATGGTACAAGTATAAGTACTAGCACTGGTGCAGAAGTCTCGTTGAGACCTACAATAGCGGACTGAGAGAGTTTTTGCGGGTATTAAGATCTTCGACCTAATATTATTTCTCCTCTTCTGTTGTTTCTGAATGTATTCTCTTACCTACTTGGGTTTAACAGTTTTCGCTTAACTTAAACTACATTATATCCATGGAAACTATCCAACACAGCCTAGTCAAAGGCGCTACCTAAAAGTTCATATTAGTCGCTTATCAGCTGAGCGATAGTCTAAGGCTGGCCGCTATCAGGGAATCGGTACCATATCGAGCTCTGGGACCACATAAGGACGGACACTGGGATACCTCTATCCCGGAATGTTGGAAGAAATAATAACACCAACAATTTATCCTCAACTGTCACTGCTGAGTTTCCTACTCTGGGACATTGCTCCAGACGATTCGCCTTACCCACCCAATCCTAAATGCCTATGTCCAACAGCGAGCACGTTACCTTGATTCAGGACAGAAGAACTCTGACCAACCAATTGCTTTACGTATTACTCTATGCATCTCAGCGTATTGAGATAACAGCCCTCGCTACACAAATGCACGGACATCTAGAAAGATATTATAAAGGTGGTCATAATTGTTGCAAATAATGGTTGTAACAGAAATGATTTACGGTTAGGATTCTATGCAGTGGAGTGGAACCGCTTCAATGGAGATGAAGATCGTTGATTGATTGTGTTGAGTTGATGAAAGGAAAGTTAGGAGGAAAGTTGTGTACAGGAGCAAAGGTTGTGTCATGAGAGAAGACAGGAAGAAAGGTAGAAACAAGGGGGTGGAAACAAAAATACAGGCTGACGCGTCCTCTCACTAGTGCGTACATATACCACGGCGGCCACTGCGGGCAGAGAGAGCTGGCACATCCCGCACCAAGTGCGGCCATAGAACTGCAGTTTTCAACACTCCCACTGCTTCGAAGGTCTCTCAGGGCAAAGAAGCACATAAAACAGTGCCGCGCTTGCCCCACATTCATGTATATAAAGCAGACAGTAGAATAAAACCTCAACTATGCAAAGTAGCAATAGAAAGAAAAACAAGTCCCACAGCCTCATTAAAAACCTCTGCAGTGGAAAACCATCGTGGGAAAAACCATCTGTAGTAGGTAAAAAGAGTACTGCGACAGGGGACAACAAAAGGTAAAACAAATCATAAGAGCGAAACAAAAGCTAAAAGTTCAATGTAAGGTGTAGAACATAGGAAGCTAGAACAAACCCAATCTATGAAGATGCTTCCAATGAGTTTCTCGAACCAAAGCTTTAGTTAGTATGTCTGCTGTCATCTCATGTGTGCTGACATACTCAATGGCAATAAGGCCTTGAGCAAGCGTGTCGCGCACATGATGATATTTAGTATCTATATGTTTAGTACGTTCGTGAAACTTATTGTTCTTCACCAGCTGAATAGCTCCCTGGTTATCAGCATAAAGACAAAGAGCAGTACAAGGAGGATAAATAGTCAGTAGTTCAGAGTAGAGACGACGAATCCAGATCGCTTCCTTAGCTGCTTCTGAACAAGCAATATACTCAGCCTCCGTAGATGATAAGGCAACCATATTCTGCTTTTTGGACTTCCAGGAAACAGCCGCATTAGCAAGCAGAAAGGTGTATCCTCCAGTGGACTTCCGGTCTCCAGTATCTCCAGCCCAGTCTGAGTCCGTAAATCCATATGGTATGGTAGACCTAGAATCCTTAGTTCCCACATACGAGAGGCCAAGATCCTTGGTTTGCTTTAGATAGTGTAAAGCGCGTTTAGCCATAGCAAGATGACTCTTTAGTGGGTGAGCCAGACTCTTGCTAAGGACCGAAATGGAATAGGCAAGATCGGGCCTGGTTCCAGTCATTGCATACATAATACTTCCAACCATAGACTGGTATAAGTGGTGATCCTCAGTAGAGAGTACAGGATCATCCGCTCCAGAAGTAGGCCGAAGTTGTTTAGGATCCATTGGTGTAAAAAGGCCATTGCAGTCCTCGAGTCCAAATCGCCTTAGGATACTTGTAATAAATCTTTCCTGTTTGACTTGGATCCTCCCACTCGATTGATAGATCTCGAGGCCTAGAAACTGCCGTACTGGACCTAAATCTTTCATCTTATACTTTAGCAGTAACCTCGCCTTTACCTTTTGTATATTAGAAGTATTAGACCCAGCCAAGAGCACGTCATCTACATAGAGAATGAGAATGACTGCTGGCGAGAGGTAGAGATTAGAGTCACTCAAAGATGACTTAAAACCTATAGAATGAAGGTAAGCATCGATATCTTGAAACCAAAGACGGGGAGCTTCTTTCAAGCCATAAAGGGCTTTTTGTAGTCTCAAAACCCGAGATCCTGCTTGGCCATACAAGCCAGGATCAAGCCACTCAAACCCTTCAGGTGGGCTAATGTAAACAATCTCATCACCAATAGATGGATTTAAAAACGCAGTAGTAACATCCATATGATGTACTTGCCAATTTTTCAAGGCACTCACAGCTAGTAGCATACGTACTGTTGTGAGGCGAGCCACCGGAGCAAATGTTTCTCCATGCTCGACTTGTTCAAATCCTTGTACAACTAGACGGGCTTTATAACGGATTGAACCATCTGCCTCAACCTTGGTACGGTAAACCCACTTGCAACTCAGGATTGGCACAGTAGAGCTCGTCAGCATCTCCGGCGTCCATGTTTAGTTGTCTAATAGTGATTGGTACTCGCTGCGCATTGCTGCTCTCCAATGCTCTTCACCAGCAGCGTCGGCATAAAAAGCCGGATCCTCCCTATGACTGCCCTCATAGTCATTTATAGCAGATTTAACCCCATCAGCGAGAGCAACCTGTGCAACTCGTGAACTAATGCGACCAGATCTTCGCAGTGGGGGAACTGCTATTGGTGCTTGAGGTGGTACTGGTGCTGGCCGGGAATCCAAGCACACTGCAGGTGTAGGCTGCGTTTGTACTCTCTCTGCTGCAGGTGTATGCTGCGTTTCATGATCTACCACAGGGCTCGCACATATGGGGGACTCAGTACAACCCATGTTCTCGATTAGGCGCTCAGGCAACCTAGCAGATTTCTCGAGTGTGCTAACAGTTTCAGACTGTTCTATGGGGGACTCAGTACAACCCATGTTTATATCGTGGTAGTCAACCGGCTCCTCCTCATTCTCATTTATCAAGAGAATATCCTCGGGAAGAAGAGGCTTCAAAATGTCATTCCCGGTAGTATGCTCAAAAGAGCCAGCTATAGTAGCTTCGTCAAATATGACATCAGAGGAGTGAAAGGGTCTCTTCTGTTCAATATCCCACAGCTTCCAAATCTTGCTGGTATTGTGAACATAGCCTAACATGGCGCACTTCTTTGATCTAGAGCCAAACTTCTTCTCAGTACGCTGCGCTTCCGGCACTAGCTTAAAGGCAAGGCAGCCAAAGCAGCGAAGATGCGATGGCAATGGCTTTTCACCATAGAGTGTCTCATAGGGGCTTTTGTTGCCAATTACCCGAGAAGGCGAACGCGCATGCAGATAAGTGGCTGTATTGATAGCCTCAGCCCAAAGCTCTGGATTTAGCCTTGAATCCAAAAGCAGACTGCGACCTTTTGTTGCTATAGTTCTTATCATCCACTCAGACAAGCCATTCTTATGTTGAGTATAAGGCGGCGCAGGTTCAAAGGGAACACCAGAGGCTCTTAGAATTCCGCGAAAGAACTTGTTGGAATATTAGCCACGGCCATTATCACATCTGAATCTTGTGACCGGATATTGAGGAAAGTGCTTCTCAATTCGTGTAATAAACTCTTGGAAACATCCAGTAATTTCTATTGCCTCTTTAGTCCGCAGAAAATACACTGAGGTATAGCGTGTATGGTCATCAATATAGAGTATGAAATAGCGAGCGCCAGAACAGGACGGAGTAGCGATAGGTCCTGCAAGATCTGAGTGTATGAGCTCGAAAGGGCGAGTAGTTCTAGGAACTGGCTGGCGAATAATCTTCCTCTGCTGCTTTGCTTGTATACACACAGTACAAGCTACGAGATCATTCTCTTCCACATCAGTCACCTTTGGAAGAGAGTCACCCAAGGCAATCTTCATTGACTGAAGGTTTAAGTGGGCTAGCCGGCAATGCCACAGATTCCAGGACAGCTTAGACACTGAGCTGCCAGACCTTGCTAAAACAGCATGGAGGGTATGTATGGTAATTGGTGATCCACATAGCCACCAGAGCCCATCGCGAAGAATACCTAACTGGTTTAGAATCTTTGTCTTGCCCTCAATCTGACATGTGGTAGATGAGAAGGTGATCGTATATTTTTGACACAGGGAAGCAACCGAAACCAGTGAATATCGTAGCTTCGGAACATACAGAGCTTCAATCTCGAGAACAGCTCCAGATTCTAATCTAATCTGAACTGTGCCATGACCAATTCCGCATAGTTTGCTGCCGTCACCAATAAAAACCGGAACCGGCGCGTGAAGTGTTCTAAGGTTACGGAAAGCTCTTCGGTCGGGAGTCAAATTGTCTGATGCTCCACTGTCGATAATCCACTTATCTCTCCCAAGAGGTTTATTCGCAGTGGTAACCGTCAGAGCATTCTCGGAAACATAGGAAGCCATAAGAGCCTGCTCAGCTTCATTCTCGAAGTTGTTGGAGCTCGATTGGTGTGGATTATTCCGAACAGCAGGGTGAAAGCTTCTTCTCCTGCGTTCAGCTCTTTGTTTTGTATAGCAATTGTCTTCTCGGTGTCCTCTCTTAGCACAATAGTCACAGATTGGCCCACGGCCAAGCTCCTGTCTGCGGCTCACTCTTCCTCTTGAATTGTGTCTTTGGTACCTTCCTTGGATACCAGCATAACCTCGCTGATTTCCTCTTATTCTTGTACGACTTGGGCGTGAGTAGGATAAGTCAGCAAGAAGAGCAGTTGTTGAAGCTCCAGCAGTATTTGAGCCAGTAACATCTTCTTTCCTTTCACGTATCGCTTGCTCCTTTTGTAGAATTGCTTCCACAAGACGATCGGTATCCATATCTGATTCAGAGAGAACTCGATCGATCGTGGGTAGATACTCTTCTGGAAGACGAGAGTTTAAAAGAGAAATAAAGGAGTTAGGCGAGATCTCCATGTCCGTTCCCATAAGCCTGGATTGGACCGATTTCATTGCTGAAATCAAGTCACTAATACGCATACCAGGCTCAAGTCTTAAGGCGAAGAATTGACGTTGGAGCGTAGATCTTCCAATGCGAGAGGCGGTAATGTCGTACTTGTTTTTAAGTGAAGCCCACATGGCTCTAGGACAGTCAAGCCCTCGGATGTGCTGCTTTGCTTGTTGAGTACAGGAGGTAAAAATCATACCAAAGGCGCGGTTGATTTTATTCATCATAGGTTTGATCCGCTCGCATAAAAGCTTTAAGATCCTCACTCCAGTGATGGAAGTTGGATTCATTCAGCTTTTCAGTAGTGCCGAATTTACAGGTGAACATCTCCACTGAACTAGCGGAACGGAGTAGTCCCGAGACTTGGTTTACGGTAGACATCCTAGGATAAAGCATAGGGCAGAAGTAGAGAGAGAAAAATCTTTCATAAAGGAAGAAAGAAAGAAATCGCTTGCGGTAGAATAGGGTAGCGGATTATTTTTGCCCACAACCCGGGCTCATAACCTGTTGCAAATAATTGTTGTAACGGAAATGATTTACGGTTAGGATTCTACGCAGTGGAGTGGAACCGCTTCAATGGAGATGAAGATCGTTGATTGATTGTGTTGAGTTGATGAAAGGAAAGTTAGGAGGAAAGTTGTGTACAGGAGCAAAGGTTGTGTCATGAGAGAAGACAGGAAGAAAGGTAGAAACAAGGGGGTGGAAACAAAAATACAGGCTGACGCGTCCTCTCACTAGTGCGTACATATACCACGGCGGCCACTGCGGGCAGAGAGAGCTGGCACATCCCGCACCAAGTGCGGCCATAGAACTGCAGTTTTCAACAATAATTTATACGGTAGGGTCGATTGATCCGTCATGATTACCCGCCTTGTCGTTTCCGGGGCCTAGAATCCAGGGTAAGTTACGCGTGTACCCCACAAAATAAAAAAGCAAAGAAGAACTCCAAGCACCGCTAGACTTATGCGATCCTACTGCTTTTTTTGACTGGCTAACTACCTGTTTCGAGCTCCAACTCACTCCGCTGGCCAGTTGCTTGAGTACTCAATCAACAGTTTAGGCGACAAAACAAAAGAAAATAAATATACCCTAGACGGGGCCGCCCTGCTACAAGTACTAGCGGTTTTTTGGTCTCCGGAATGGGAGTTGAGATAGGTGATTCGGTTATGGAGTAACCGGTGGCACCCCTTAGCCTAGATGACTGTAGTTCACACAAGCTCTGGTGGGGGTGGTGTCACGAGTTATTCCATAACTGAATCACCTATCTGAGGCCCCGTTCCGGAGACTAAAAAAACGGCTAGTACACACCAAATGCAATGCGAGTGGAGTGTGGCGCTAAAATGCCGAAACAATTGGAAGATTGGAAGTGCAGAGTTAGAGGCTGACTCTTGCCACAGGAGCGTTTTTACCTCATATGATTGGATTTGAGGAGGCACTCCAGCCCTATGGAAAGGTTCCTTAGGCACAGCAGCGTTGTGTGAAAGCACAATTGGAGTTTAAATACAAGCGAGTCCTCCAGTCCCTTCTCCTCCAGTTCGCAAACTGCTCCGGTGATCACCTAATTTATGTTGCGGGGGATAAATCGCAGTGGCGGCACAACAGCTCGATCTAGACTCAGGGCTCAGACTAAAGGGTACGTATAATCGGAAAGTTCATTCGCTCGTCTCCCAAAACAAAACTAACTAAACATAAGTCTATATAAGAATAAAAGTATCTCAACCATTCTATCGTCTGCCACACATATCGATCTCTCCTTCAGGCATATCCCCATGATAACAATAAAGGAAAGACATCACCAGAAAACCCTTCTGTCTATCCTTTCTTCTAGAACAAATGAAACAACTAAAACAATTCTTCCGTCTTGTTCCTCATCAATGCACTTTCCTTGTCTCTGACAACTATCCACTTCCGTAAACTCTAACAATTTACACCTTGCATTTCCAAAATGGATTCCGAGTAAGTTTTTTTCTTTCCATTAACTCTGCAGGAAATGAGTTGGTAGTTCGGATGTGGTTCTCACGTCTGCCTCATTCCAGCTAGTTTCGCCTGACGCTTGCGGGATTTCACTACCGCTTCCTTTGCAGCTGGGGCCACCACCTCTCTATCTCGACAACCATGGCTTCTACTCTGTCCTTGGCCCGCCCCTCAATCACGTGGCCCGTGTGGGTCAAACCAAGGGATCTCCAGATGTTGCCCTTGCCTACAACCCTGTTAATAGGCCTGCCATCTTAAGGCCTGTTGGCGATAAATTCTTTTGTCGCTCACCCAAATGCCCTGGAAACTAAGGTTATGCAATTTACGTAAATTATCATATTGTTCGTTAACGAAATTAACCGACTATGATACAACGAGCGTGAAAAATCTTGGCCGGACAACCACAACTCCCTCCACCAACCCCAACATCATAATAATAATAAAAAATTAAAAAATGTAAATACATAGTAGAAATCAATATTTAGTGTACCATCCATCTGCCTTAATAATTGCTTCAATCCTATCCACCATTGAACCTGTTAGAGAATCAAAAATCTTTGGGTCAAGAAGTTCCCAACAATGAGTGATGGCCTCCTCTATAACATTTTTGACCTTACTGTCAGAACCCTTCATAAGATATAGTTCAGGATAATGCTTCTGGAGCTTATCTTTCACCAGAGCCCAAACATTTTCAATTGGATTGAGATCTGGTGAATAGGCAGGAATTTCCATAATAGTAACTCCCTGCCTTCTGAGCCATCTTCTAAAAGGCAAGTGAGTCTTAGTATTGTCAATAATAAAGAAGACCTCTTCCTCTCCAAGATGCTTTCTGATATCCTCCCATATTCCTAAAAAGTCATACTGATCATAAATATCAATAATTGACTTTCCAGTTACTCCACCTCCAGCAGAAGAAGGATCAGGAAAACCAGGCAAAAGAGACCATGAGTTTGACCATAAAAACAACCAGTCATCATCTGCCCAATCTTCCTCTCTCTTACCCTAGCAATAGGTTCAACACAATCCCTATTTCACTTCTCCTTTGGATATCTAAATATCCATTTTCTCCTCTTCCCTCCCCCTCTCTGTACAGCCACCTCATCTCCCCACATTGCCTTTCTCCTCCACATCTCTCTTGTTCAATGCCTATGAGCTAATGCCCATTCCAACCTCTCCTGAGCTAAATCCTGATCCAACTGAACCCTCTCTTGTGCTAACCATTTTTTAAGAAGCTTTTGTGCAAGTCTTCTCCTTACTGTCATAGAAGAAACATTGGGAGCAACTTTTTCACCAATCTCAAAATAGGTGGTATTGCGATTTTCCAGAGCTTCCTCCAGCATAGCATCATCCTGTAACTTGGTAGTCTTAGGATTTCTTCCTCTACCTCTCCTCTCCTTTCCCTCCAAATCTTTCTTTGAGATTGTATCTTTAACAGTTGCGAGAGGGATGTTCAGGTAGTCAGAAATTTGTTGATACCCCAAGTGAGGCTCGTGTAACCCAAGAATTCTGCCCCTGGTAAACTCAGACAGGTGATAGGTAGGAATAGGCTTTTTAGGATAACTGCAAAGAATAGGAGGCATAGTATTGAGAAGAAAAAGAATCAGGTAAAGTGGTTAGATTTTGGTTGAGTTAAAAAAATTTCTTTATGTGGGGTTGAGAGTAAGGGGTGGAGATGAAGGTTGTGTTGCTCCTCAGCACGGCAGTCGGTTATTTTTGTTAATGAACAATAGTTTACCGTAATTTACAGAATATAATTTACAATTTACATACGTAATTTACAAGCCTAGGGTTTGAAATTAACCTAAACTCTAACTGGTAAATCAAATAAACAGTTTTGGGATTTAGGAAATGTGAGTTTCTTGCTGCCAGCAGTAATGGAGTGTTTTGTAAGACTAAGATAAGAGTAAGAGGTATAAATTCACGATAGGAAAACTACTGGATGAGGAGATTTCACAAAGGCCAGGAAGCAGAGGAGAAACCAACAATATATCGACTACTCCTTACCGTAAATCCAATAATAGTTTATGTAAATAATTATATTTTACCGTAAATTTACGGTAATTTACGGTAATTTACAAACCTGTAATTTACAAAAGCCTAACCTTACTGGAAACAGGTTGGCACCCCCATCCACAACACAGTGCTTTTATTCTTCACATCGGCTAACCCGGAGAAGTGGTCCACACACTTGCTCCCGTCGCTCCTACGCTTCTAACGCACCCACTTGTACCCGGTTAACCTCGTTCAGAACGAAACATGCGCTTAACCGACACTATGAGGCGATACACCTTGCGATGCGGATCGACTGTCCAGTTCCCGGCTGCGAGAATGTTGGCACAAAGGGGATCAAGAGGTATGACAATTTGGTTGCCCATATGAGGAACAAACATGGGGTATCCCATCGGGTGGGTTAAACGGGGTGTAGGGGTAGATTCGTGCTTTTGAACATCTTCCTTTCCGAGATAGTTCCGTGATGGCCTTTTGTTTTGATTATTTCAATGGTATAGGGTTGAATTGAATGAGCATCTTGCGTTTATAAATTTTGTGTTTCATATATATACATTGAATTGGGAATTTGCACACCGGCTTCACGAGCGCTTGTTTTTGTGAGCTGGTATTCCTCTTTTTAAAAAGGGTTGAATCCCTCGCTCATTGACTCCTGACCATCAATTATTATTTTTGCGCCCAAAGAATTCGGGGGTTCTAATAGGTCAAACAAAACCGAAAGACTTCTAGAGAGCAACCCGGGACCGGGTTGGATGAAAGGCGCACGGAATTGAGAAATAGTGACAGCCTTGGACCAAGGTTGTCATCATTTACTCTTAGTAAGGTGCCTCCATGCAGGCCGAAGGCACTTTCAGAGCCTACCCAACATAGCATAAAGCATCGCAAGTTCTCCATTTATACGATTTATGGTTCCGCCACTAAAATAAGTACTTTTTTCCACCCCCACAATTCGCGCCTTAGCTCACCCACCCTGGAATAGGTAATGCGATAGGATGATTGAATTGGTGGGGGAGAGTGGTTTGTTCGAGGACTCGTGACTTCCTGACACATTCTAACCTGTAATTTCAGATATAGTTTCCAGTTATCTACAATACTTGGCTATATCTTTTCTTTTCCGAGAAACTTTTGCACATTATTCCTTGCGCTCTCTCTTACAGTTGCCAGAAATAATACTGTGCTCATGTATCCATCGTACAGTCGCACCCCGCTATAACGAAGGCCAAAAATTCGGAGTTTTTTGTTCGATAGCGAGGTTTTGGGAGAAATTCCTTATAGCGGGGGCCATTTGTATTGGAGCAGGGTTTGAATTCCTGGAGGGTTCATTCGTGATAGCGAGGTTTCCATTATATGAGGTTCGTTATAGCGGGGTGCGACTGTAGTCATGGTTTTTAAATAATACGGTATTTTACTATCCCCTGAACTGCCAGCAACTGCCATTCACGTGATGTCACTAAATTAGGTTAGGCCCGACTCCCTATATCATAAAAAATACATTTTCATCTATGAGGTCATTTATCGATGCAGCCTAGTCCGGTTAGGATATGTCACTTGAATGGCAGTTGCTGGCAGTTCAAGGGATACGGGGCGAAGTCCATTCAATTTTTGCTCTTTTCGATAGTATTTACAAGATCTTCGAGAAAAACCAAACCATTGAAATTCGCCCAATCATCACTAGATTGAATATCAATCTCGAGAAAAAAACATATAAACCCGGGTTGCCTATCGTTACCCCACATCACTCATCAGCAATTTCACTTATTTTTTAACACATACTCATACACTCATCCATCAGCGCACCCTTCTACGAATAAATAGATATACTTTTATCTATCTATATGGGAACAGATACACATCTATACACTGCCATGCCAGCGTCGGTAACGGACCTAGGAACAGAGAATGAAGAACACCGGCTAACGGCGAGAGACGGCTTTGAAGGCCCTCATAAAGTTCAAGAGAAAGTTGCTAGGGGGCGTTCCAAAAAATACACAAACTGCCCTCCTAAGGTCGGCTAGATATACTAGACCGGCAAGCCGAAGTCGTTGGTGAGGGGTATCGACGGGATACGCCTCAACTGCCTTGATGGTCCTAAAAATAACACCAATAGGAAGAGGCGTTCGTGGGTCGTAGTAGAGGAATTAGATGATGGTAAGGTTCGCGTAATGTATGTTTTCTCCAATCCGGGTGAACCGATATGCCTATAGGGAGTCTGACTAATAGTTGTAGGTGTTCAACAACGCAAGGGGCAGGGGTTGGGATACGGTTCCGCACGAATGTCAGCAGTTCTTCCTCCTGATTTACCCAACTGTTCCGAACAGCAGGCCGGTGCTGGAGATGGGAGAAGACTATGAGGGAAGTTTTGTAGGGAGCCTTTTATACCTCCTCATCGAAAAGGACATTCCGGCTTCCGTGCTGGGGCGTGAGCAGTGCATGGGGTATCTGGAACCGAGTGCTGTAGAAATTATACTGCAGGAAAGAAAGCGTTTTCAGGAAGCAGAGAGAGTGGCTAGGGAGGAGCAGGTGCCGGAAGGGGGGTGGTGTAGGAATGACAAGTGGGGCCAGAGAAATCTAGCCGGCGGCGGGGGTCATTCAGATAGTCGTCTCATTCGTGAGGGCCCTTTGGGTCCAAATTCTCAGGGTCACCCGAGCCTTCCACTTCACCCGGAGTTCTCGAATAGCTCGAACCCTCGCTCTATAGGTCGCCGGAATGGCGCACGCTCAGGATACCCCGCACGTGGTGTAGGCACTCCGGCCATTTTCCCTCATGCCCTCTGTCGGATCGAAGCTCAAGTGACCCAGGATCTTTAGTGAAAACCACACCGGTAATCAGAGCCGCAATACCTATCAGGAAAGCTGCGCTCAAAATCGCCCTCGGCCGGGCCAGGGCCCTTACCGGACCTGGGTCCACCGCCATGACGAGAATCCTCCCTCAAAACATCAGTCGTCTGCAAACACATTGGGGTCGATCTTTCGGTTCGACCCCCATGGTTGTTCCCGCCGCTGTTCTTCGCTTGAGCGCGCAGGAGAACCCGTTGCAAGATCCCCACCACTATCAGACTGAGGGTAGGGTAAATAAAAACGGAAGTCAGAAGCGTCGGGAACGCCATGCTCGTGGGAAGCTGTCACGGTATTAGCAGGGGCCTCGAAGATTCTCGGCTGGAGACTTTGGCTAGGGTTGGGGATCTTACTCCATTCCCATGCTAATACCGTCTCTTTTCGGTTGGCTGGTGGTTGTTCTCTCTCTCTCTTTTTTTTTGCCGGTTACCGGGCTAGTATGGTTGTTTGTCGTTTTTTTCCCCCGCGGAAGGGAGTGGTGTTAGAGCGCACCATATTTAAATTCTTCTTTGCTTCTTAATTTTTTTCAGAGATCTCTTGCACGTTAGTTCCTTGATATATACCTTACACGATTGAAACCATAAGGTAAAATACAGTAAATTACCCTTGGGGAATTGGAAAATGGCCTTTCCCACTCTAAACTTTGATGCTAAATTTTGATGTTAGATAATACGGCTTTCAATCCTACGCGCCTCTCAAGTTGAAGTACTCTAATCCACAAGATGTTGTATTATACTAAAATCTAAGATTATGATCTAAAGCTCTAAGATGGTCGGCAAATAGCTCCAGGCACGTTTACAGTACGGCATCGTACCGTATCGTATGGTAATTTACCGACCTTACAACTCCAACATCCCCAGGTCACGAGCGACATCCTGTGAATGTATTTGCCACCGACCTGTCTACACCTATTTCTCGGCCCGCTTTCCTCCACCTTTGTTCTTCTTCTTCTTGTTCCTCTTTTTTCCTCAATCTATTTCTTATTCCTTCTACGAGCAATACAGGCTACTCGCTTGCTTCACCACCCTCCACTCCCTCCCTTCTAACCTCCTCTGTTAGATATCATGGGTTGTCTGCCGAAGCTTCGTCACAAGTTTGTCCTAGATGTCCTTGGTTGCGGGGCTCACTTGTCTTCTTGCTCTTTCTTCCCTTTCTTTCATTTTATTTTTATTTTCTTAACAAATTATTCTTCCCAACCCTGAGCAAAACCAATGAAACTTGTCTTAACACAACTCTTATTAAAATTTGACCTTTAATCTCCCTCTTGTTCTCACCTTCAGCAAGACTCTTCTGCACTTTCTCTATCCATAAACCGACCGTGCAAACATTTCATTCCACCTACAGCCTATAGAGTTTAGCTCGCCAGAGGTCATTTCTAACACTATTAAACAACTGTTGAATAAGATTCACTAATTGTCACTCGATCGAGTGATAATGTGTGCTCACACTCTATCTCGCTGTTGTTGCTATGGATGGGTTTTGTGGGGGGCCCGACTCGGCCCACTGCTTTTGTAGCCCCACGGGGAATAATCTCGAGGGTAGCGTATTTCGGTCTAGGACGATATCTTGCTCCCGCCTTCAGGGGTTGTGTTCTAGCTGGGGTGTGTCCCTTGGGCTCCTTCAACTTTGGCCCCACAGGGCACTGCTTCAGGGATCAAGCCTCGCCACGTCTGCCCCCACCGTAAATCCTGGAATCGAGCTCAATCCCGGCATAATGATGTCTGGCCCACCCAAGCAAGCCCAGTTCTGGCAGAACCCAGGTCATTAAGATAAATCGAACTTTTCACAGCTGTTCGCAACGATCCCCAGCAAGCTTAGCTTAGCTATACTGTGGATATAGCATTAAATACACTCCTTGAATTGCAAGTATCGAAGTATAATTAGGGTCTGTAGAAAGAGTGCTTCCGAATCGAGGAGAGTAATCAGGAATCATACTTAAACCCATGGTTTCTATAGATATGCCGGGAGCACGGCGCTGGCCTCGCACCCACGATCACTTAGCTGATTGTATTCACTTTTTCCGCAGGGCCGGAGTGAAAATATGACTAGTACTGTGTATTTATGAAAGGTGGCGCACACCATCAGCTCTAGAGTTCTTGCTAGAGACGCTAATGAAGCTATCAGAGAGGGTAAAAAGGGGAAGCCTATGGGAGTTGGGATTGCAGAGACCCAGGAGAGCTCGCTATAAAGTAAATTGATAAAAGATCTGCCCGATTGGAAGCTTAATATCGGAGGAGGATGCCTTGATCTTAATTCTATCATGGCAATGAAGAGGGAAACAAGCGTCCTTAAATACATAGCTAAGAATAACTTTTACATTCCAAAGTCCCCCTTTGTCAGCCTCTCTATCCTCACAATTACATTCGCTGCGCTCTTTCTTTCTTTCTTTAGCTTCACCTGGTCTCATTCAATTTTCTTCACTCTGACTTCTTTGCTTCACTCCCACTTCTGACTTCATTCTTCAACTTCCAGATTATTCTTCTTCGTCATTCAAATGAGTGATGATGAATTCCAGATATGAAACAGTTGTTCTTGATGGGCCGGGATCATGCTGAAAATCATATGGCAAAGCGCTTGTGATTCGCAATACACTGATACCATCTTCAATGCCTTGAATAACGTAACCATTGGGTAATAGGTTTATCCAAAGAAGCGACTACCTGCGAGGTCCTAGAGTATAGGGGGGAGTGAAAATGTGGGGAAATTATTTAAGAGGACTCGAGGTTGCACCTATAATGTTTAGGATATGAGAGTAGAGAGTCTTGCGGTCCTTATTCTTTCTGTGCTGCCAGCAGCATTCTATATATACACAAATCTCCCGTACAGAAAAACTCTTCATCTCCTTTGTTCAAGTCTTCGCTTCCATCACCTTCTCTTCCTTTTCACTTCACACCCACAACCTTCAAACATATTCCATCCCTTTAGCCCTTCACTTCGTTTCAACTACTTACAGAGTTTTCTCTTTCCGAACATTCATGATACAATTGCCTGTTTCGCTATCATCATGATGCGACACCAGTTGGTTCCATCTTCCACCTAACCTTAGTCCGAAACCTTTCGCACACCCTAGTGCGTTTCCTGAGTATACACAAAACATCTCCGGTACAGCTATCCATTCATCCTTAACAACCATAGTCTCAACTCCCATGTTCCGTAACCCTATCTATACCCAAAGACTCCTTGTCCAAACATCCAGTGTTGTAGTAGTGTTGAGGATATGGAACCTTCGCGAATATTTTAACAGCACCGCATAGCGGAGAGGTATATGAAAGATCAGATGCAAATTTTCAACACCAGACCCCTCCTAGCCTGCACAAATCCTGGGTTTCATGATTATCTCCGTAGGTGTTGGAAATAGCTGCGCTTGGCATAGGAAGAGGCCACTATGGTAGGAGCGCGGCCGCGGAGGAACGAGCGGTGATTGAAAACTTTGTCTTATTTGTGTTTCCCTCCCTCTCGCCCTTGTCTCATAGGAGCCTTCCCTCTCGATCTCAACATCTCCCCCAGTCCACTTTTCCACGATCCCGGCCACAGGGGTCGTCGGAACCCGCCCAAGTTCACACCAAAAAAATGCTCATTTTCGCTTCACAAAATCTCAGCTTTGTCGGTTGAAAAAAATTTCAAAATGTGCAAGAGCCCCTAGAGTGATCAAGATATTATCCTTCAAAATGACAAGTTTGTTAATGTCCGTGGCGTAATACCAGAGAATAATAGTTGACCAGAGGTACCTCTAATTTTATATGATGTTCCTATACAAAAGGTATCATAGAATGCAAAGATATCCAATCTAGATCCTAAGCTCTTAGCCCTCCCAGTTGAGTGGAAAATTCTCATAAATTTCCACGTGGGAAGTCTACGGGGTTACCTACACCATGACATTGGTTTTAATAATTCTGGATTGCTTTCAGATAGGTTGTGGTGTTTAAAAATGGACAAAATTATGAGGGGAAACGTTGTGGCTGACAAGGAAGAGTATGACACTTAAAGAAGGAACAGAGTATATCAAAGGGTGGCTTATATTCGGTGACCCGCACTTCCTACAATGGTGGGCACATGGGACCCTTGAATAGAAAATAATTGCGCCTCTTCCATAAGTCTCCTTAAAATTCTCACACCATTTCCTTACCCTCTTTCCCGCTCTAGTTTTGGTAAACTTGCAGCCGCTCTTCTCGCAGCTCTCACCTCTCACCTCTCACCTAACCCCCCGGGGAAACATCCTCTATCATCCTTCTAGTATTTTCTAGCTGATGTCATTAGAGCGGGTAATAGTGCTAGTGTCCGATGGCCTGCCATCGAGTGAGTGTCTGTGATTAACAATGAAAATCAGAAATAGTTTTGGTGCAAAATGGGGGGGGGTTGATGTCTAAGTTCATCGCCAAGATAGTACATAATTAGTGATGGGCACGATCATGATCGAGCAGATCATGGGGCTATGCTCGATCATGATTTGATCGAGGAGACCCTATGATCGAATAATCGATCAAATTGGGGAGCACTGATCAAGTGATCGATCATGGCCACTGCTCGAGCATGGTCGAGCATAGTCGATTATCGTCGACTATACTCGAGTATCATCGATTTTGTCCCCTTCAGAGATTAAATATTCATTGAATCTGGATTCTGGGTATTTATACCGGTATTGTAACAAGAACAGGGGATCCCTACCTAATTGTTCATTTAGTGTATCACGGTAATTTGCAGCAGATCCAGAGTGACAACTCCTCACTTTACAGTAAAATATATTTATTAAAAGTAATTAGTGGTATTGACTAGCTGCCATAGATTCAGGACGATGGGAGTGGTGACATTTTGATAAAGTCAGTATCAAAGATGGTAGTTTGTTCAATAATATTTTTAACTATAAGTAAAGAATATCACCCATCCGGGCATACAATGTTGAAGAGCTAAGAGGGTAAAGTCTGGCTGAAAGAATTGGTATCTAGTGTCTGGGTAGACTCCCTTAATAAAAGCTCATCGCATCACCTAATCACAAACATTAGTAGAGTGATCGGTCATGAACCAAGATGCTCGAGTATACTCGATGATGGTCGAGCATGATCGAGCTGTACCCATGATCGAGCAAATCGATCAGATCATGCATGCTCTGCTCGATCATCATCTGATCGAGAGACCCATATGATCGAGCAAAACTCGATCATGATCTGATCGTGCCCATCACTATACATAATAGATAAAATAATGGGCTGTTTTACCCCTGATTGAAAACTCTGTGTCCTCGCTTGAGCAACTACACTCTGCTGCGTAAAACCCTCGTCGCCGATCATTACCTCCGCAGAGAGTATCTTCAGCACAAGAAAATTAGGCAAAAGTGAGTGATACGCTGTGACTTTGAAAATGAATACGGCGCTGTCTGTCTTGTTCTCTTTACCGTTGTATACCCGGAATAGGTTAGGAGACGAAACGAAAAAGGCAGAAAGAGGCACAAGGATAGCTCAGTTTTTAGACACCAAATGACCATAGAAGGTTATACTTCTTGAGTTGTTGGGTTGGTTGATGAATTGGCCGGGTATCGAGTGTAGGAGAAATCTATATTTAGTAGCTAATCGGATCCTAAGATTAGCAAAGATTTTCTTCGGTAGCCCGGGGGCGCCATCTTGGAGCATAAATTCACCCATGCTTCATGCTTTACGGTATGTTACATTATAATATTCGGGGGTGTGAATGGGCGTGTTAAGATTACAGCTAAGGGATACTATCTGGATTTTCGAGGCATTGAAGGGTCTTCGCCATGTATTTAAGTCCTTTACTTTCCTGTGGATCTTACCACGGACAACTCCCCTCCCCACCTTATATGAGAGGTCCAGAGTACTTACGGTATTGTGGGGTGTGCTATATAAGTTGACCATTTGAATCCGGAGTGGCTGCGAGTGGCCTCCGATGAATCACCCAGCAGTCAGCAGTGCTTGTATCACCCCATGATCTTGTGCCTGACTGGCACTTTTTTTTGTTCTTCTTTAGTTTAACCGAGGGCTAAGTTTGGGGTGATTTTTCTGCCGGGTTCTCGGATACACGTTTATGCAATTTCGGAGATATGGCACATGTCTTTTGTATTATACTCGTATAATAGTAGTTGAGGTAATAGCCTGCAGTCGAATACGCAGAAGGACTTAGCTGATTGCGCGCCGACTTGCAGGCCACGTGCGCTTCGTGAGACTCAATTGAGTAGTTTAGAGGGAGGGAAGGGGAGGGGGAGAAAAAGTGCACCGGAGAAATATCATCGGAAACAACAAAAAAAACAATAATACTTCATATTTTTCTCTCTCTCCATACTAATCCCTTTCCACAAGATCCCATGAAGTGAGGATAAACGGGTAGATTTGCTTTTCCCCCTTTCTCTTTTACTTTTAGATATATGATACAAGTAGTCTCGGGATATTGTTCTATCAGCCTAACGAGGTAGTGCTTGCGACTCGCTGCTTTCTGTACAAGAACCCCGGGAAGAGAGAAACATCCCGCGGTACGTCACTCTACCTCAAAAACTCGAAGAATTAAACCAAGCCCTAACTTAGGAAGTTGGAGATTCCTTTGCAGGTATGATAAGGTCCGGCACGTTTTTATTTTGTCTTAGACAGTGATCTCAGCGGCTAGCCCGTCCGGCTTTGGGCACGGCCGGACTGAGCCAGGCTTTTTCAGAGAAGACCAAGCTGGGCTGTGGAGAAGCTGCTTTCCAAAACCAAAGCCGGGGCGGGCCTCGGTCTGCAGGCTTCACATGTGAGGGATAGCATGCTTCAGTCCTGACCCTAATACGTAAAAAATAGCTTTCTGCGTATTATGGCTGTGGTTGAAACAAGCTATCACCCGTAGCCCTGTTTTGAATTTATGGGAACTACCATAGAAGCTCCCATACAGGTGGAGGATCCTAATTCTGTCTTCGCAGTGATGGGGGAGGAGGGAGATTTGGAGGGGAATTGGCTAAAGAAAGCATCTCGCCTAATATTGATCCACCACGAAAGGGCCATTAATGGAATTGAGAAAAGGGATTAAAGGCAGGATCATGGTTGTTGTGTGGGTGTGGAGACACTCGAGTACGGTAGTGGTTGATCACTTCGTATCATTGGTGTATCTTAGGCGAAATATAGAACTCTACGAGTAGGCTGCACGTTTTATTCTCATTGTGAGTGATTTGATGCGAAAAGCCTGCAGGTCATTCATAAATCTCTGCAGGCTCCCCGGGCACCTGCAGGTCCTGCAGTCCAAATTAAAATTTTAAATAACGTTGAAGCTTTGGCCCGCACCGCTGGCTTGCCAACAGCCTGCAGCTTCCACCGGACTGAGCCAGGTTTTTTAAAACCACTGAAGGACTTGCAGGATTGGCGACCAGTGGTCCGGACTATGGTCCGGACTGGCCTCGTGGGATCATTGGTCTTAGGCTCCCGCTGAAGCGGCTAGCGGCTTGCTTCGAGACGCTTCTCCCTTCCTCCCCGATGGCCGGAATTTTGGACATCTTAGCGGGGGGTTTGGATTTTGCCTGGTTCCTACAGTTTCACGGGCACCGTTGTGGGTTTTTCTGATGACCGGCTCTTGTTTTTCTTTGCTTTTTAAGCTCTGTTATACTCGCCATCCCCAAACATGTTATTCTCTCACTTCCTCTACCCAAACCTACTCATTGTTTCGTACTTCTCCCCCTGAGCTAACAACCCCAGCAGCCGGAGGGGTATAAGGATGCCTTGTATCCTTTAGTCCGTCGGGTACTGCGCCCAAGAGATCTGGTTAAGAATTATAACCAAATCTGGGAGATGTCCTTCCTTAACCGGAAATAATTTACTAGCGTTTCAAACTGAGAGTTATTCCGCCGATCTCTTGGACGATCTAGCATTCCAAGGATAGAAAATTGTGCATGGACAAAATTAACCAATCACCCGGGTGAGCGAGGCAACCTATCGCTTCCGGGCCCGGCAAAAATCATTACCTCTCAACGGGGGGTGTCTTAATACCTTCAATTTTTTTTATTAATACTGAGGCTGATGGATGGTATACTAAGCACTGAATAGTGCCATGTATTTAAATTATTTTTACTTGTTTTTCTTTGTTGGGTTGGGTGGTGGTATCGAAGGGTTGATAAAATCACGGCGAAAATTATGAGCGTTTGTTGATCGGTTAATTTTGTCCACGCACAATACTTTCGAGGCACGCGATTGCCTATGTACAATCGACTGCATATGGGAGGAACACATTTCTCAGCAACCGGGTTCACCAACTTTCAAAACTTACGGAGGTACAGCTCTTAAGTTTTGTTTATTCCACAGGGTATAAGAGCAACAAACCTCGCTTGCAGAACATACAAAACTTAGGCGCTGTGCCTCAATGACAGCGCACGACTTTTACCAAAGGACGTCCTCTCAATTAGTGTCAGCCGAGAAAGAGAATAAAATAGGTCGGGGCACAAGGGATCATTTACCGGTAGATTGGCACGGTCCCTTAGCACCCGGGTGACAAACCAGAAGATAACCCTATCACTGGTACTGTGCAGCACGGTGCAATCAAGTCGTAAGAATAGGAAATAACAACGTTATCGAAAGTGTGTTTCCTATGCAGGCTTAACCTCTGTGCAGAGCTTCTTGACAACACATCATGATCATTTAAAACTCCGTTATGTGGCTTCATGCGGGCGCAACATTTTTCACAGACAACCACCTGAAAATCATTCAGCCTCAAGGTCGAAAAAGCGTTTTTCGAGTGCCATGTTTCTAGGATAGTGGGTCTGTTAATTGTGTGCGGCAAACGGCGTTACACAAGCCAAGGTCTTTCAAACCAGAGAGCCTGCAGATCCGTTTTTCAACCAGGGGCTGAATGCCTCTCATATGCCGTATTGTAAGCGAGAGAAACTCCAACAAGATGCCCGGATCAGAACATTCGAGGAGCTGGAGGCTTTGTTGGAAGACAGGATAATGGCCATCGAATCACCATCCCCGTGCTTTGCCTAGTAATATGAATGATCGTCGTGTCAATTGTATGTAACACAAGGCTCTTGCAGGTCCCCAACGCAAAGCGGGGGTTTACGACGAATGATTAGCAAGACGCACCGCATTCGCGTCAGGCTCTCGCATATACTCGAGTACTTGTATCTCGTGTGGGGGCGGTCCCTCATCCCAGGCAGATGTCCCGGTATCCTGGGGTTAAAACAAAGTGAGGCCAACCAGCCCTGATTGGCTCCTAGACCAATCAACCGACCGAAGAGCCTACGGAGGTACGTGTACGATACAGCTCATAAGTTTTGTATGTTCTACAGGGTGTCAGAGCCGCAAGCCTCGCTTGTGCAACGTACAAAACCTAGGCGCTGTACCTCGGTAATATTTGTGAACTAATCCTGCCGGGTTCGACTAACCTTTTCTGTCCTGAACGACAGAACCATGATCGACCCTCCGTCAGGCTGCACACACCTAATTTTCCTCAGTCAAACTCCGCGCTCCAGTTACCGTACTTGCATACTTCTCTTGAACACGCGAGCGCAAGGAGGAGGTGGACATCACCTTAAGGTAGGGAGATATATCGCTGAAATATCCCAGCTCTCCCCCCTAAACTTTGCTAGTTTGTTAGCAAATCCTCTGACGGCAAGTTTTTTTATTTCAATTTTTATTTCAATTTTTTTCCTTCCATCTTTTTTTCCTTCAATTGTTTAATTTTTAATTTTTCGATCCTCCTTTTAATTCTCTTTGCGATTTTTGTTTCGATCCTTTATTTCATCTATTTTTTTTACTTCTCTGTTCTATCTTATTTTATTTCCGCTTGCTATACAGTACTACCCATACTAGTTGGGGCTGGCGTAAATTGCTGAGCGAGTACAGTATTTTTATTTTTATTTATTTGTATTGACTTTTATTAAACTTTTACCTCATTTCTCGATTTTCTCTCTTTTAATTCTCTTTTTTCCTCTTTTTTTCTCGATCTCCTGCTATTCCCCTCCCCTTCCCCCTTCCTCAGCTAACACAGATCACTAGTGAATACTTCACATTTCAACTTGTTTGGAGAGATGTCTCCGGCAGTGCGCAGCCGCTCCCCTCAGTCATTGGGCCACTTCCTCTCTATCAAAATGATGATGGTTCCTACTCCCTTCTTGGCCCGTTGCTTGGCGAGATGACCCGTCTGGATCAAGCGAATACCACCAATAACCCCGCCTACAGCAGTATCGATAACCCCACCACCCTAGGGAATCCTAGGGACAAAGCCATTTGTGGGTCACCCGAATGTTCTGGAAACAGGTTAACATCCCTTCCACCCTATATTCACTGTCCGCATTGACTAACCGGAGAAGTGGTCCGCACACCTGCGCCCCTCACGCCTACACTTGTAACGCACCCGATTGCACCCGGCCAACCCCCTTCAAAACGAGACAGGCGCTGAACCGGCACTATGAGCTGGTACACCTTGATGAGAGGATTGATTGTCCGGTTTCCGGATGCGTGAACGTTGGCAAAAAGGGGATCAAGAGATATGATAACTTGGTTGCTCATATGAGGACCAAGCATGGGAGATCGCCGGGTGATGGATTGTAAGAGTAGTTAGTTGATCTGTAGTTATGAGATGATGTTTTACTGAGTATCGTACCTTGTGATGCTGTCTTGTGGTACTTTGTGCATATTGATGGCTTCAGTGTTTTATAAAACTCAACTTCTCACTTCCCGAGTACTTGTGGGTTTTTGTCTATATTGTTGTGTTGACCTGATCTGTGCCTCTGAGCCACCCCTTCACATCCCTCTGTTTCTGTGAACCATTATTCTTTCGTGTAGCATGCGCCCACTCGCCGTGGTGAAGCAGTAGCTTACCATTTTCCCTTTGAGAAATTCCTAGGGACTCTTCCGCAACTTCTCATTTACACCATACTACTACTGAAAGAGATTCACGAATGGCCACTCAAGGGAGTGACACACTATACGTCGGCAGCGGCTTTGCTGTGATTGTTGTGGATAGGTTATACAAGAGGAACATATGCGCAGGATCCAACTCTACCTACCGTTTCTATGGCCACATAGAATAGGACCTGATGCTACTGTACTCGTAGTGGTCTGACGTTTGTGAACACAACTGCTATTGCATACAGGCTGGATTCTAGCAGAAAAGTTAAATTTGGCGGTATGCAATACCGTAGTGGTTGTGTTCACAAAGGTCAGCTTACTACGAGCATTTTGGTTGCCATAAAAAACAAACTAGTATTTTTCACCATGAGAGTTGGAATTCCCATCTCGGGATGTCTGTGTCTCCTGACAAACACCTGCCTTTGGAATAGTCAATAAATTGCGCAGTTTGAATTCCATAAACATTTCTAGGCAGCACTAGAGATTTACTTGATACCGGTATTGCAGCTGTCAACCTCTTTTTTAAAATCATAAGCACTAGCATCCCCCTGATCCTTGTTCACCCACACCTCCGTGAACCCGACCCTGTTGCTTCTCCAGGCTGCACGGACACGTCTGCTTGGCAAGCGTCGGGACATGAATGGGTTGATTTTCACAGGGATTGATCCCTCATTTTTATGCGCTTTGCCTCCCTGCCTGGCTTTTTTTCTTTGTAGGATATATTATCTTCATTAGGTTGGCCCTGTCGTTGCTTCTTGGGCTTGGGTCGAGCTTGCAAGCTCTCAAACACAGAAATGATCTGCAGGCTACGAAGGCTATCCTATCCAATCACTCACGACTAGGCTCACTAGTTCCCAATCATTCATTACGGCGATGGGCGAAGAATTGTGGAATAGCTGCGAGTAGTCTCTCGTGGGGCCGTGACGAATATCAGCCGATGACCAGCAGGAATCGGGGGCAAGAATTTCTTTTGGTACCTGGCTAGCACTTCCCCACTTTTGAGAATTCGACTTTTTGTTGCCTAGAGCCCGTTTCCGTTATCGCCTGAGATTCGTTATAGCCCCATGAGAGACTTGGGGGAATTCATAGCCCGCGGATCAGTAAGGCTGCTATGGATCAGGCTCCGTCCGGGAAAAAAAGCCCAAAGTGATTTCTCTCTCTTGTTGGTTTAGTGGGGGGGGGGGCCATACCGCACCGGTAGGGTCTCCAACGGAATCTCCTACTCTCGGAAATAATAGCCTATTCTAGATGAAGTCTCACCAGAGAAAAGAAGTATATAACATCCAGCTTCCCGCCCCCCCTGTCCCAAAATTCTGCTCATCTCTTCACAGGTTGTCGGCAATTTACTTCACTAAAATGGATTCTTCGTAAGTTTTTTTTTTTTTTTTTTTTTTTCCTCCTGTAAGCGCTAATACTCCTAGCCGCGCGGGCCCTAGCGGTTTATTCTTAATCCACAGGGTGGCATAATTACTGGGCGAGAGGTATCAAACCAAAGGGCTACCCGGTACCATACAGTTATTCCCAAATATGGTCCTTTCACCGTTCCAAATCCCTATGGGCCCACTGCTTACCCCATGTCACTGGCCCCTGCTTGTGCCCTAATGTTCGGATACTGGTCCGTGCCTATATCGTCCTTGTCCCAGGCAAGAAGTACCCAAGAATTTGCGGGAGTAGCAGCCACTTTAGGCAATTCTCGCCCAAATCACCCCAATCAGCGGTTTACAGTCGCACTCCGATATGAGGGAACTCTTTATACGGGAAACCTTGCTATTACGAACAAACCCTCCAGGAATTTGTGCCCCTGGTCTATATAAATTGTCTTCGTTATAAGGAGTTTCCCCCAAAGCCTCGCTATAACGAACCAAAAATCCGGAGCTTTTGGGGTTCCCGATAGCGGGGGGCGACTGCATAGGAACCTCGTTGCTCGTATGAGGAGCAAAGCATGGAGTGCCATCAACTGGCAGATTCCGCGAGGGTTAGTTTGTTGACCCATAGAGCTACCGAATGACCCTCGCCTGAAGATTGCTCCTTGTGATGTGGCACTATCGCAGTTTTGTTTTTGTTGCCATAATTTCTATGTAAAATATCATGTCCGGAGCTTTCCGCTGAAACATTTTCTTCTCCTTCATCAGATTTAACCAAAACAAACGTTTTAAATTGTCAGACAGGAAACCCAAGCCAACTGCAATTTTGAATAAACGCCCGACCCTCTTTGCCGATTACTTTCTGATTCTTAAAGAACTCGCCGGGTTACTTTAAGTGAACTAAACCGAAGGACATGTTGCGTACGGCAGCCGATAGATATCAATCAGATGTGGGAAGCAGGTGTACTGTGCTCGCAATGCCGAAGCGCTTTTAAAAAGGATTGCTATTACATGCATCCGAAATCCAAGTAAAAAAAGGCCAAATTTCGTGGTATGCAATAACAGTCTTTCTTAAAAACGCTTCCACATTGCGAGTAGTATAACGATGAGCCCAAAAATATTGCACTCCCCAATACAATACCGTAAAAAAACCAAAATAAACGAAAAATGTGCTATGTCGTTGGACTTGCCTCCTCTGGTAAGGTCTGGTGTTTTTTTGCTTTTAAATGTCCTTCAGAGCGGCTGAGCAGCTCTTTTTTTGCAGTGTTTTTCACCCCTTTTCCAAAGTAGGGAATTCTGAACTACATAGCACATCTCCCGTTTATTTTAGTTTTTACGGTATTTAGAATGCGGTGGCATTTGCAAAAGGGTTACTATTTCCCACAGACAACAACCGGCTAAAACTTCCGGATTTTGGCAGTATGCAATAGGAGTCCGATTAATAATTGCTCACGTTCAAGCTACGAGCGCCGGTGGGAAGGGCCGAGGGAAGAATCCGTGAGGGCCGTCGTAAAGGTCAAAAAGCCCCAAAGCAAGCCCATTCAACTGACAAGAATCCATCGGGTAACTATGCCTCATCGAGCAGCTGGAAATTGCATTGGACAGTGTAACGCGAGTGTTGGTGTACTGTACGGAGGTACAATACTCGAGTACAGCGTGTAAGTTTTGTAGGTTCCACAAACGAGGGCTTCCACACTCACCCGCTGTGGAGCCTACAAAACTTACACGCTGTACCTCGGTACGAGTACTTGAGGACTGTTGTTAGTCCTGGAGTGGGGAGCCTAGCATGGTGCTAAAAATTGGGAGATCAAGGCAGGGTCATCTGCGGCAGCCTAATCGATAGATCAAGTCTTGGCACAGAAAACTCACCAGTGGAGAAGCTGCAGGCTTTCGGCAGGGACAGGAAGATATCCATCCAATCACAGTTCGGGGGTGTCGAGTAATACCCACCCTGTTGCTTCGCCCGCCGGCCCGGATACGGGACACGAATGGATTGATTTTCACAGGGATTAGACCCTTGTTTTTACGCACCTTTACCCTCACCCCCTCCTCGCCGTGGTTTTTTTCTTGGTAGGACAGATTATCAATATCTTCATCCCGGTTGGCCCCGTCATGGGCTCTTGGACAGGGGTCAAGCCTGGATGTTTCAAACCCACAGAAATGATATGCAGGCTAGCAAGGCTCTCCTATCACTCACGACCGCGCTCACCAGCTCCCAATCAAGGCGAGAGTACGCCACCTTTAGCGAAGGATGGTGGAATACGGTAGCTGCGAGAAAAAGAAGATTCCTCGAGCACTCGTACCGGTACTGTACAGTGGTTGCTCATGGAGCCGTGACGAATGCCAGCCGATGACGAACAGGGATCAGGAACAGGGATTTTTTTTTTTGCTACCCTACCCGTACTCGAGCACTTGGACAAATCCGACTTTTTGCTTTTACGGAGATACTCGAGTACTAGAGTACGGCCTCTAAGTTTTGTAGGTTCCTCAAAACGAGGACTGCCACCATCACCCCTGTGTAACCTACAAAACTTCCACGCTGTACTCGTACACGTGTCCCTCCTTAAACACCACTATTCGTCATCGGCTGATATTCGCCACGGCCCCATGAGTGACTGAAAAGCACAATTCGTAGCCTGCGGATCGGTTAGGTGGGTACGAATTAGGCTTCAGGGTTGTAAAGAACGCAAAGGGATTCTGTCTAGTAAACTACCGTACTTGGTGGTGGAAGGGAGGATTCCTAGACACCATCGTATTAACAAAAAAAAAAGGCTCCCTTTTCAGCCCCCACTCACAAATAAAAAGCTCATTGGTAACTTAGGCCTAACCCATTCCAGGTGAAGTCGCACGAGACCAAAACCGCCCCACGAGGAGCCGCAGGCTTTCGTCCTGAGACATGAAGATGGCCACCCAATCCGCGTCTTAGATTGTGTCTACTTAGTAGTACCGGAAATGTCAATGATCTTGTCAATTCTAAGTAACACAAGATCACGGTGGACTCCGGCCATACTCAAGTACAGTCGGCCCACAATGACCATGTGTGGCTTCTTTTGAAGGAGGATATTCACATGGGCTGTCCACATTCATGTTAATGGCTCCGGGGAAATTATTCTTTTGCTCGGGATTAGGGGCATATATAGGGAGGTTTCCCAGTCACCCTCTGACAAAATTCAGCTCATTTCTTCCCGGATTATCCGCAACCTACCCTTCAAAAAATGGATTCTTTGTGAGTTTTTTTTTTTGCCAATTACGGACCGGGCTCTGGATGCGCTTCCTGGGCACGTTGGTCTGAGGGTCTACAAGTACTCAGCATACAACAGGTATTCCACCAAATGGCTATCCCGGTACCAGTATTGCTCAAAGTCCTTTTACAGGAGCAAGTCCCTCTGGGCCCCCTGTTTACCCAACGTCACTGGCCCCTGTTTGTTGCTCAATGTTCGGATACTTCTTGCCGCCAACCCGTACCAACCATGCCCTCTCTGAAAGCTGGATCAATCCCTCCGGCACCTTATGCCCTCCCAAAAACAGAGTTTTTCGTGGAAATTGGCTCGTACCCGCTTTCACCATACGCTTAACTTACCCCCCACATCCACAAGCTGGAAAAAGTGGCCAATACACTCGCTTCGATATCTCTTAGGCTCTAGGGGACCACATTGTACCGTCCAACCCCGTTCACAACGAAACAGACGCTGAGCCGGTGTCCTCAAGTGATAAACCTTGCTTAGGGGATCGACTGTCCAGTTCCCGGATGTTCGCGAGAAGGGGATCAAGAGATATGACAGTCTTGTTACTAATGTGTGGAGCAAGCATGGAGAACCATCAACTAGCTCGGGGGTTTAGTTTGTTGATAGTGGGGCTGCTGTGGGGCTGCCGAGTAACCCTTCTTTTGAAGCTTTTAAAAAAATTAGGACGAGAAATGTGCAGGCGGACGACGAGACAGAGCAAAAGATATCAAAGATAGACTTATATTTCGGTGACCTACGTCTCTTTGAAATGTAGGTAAACGGAACCCTTAAATACAAAAACGATAGAGACTCTTCCGGAAGTCTCGTTACTATGATCACACCACTTCCGCCCTTTCTTCCGCCATCTCTTTTACTTCTTCCGCTTTCCTTCACTACTTTCCTTGACCGCCCCCCCCCACCCGGCGAAAGACTTCGGCCACACTCCTCGCATCCTTCATCGAGTAGCCGAAGGTTCTACGGTGAACCCTTCGCATCTTTCTAGCATCTTCCGACATGGTATCACGTCTAGTAACCATGGAGTGAGTGCCGGTGATTTACAATAGATTTCTCGTAATATGGCTCTATTATAGTTTTTTTGTTTGTTGCGATAATTGCGATGTGAAGCAGCATCTCAGAAGCTTTCGTCTAAGACACTTTTTTCTCTTCACCAAATTTAACTAAAATAGACATTTTCAATAGCCAATTCACAATCCTACTCTCTTAAAAACACTTTAAATCTTTCCCTCAGCTAGAAAATTATAATATATTTAGACTAGCAGAAGTATAAGTGCAAGGGATCATTGTTGTTTACTGCCCACAATTGTGTTGAGGGTGACAGTGATCAAACTTCCTCTATCGGACTCTCTACTCGGGTAGGAAGGTTAGTGATGGGATGAACAGGGGTTGGCGATGTCAAAGCTTTTTACCCTTCTTAGTATCATACCTCCCAAATTAAATCATTTTTTTCCTCTGACGGCCTTGAGCACGGTGACCTCAAACCCCTGTCCATCCATTCATTTACGTCCACCCCCGAGTACGAGAAAGCAGAAAAAAATGCGTGCTAACTGGTATCATACCTTGCACTTGAATGACGTTTTCCCCGCCCCCTTATAATATATAAAAAAACCACGCAATATCCCCTATGTTATCTGCACGCTTACTGGTTCGGTGACAATTTTTTTTGCAGATTCTCATAGCCATTGTGTGGCGAGAGATGGTAGCGAATATAGAGGGTTTAGGTGTAATAGGGGCCGAGACCAACCGCTTTGACCCACAATACTTGAGTATGGGATGGAATTGCCCCCGCATCCTTGTGCTTACGAGTTTTATGCTTAAATTATGTTTTGAATATTTGCTCGATGCCACCATCTGCGCTTGTCCCAGTGATCGGGTCGGTACCCCCGCGGTTCCTAGAATATGGCCGGGAGGTAAAATGAGGAGCAAAGCTAAACGTTCGTGCTCACAAGGTATTTGACCACGAAACTGGAATGACTTCGGGGAAACCTTGAAATGCGTTATTCCTGGTTAGGTGCGTCTGTCCCCCGATACATTCTTTTTTTTTTTCGGAGCCCCTCCATGAAAAACCTAACCAACCGCAATTCTAAACAACAGCCCGGCCTCCTCCACTGTACCGACTATTGTCTTGATCTTAAAGAACTCGCCGGTTCCACTTTAGATAAAGCTAAACTGAAGGATATTTGTTAAATATGAGAATTAGGAACAGTACCACAAAGAACCCTGAAACATTTCGCTCCCCAATAGATCAAAAAGTTTACCTATGATCAATCGAGAGTACCTTAGGGTTCTTGTTCTTTTCTGTACCGCCAGCGGTGTCCGATATATACACAAAATTGACTTCCATAGAAAAAGTCTTCGTCTCCAACATCCTTCTCCATTTTCTCCTTTCTTTGTTCCATCCACACAACCTTTTAGAAGTTTCCCGAAACCCCTATTCCCTGAATCCCTTCTCTCTGTTTCGTCCTCTTACACGATTATCCTCATCCCCCGCAAACCTTCGCCATTCTCATACATCCGTCCGTTTCCTAACTATCATAGTGCGACACTGGTGTGTTCCAACTCCCAGTAAACCTTAATCCTAGCCTCTTGTCTTCGCTAGTGCCCAATACTAAACCATGCGAAACACTCCTCCTGCGTCTAACTCCTCAACCAAACAAACTACCACTCTCCTAATACAATACTACTCAATCGTGCAACTCTCTTCAAACAAACTATTTCTCAGTCGTGCACCATCACGGTTTCGGTGATGTCTGAGATATGGAACCTTCGTGAGTTTTCAACAATAGAGAGCTTGTAATGTTGTGACATTTGTAAAGAGGACGACTATTTTATGCCACCAAAATCCTGGGGCTTTGGCAAGTTTTTGGCTGTGGGCAATACCAGGCCGTTTTTCTAATGCCACGACCTTCAAGTTACGAGTAGTGGGTTGAACAGTCTGAGGCAATGATCCATGAGCGCTGTGGGAATGGCCAAAAAAGCCCCCACGGCAGCCCCCTTCAACTGATAAACAATGTCTAGGGGCTGGTGTACTCGTACTGTACTCGTAATGTCCTGACGTTTGTGAACACAACTGCTATTGCATACACCCAAAATTCAGCTTTTTTGCCCGGATCTTGGCATCATGCAATAGTGGTCGTGTTCACAAACGTCAGGACATTACGAGTACGGTGCCTATTCTGATAGTGGATCGGGAGCCTAGCGTGGTTTTAGCATGGCAAAACAATTGGGAGATCAAGGTATGGCAGGGCCATCTGCGGCCGGCCCAATTTGTTCTGGCTGAAGTCTTGGCACGGAAAACGCCATGCAGGAATAACTACAGGCTTTGTGCATGGTCTTGTAACATCAAAAAGATGGTGTACGAGTACAGTACATGATGTTGTGCTGTAGGCTCGTTTTTGTCACTGATGATTGGCTTTGAAAGAAAAGCCGCAAATATCGCCTACTCGAGTAATGCTTACGCATGAGAGCGCTGTGAGAAAGGGGAATTGGTTAAATGCAGGCCTGTTCCCCTCTCGCCAATATGATACCATTAGGTTTCCTTGTTTCTTAGCATATCGTCTGCATTATACATTTCAAAAAATGGAGTTTGAGCAAGTTTTTTTCGAGTAACTAACCTCCCCTTTATAGGTACAGTTCATGGCGGTCCCTTCACACATAGGTGACACTAATTTTCTGTGTTGTGCTCCTGTTTTTTGCCTTGTGGACACGAGAACCAATGGAACCGTGATTGCACGGTCGCTTCCGGCAGAGCTTGGACCACTTCCTCTGTATCTGGACGATGATGGTTTCTACTCCGTTCTTGGCCCACGACTCTGCAACACAGTACAGAAGGATGAAGCCAGTGGAGATACAGGCGGTGTCTTCGCTTATGGCTCTATCAATATCTCTACCACCCTAACCCCCCGTAGGGCCAAAGTCTTCTGTGGGTCATCCAGATGTTCTGGAAACAGGTCAGCTCTCTTCCACTTTATTCTAGTCCTTGGCATCCACTAACCGAGCGAAGCGGTCCACACACGTGCTCTCGCCGCTCCTACACTTGTAACACGCCAGACTGTACCCGGACAACCCCCTTCGCAACTAAACAAGCCCTCAACCGGCACTACGAGGTAGTCCACCTTGCCGAGCGGTTCAACTGTCCGGTCCCGGGATGCGAGAATGTAGGGGAGAAAGGGATTAAGAGATATGACAATCTAGTTGTTCATATGAAGAACTAGCATGCTATATCGACTGCTAGTGCATAAAGCGAGCAGGAGTCGGTAGATCTGAAGAGTTACTGGTGTCGGATAGCCTTGGTTTTTTGGGGATTGCTCTGGTGTGATGGTTCCGTGATGACTTCTTTTTTTGTTTTTGATGATATGGATTCAGTATGAGGTTAAATTGGTTTTTTTTTTCAAACTTGAATCCATTTGAATTATTGTGCGATATTTCCCGTTTTTAACCCATTTTTATTGCGGTGAACTCGGATTCCCGGGTTGCCCAAGGAATAAGATGTGCGCCCACGGTGCGGGTATTCGACTCTAGTACTCGTATCTGATTAGACTACTCGTAATTCTCTGACGTTTGTGAACACAACTGCTATTGCATACATGCAAAAAGTCGGCCGGAGCCTCAAAACTTTGGTGTATGCAATAGCAGTCGTGTTCACAAACGTCAGAGAATTACGAGTAGGAGAGGAGTGGAGAATCCTTGAAGAAGTCTTGTTTCAAGTGACGACTTTTTCTGCCACACCCATATTACCCTTTCCGGTTATCAGAGTGAAGTGTCACCAAATTTAACCAAGTTAAGCATTTACAATAGGTCCCTAAAGCGTTGCACTATGCGCTATGTTCAAGTTAACTCCAGTCAAGTCGGACGTTTTTTTTGCCTTTCCGAGAAGGCTGAACAGCTCACCATTTTCTATTTCTTAAATTTTTCCTCATCTTCTTTGTCAGGGAGATCTTTCCATGCTTATCACACAACTTAGTTATCTCAGGTTCCACGATATCCCCTGGTCCAGTGAGATAGGCGCAAAATCTGTCTCATGCATTTGTGAGAGGTATTTAGCTTATGTAAATTAGCTAGCGATTCATCTGGCCTTGGACTGAGCCTCTTTGTGGCGGTCGCAACCCTACGGTATCAAACCGACAACTAACAATCTTACATTCCTGCCATGACTGAGGCTCCTGTGTTGTGCAGTTTTAAGCACCCATGCTTATGCTATCACTCGAATGCCGAGCGACTATCATAGTTTCAGCTCTAATGCATGAAACCTTTGCCCATGTCGCACTAGAACAGTGTGTCGGATACCGCAGGTGTTCGCCAAAGCTTGGCCATTACTTACGGGGCCGCTTGTCTTTGTACTCTGTGTTGTTTCACTTCTGTTTTCTTCTCCCCTCTCAACGACTCCATTCTACACAGCGAGTATAGTCAACGGAGCCGTTCTTAACACAACCGTCCTTTGATCTTTGATTTCCTTTTTGTTCTCATATTCCGTAAAGTCCTTCCCGTACCGTCCCCATGAAGCGGCTTGCAAACAGTTCATTCCCCCCGCCACTTAGAGTGCCCGACCTACCACTAATCATTTCAAACACAGGGGATACAAGTACGGTACAATAGCGAGTCCCTCATATGGAATCACTCGATTTACGAACCATGGGTCCTATACCCCACGATCACAGGGTTGGATTCAACCCATCACCCCAGCAAGTAGTGGAGCTGAGAAACTTAAACAACACCCGCAGTAGCGGGGATAAGGTATGTGGCTGGCCAGCTGGGGGAGTTGAGGTAGTAGAGAAACTAAAGTAGTGTTGTGACGGGTGGAAATGGGAGGAGTGGCATTTGGGCTGATAGCTAGAGGAGAGATGGGAAGGAAAGATAAGTGCTATTATAATAGGAGGATGTGGACCGATAGTTTTTCTATCATAGAAGATGGACAAAAAGGATATTGGCTCCCGAACAGAGATCTAAGATAGAAGAGTCTGCGAAAAACCGGGGGAGGGGGCTCGCTACAGTTGACAGCGGCCACCGGCACAGTACTGTTAGATGACTGAGCAACAACCCTCTCACTACATAAAACCAATTATTAATATCCAACAATCGCACGACCGTGCTATCATAGCGAAAAGCATTTGTCGTTGGTGGAGCCAATGAACTACTTTCAAAAAGCTATTCTGATCCCATGTGAAGTGTTCCTCCCTCCCCCAACAGATTGTCCTAAGTTATCTATTGTCTTCCGTAATCCTTCCTAGCTAATGCGCAGGATGTATTTACACTTCTTGGACAAGCTATCGTTGCTAGGCTCAAATACCGTTAAAAATACACCAGAGATACAGAAATTTGAAGCCTTGGAAGTTCTAATTTGCACAGTAAGCTACATTCCACTCCAGTAATGGGTTAAAATTGAAAAATATGTCTGGAGAACAAGATGTCTTTTAGGTGAGTAGGAACCCCGAGCACGCTAATAACAGGCCCAAAGCCCAACCACCAGCAGATACCGGCACATCCCGTCGTTCCATATCAAAATTAGAAAAAGGTTGTGAGGTGTCGTTTCTAGCAAGCCTCATTTTGTTGCCCTGGGTCTTGGTAGAGTTGCATCCCCTGTGGGCTGCGTTAAGTTATGTAACTTCGTGAAGATAAAGAAGAAAGTTTCAAGACCGAATAATCACTGAGGGCTGCAGGCTTTGTCCGGAGCTAGGAAGATTGTCGCCCAATCACTGTTCTAAACTGCAGGTTATCTAATACTACTGTACTCGAGTACTCGAGTGGTCTTAATTGATGCAGCAGTACAATGCAAGGCCAGCAGATCCCCGTCGATACATTAAGCCCAACCGATCGCTTGCTGCATGCCACAGGCTCTCATTTGTCGTGCATGATTGGCTGTGAAAGAGGCGCTGCGTATCTCCATATCGTAGATGGCCCGATCAGTTACGCGCGTACGACCAACGGGAGAAAGAATTACTTTAGTTTGACCTTCTTTAAATGCAGGCAAGTTCCCCCGCCCCCTCTCTCCCAACTTTGCTAATTTCTTGGCACAGCATCCGCACTACACATTCCAACAAAATGGGTTCTGCGTAAGTTTTTTTTTTGGGGACTAACGAGCCTTTTGTAGTGACACTCGGTCTCTCGGTGGTGGGCGCTCTTTCGATTTGGTGTGTGTTGATGCAGCTGGTGTTGCACAGCCCCTTCCTGCAGAACTTGGGCCACTTCCTCTTTATCAGGAATCTGACAGTTTCTACTCCGTCCTTGGCCCACCGCTCCGCCATGCTGCGCACCAGTGTCCAGCAAATGAATCCACCAATGATCCCCTCGCTTATAACTCTGTTAATATCCCTGCCCCTTTAAGGCCTTTTGGGGATAAAGTCTTTTGTGGATCATCCAAATGTCCTGGAAACAGGTTCGCACCCCCTTCGACGATACGTTTATCCTTCATATTGACTGACTCGGAGAAGCGGTCCACACACTTGCTTTCATCGCTCTTACACTTGCAACGCACCCGCTTGTACTCGGTGGGCCCCGTTCAGAACGAAGCAAGCACTCAACCGACACTATGAGGTGATACACCTGGCTGTGCGGTTTGACTGTCTAGTTCCCGGATGTGAGAATGTTGGCGAAAATGGGATCAAGAGATATGATAACCTAGTTGCTCATATGAGATACAAGCATGGGGTGTCGCCAGCTGAAGGATCCTGGAGGGAAGTGGTTCGTTGATCCCGGGGTTGTCGGGTAACTTTCGTTCGAATATCACCTCTGCTATTGTAAAAAGGTCTGGTTGATTGTGGAAACCACTGAAGTATTACAGATCAGTCTATGGCATCGTTTATTCTTATAGTGCTTCAGCGGTTTGCCGAGTAAGTTAGGTTCTGTCGAGATTTCTTCCCTTTGTTATAGCGGGAATGTGCAGAGGAATGCGGAGTTTTGGAGAGAAACAGAGATTAGTGCGATGATCGATGGAGGGATCAGGATGTGTTACTTGTGTTTCATTTATACACTTGTCTTTACTATTAGTTTAGCTTTAGCGGAGTGCGAACAAAGTTGTGGAAGCTGCATCTGCTACATTTTCTGCATATTTCATCGTGTCCAAGCTCCAAGCGAATCCTCTCCTTTGATTATCCAGCGCCTTGCTATGTACTTCCCCCACTTTAGTAAGCACATGGTGATTTCTCTGCAAATTTCCGGTTTAGGAATTTCAACTGCTTGTAATATTTCTTTCGTATCCGGGTGCTTGTACAGTACTTGCGGCAACACCATAACTTTACATTGCATTACCGGAAATACTCAAGTAATTGAAGCCCACCTAGGACGTTGGAGTCGCCTTTGCTGGTATGATCGGCGACTGGACGTCTTGGTGCGGGTTTCAATTATTAGGGTTCCCAAGTCACTAGGTGCACTGCTGTAAGGTTTGTATGATTTCCTGAAGAACAACCTTCGTCCTACCCCACCCCCTTATTTGCCTTCGAGTGAACGGCTTCTTCTGACTCCCCAATTTTCGCCCAAACTTGCTCACCTTGCGATTCTTCTCTCTATAGACTGTCAATTCTAGACGAGGATGAATTACCGGAGAGCGGTGTATCTGTACCAGTGTGGAAGAAACCATCGACAAGAAATTGCCAATATTCCACCGAACCGCACCGATAGACCGCACCGATAGACCGGGAGTGTCCGCTTCTTGGCAGCCCGATTTTCCAGCTTTCGAATTTAAACTTAGCGAGCATGCGTGACTCTTACCAAAGGGGGGTGTCAAAAAAAAAAAGCCAGAATAAAATAAGAGGTCTACAAGTACAAGTACAAGTAGTGCGGCTGAAAAGATTAACCAACAGCCCCAGTGACATGGATTGGGTACTTTGAAGCCAGACGGCCAGGGGCGAGAGCTGAGGTAGAGTGAGGGTAAACGGGTCTGGTAAGAGGGGGAAATGTGACAGGTGGCATCGGTACAGAAGGATAAAAGAGGAATGGGAAGGAGAGTTAATATCTCTTACAATTGGACTACGTAGATTGTGGTTTCTTCAGAAGGTGGTAACAATAAGATTGGCTCCCGAGCCGGTATGTAAGGGAAGACAGTTTGTGAAAGAAAAAAACACCAGAGACTTGCTACCGGAGACAACATCTCCACGTACTATTATATGACTGAGCGATAACCTTTCCCTGTATGAGCATGATTACTTACAGCCAACAATCCCACCATGGAGCTATCATGATGTGGGGTATTTGTAATATTCTTCTGCTTTTCAAAACAAATTCCGGTCGCATGTCAAATGGGGCTCCTTCCTTAAAGCATATTCTCCTATCATCACCCCCCCAGAATCACCTTTCGCTAATTTCCAGGATAAATTTATAATTCTTGGACAAGTTGTCGCTGGTGGGCTTTAAGGACTGTTGAAAATACACCAGAGCTGTAGAAATCTAGAGCCTTGAAAATTCTAACTTGCACCCGATTTCCTACTCGAGTAATGGGTTAAAATTTGAAAAATATAGGCCAGGGCCACTAGAGGCCTTCTAGATGAGTGCGAACCCCTAGCACGGTGGGAACAAACACAGACACCTTAACCACCAGAAGATACTCCACCCTGCCTTGTCAAAAGTAGCAAAAAATTGTGAGATTGAGGTGCGCTACCTCCAGCAAGCTCGACTTTGCTGCTCCGGGCCCTGGCAGAGTTTCACCCCCGATGGGTTGAATTATGTAACTTCTCGATGATCAAGAAGAAAGTTTCGGGCGCGAATAATCCCTGACAGCTGCAGGCTTTGTCCATACTCGAGTAGATAGGGAGATGGCCGCTAGATCACTGTTCTAAACTGCAACTTGTCTAATACTGGTATTAATTGATCCAGCGGTATGAATCAAGGCCCAACCGATCACCGCGGCCTGCCACAGGCTCGCATTTGCAGTGCATGATTGGCTGTGAAAGAGGAACTGTGTATCTTCATATCATTGTCGTTCCCACACACATACGAGTACATTGGGGAATGGAATTAGTTTGATATTCTTTAAATGCATCGCCATCTGTGCCCCTACTGTTAGAATATGCTGGAAGTATACCGGTGAGGCGAAGCGGGGAAATGAGGGGTAAAAAGATCGTACGATAGGTGGTGGAAATGGCGTGATGATATAGTATCTAGCCACGGGCGAGCAGTCTTGGTTTTTTGTACTTAAGGGTCTTGTTCACGCACCGTCGTAGAAGTCAAGTCAGCGAATAGTTTCTGCCCCTCATACAGTTTTGGTTCTTTCTCTCCGGTACTTCTTCATATACAATCAGCAGTGATCCCCAATTTATAACAGCCCCGTCCCCTCAATCCCAACTTTGCTAATACAGTCGCACCTCCTTATAACGAAAGCCAAGAGTTCAGGTTCCTTCGTTCGTTATAGCGAGGTTTCAGAAGAAATTCCTTATAGCGAGGTCTGTTTGTATGGGAGCAGGGGTATAAATTCCTAGAGGGTTCATTCGTAACAGCGAGGTTCCCTTATAAGAATTTCCATTTGTAGCGAGGTGCGACTGTCTCTTGGTATAGCATCTGTACTACCGTACACATTCCAAAAAATGGGTTCAACGTAAGTTTTTTTTTTTAGGGGCTAACCCGCCTTAAAAACGAGATAGATGGCATGGAGTGTTGAAAGATGCACCCTCTTTCTGTTTGGTGTGTGTTGGGCAGGCTGGGAATGCTCAGCCACTTCCTGCAGGGCTTGGACCGCTTCCTCTTTATCAAGAAGATGATGGTTTCTACTCCGTTCTTGGCCCACCGCTCTCCCAAGCGCACCAGGGCCAAGCAAATAAATCCACCAATGATACCCTCGCTTACAACCCTGTTAATACCCCTGCCACTTTAAGGCCCGTTGGAGAGAAAGTTTTTTGTGGATCGTCTAAATGTCCTGGAATCAGGTGCGCACCACCCCCTTTGACAATACGTTTATCCTTCATATTGACTAACTCGGAGAAGCGGTCCACACACTTGCTCTCGTCGCTCCTACACTTGCAACGTACCCGCTTGTACTCGGCACGCCCCGTTTAGAACGAAGCAGGCACTCAACCGACACTATGAGGTGATACACCTGGCTGCGCGGTTTGACTGTCTAGTTCCCGGATGTGAGAATGTTGGCGAAAATGGGATCAAAAGATATGATAACCTAGTTGCTCACATGAGAAATAAACATGGCGTATCACCGGCTGAAGGATCCTAGAGAAGTGGTTCGTTGATCCGTGGAGTTGTCGGATAACCTTCGTTCGAATATCACCCTTTACGATTGTAAAAGGGGTTTTGTTGATTCTGGAAGTGACTGAAGTATTACAGATCGGTCGGAGGCATTATTTATTCTTCTAGTGTTTTAGTGGTTTTCCGAGTGGGTTATGTCGAGATGTCTTCCCTTTGTTATAACCGGAAGGGGTGGAGGAATGCGGAGATTTGGAGAGAAACAGAGATTGGTGTGATGATCGATGGAGGGATCAGGATGTGTTATTTGTGTTTCATTTATACACTTGTCTTTACTATTAGTTTAGCTTAGCGGAGTGCGAACGAAGTTGTGGAAGCTACATCTGCTACCTTTCCTGCATATTTCATCGTGTCCAAGCTCCAAGCGAATCCTCTCATTTTGCTATGCACCGCCTTGCTATGTACAGCACACGAACAAAACTCATCGTTGGTGGCCCTTTTTACACCAAAAATGCCGTTTTTTAGAGCATGAGAACTCCATCATCTCTTGTGAAAATTGATCAGTTCACAGTAGAATAGCCATCCTGTCGATTTCAAGCTCCGAGTTGAAATATTGAAGGGAATAGGGTAATATTGGGTGAACTGCGATGATTCCAAATTGGCGATTTTGAAATCAAGTACCTTTTTCTAAAGGTCACCATACAAATTCTCCTGGCTTGGCGCCTAGATCTCCATGAGCTGCCCTCATTGACCTGCACCAGACACAAACCGCGGAATTCATTATAAAGATGAGAATTCTAGTATCGCTGAGCTCTGGGCTAAATATTGATATATTCTTCATCTTAATTAATTGCGAGCTGGTGGTAATAGCTATTTACAAGACCCTCAAATTGGGTGATTTTGGTGTTTTACGGGGTACTTGGGCTCACCAACGATGAGTTTTGTCCAAGAACTATACTTCCCCCACTTTAATAAGTACATGGTGATTTCTCTAGAAGTTTCCAGTTGAGGAATTTCAACTGCTTGTAATACTTCCTTCGTATCCAGGTGCTTGTACTTGCGGCAACAGCATAACTTTACATTGCATTACCGGAACTACTCAGGTAATTGAAGCCCACCTAGGATGTTGGAGTCCCCTTTGCTGGTATGATCGGCGACTGGATGTCTTGGTGCGTGTTCAATTATTGGGGTTCCCAAGTCACCGGGTGCGCTGCTGTGGGGGTTGTATGATTTCCTGGGCGGTCTTTGTCCTACCGCAATCCTTTACTCGCAATTATCTAACGCTTGTAAAAAATACCAGGTCCGCATATGCTCGCATATGGTAGATAGCCCAATGATATCAGCGGTGACAACGCATGAAACTTAAAACTCTGACCTAAGTTCAAGTTCCTGCGAGTTCCCTTCCCTGAGGGGTTCTCACCAGGAAGCACCACAAAGGTACTTGTGTTCGGGTCCGACGAACGGCCTCTTGGCTGCATATGCGGACCCGGTCTTTTTTACAAACGTCAGATAATTGCGAGTACGGTAGTCTGCTTTCGAGTGAAAAGCTTCTCCTCTGACTCCCCGATTTTCGCCCAAGCTTACCCTGCTACGCCTCCCTCTGCAGAGTGCCAATCCCAGGCGAGGGAGAATCACAGGAGAACCGTGTATCGGTACGAGTGTGGAATAAACCATCGACAAGCAATTGCCAACATTCCACCGAACCGCACCGATACGGAGGTACAGCTCCTATGTTTTGTATGTTCCACAGGTAACAAGGGCCACAAACCTCGCCTGTGGAACATGCAAAACTTAGGCGCTGTACCTCCGTAGACCCTGAGCGCCCACTTCTTGGCAACCGGATTTTCCAGCTTTCGAATTTAAACTTGGCGAGAATGCCTGGCTCTTACCAAAGGGGGGTCTTGAAAAAAAAAAAAAAAAAAGGCGAGAATAAAAAAAGTCTACAAGTGCATAGACCGGTGTCTTAAATAGGGGGAGTCACTGGCCTCTAGAACACAGTGACAAGCCCGGGGACACCGCAGCCACCATTTTCGTGCAATGAGGCGGAATACCAAAATACAAAAACAATCACAGAACCAACGGTCGTATCCTCTACTACAGGATTAATTTTCTTGTAGAGTGCCTTTGCCCAGCTATAACTGTTTGCATCTCGTAAGGTAGTCCCACCGGGCCGAAGCCTGGATTGGCAGTGTCCTTTTATGAATAATAATAAATAAGATTGAACACCAAGCCAGCGAAATCCCATGTCGAAAAACCCGCCCCCATACAGGTCCCTGGCATGAATGGACCGAACATCAGGGGCCTCCTTGGCAAAGGACTTTCAGCTCTCGGAACCCCGCCGGTGTTCGGTCCATTCATGCCAGGGACTTGTAACTTTCGCCCTGCAGAGCGGCAGGATTTGTCCTGTAATTGGAAGATGATCACTCAATTACCTTCCTAGACTGCCGGGACTAATGACCGGTTTAACTTATAGCCTCGGCTCTAAAATATGGGGAATAGATGGTCGGCCCAATGGTGCTAAGCTACGTGATGAAATTTGATATACCGGAGAAAATTATGTGGGTATGTCATTGTCGCCTACTCACCGATAGGCAATGTAGAGTTGTGGTTTTTCTTGTATCGTATCTGATTATTAGTTGTGTTGCCGGGAGTGAGCTTGGTATTGGCTCCACGATCACTACTCTAGGTGGGCTCCCAACAGCAACTTGGCCGCTCGAGTCAGTAAACTGGCCCTAAGTAATTCAATAGTGATGGCGTGGATTGGGCCTCATGAGTTATATTACGGCGTCGTGTACCTGTAAAACTGTATAGGGAGTAAGTTTGATGAATCCTCTGGTTGGCCCGGTCGCCTCCCGGTTTCCAATCTAGCCACTGGGCGAGAGCGCCACATATTTTTCATCCACTAAAAATTAGTGTAGATTGGCTAAGCAGCTGCTGAAAAGAAACAAAATCCGTTATGATACACACATAACTTTGACAAGTAAGGCAGAGTTCGACAGACTAGTCCTCACACCCTAAGTGCATTAGGACAAAAGCTAAGAAACTGGGGACCCGGATGCGATGCTTTGGTAGCCGCGCACTCTTACACTAAACATTGAATTGGGAAATGGTCTTGTTCGCAGCAGGGGGGAGAAGATCGCTTAATCAGAGGAGTGGCTGCAGTGCTCCTGCACAACCAAGCGGGTAACGGCCCTGTCGTGACGTTTTGAAATGGGCTACTATTGCATATTGCCAGAAATTGGCGAGAGCCGCAGGATTTTTGGGGTGTGCAGTAGCAGCCCGTTTTACAAACGCCGCGGCATTACAAGTACTCAAGTAATTACTGGTCGGGAGGAGGATAGCCGGTTTCCCTCTAATTCCACCCCCTCGGAGTTAGCGCCCGGACTGCCTTGGTTTTTTGGTTTCGCGAGGAGCATTTGAACGGGTGTGGCGCTTCCTGCGACTGACGCGGTAGCCCCAGGTGGGTGGCTGTGAGCACAGATTTAGGTGAGGTGGGTAGGGGGGTCTTGGGCCATCGATGAGGTTCCACAGAAACCCCGCATCTTTCTTGAGCCCCCAAGTATTCCAGCAATCAACCAACTCCACCTCCGGTCATCTACATTATCCTAACTTGGGAAGAAGAAAAAAGGAAAATGTTTCAATCCTTCAACAATATCAACTCTTGGAACACGAACTATACGACCGCGACTTTTAATGTGTTGAATAACTTCACAGTTGCCGATGACCGATCTACTATCCTAGCCTGGTTATCCCCACTAAGCCCTAAGCTTCGACACCAAGACATCCAAGACCGCCGAGTTGAAAGTATCGGAGAATGGCTTTTACAAACCAAGGAATTCAGGAGCTGGTACGCCGGTAGTGGGGGAGGTGAAACCAACGATGCGGTTCTCTTTTGTTACGGAAATCCGGGGGTGGGCAAGACTTTCATTAGGTACCAACGACAAAGCCCGTGGAAGAGAATAAAAGCGGCCAAGTACTGACAAGCTGTGATACTAGCTCCTTGGTGATAGACACCTTGTGCGACCGGGCCCGAGAACGAAATGCTTCTGTTACATGCTTCTATTTTGATTTCGCCTTCCAAAAGGAGCAGTCCTCCACCAGCGCAATGGGGGCCCTGCTGAAGCAGGTAGTTAGCGGACTGGACGAGATCCCAGAGGAGATATCCCGTGCGCACCAAGACCAAAGGAAAGCGATCGGTGGGCGGGGGCCCAGATTAGTCGATCTGGTTAAGATGCTGCAGGCCACCTCTTCCAAAGAGGACACGTTCATATGCATTGACGCTCTGGACGAGTGTATACCAGAACATCGGGTCAAGCTTCTCGATTCACTGAACAAAATTCTCCGAAAGTCTCCTGGCACTAGAATATTTGTTACTGGGAGACCACACATTTGGCCGGAGATCGGAAGGCGTCTTCCGGGAAGTGTAACGAGTCTGCCCATAACTCCCAGGAGGGACGATATTATCACATATCTTCACAGCAGGCTGGAAGAGGACACCACCCCAGATGCAATGGATAGTAACCTGGAGGCGGAGATCATGAGGAAAATTCCTGAAAGTATTTCTGAAATGTAAGTAGAAGCAACGACACTGGGGAAGTCACCTTAATCATCCACTGACAGATATATAGATTCCTTCTGGTCTCGCTGAATATCGATGCGGTCCTACAGGAAACTACAATCCACCGCAGGCGACAAAAGCTCAGCGCAATGACTAATGGCCTAGGGTTGGGGGATGCTTATGGCACAACTCTGGGTCGGATAAAAGGGCAGGGTGGAGAGAAAGCGAGGCTTGGAATGGCAGCTTTGATGTGGATATCCCATTCGGAGAGGCCCTTGAAGGCTAATGAACTATGCCATGCCCTAGCAGTCGAAATAGGGTCGCCGGATCTCAACACGGACAACATTCCTTCAATAGGTACCTTGGTAGCCTGTTGTCAAGGGCTTGTCGTGATAGAAAAGGAAGTTTCCACGGTCAGGCTAATCCACTTTACGCTTCAAGAGTACCTTCGAGCTCATCCCGAGCTTTTCGGTGCAGCTCACTCAGCAATCGCAGAAACCTGCCTAACCTATCTGAATTCTCATAAGGTCAAAGCCCTCTCCACTAGTCCCTCACCCGATCTCCAAGACACTCCCTTTCTCGAGTACTCTTCTCTCTATTGGGGAGCGCACGCAAAAAGGGACCTTTCAGGTTGTGCAAGACTGCTTGCGCTCAAGCTATTTGCGGACTACGATAACCACATATCTATTCAAATCCTCTTCAAGGAACGGAAGCCATATATGTACCTTTCCGATTTCGATAAAATTTCCCAGTTCAGTGGCCTGCACTGTGCGTCCTTTTTCGGGATTGTTGATATCGCGGCTTGTTTGTTAGAGATGGAAGGTAGTGATATCAACCAAACGGACTGTGGGGGTAACACACCTCTCGCGTGGGCTGCTTGTGGTGGGCATGAAGGAGTGATGAAAATACTACTCGCACGCGACGGCGTCGATCCCGACAAATCAGATAAATGTGGCCAAACAGCACTCCTGTGTGCTGCTGAGAGAGGGCACGAGGGCGCAGTGAAAATACTACTCTCACGAGACGATATCAACCCCGACAAATCAGATGTGCTCGGCCGAACACCACTCCATTGGGCTGCTGAGAAAGGGTTTGAAGGAGTGGTGAAAGTATTACTCGGTCGGGAAGGCGTCGACCCCGACACACCAGACCTAACCGGCCGAACACCACTCCATCTCGCTGCTGAGCGGGGATCCGAGGGAGTAGTAAAAATATTACTCGGACAAGACAACGTCAACCCCGACGAGCCGGATATGATCGGTCGAACACCGCCCCATCTCGCTGCCGAGCGAGGATACGAGGGAGTAGTGAAAATGTTACTCAACGTTACCCCCCATGAATCAGAATTCAATGGCCGGACACTGCTCTGGAGAGCTCCTTGCCCAGGGCGTGCAGGAGGGGTGAGAATGCTACTGGGACAGGGTGGCGTCAACCCCGACACACCAGACAGATCGGGCCAAACACCACTCTGTCTGGCTGCTCGGGATGGGCACGAGGGGGTGGTGAAAATGCTACTCGGACGAGACGGAGTCAACCCTGACAAATCAGATAAATACGGCCGGACACCACTATTTTATGCTGCGGATAATGGGCACCAGGGAGTGGTAGTGCTACTCCAGTCCCTAGAATCGGCCACCCACAGCGCGGCGTAAAAGGAGGAGCTATCTCCCTCTATCCCACCTTCGGATACGGAGAACCCATGCTCCATTTCGGGAAAGGACCGCGACTGCTCCATCGACAATTTTATTGACATCATCTTCCCTTCCCGCCCCCACCCATGCTCTCCTAGCAATTTAAATCCCTACCATATCCTAATCCCCGTATTTCCCTTCTCCCAGAATAAACCTCCTGCAGCACCTGAGGTTAAATATTTCTCTTTCGGCTGCCAAATATAGCCGCCCAAACCCCTACGCTAATTTCCCTGCCCGGCCAAGCTAGGATTTGTCAATTGCTGTTTTTTTGTCTATAGTTTGGCGTTGGTGAGGAGCTGGCCCTACCACTAATGTTATGAGAGCTCGAAAGGAGGAGGAGGGGCTAGACTGATGAAGAAGGACAAAGAAGCAGACGACAGGGCAAGAAAGGATATCAAAGATGGGCTTATATTTTAGTGACCTGTCCTTCCTATCATCTGGCTGTAAGGCCATCTTTAAATACATAAATCAATGTCAACTCTTCCGGGAGTCTCTCGAACATAATTACGCCATTTTCCTTCTTTCTCACGCAATGTCCTCACCCCTCTCTTCCATCCCCGCTTTGCTGTTCTTTTAACCCCTCACTTCGCACACTTTACCGAGTTCCAGACTCCGGTGAATCCACCGCCATTCTTCTAGCATCTTCTAATCCGTGGGGGTAGAGGCATTGGGTCCGGGGGAGCACCAGTGGTTAACAACAACCACACCGCGACAGCTAGCACTGCACAAATTCCTATCACAACGTCATTGGCCTTTCCCCTTCTTCCACAGTTTTGTATCTTCTTTGCGCATCGTTTGCTCTTCTAACGTTTCATCAACTCCGGTTTTCACACCTCTCCCCCGCCCGATCTGGAGTATGGATGTGAGGGGTATCCAGACTTAGAGAAGGAAAGCAAATGTAAATCATGTATTTCGGACAGCTTGAAGAGCGATAAAAAGTTAGATGTTGACTAGGGTACATACAATATTATTGTGGTGGTTTGTTTCCACTGACTACACAACCTAAAGATTATCTTTGTATACCGCCGCTCGCCAGCCGTTGCTTAGAGTTGAATTCGGAGAATTGTTCATATTTCCCATCCTTACCGGTCTAAGATAACCAATGCAATGCGAAATCTCTTAACCCAAGAAACAACCCCATCCCACGAGTCCTATGCCACAACATAGGAAGAGAACTCACTGTTCAACCAAACCCTTCATGCTCAGGACTTATTGGGATACAACCGGTCCTTTCCTTTGCCTCACAAAAAAACGATTCCTTCCTTCCCACAACTCTAGCCCGAGCTGCAGTCTGGAAAACTTGTAACCTATGGGCTATTCCGCCCAGAAACGGAATGTTACTCCGTATAAATACCACATGAGCTTCTTGGTACCTTGGGGGACCCACCACCGATCCAAACAGGCTTCATGAGGGCAAAAAACTGGATTCACAATGGTTTTATGATAGCTGTAATGCGGGGGGTTAATCTTTCTATCTAAAATCCTAAATTAGGGTTTTTTTTCCCCTCCGCTTTGTGCTACCGTTTGTACCCCCCCACCCACCTACATACTCTTACATCTCCAGAGATTGAAATGGGCTTAAAAAATTGTGTTGACCTGTGCAATGGCGTCTGGTAAGTCTACCGTGTGCTAGTGTGCTGTATCCTATCGCATGCTATATAAACTTACCCCTGTGTTGAAACGACTGATTGTTTTTCATTGAGAGAGAGAGAGAGAGAGAGATGGGGGCTGACCCCGGCTATGTATACAAGAAAGACGCAGTCACGATGCCCGAGGTTCACACGGCCTCACTCGCCGCCGCATCTCCGCCATTTCCCTAGCCGATGTACCACCGCCCTGCGGTCAACATACCAGATATGGAAGGATGCTCCAACACCATGAACAACTAACTTGCAGCGAGTGACATTTTATGACTCACCTCCGAGATGCAACTTTGCTAATATAACACCATGATCTTGTGCCTACGTACCCGCTACTTTTTCGCCTTCCGTTTCCTGTTTTTTTCTTCCCTTCATTTAGTCTTAAATGAATACTAGATGCATTCAGCCCCAGGGGTGAAAAGGGTTATGCTGGTTTTTTCGAGTTGAAAGACCTTCCTCCGTGTAAAGCCTGTTGCATATCGTACAAAACAGAAAGATCAACAAGAAACTTGACACTCGAGAAACGCTTTTTCGACCCTCGGGCCGAACGCCTCAAGTGGTGGCCGAGCTTTGGGTGATTTCTCTCCCCGGCTCCCACTTGAGAATTTCAATGACTTGTCACCTTTCTCTTGTATTCAAGTATTACGCAGTGATCCCAAGTGGGCAGTCCGTCGGCCTTTGTGCACAGCCGGACTGACCCATGCTTTTCCAGAGCCGACCGGGCAGAACTGTGTGAAAGCGACTTTCGACAACAAATCCGGGCCCGGCATAGGTCACCAGCAGGCTTCAGGTTCTGAGTGATAGCGTGTTTCAACCCTGAGCCTAATACGCAAAATGTCTTTCTGAGTATCAGGGTCAGGGTTAAAACACGTTACCACTAATAACCCTATATTGGATTTATGGGAACTAGAAGATCTCATGTCAGTAAATGATATCTTCACACTTACCGGGAAATGTGCATCCTTATAATATTATTATGCACAAGTTGGAAAAAGTGAAAATTTAGCGAAGAATTGGCTAGATAAAGCATCCTATTATATCCCGGCCAATATCAATTCAGCAGAAGTGGTGAAGGATCACTAACAGAATTGTGACATTGATGTATCTTAAGCAAATTTATTATCGATAGCACCGGAGGCTCCATGTTTTATTCTACGAGTAGTATTCTGAATGATTCGCCGTGAGAAACCTGCAGGTCGTTTCACAGATATCTGCAGGCTGCTGGGCATCTGCAGGTGATGCAGTCCGAATTGAAATTTTGCATAACTTGGAGGCTCTGTCTGGGGGCTGCCTGGGCCCCACCAGGCTTTTGGATGTCGCGTTTGGTTTACACCGGACTAACCCAAGCTTTTCAGAAACCGAAGCCGGACTGGCAGCTTGGGATCACTGGCAGTAAAACTACGGATTGCGTGCATCACCATATCAGATCGTAGCAACTTTCCAGTAATGAGGGAACTTTACCCGAGGGCGTTCGATATCCTCTCGGCTCGGAAGGTTAGGCGCCAGTTGGTTTTTCTTATCTTGAGCCGCGGCTGAGGAGAGTTTTCGTGGTGCTCGCTCCCCGTACGGGGAGGAGATCTTTGACCCCGCCGAGAGAGGCTCAATTTTTTTGATCTCTGATGGAATAGAGGATACAATTGTGGGGTTTGCATGATTTTCTGATGGTCAGTTTATGTTTTCCTTTCTTCTTCTTTCTTTGAGCCCGCCTAGAATCATCACCTTTCAAACAGGTTATTCTACAGTATCACCACCCCATTTACCTAAACTTGCGAGCTTCGTTACTGATTCTAGACACCAGTAGATAATACGAGGATGCCTTATATTGAATACTTCTTAAACACACGATTGCCGACCTTTCACTAGACCAGGAGGGAAATCTAATTCTTACCCAAATTTTACCAGCTTTCAAAACTTAATGTGGGCGTGGAGGTATTACCAGAGGAGGAGCTCTACCGTATATCGGCTCTAAGCACAAAGGATAGTGAAATGGGCTAAGGCTGCGGGAGATTTTTTCGTCGTGTCCAGACCCCATGGATTCCAGTAACGAACTCGGAGACACCCCAATCAATAACGCAGTACAGCATACGGGTAGCCGTAGCGTAATACAGAAATTGTTTCTAATTTCCACTGTACTCAAGTAGATCCAAGGTGCGCTCAGCTACCGTCGGGACGGAGGCAGGACGAAACTAGAGGGTCGCGACGAACAGGGAGGAGTACTGGAAACATTCAGCCTCACGGTTGAAAAAGAATTCTTCGAGTGCCAAGTTTCTGGCTACCCATCCGCTCTGGATGCAAAAGGGGTTGGTATACACACACTAAAGTTCCCCAGCTGAATATACCTGCAGAACCGGTTTTTAACAGGGCTGAATACGTCTAATAAGTATCCCTGTCACCCCCACAGTTCGGTCGTGCCTCCTGTCAAAGATGTGCTTTTGCTGCAGGCTCGATTTTTTTGCCCAGAATCTTGGCATGACCTCATCTCTTGAGGTTCCGTTTCGTAGCCTTACTCTGGAGCTGCATTTCCCAGTGATGAATATATTACAAGCGAGCAGTTCTGGACTCGAGAATTTGTACTCTACAATCACAACTAGTTGTAGGCTTTGTCCTGAGGGAGGAGCGGCCGCCCGATCACTGCCCGATGTTGTGTCCAATCATACAAATATCGTGCCAAATGTGTGGCGCAACCCTCTTGCCGTAGGCTAGTTTTTATCGTGAACGATTGGTTGGAAACATGCGCGGGGTAAGCTAAGCGCAAGGCCACCGTGCACATTTTGGGAAAGAGCAATTATACATACTCAGAAGGTTTTATCTAAACGCAGACGAGTTTACCACCCTCGATTCTACTAACTTCCCGCTAAATCATCTGTACCTTACCGCTAATTTCCAGGGAGAGATTTTTCCCCAAGCTTTACCTTATTTTCACTGACTACGACCCGGCACACGTTGCCCCCTCAATTCGAACCGCCACAAGTACGAGTAGTTACCACTAAACCATTCCACTACTAAACCTTGTAGCCACTTCCTCCTGAGCTCGTGCCACCTCACTTTATCCAGAGAACGGTGGCTGCTGCTCTGTTGTTGGGCCAGTGCTCTGGGAGGAGCCGAGCCGTGAGAATGCTGCTTTGAATACCACTCATATCCTCGGGCACAACCCTCCCGAAGAGAAAATCTTTTACCGCTCATCCAAATACTTAGAAGCCAGGTTCAACCCCCTTCCAGTCTATTTCCATCTCACATATCGACTAACCCGAAGAAGCATTCTTCACACCCGCTCATGCGGCTTTTACACCTGTAGCACGCCCGATTTTCCCCCAGTCATCCCACTTCAGAACGAAACAAGCGCTCAACAGGAACAATGAGCTAATACACCTTGCCAAGCGTATTGACTGACCCGTTCCCGGATGCGAGAATGTTGGCGAAAAGGTGATCAAGTGATGTGATAATCTAAATACCCTTATAATGGACATCTCCAACTTGTAGAGTGGGTATGTATTAGTTAGCTGATTCGTCGTGTTATTGGACGGCGCCCGTTTGCAGATTTCCCCTTGCGATTGGGTCCTTGGTTTTTTTTTTGTTTGATGATTTCGATGCAGCATGGGATGGTTTCTTTTGTTTGAATTAATTTGAATATTTACTCAATATCTCTATTTTCTCCATTATATTTTCTTCAATTAGGAAATAAGTGTGGGCAGCGGCAGACAGTGAGAGAGCTCGTATTGGGCTTAGGCACTTAGTAGGAGGGATATGAAATGTGCCCCCACCAATACTTCGTTAGTTCATCCCCCCTCCGACAATCGTCTCGGGCCAAACTTTCGGTAAGGCCGGATGTATATTTAAAACACGAATAACACATCCTGATCCTGTTAGGATAACTACGCCTATTTCTGAGCCTCCGCGGGCGTCCTTATTCCACTGTACTTGCATTGCAAAATTTTCCGGAAATGTGGGCTTTAGCTTTGAGCTAGCTTAAGGGCCCGTTTACCTAGAGACGGCCGTCTAACAGCCCGAGACGATATCGACCGCTAAGGGGTCCTGACACTTGAGGCCGGTAAAGCAAAGTAGATGACCGTTACCGAAAGTGGGCAACGTATCCTTTTGACGGTCTAGCTACACGAATCTAGGACCGTGGAAAATAAGCCAAACACTTTCTCTCCCTGTATGAGATAACGCTCGAGACGCCACCGTCTAGTTTAATCACTTATTAAAATTTTAATTTTTAGAAATAGACAGTTAAATAAGCGGGCTTTAATCTATATTTAATCTATATACTAAACAGTATATTAGCTAAACATCCAACTATTCTATTTTCTTTACAAACCTTCAACTGCATAACTTTCTTTGACGGTCGGCCCTGTCTCTGGTTGCTAGACGGCCGTCTATAGGTAAACGGACCCTAAGTGTGCCCAGCCTTCCCTCCACATTTCCGCAAACCCTTGCAATGCTCAAGTATAGCAGTACCAAAAGGTCACCATAACGAATCTTTCTTCTCTTCATCTGCCAAATACCCCTGTTTGAAACTAGCCAAGCTTCGTTGTTGCTCTAGTTCTAGCTATGCTGCAGGCTTAATTTTTTCATTCAAAATCATATCAAAGCCTCATTACCCGAGTTTCCGTTTCGTAGCCCCACTCCCTTTCTGCATTTCCTAGTGGCGGGCAATGCAAGAAAGCCAGACACAGAATAGAGAACCCACCGGCGCCCGAACTATCCCAAAGAGCTGCAGGCTTCATCTTAATATAGGAAAATAGCCGCCCTGTTAGTGAATGCCCACGTTATGCTCAATCATACCGATCATACTCGAGTAATTTTTCCTGTATGTAGTACGGAACTGTATTCGAGTACCGTACAAGGCTCGGGACCCCTCCTTGCCATACGGTAGTTATTATTGGGAATGCTTAGTTGGAAAGAGAGGAGCATACGTGTCCGGCTCTCGCGCATATTTTAGGAAAGGGGGAACAAAATTTCTTCTGAAAAGATTCTTAAATACAGATGAGGTTCCCCTGGATTTTCCTCGATATTCCTAACTTTTCGGTGGATTATCCTTGCGTTAACGGTAATTTTGGGGGAGGTATTCTCCCCAAGTTTTATCTTCTTTTCGTTGACGACGACCACGACACACGTTGCCTACCCAATTCGAACAGCTACAAGAACCGGTAGTTACCACTAAGTCATTTCACCTCGAAACCCTACAACCACTTCCTTCAGAGCTCGGGCCACTTCCTCTTCATCCAGATCCCGACGGTTACTTTTCCGTTCTCGGCCCACCGCTTAAGAACACTATATCTAAGGACCAAGAAAGAAGTTTACACACCAAGAAAGATGTTTTTCCAACGGGAAAGGTGGAACGGGATTCGGCCCTCATGGGAACGGAGGTCAATTCGGCCCAGCCAAAAACCAGGTTAGCACCCCCTTCCTGTCTATTTTTATCCTTCTCATTGACTAACCAGAAGAAGTAATACTCACACGGGCTCCCGCCTCTCCTACATCTGTAGCAAGCCCGGTTGTCCCCGGTCAACCCCGTTCAAAACGAAACAGGCGCTCAATCGACACTATGAGCTAATACACTTTGCCAAGCGAATCGACTGTCCTGTTCCCGGATGCGAGAATGTCGGCAAAAAGGGGATCAAGAGACGCGATAATCTAGTCGCCCATATGAAGAACAAGCATGTGGGGTATCACCAGCTTGTACAGTCGATTGCGCAAGGATTAGTTAGCTAATTCTCCGAGTCACCTCATGGCGTCGGTTTGAAGACATCTCCTTGCCATAGGGCCCGCTTTTTTTTTTCTTTTTCTTCTCTTGTTTGATGATTTCAGTCCAGCATTTGGTTGAGTTCCCTTTCCTTCCTCTTCTGAATTAACCTGAATATTTTCATAATGTCTCTCTCCTCTCACCTGTGTTTGTTTTGGTCAAATTGGGAAATTATTGTCGCACCGCGGTCGACGGTAGGGTAGGAAGGATATGGAATGTAACTTTCGTTACTTCGTTCGTTTGCTCGTTCACCATCGTCTCAAACTATGCTATCGGTAAAGACAGATGTATTAGTCAAATACAAATAAAATAACACATCCTGATCCTTCCATGGATAACTACGCCTAACTTATCTCTGTATTTCCTCACCCATCCCTACCCCCCTGCATACCCGCGCCCAGCAAAGGAAAGAGATACCGGTATTGATGTAATCTACTGCGTAAAACTTTTAAACCGCCTATCCTCCTCCCGAATAATATGCCATACACCAGAGTGATCAGCCACACCCCCAGGATTACCGTAGCCAACATCCTTCTAACTTATTCTTTTAATCCTATAATTCCTTTGTACCAAGAAAAGTAGAAGTGAAGCCTGACTTTAAGCGAATTTCGGCTGATGTTGGTAGGCCCATAGAGCCTAGGTTATGCGGATTACGAAACCGGAATTGCGGTAAAGGAAACATTGAACCATAATTGTTAGTAGCACGTCCTTGATTGTTGTCACATTCCATTTTTAGAGATACATGGACAAAAATAGCTCAAACTCGTGGGGATTCTAGGCAACCGCAGTGCACTGTCTACCAACTATTTTCCTTGCCACGAAAGAATTCCGGATGGGCATTTTAGGGTATGTAAAATGGAGGGATATTGAGAGGGTTGCCGCGGAGGGGATTGAATAAATCATCCCCGGTGGCACCGAGAGGCAAGTTACAAGCAAGCAGAAGGGCGATCGTCCCCGATGCTCAATATTCCACCTCCCCACAAGCCCCGAGAGACACCCGAATCTCAGTACATCATAACGCAAACTATCATCTCTTATGAATTATCAATTTCTAGGCTTTATAATTCCGCCTAGGGAGAAATAGTTGTTCTCATAATGGTTAATACTTGAAATTTCTTAGCTCAGTCAGGTCGAGGTGTGGGTATCCGAGGATGGCTATCTCCCATGCAAAAGAGCCAATTGGGTAGTTTCTGCTTCTCTTCTAGCACTTTTGCGGTTACCGGAGCACAATAGATTTCCGACTTTATCCACAGGCTGATCGAGCAAGTGTTCGCACGAGATTCTAGAATGATTAAATGCTGTTAGATTGAATAATAACTGGTCTCTTTTATTTCTTTATTTCGTAATATTGATTCTATTTACATTCTACACATTACAGTTCGCCACAGACCATCTCTTATTGGCCATTTGCCGTTCGTGATTTGATGCTCAACAGCGGATCCACAGCCGGACGCCTAAAAGTCAGGCAACAAAATATTCTGCCAATTGGCTATTTTACACCAAAAACCTCTATTTTCAGAAGCCCATAGCTCAACACTACCCATGTAAGGATTTTCGTAAAGTTGAAAGAGGTATGGGGACAACTATTTATTTCTATAATGGAATACAAAGTTTGTAAACTAACAACCTATAACCTTTTGTGCAATATAGTGTGGTACAATTGGAAAGTGGCTTATGGCTTTGCGTGAGCATGCCATACAAAAGATACATGACAACCCCCTTTGTAGTGGGTTATCTCTGACTTCTCAATTGTATAAACTTTCTGCGCAATTTCTTTCCCGGAATCTACTTCCCCCCTGTTTCCCAGTTTGATTTAAGTCTAGAGCGGAACCTGTGGATTCGATAGGGATGGTTAAATGGTTAGTAAAGAGTGCTCGTTTTTGGTATAAGATGGCTGTTGGCCCGAGTTTTTTTGTCACCCAACATTTCACTCCCCAGATATACCCATAGGGCAATTAAGTCAATTGAACATGTCTCGCAACATGAACGCTATAATTTTTTTATTTTTAACATTTAACAAGGGGTCCCTCTTCCTTCTTTGGCTCATGTGAGTGGAATCTTCCGCCCTCACCACTCCTTCGTCCGTCTCCTTTGCCACCCGAAGCGATTTTTCTATATACACCAGGACGGACGGTTTCTAGTAAGTTTACGCTACGCTGAGATGCCGGACCTTACTGTCACGTATAGTGCCGCATGTAAACTTACCCTTCAAACACGGGGTGGCAGCGAGTGACACCCCATGACCCGTTGCACTTATGTGGGCTTGTAAATAGGGCAAGCCGTTGTCTCATGCCCCCCCCCCTTTTTGCCTTGTTCTCATTTTTTTTTTTGGTGTCAACCGAGGGCTGAGTTTGCGGTGCTTTCTCTGCTCGAACCTTTAGTGTGGGGTTCAACGCCCTATGAGACGCACCCAAACATTCGCATTATTAGGCCATTTGCTGTATACCATAAGAACTCGAAAAGTCGAACTCCGGCGAGGGGGGTTAGAGTTTTTCTTTGCTCGCAGGGTCTCGCACTTTATTATTTCTTTCCTACGTTATGCTGCATGTGAAATAGTCAGTTTTCGCAGCGTTTTTTCCAGCTAAGTTAGTGCCCAAGCGAGGGAATTCTGAATATCTTAGCTCAGGCTTCAACTGTTAGCATTATCGCAGCATGGATGCGGCTTTGAGGTTTGTATCATATTCCGATAAACGTCTCTTGTTCCCCTGCTTCCTTTAACCTCCGATACACTCGCCACCACTTGGATATGTTATTCAGTAATCTTATTTACCCAAGCTTGCTCATCCTGCCATGTATCATATTGACCACAAACTCTCGCCACGGATGGGTTATGGGTGCCAATAAAGAATACTTCCTGGGGACACGATTTCCGACCTTCTACTAGTATCGCGGCACCCTCAGATTCGTTTCCTGCTCAAATTCGGTTTCTGGGCTACGCAGGGCAGGTATCAACCATCACCCAGTACGCAACATGCGACCACCTGCCGTGAATATGTCGCGTTTTTAGTCAGATTCTTACTGGTACAGCTACTACAAACCTGCGTAGCCCAGAAACCGAATTTGAGAAGGAAGCGAATTTGAGGGTGCCACCCGGTTTGGGGGATCTAGTTCCTCGTGACTATTCACCAGCTTTCAGAACTTGGTGAGAGTTCGGCTTTTACCGAAGCAGGATCTCTCAAGCGGTGTGACAAACGAAGAAAACAAGCCAGGGCGCTAAGAAGGCTTTTACAAGAGTATCATACCCCCTAGCGCACTAAGAATAACCCCGGAGATACCTCAATCAACAGCCCATTACAGCTCAATGAAGTAGCAAAACTAGGATAGGAAACTATTACAAGATCAAAGATGTGGGGTAGCAGAGTCCCCCCCCTTTTTTTGTACTGTGTCTTGGAACCCCCATCTCTTGGACTGCTAGAACGGTGGAAAATTTTATGCCACCCCTCAGAGCGTCTGAGACACACGTTACTCAGCAACTTTTGTTGGTTACTACAAATTCGCAGGTGTGCAAACCTCAGACCATAGCTAATATTCGCCATATGACCTACCGTACGGGTTCGGTCGCGATAAACCCGTTGATCAGCATCTTAGTAATCTGTGTCTCAGGCACTGAGAGGGGTGGCATAAAATTTTCCACTGTTTCAGCAGCCCAAGAGATAACAGATGCAGTTCGCAAGGTTCCTTTATGAAGATTCGCGCTGGTGCCCTATTTCCCATAGGGCTGAAGAGTCTTGCATTCAAGCGAGACCCCCTGGGATACCCTATGACAGATCTTTTAGGGCGAACGACCGACAACCGATGTATTCACCTTAGTACAGGAGCAACATGGAGGGCGGAAAGAATAGATTTGTATCTAACGAGTGAAAGAAAAGCAAGCGATGTGAACGAGAGTTATCATGAAAAGAAACACGAGCGAGCGGGTTTCTTATAGTGACAGAGCCGGCCAATAATCAGAGAGACAGGAAAGGGAAAGACAGAAAGCAAACGTAGGAAATCCACCGCTGTCTCGTATCTCAAGGGACAGATACCAATTGAGTGTCATCGTTGATGGCTAGTGTTAGTCTATTCTATCTCTGCACAAAAGAACTTTCTAAACACCTGATGGCTCCAGTGAGAGCGCGAAACTCTACGGACAGCCAACACTCTCCACGAATAATGCCAAAGAGCTGCAGGCTTAGTGGATAGATAAGGCTTTGTGGATTGATAAGAGGATGGCCACTCAATCGCCGCCTAGATTGGCAAGTTATCCTGTCGTATTAGTAGTTCAGCTCGTTGTATGTAGTACAAGGCTGACTCCAGATCCCTGCCACAGGCTCATTTCTGCCACGGATGATAGGTTGGAAAGAGGTGTTCAATCCGCATCCAGCGCTTGGGTATATTTTGTCAAAAGGCAATTATTTTGCCGGAAAGTTTTAAATAGAGGCGAGTCTCCCGTCCACCTCTTCGGGGATTTGGCTATTCTATTGGCAAAATATCTGCACTGCGCACTGCGCACTCCAAAAATGAATTCCCAGTAAGTTTTTTTTTTATTTTAACTAACTCTTGACAGATTCCAACACGCTGTGCTCCAACCACCACAACATGCATTCTTCCTGGTTTCTACCAATGCTATTGGGATTGCACTTCCCCTTCCTGCAGAGCTTGGCCCACTTCCTCTCTATCGATTGGCTGATGGTTCCTACTCAGTCCTTGGCCCATCACTCAATCACTTGACCCTTCAAGATCAACTCAATGGATCTACCAATAATGTCCTCGCTTACAACCCTGTCAATATCCCGGCCACCCTCCCTCCTCCCAGTGAAAAGTCTTTTGTAGCTCACTCAAATGTTCTGGAAATAGGTGCGCACCGCACCCCCTTCCACTGACCCTTCATTCTTTACGTCGGCTGGCCTAGAGAAGGGGTCCACACAGTTGCTCCCCCCGCGCTTACACTTGTAACGCGCCTGCTTGTGCCCGGCTAACCCCGTCCAAAACGAAACAAGCGCTGAACCGGCACTATGAGGTGATACACCTCGCCAAGCGGATTGACTGTCCAGTTCCCGACTGCGAGAATATTGGCGAAAACGGGATAAAGAGATATGATAATCTAGTTGTTCATATGAGGAATAAGCACGGGGTGTCGCCGGCTGGTGGATCACGTAAGGATTAGCTTGTTAATCCGGGCAGTCGTCGGGTAACACTCGATTCAACATCACCCCCGGCGATATTGTTCTGGGCTGGTTTTTTGCTGTTTTTTCAGATTTAGTTGCGGTGCAGTATTGGTTGAATTGCCTACGCATCTTGGGTTTATGAATTTTTGTAGTTAAATTGGTTTTTTGAATTGATTTGAATATTTGTTCAGTACGGTATTCTCGTTTTTGCATCGGTGTCTGTTCGGGTAAGGGGGAGGTTTCTGTCGCGCCCTCTGAAAAAAAGAGGCATGCAAAACAGGAATTAAAGCCCAACTGATGTACTCGAGTACACGCGTGGTATTTGACTCGTGTATGATGAGATTGGAATATCAGTAGAGAAACCTTGAAAAGCATATGTACTCTCCCTATATGACGGGCCGGGTAGACCTCGAGTGCAAAAAAAAAAAACAATCCTTAGCGAGTGAAGGTCAATCCAGGGGTTTGATTATATAGGCGAGACAGAAGAATGTGAGGTGAACCTTTCACAAAGTCGCTGATCTAAGGGCCCGTTTACCTAACCGTCTAGTTCTGACATTTTGGTGGGGAAACTAGACGGTTGCTTCTCAATCGACACCCTATTCCGATAGACGTGGCAAAACTGTTTACCTAGTTTTCTACCGTCCTGTATTCTGGCTGCTAGACAGTCAAAACAAGACATAGATCAACAGGTTTTGCCACACCACCTTTTTGAGCCTTTTATTTTTATTGGTCAATTACTACTATCGCGAACTTTTCTAAGGCTTCAGTCTTTAACCATTTATCGTTCCCGGTGTGTATTTTTTGTTTCCCAAGGTCCCTTAGAGACAGATATCCACAGTTTAGCCTGGTATTCTCTAGGTTCCGAGGGTCGCAGTTATGCCTCCGTCTTCTCCCTGGCCTTCTGAGGCTGGGGGAACCTCAGCATCGACTTCTCCCCTTTCGTCACCCCCGCGCCCCTCCACGCCAGGTGAAGAAGAGATTCGTCTCTCGATGCCTGGGGGAGGTTACTTTGGGCGAGGTCTGGTTTCCGCCGTTAGACATGAATACCAGGCCCCTGCCGGAGGATTGGATTTCCTCCACTTTTGTCACTCTCCTCTTTGCGCAAACTCTACGTTTGTAGCAAACAATTATATTTGTGGTGTCGTTAATGGCACTAAGGTGGAATCATGGAGGGATGTTGAGATTGCTGTTTCAGCAGCTATGGCTTCCCATGGGTGTGATGGTTGTGGCTTGGACAAGGAGTCTAGTTCTGGACTTTATTTCAGGCAACACTCACAAGGTGAGTCTACGTTTGTTCCCTCCCAGTTGACTAGCTCCGGGAGTTTAGTTTCGACACAGGATGTTTTGCCTGCTCCTGCTCCCTCCATGGTTGAGCCTGGGGCCCCCTCCAGACCCCGAAATTCCCAAGTTATGGATAGCCACGATAATGGCCTCCCCCCCTCTTTGGAGATTTCGTCCGGTGAGCGTAAGATGTATCGCAGGTTCAGGATGGACTGCAGCTCGGACGAGGATTATGTGCCTCCGGCTAATAAGACTTGGAATGCTGATCGGACCAGTGTGGTTCCATCCCCTCCCCTCCCCCCCGCATGGGTTCTGGATTCAACTCCCAGCAGTTGGATGGAAACCGTCCCGTTGCCACCAAGGTCGTCCCAGCACTGCCTCTCTCCAAACGGCACCAGGAATTTATGGTGTACACGAAAGAGCGACGTGGCAACACACCTGCGTCGAGAGAATCGTCCGTTCCCCTTCTGACAACCAGTAAGGTTGTTCCGTCTAGTGCTGTGATCGTTTATGACACCCCTATGGACTTAGGAGCTGGCGCTAACACTGAAGGAACGGGGATCCGCAATTCTAAATATGCCTCCCAGGATGCACAAGAACGGAGCTCCCTTCCTCCTACCTCGCCTATAGTGTCCCTTCCAGCTACAGTACCGTATTCGTCGTCTGCTAATACACGAGCTATGTTGGAAGGGCTGCAGGACATTGCTGAGGAACGGGTTACCCCTTTGGTTGGGAGTGATGACGACATGACGAATGTGGATGACGGCAAGAGCTTGGACACCTCCTATTCCTCTGATAATTCTGCCATAGAGGAGATGTTGAAAGAATACCGGGACATGCGAGATGTGATCCATGACCTCCGGTTTCTATACACTAGTCATAAGACACTGAAAGAGGTGGTACACATTATGGCTGATGGGCTTGACAATTTTAAGTCGACTATTAGGCGACTTGAAGAGGATTGCGATGGACTAAGGTTGGAACTTCACCTGCTTAGGGGAGGACATGCTTTCCATACCCATGTTCCGACCCAAAAGGAGATGGATACCCTGGCCGAGGTCAAGGCAAAGGCGACTGCTATTCACTCTGTTCCCCGACCTCCCACTGTTGACGATACTCCCCTTCCCGCTGAGGACAATAGGAATGTTGGGAGTGAAGCATTTACAGAGGTTGCTAATAAGAAGAAGAATAGGAGGAAGAGGGGGAAGAAGGTTCCACGTGATATTGGTACTGCTGACCATGATAGTTCTACTCCTGTCGGCCCTTCTTCTACTGCTGTACCACAGGTACCTGTGGTTACTGGTGCCGCTATGTACAGTCAGGTACTTTCTGGCCCTCCCCTCCATCCCTAGACATACCCATCCTAGTTCTTCCTCTGTCGTGAGTCCATCTGGCATAAGACAGAACGTTTCTGCTACACCAATGCCTCGCTCTATGAGGGTACCTACCTCTACCCCAACCCCGAACGCTCGCGAGAGACATGTTACCATGCGGTTCCAGGCTGGGAAGAAAGTACAGTTACCCGTTACCCCAGAGGCCATTAGGATACGTCTGAATCAGACCCTAAGCAACCTGGGTAAGGTTCATACTGCTACCCCTTATTTCCGGGAGGCCAGGCCAAGGCTCAACATCGGCTGTATATTCTTGACATTAGCCGAGCATACGGCTACGGATGTTTGGAGTAGACTGGGACGTTGCAGGGTAACGTTACTACGGGAGTATGGCCCCAATGGGTTGACTGACTTTACGTTTGCCAGAGATGTGGAGAAAATGAAGGTGTTGGTTTCGGGTGTTCCTCTTGCTCCTACAGGTAGGGGTTCGATTTGGAAGGTGGATGATTGGGTTAGTGATAAGGCATATGATGGTCTCCGTAATGATATAGAGAAATGTAATCCTGGTGTGATAACGGCTGGGAGACCTAACACTCTAGGTTCGATCTACACTATGAGGAAGAATAACGCGACATCATGCGCTATTAGGTTTACACTAGAAAGGAATAATGCGGTGGATGATAATATCGCACGGGGAAGAATATTTCTGTTTGGTGTTGAGAGGAACATTTGAATATGGGAGGAACATCGACCTGCACAGGTATGTGCTAAATGCCTGCAGATTGGACACATGCAAGTACTATCTGGTTTTCCTCCAAGATGACTGATTTTGTTTTGGGGATCATTTGTCTAGTGCACATATGTGCCGACAACTTAACTGCCCCGGTGCTACAGGTGAAGCATGTTTGCATACAGTCCGAAGATGCTTGTTATGCGATAGGGGAAACCACTTTACAGGGTACAATAAATGTTCGGTTGTCGCGGTTACGAATCCCGCCCCTCACACTATACCTGCCAAAGCTGCCACACCTATTAGGGCCAATGATACCTCGAAGACTGGAGTATCGGATAGGTCTCGGAACAGAGTTAGACGACAGAATAAAGGACGTCCTGGGACCCCGTTGGGTGAAAAGATGGTTGAAAAAGAGATCTCCGGTGCTGGCATTATGGAGGTTCTGGAAATTGATCATAAGGAACGGGCAGAACACAATGCCGGCATTGCACTCCCACCCCCTCCTAGGAAGAAGAAGAATAATGGTAAAGGACATCGAGTGTCGGAATATGAGGACAACAGTTCATCATCAAACGCTGCGATACCTACCGACCAATCTTCCAGCAACTGTGCCAGAACTATTCAAACCGTTGATGACAAGAAAGATTCTGGGTTCCGTTTAGGGATTACAGTTCCTGCACCTGCACCCGCTCTACAAGTTAGAAGCATATTGAAGAGGTCCGCCTCTGATTCTGAACTCACCTCCCATGTGGCTGTTTAGCCGATATGTTAATTAACGCATTATACATAAATGTGGGGAAGAGTGTGATTAATAGGAGTTTGGTTATGGATGTATTTTCTTTTGTTGATATTTTGTTTATTGGTGAATGTCCGAGGAGTGTAGAAGGTTTACATATACCTTTGGACAATGTTTATATGGAGTTGTTTTCATTTGTTCAAGGTTCGGGCGTTGAGGTGTTTATTAAGGCTGATGTTTGTGGGATGTTTCAAGTGGTTGAACATAATGTTTGGGGATGTACGGTTTCGTTTGTTAAGCAAGGGATGGAGAAGAAGTTGACAGGGTGTTATGTGCACCCTGCTATGAGAGCCGGGGAGAGACAAGTGCTTTCAACATGGCTTGGGAATACCAGTATGGCGATGGGAGATTTTAACTGCAAACATCCGCGGTGGCCTAGTCCGGGAGAGACGATTTCACCGCAATCAATGACGAAAGGAAAATGGCTGTCTGACACCATCGACCATTATCGATGGGATGTTTATGTCCCCGGGAATTTCACCTTCGATAACAGCTCTACAATAGACCTCTTGTTAGGCGGGAGCCTATCTCAAAGTCTTGCGAGATAACTCAGGCCGATAATCTTAATCGTAGACGGAGATTGTCTAGGAAGGCTCAATGATTCAAAGTAGAGGCAGGTAAAGTGATAAAGATTTTTATAGCGTAAAAACTTATATTGATAAGATCTCTTCTCCGTTGCTTGATAATGTTCAAATAGCTCGGGAGGCACCTCGATATTTATATACCGCGTCTGGGTGGTCGCGGGCTACATCCAGTTCTCATACTAACTAAGTACCTGCTAACAAATTCCAGCTTTGTTCTAAAAGTGCGAACACCATTTGACCCTGACAATTCTGTTATCTCACTTCGACTTCCGCATCGCAACACCATGAAATTACCTGACGGTGCTCCCACACATCAGTCTATTGGTTACGATCCATCTTCGTCAGCATGGAGTCTTTCTTTCCATTTGCATACACAGAATGGTCTCCATGATCGAACCAACAAAGGGGCCAGCTTTGTTATCGAACCTCTCAGCATTGCAGACATATTCTGCAACCGACATCTGCGAGGCATAAGATAGACTTGTCAC
>Ga0307509_10000518_pt1 | contig 65830 bp, 73 predicted proteins | sample 10_EM_MG_FD_202245 | JGI IMG/M metagenome (GOLD analysis project Ga0307509, IMG submission 202245) | Populus trichocarpa ectomycorrhiza microbial communities from riparian zone in the Pacific Northwest, United States - 10_EM | ecosystem: Host-associated > Plants > Roots > Unclassified | place...
GGGGGGGGGGGGGGGGGGGGGGTGGGGGTGGGGGGGGGGGGGGGGGTGGTGGGGAGTGTTTGTGTGTGGGTTGCTGGAGGGGTGGGTTTGTGCGGGAGGGTTTGGCGGGAGGTGGAGGGGGAGGTAGATCGTTTCGTAGTCGGAGTCGGAGTCGGAGTCCCGGGTGGGGGGGGTGGACATTGTGTTGAGTATGGTTTGTGTTCGGCGCTTGGTGTTTTGGTTGGTGATGGAGAGGTAGAAGGGGGAAGGAAGGGAGGGAGGGGGGGAGGGGGGGAGGGGGGGAGGGAAGGAAGGAAGGAGGGCATGAAAGAAAACAAAGTTGGGAGAAAGTTTGCTAGGGTACGGACACAGCCTACCAGCCAGCCGATGAGCGGATCTCTCAAACTTTAAAATTCCCCCGGAAAATTGTTCCTCCGACAGCAACCCCTGCCCTACCGTACCCATTCCACCCCCGCCACAATTTGACCCAGCAATCCACACAGACCTACTGGAGCATGTCGCGCTCGAGCAATGCTCCAGTGAAAGAGAATGAAAAAAAGGGAAAAGAGGGAAAAAAGAGAAAAAGAGAAAAAGAGAAAATCCCAGTAATAATAATCCCAATCCTATGCCTCAAAAAGAGAAAAGAAAAGAAAAGAAATGCCGTTATCATAATATCATACCAAACGCCATAGGGACCCCAACTAGCTAAACTAACCTACGTCATGCTACAAGGTCCACTCGCTCTTTCTCTTCCTCCATCCCCTCCATCCACCCAGCAAGATAGCAAACTATCGATGTGCGCAGGACTACTTCCCTCCAATAACTACTAGCCAACAAGTAGACAAGTAAATAAAAGCACTTTTCGTATGATAAAAGCAAAGGGAAAGGAAAGGAAAGAAGAGGCAATAAAAGTATTACAAGGCCTAACTTCGGTTTAAGAAAAGTAAAGACTAAAATCAGGACAAGCAAACAGGCAAGGAAGAATGAAAGGGGAAAGGGTAAAAAACAACTCAGGTTAAAAGCCATACAGTATCCACAAACAAAAAAAATAGCATGGAAATGAGAAGAAAAGGAATGATCCCTAGCCAACCCAGGGATAAAATAATGTATACCAGGAAAAAAATAGAGCAGACCGGAAAGTCCCTCCTCCCCTCTCTATAACCCCGGTAGGCCCCCACCCTGTATACTCTCGATTTGCATCCTCATAAGAATATCAAATAGCATACGATCCCTAGCTTCAGTACTCGGGATGGTGTAATCACTCTCCCCTTCCTCCTCCCGTTCCGTTTGTTCGGCAACTTCGGTCTCCGTTCCATCTGCTGCCGCTTCCTGGCGCTGGCTATCTATATCTGATGTTTGTGCCCACAAAGGATTTCCTTGACTAAGGCGAAAGCCCGGGTTCCTCGCGAGCGCGGCGTCCCTGTGACGGCCGGTGTGTCCTACGGGGGAGGTAAGGTTAGTGAACACAGGTGGGTACTCGTAAGTGTCAGTCTCATCGTCAGATAGGTCCGGGAGTCTCCCTTCTGCTCTGTGACGTCGGAAACGCTGGTTCATGAGAGTTCTTGGCTCCCTCCTTCCGGAGTGGCCTCGTGGAGAGGGAGGTGTTGGCTGGATTGCTGGAATAGCCGGCACAGGCCTAGTGCCTCTAGAAGAGCCAGTGGCACCTGAAGAATTCTGCAATGTCTCTAGAGCTTCCTCTTCTACCTGAACGTGCGGACGCAAGGCTATAAGCAAACGCTATATATCCCGAGCACAGGAGGAAACAAAAAATAAAATATTAAAAAAGTAAAAACCCAAGTTGCCAAAAAAAAAACAGAGCAGGAGACTTACGCGTCTCAACTCCCTGCGAGTGTTCCTTAGTAATTGGAATTCGGAAGCTAAAAGGTCAATACTAGTTTGCACAGCTCTCAGCCGAGATTCGCTATTTCCCAAAGCTGAAGCGATGCGGGCCTCCCCTTCCGCAGCCGTCCTATCCGGATTCTCGGGATTATTCCCTTCATCCGTCGATGACAATACGAAATCCTGCAATTCTCCGATCCTCCTAATCTGGTCCACCAGGTTGGCAAACGAAGTCTGGTCCCTAGCAATCGCAGCAGCAGACACAGAAGCCGCCAAAGCACCGACAGTCGAAGAGGAGGAGCCGGCGAGAGGAGCAGAGGCCGTGGAAGCGCCGCCAGCACCACTGCTACCACCCCCACTAGTGCCCCGAGAACCACCTATCGCAGAAGACCCCATAGTGCTGAGAATGCGAGCTCTCCCAGCTGGTGTATGGTCGAACAAATTTCCAAGGCCTGAATAATTCCAATTGGCTGGCTGTGGAGGTGGTGGAGGCGGGGGTAGGGGAGCAGGAACAAAAAGAAAATCACCAGTCCTGCTCCGGTCATTACCGTTATTATACTCGGCAGCTACCGTCCTTCGCCTAAGTCTCAATATTCCGTTCAGTTGTCTCTCATTGTCGTCACCAGGCGCGGTCTCCCTCAAGAACTCTCCCAGGGTAAGTAATCCGAGACTATCCCCTATGTCCGGCCATGATCGGTTGTCTGTGCTGCTGTTGCTGTCGTTGCTGCTGTTGTTGCTACTGTTGTTGTTGTTTGGCCGTTGCTGTGTCATAGGGACATTTAGGAGAGACGCCGATGAAGCTGACGAAGAGGTAGAACTTGAAGAAGACGAGAACAACGCTTCCTGAGATGCCGCCGTGGAGCCCAGGTTGGGGTTATGGTGGGCATTAGTCCTGCTAGACGCGGAATTTGCATCTAATCCTTTGGGAGGACTTGACCATACTAGGGGGTCCGGAAAAAGAAAGAAGTTCGGATCAGCAGTGTAGTTTGGAATACTTGACAGGACCAAGGAGGAAGGGAGGGGTCAGACGAGGCCCGTCGGCGAGAAACACTTACGGGGAATACCCATAGCCTTTGTACGGTATCTTGAGTAAATATTGCTTTGAGGAAGAGAAAGTGTATTGGAAAAAAAGTGTCGGCTGTCAAGAAACCGACACGGAAATATGCGTTCCAGAAGGTGACTTTCTTTCCTATGCTCGGTGGAAAAGAATGTTGCGTTGAGAAAGAGTTTGGTGTTTTGCCTTGGGGGTCGCGGGTGGCCTAGAAAGGTGAAAGAGCGGGCCACCGTAGTTCCTCTACCAAATGCACAAGCCGCACGGCATAAATCACGGAAAAGCACAACAAGATGTACGGTTAAGGTGAGAAGAGAGAAGAGCGAAATGCGAGACTCAAGAGGAGCTCATACCATCAAACAAACACTCCCCGTCCTACTCAGTCCAATACTCTATATGCACTTACCTTTCCAATCCATCTTCAGCATCACCAAAACAACCTCCACATCTCACAAAATCATTTAATACTCATATTAAAATCGGTAAACCCGATTAACCCGATTCGTGCTAGAACTAAAACTACAATTAAAAACCCACTAGAAACCTATAATAATTACTTCCAATATCGGTATGTCCCAAGAGTTAACAATCCTCATCTCATAATATTACCATGTCATGTGCAAATCGCTTTTGAATCCGGTATAATAATATGCACTACTACACATATAGGCGACACTTGACTATAATAACAAAGGCTCCATAACCCATCCCATGATACCGCAGTCCTACTGCAGCAATCTATGAACCCCCAGACCCTGGGTATTGTTTGAAACAGGAGTGAGAAACGCCCCACGCCTAATCTAGAAGAAAAAAGCACAAGTATAAAAGAAGAAAACAGGACAAAGCCGCGGTTTCCATCTCACCCAACCCAAAAATGCAAACATGAAAATCTAACCTAATCGTCTTCAATGGCTTGTGACTGGACAGAGCGGACCCCAGTCAACGGTCTTCCACCAACCTGACTGAAGCTCGACCCTCTCCGACGCTCGGCACGTAACTGCGCATCTCGAGCTTCTTTCTCTTGAAGCGACTCACTAGGTAGGAGAATCTTGGGGGGGGGTTAGTGGGCAGAGCGAGGTAAGGGGCAGAACTAAAAACGTACCGCACGGTCAAGTTCATAGGGAAGACCTCTGTGCCTCCCACGGATTTGCATAGCAATGATAACTAGTTTCCCAATAACACCAAATTGGGCGGAGAAGGATGCATTGCTATTTGGATATCCCAAGCTTAAGCCAACAGTACCACTGCCAACCAGTCAGATATCGAAATACCAACACCCATCCCAAGGATACTCACTAAGCAGAAACCACCTCAAACAGAATCGCAAAAGTCGTGAACGCCTAGAGTTATCAATATATGCACAACGAGTACACAATTCGGTAACACTCACATAATCCTTGGTGTCTTGGATCCGGGACCCCTCGGATATTGTAATAATAAAGAGACCCAAAAAGATATACCACAAGTCAAAAGACAGCTGCTTCCTCAAATGGGCTCCCACAAAAGACGCCTCTCTGCCGTTGTCTTCGTCATCCGTGTTGGCGTAGATACCGAGAGAGCTTTCTTCGTATACGTTGGTCCTTCGGACACTGATAGCAATTGGGAATACCGAAATATACATCATGACTGCGCCATGTGAGCAAATAAACAAATATGTAAAGAATTAGCAGTCACATACGCATATAACTAACTTGAACAGCGGGGTGCAGGTTCGCCAAATTCACAACTGCCAAACCAGCCGTCCTCGTAGAAGCGGCTTGGAAAATGGCACCCATTATCCTACGCCCGACTGGTATCTCAGTAACATCGCCGTCATGCAGGTCCAGGACTATGAACAGAATAATATCGGCACTATTGAGGATAATAAGGATCCAGAATAACATCCAAGTAGGCCCGCTCGGGAACAGCAAAGTGAAGCAACGGCGAGGATGATCCAAAAGGAAATTGAGCGATTCTTTATACGAAGACTTTTGGGGGCAAAGTTTGAACATAATCCAAATAATCAACCTGAGCAGGCACGGAAAGGCTGTATTTCCAATGATAATAAGGAAGGTCATGATAATAAGAACAAATGTGGCGGATTGGAAAGACACCATGGAATCCGGGGTGAGAGTAAACCCAAGGTCATTAAAAGCAGTCTGCGAAGAGTAAATAGCCCTTGTGAGCATTAGCATGAGGCCTTCGAACTAGGCCAACCCCGAGACATACCACCATGTTGGATTCACGCCAATCGATCTCACATAATCCCTATAGACGTGGCTACCCGTGGACCAGATCCAGGGTATAAAACAGACGACGCCGAATACATGGAAAAACAAATAGTAACCTATCGTATCTTAATACAAAGTTCGCTGTATAAACCCAGGAGATTCGATACATACCAACTAAGACTTTTGCCAATAACTTCAAACTCCTATACTCAATCCCACCCAACTCATCACGCTCATCGTCAGATAAATCCACGAACTGCGAATTCCTCCCCAAAGTAGGAGTATATGACAAGTAAGGCATATTCGGGGGTTCTTTGGTCGTCTTCCTCGACAATTTCGAGAACGGGCTCGTGTTTCTCCGTTTTGGGTGCTGTCCCACAGTAAACGCTGAAGATATTACACGTTCAACAGTAGAAACACGGGGCAAGAACTGCTCGAGAGGAGGCAATTTCCGCTGGCGAACATTATTTGACCCACTGACTCCATTGCCCAAACTGACCGTCCTTGAAGCAGGACTTCCGACATCATGGTTCCGGTCTCCCTCGGCTGTAGTTCTACTGCGATAGAGAGTGCCGACATCGTCCTCATCAACCTCTTGGGCCCGATGACCTGGCTCAAGTCAGCGGCGATCAACAATATTGTGGTCAGCATGCGCAGAAACCTTTCTCGAACTCCCTCGGCCCGGGAATTCTGAGTGCTTTCCCACGACCATAATTCCTTTGCTTCTCGGCAAATGCGATATGGGGGCTGGCGAAAGCACCCACGTTGCCCGATCCATCCCTGAGCGGCGACGGGAGATCTACGAATTGAATTCCAGTAGCTTCGCAACTCTGTCGCTGTGTTTGGGGCCTATTCTATATAAGCTTCCTTCTGATAAGGTGACTTGGCTATACAAGTGAGAACCGGAGCACATGACTCTTCCTCGGCTATTCGGAGGATGAATTTGCTTCATTTCTCACTCGTACTAGAAAAAATAGGGCTAGCATACCCTTGGAGAGTGAAAGAAGCAACACCGGAGCTCTCACTTTCATGCGCACCATCTGAGCTACTTCTCCCCTGCAGAGTTTGAGACCTGACACTCTCGGGAGCGATATCAGAGTCCATGCTACGACGTTGATCCCCTGCGGTCTGGCCGGGCACAAGGCTCAATGATTGTTTGCTCAGATTAGGTGGCGCCCCTGGCTCTGCGTGTAAAACGGTGATTTCCCTTCCACGAACTCCCATTTCTTCTGTCCCGGGTTCCAGATTATCATCGAAAGTTCCCTTAGAAAGCGCAGACCTCACTCGCGACGGCTGTCGGGTCAAAGAGACTATTATGACAAGGTCTCAGCATCCATCAACCCAACAGCAATAATGCAGTTCCGGACGGTCTCATACCGATGTTCTTGAACCGCTTTTCAAACCAGTACAGACGCACAAAGACCACACAGGTATTTATAAATATTGGGGTTGTAAGCATCGGTAGAAAGTATACTACGAGTTGTTGATAGAGTTTCAGAAGGTTGCCATCAACTCTTAAAAGAAAAAAAAAACATCAGTATCATGTTGCAATGACCCGGGCGCACCAATGACATCCCACATGAACGGAAACTCACGTATTCAGACCCGACTGTGTGGCCCCACCCGCCGCATAGAATAATGCGTCAATGTACCGCATATTCTTGTAAGGATAGATTATGACCGAGCTGATGATGACCATCCCAATGACGTATGCATCTATAGACACGACGGTAATTAGCATAGGCCTGATTGTACCCCTCCGGGCTTGGGGAAGAAGAAGGAAAGGAAGCACGCACAATGTATAGTGATAAAATTGAAATGGGGCCTGAATTGCCACTTCTCTGGTAATCCCATCGTAGCAGACTTTATTGGTTATTATTTCTGTGCCGAGCTCCTAATCAACCAAAAAGGTTAAGAGGGTCAGGATCCTGCGGTACTGCGGCAGAAGTTGTTGTTGTGTGGTGTTGAAGACAAAATTGGCTAGGCTATTCAACACCCACTTCGTCCCAAGTGTTTAAGCAACAAAATAGAGAGAGAACCTCCGGGTCGAAGCTGTCCCCACCCCTAACACAAATGGGTTTGCCGGAATGAGAGTTGAAGGGCTCAAGTATAAATAATATTGTAAGTGCTCTCAACAAACAACAAAAAAAAAGGCCTGAGTGCCCCGCCAATCCTAGTACGACGTCAGACGACGAAGGAACGGGATATTATTGAGCAGCGGTGAAAATCGACATTGGGACGAAAATATTGGACCCAGTCGGACTATAATACACGACTTGAGCAGCCGTTAAGGAAGAACACGAGCAGGAGGGCAGGTGACGGTTTTTTCTTCGAACGAAGGAAGGGACAAAGAGAGGGAGAGGGAGAGAGGAGGGAGATATTCAGGTCGGGCAGCCTGTGGAAAGTCCTGAGACACTGGTTACGCCCAGCCAATCAACTTTTGATAGTTCAAGGGACAGGCATGCTCGAGCAAAGTCTTCGCTCACACCAAAGTGGCTTGCCGGCCTTAATAAAATATATTCAGTACCAAAAACCATGAGGCAGCCAATCCAGGTACGCCCCATAACGGCATTGCATCCCACCGCAAGCCAACAACATACTAAAAAAAAATTTAAACAAAAGCAAAAACAAAAAACAAAAACAAAATTTCAAAAACAAAAAACACTAATTAAATCCCAACATCCTGGCCAGCCAAAGTGTTAAACATCTCCCGCTCCTCCACCTCAAAACATGACATTACTTGTCTTAGGTGTATTCTCAATTTCCTAGTATCCTTGTACTTCTTACCACAAGTAGTACAAGTATCCCTCTTCCCATGAAATACTTCCAACCATTGTAAAACAATAGAAATCCTAAAGACCTCGTCCCATGAGTCTTTGTCTGCAACAATTTGATCCCAATAAATCTTTTCCCATTGCACACCACATGTATCCTTTGACCTCCTCAAGTGATCTTTCAATCCAGATCCACCGGGCCTCCTCACGCTCCCACCCCCGAAGTTACCGTTACATATCCTGCAAATAGTTTCCTCTTCATTGCAGAAGAACCATCTACCCATCATGTTGAGGATTATTTTTGTACACTGTCCACGGTGTACTTTATCGCATCCCTTACATGGGAGGTCTCTGAGTTGTTCGATCACAACCTCTCCATCTCGTTCAATTGTTATCGTATGGTCGAATGGGTTACCGCACATCACCCGGGTATATAGATACTCGTCCAAACTAGTCGGGACACTCACACCAAGGTAGTCATGCTTTGTCCACCATGTTTTCCAATCATTCAGGAACCCATCCTTGAACAGGGTAGCTGTATCGGGTCTGCCTTCCTCGTACTGTGAGCATTCACTCAGGTGGAATCGCGATTCGAAACCAGGGTGATCCTTGTGCCCTCGCTTCCGGTCAGTGCCGGTCCTCAGTCTGATTAGTACGTACGCATCCAATCGCATAAGTCCTTTCAGGCAGGATTTCCTTTTCGGGTTTCTTCGGTAGTATTCGTGTCCCTGGCCGATATGCTAGTCCTTCCATTCCCTCATCTTTATCACCTTTTCCTCCCCACCACCGATATTCACCATCCTCCATTCCGCCCAGTGCGCATCCGACACCCTCTGCAACAGGTGACCTTTTGCCGTCTTGTCCAATATCTCGTTGCCGAGAATGCGATTGTGTCCTGGTATTCATACAATGTGGACATTGTCCAGCTGGTTCAACACAGGAATCATCACTTCCCATAGAGTTGCGGTTTTGCCCTGGCAAGTCATCCGGTTGATCGTGTTGACAGCTGGTTGGCAGTCCGTGAATACCACAACCGATCGAATACCCCGGAGGGTTGCATCCCTCAGTGCCATCTATATTGCTGCCAGCTCAGTTTTCACTATGTCCCACGCACCGTTGACGGACATCCCGGTTCCCCGTTCCGCAATGCTGTCACCTTCTATCCATGTCCAAGCTATTGCACATTTCTGGAACTTCTTGGTGCCATCGGTATAAACCCATCTCGATCCAGGAGTGGTCGATAATTATTCCACAAGCATTTCGTGGTACATGCTTGCAGAATCCTTGGAACCTTTCACAGTGACAGTACATTTTGTAGTCCGTTCCTTATCGCTATCCATCGTGCTCCGTACGATTCGATGCTCTTCCCACGTTGAACCAATCACGTTGAACCATGGGTATTCGATCCCGTGTTCCATGCTGACGCACCTCCGCCAGCATCGCCTTTGTAAGTAGCGTCCTTTTATATAAACCGGAGGGACACTCGCTTCAGCCAGAAGGCAACTGTTGGCGACTTTAATTGGGGTTCGATACACTGACCGGATGATGTCATTGACCCTGATCTGGATTCTGTCTAATAGCTTTTTGTCGTCCGCTATGAACTCCGGACCGTACCATACAACCAGAAGGTAGGCTGCCTGGATTAGTCGGAAGGTTTCCCACGCTCCGATTCCACCCTTACTCCCAAACCTTCTTCCCAGACTGGCTATTCTTCTTCTAGTTTCTTCCCCTCTAGACAGCCAGTATTCCATGTGCCCGTTCATCCTCCCGTCCTCTCTCATCCGATACCCAAGGATTCAGATTTCCTTTACCTTTTTGACCACCTCACCGCCGACGATCAGGTCCAGCCATTTTCCTTTTCCGAGACTGATCCACTCGGTCTTCCAAGGCGAGAACGACATTCCTCACGCCATGGCAATTCTGTTTGCGTCCTCGAACATTTCCGTTATTCTGGAAACCATTGTTCTCAGAGAGCTTCCGGCAACCATGATGGTTCCGTCGTCAACGTATGAACACATCAGGCTACTTATTCCGGGGATGTACTTTAACCTCGGTTTGAATAAGTCTCGGACGTAGACGCCGAACAGGTAGGGTGATATAGGGGATCCTTGCGGTACTCCTTTATCGATGTTGAACACTTTGCTGATTTGTCCATTGAATTTCAGCTCCATGCTTCTACCGCTCAGCCATCGTTTCACCCACATCAGTATCTCATGGTTTAGGGAGTCGGCCATCATGATATCCAATAGCATATCAGTATTGATGTTGTTGAACCCGCCTTTGACGTCCATGGTCATAATTCTGGTGTTGGAGAAGTTGTGGAACTTCGCGAATTCCCGGGTGATCTTGAAGCTGTCGTGACACGAGTGTCCCTTCCTTGAGCCAAACTGTGTAGGACCCAGCTTCATCTCCTTTGATATTTGGATCAACATCATGCGGTCGATCACCTTGGCCATTGTCGGGAGCAGGTGAACCATCCTCCATGACTTGGCCACGTCATAGCTTTGTTTGTCCACTTTGGTCATGAGGACGGTCCTCGCACACTGCCATTGGGGACATCCGTTCGCAACAAGGTTTCTAACAACCGACATCATGTGTTCTGGCTCGTGCTTAAACCAGAACCGGAGTAGCGGGTAGCTGATGTCGTCTCTTCCACTTGCCATATTTCCGGAACTTTCATGGAGGGCTCTCGACAAGTCCTCTAGAGTCAACGGGATATTGACTACTATGTCGGCTTTGTAGGGTACAACGCTGTCCGAACTTAGCTGTTTGGCAATAACCTCGCCCATCTCTCCATGTTCGTGACGCATCGTTCCGTTGTCGTCCTTTAAGCCAGATATCATCTTCCTGGCTTCGAGGTCTCGTACAAGCCAGAAGATTTCCGGATCCTTTTTCTCAGCCAGCAAGGTTTGTAGATGGGTATACCGTTTATTGAGAATTTCGTTCCGGTACACACATCGGACTAGGTTATACAACGCCTTGTCGCCGAATCTTTTCGCTCGTCCAAGATCGGCTTTCAGGGATTCAAGAGATTGATCCCACTATTTGCAGGTGCTTCTGAGTTGTTGCGTCCTCAGTAGCTCTGTGACCAATTTAGTTATATCATCCCTGTCACCATTTCTGAGACTGATATTCCTAAGTTGCTTTTGGACCAATTTCCACTCGATCTTTTTCCACGCGACCCTGACTGGGGCCAAGTTATCAGGGATGCCGACAGACAGCTTCTTGAGTATTCCGGAATGCTCCAGAGCAGCTTTATTTGTCCAGTTGTTCTTGACTTTGTCTTTGTACAAACATAAGTCAATGGAGGACCTGTTCCGAAAGGTTTTTTCATTGCTGCTGTCAATTTCAAACATGTTATTTGCATATTCAAATAGAAATCGACCGTAGGTGTTGGTCGCATGGTCCCCGCTCTTTTCCCCCGACATGGGGTGTCTGGCGTTGAAGTCCCTGACCACAATGTCGCATTCATTGCAGTTTTCAAGCCAGCCCTTGACCTTGGCGGCATTCTCCCCTGGCCGAAGGTAAACCCCTCCGAACTTTCTGACAATTCCATCAACATCCACATAGGAAATAATAACCCCTTGTTCCCATCCTCTAACCAAAGAAAATAATCCCAAACACCTGGTATTTACAAAAACTTCGACCTCAATATTTTCATGAAAAAACATTAACTCAAAGTTACCATCCTTGTTATCCAATACTTTACCTGAACGTCCAACTGGTCGTTCCAAAATAAAAACAACATCAACAAAAGAAAACAAATCAAGCACCAAACTCTGATTCCCCAAACTTTTTCCCACATTTATCGTACATGTTGTAACCCTCATTTAAACATTGATGTGTTTTTCGCCAGGATTTGAAAACAATTCCTGTCCAAATATAAAGTCGATGTCCATTTCCACTCTGTCCTTCACGGCTGGTGCCGAGCTAGAGCGGAGGTTCCTCTTCTTTGAGGCTCGGACGACCGGTAAACCGTTTTTGGAACCCAGTGACTCGTATTCAGTCACTTTGTGTTAGGCGGGAGCCTATCTCAAAGTCTTGCGAGATAACTCAGGCCGATAATCTTAATCGTAGACGCAGATTGTCTAGGAAGGCTCAATGTCTTAAATAGAGGTAGGTAAAGTGATAAAGATTTTTCTAGCGTAAAACTTATATTGATAAGATCTCTTCTCCGTTGCTTGATAATGTTCAAATAGCTTGGGAGGCACCTCGATATTTATATGCCGCGTCTGGGTGGTCGCGGGCTACATCTAGTTCTCATACTAACTAAGTACCTACAAACAAACTCCAGCTTCTTCTAAAAGTGCGAACACCATTTAACTGTGACAATTCTGTCACCTCACTTCGACTTCCGAATAGCAACACCATGAATTGTCCTGATGGTGCTCCCACACATCAGTTCACTCGTTACGATCCATCTTTGTCGGCATGGAGTCTTGTGTACCATTTGCATACGCAGAATGGTCTCCATAATCGAACCAACAAAGGGGCCAGCTTTGTTATCAAACCTCTCAGTATTGCAGGTATAACCTGCAACTGACATCTGCGAGGCATAAGATAGACTTGTCACGATAATCGCACCAATAGTCATTATCCCTCGATAGTCATCTCGTTATCGTATGGTTCCGTCAGCATCCTATGGATACTATTGACATGCGTGAGTGCGGGTATGCTTGATTTCTCAAACTATCTCATCCAACAACACCATTCACTTCTGCGACTTTCATCGCGAGAGCATGGGGTATAGAATGTGTTGCTTAACTATTGTCTGTAAAAACGTCCCGTTACTTAGTGACCACCTTCGCGACTCTTGTCTTCAGTGCTCAGTAACCTTATGCGACGTTGACCGATTTGGCTTGAGCCACTTGCATATGCTCGCCAAAGGACTTTCCTCATATATCCTGCTAACAGGATCCGGTCGGACAGACCGCCGCGATGTATATAGGGTTACAAGGAGGGCTCCAATGACTATGGCTTTGGTGAGGGGACGCAACTACAGCGGTGTCTGCCGGTGTAGCGCCGTCCCAACGCTGATGCGGGAGGGGGGTGTTGGCTTGTCCCTTTGAACTCAGAATCCTAAGGTAGGGTAACTATAGGTCTTTATTCACTAAGGGAAGGCTAAACCTTCCGGTATGCCTAACACTTTGGCACCTGCCAGTTCCGTCTTGGAGTGGTCCTTCTTTCGCAGGGCATAGCCTTTGGTTTCCACCATGTGGCTGGCCTTGGGTCCAACTTCACCGGCTGCTGCTTTCTCGTTGAGTGGTGTTCCAGCAAGTCCTTTACCCTTGTTTCTTTCTCTGTTACGTGTCCGGTCAGTAACTCCTGTAACGCTTCCATTGTAGGCCACTACCGGGGAACGACCATTCCTTCCCGTGACTTGCGGGGTGTTTGCACAGATTTCTGGGCATCTCCCATCACCGGCATAGTGCATGTCGGTTTGACATGACATGCACCACACAGTCGTATGCAAACATGTACATTGTCTGGCTCCGCATCCAGTAACCATGCAGAAGTAGTTTGAGGATTCGTGATTATCCCTGTAAAACTTGCATACAGGTGTGTTTTTGCACCCGTTGCCGTTGTCTCCAATCTGGCAGCATCGTGCACAAATTTGGCTCCCGTTTTCCTCATTCCAGGCTCGGCACATTCTCACTTTACCTCCGATAACGATTCTGGGGTTTTTGCTTTCCAGAATTTCCTTAACCCTGCTGGTCAGGCGTACTACCAACAGTAGCCCAGCACAGGATTGTTTTCGAGAGTGGAACTTTCCTAGTTGTCCCACCCAGGAGGGTTTTGCTTCCAGGGTAATGCCTGGGTTGCTTCTCTCAATGTCGGTCGAGAGTTGACGGAAAGCCGCGTCATTATTCCAGTCTTCAGGTAACCAGCTCACCTTACCGGGACGACATAATAGTACTAATCCGGCGAAGACTTTTGCCTTTTTCACGTCCGCCGTGAAAAACATTTCCAGGAGTCCAAGCTCACTCAATTTCCATTTTAGAGCTTGCTGGTAATCAGCCAGGTCCTCAGCTTTGCTATTGGCCAGGGTGAGCAAAATGTCACCAAATCGGTTTCAGGTTGCCGTAGATAAATGGCAATCCCGTCAGTTTAGGTTAATCATGTATTGGTTCATACACTCCCTAACCGATTCTGTCGTAATCCCTTCCAGGAGTTCGGTGACATCGCCTTTCCCAGCAACGAACCAGATTTTCACGTGGCATTCCCTCAGAGATATTTCGGGCTCCGTAGCCCGTGTCGCCTTTTTTGGCGAAAATCTCTTGCGGCCAGGTACAATACTGAAACTGGCAGTATTGTCCATGCTTCTACCGACCTCAGCCCATGAAGGGTTACCGGCCGAAGCGACCTTGTCGGGCGGTGGACAAGATGGCCCCGCACTGGGTTGGGCGGTAGGCATCACCTTCGCCAATTGTTTTGCCGGCTTTGCAGCCGGGATTCTCTTCGGAACTGCCGAGAGCACCACCTTATTGGCAGGCGGTTTGGGAGGGCCTTTCCCCTTATTGACCTTTGGGGTATTAGCACGACATTCCTTACATCCGTTGGCGATGATGTCCGCACGGACGTCCGCACGGACGTCCTTCAACTCGTCCAACTCATCTCTCACCTCCATCATCAGCCTCTCCAATCTTTCCAGCCTCCTTTCCTTCTCTTCACTGCTGGATAGAGCACCTGCGTTTATGCCAATTGCAATGGCTGGCATCGACGCACTCTCATTCCTCTCAGCCTTTTCAGTGGCTTCAACCATTTCCATCTCCTGTGATGGCATCTGGGTATATCCAACCGTTTCTGGGTTAGATACCTGCGTACCGGGGATATCAGCCCACTTGCTGTCCCCGACGCCATTCCCCTCCGTGGTTTTTCCTTTGTCAAGACTCATCGAGACGTCAACCGTGGACCCCAAGGTTTCGACCTTAGGCTTTCGTCCTCTGGGTGGCGAGTACGTATTGTCCGAGGAACAGTCCATTTTGAAGTTCTTGTACAACTTCTTCTCGCTGCTTGGTATACCATCCAATACAGACGATGTGGGCCATGACGGGGCCAAACTGCTAGGAGACGCTACCGAGGTGTAGCTATCCTGTGTTGATTTCATCGATGGAACAAACGACGAGTCTTGTGAGTCCGTGAACAAAACGCCGACCGAAGTTTCCTTGTTAATGCCACAATTTTGGCAGCCCGACATCGTAAACAAAAGTCTCAGAATGGTGTTCAGTTCCGAGATAGTCTTGGGTTTACCGGCCTCAATTGCCCTGTTCCACATTTCTTCATTTCCCGTGTTTTTGCATCCGGCCTCGTGGTTAAAGGTCCATCTTTGGCCTTCCGGAATCTTGTAAGAGGTGACCAGCATCCTCTGAATCAATTTTGGGCCATTTTCAGCCCCCACAGTCGCAACGGCATCGTTCATTCCCTCGTCCATCACCATAAGTGATTCCTCCATCAACCTCGGCCTCACAAGGTGTTACCAGGCGTACCTGGATGTCTCAACCTTGCTACAGCCTTTGGTATAAGGAAAAAATCAATAACGGTAAACAAACTCAGTAAACAAAAGCCTTGTCTGTAACTCGAAGTTTTTATCACCACCTCTCTCCTCTCCGCCAGTAACAGTTTCTGCTGAGTCCCGTAAGCCAATCCTCTTAAGCCAACAGAGTAATAAAATTCAAAAATGCGATATCGCAAAATTTTTTCTTCAAGTTCTTGCCGGCCAAAATCTTTGAAAACTGGTGAGACGCTGATCAAGTGGTGCGCGATCACAAATATACCTGTCCCTTGCCCGGCAGAGTTGGCTCGCTTGTCCAAGTGATTAAAGGAGGGCCAGTCAGTTTTTCATTTTACCTGTCCCCCTCCACAGCCCTCCATCCATACATCTTGTGTTCCGACATAAGGTGTCATGTCAGCAGAATTTAGGGCCCTTCCCAATTAACTCCCGGACTATTTTGTTGTGGCCCTACGATGCCTCACGCCCCCCACTATCCATCTCATTCTCTTGTGACGAAAAAGCCGAAACGGGCTCTCAATCCTTCCCAGCACGGCCAGATCAAAAGTTTTTCCTTGGGAATCGGAGCTTCCATCCAGCTACAAGTCGGCGCTCGAGGCTAACGTATATTTCTCCCTATCACGAATGCTACGGCACTGGATTTTATTTAAGGGTTTATTACAATTTTGCTTTTTGTACTAAACTTTTTATGACCAGTGATTTAAACTCTTCCATATTCTTGATTCAACACGTCTACCAGCAGCTGTAGAATTACGTATTATGAGCGGGGTTTGAAAATTTTAGCCATCAGTAAACATAACAGTGAACTAGATACAAGTACCTTCTAGTCACGAGATTTGTTCCGGGAGAAAGTGTTCGTCAGGGAGCGGCACCGTACTCTGTAGGAGTACAGTACCTGTCAAGAGCAAACCAACAATGATTAGCCAAAATAAATTGTGCTATGATAACTTTTGTATAAGTGGCTTGGTGGCTTGGTGGCATACGTACTGTACTCGTATCCTTTAATTCTTCCAAGTTAGAGGCTTGGAACCAAGAGAACAAGTACGTAAAATTTGTAGCAGACGGAGCAAGAGCAAGAGAATCCAACTCCCCATAAGCCCACGTCCTGCTCTAGATCCACGTTGCAACGTGCTCTGTCAGAGCATCTCCATAAGCTACCACCAGCGTAAGGTACTTGTAACGTTCCCTGCCATTCCCTTCCCTTGATTGCTGCACTCTGCCCGAGTACAGTACAGCATCAGGTATGATACCGGTATCTCATTTCCAATTGAGCACCCCCCCGCCGGCGAACGAGGAGATCCCAGTATTACAACATGCGAGAAACGGTAGTCAACCCGCAGCCAGATATTGGACAGCTCAGCTCAGCTCGGGTCCCCCCTCCCTCACTTTACTAAATCCGAATATGATACCGATCCCCCTCTCGTCAGCTACAAATTTGTTGAATTGACCCTCTCGGGGCGTAAAAAAATAAAAAAAAAAAAGAGTACTCGCATCATACAGTACCGTACCGTACAAGCATGCAAATCGAAAACCTATATGCTCTTATCACAACTCCCGAATCCTAAAAAGACAATGTCCGTAACTGGTGCTGGTATGACAGCATCACAGTATGAGAATCTCCTTTTCTCCCTTTTTTGCGCTGCTGCACTGCTGTCTCCACAAGATCTCGCTGCCCCGGTATGGGGGTGAATTCCGCTACCCCATCATTGAATTACTACCAATGGATCAAACAGTCAGTAAATAAAATAAGAAATTTTCTTTTAGATAGTTTGCTCACCCAAGTATGATACTATTCTGACTGCTTCAATGAAAATAAAAGTCCAGCAGGAGACCTGTGGGTTGAGATATAACCAAAAAGGTGCCATGTTGCAATATTTTATTTGCAACAAAAATGTTATAAAAGTCAAAAAAATGACATTTTTCTTGCATGGCAAAAAGGGCCTAAGTTCTCACTCTAGCAGACTAGAAGGATAAAAGCTATGATAATAATGAGATTATAAAATCCAACTCTTTTGATAGTATTTTGTTATAAGTATCTGAACAAAAAGGTCTACAGAGCTAGCTTCATCACGAGATTTTACAATATTTCATAAGAATTGTCTTTAGAATTTATATTTCACCGTGCATTTTGTTTGAATCTACTCGTTCATTTATTTGTAGGCATCAGACTAAGTCCCTTGCTCACTCCATTGAATTGTGAAGGGGACTGAGGAGTTCACGGACACGACTGCACTGCGCCGCATTAGCACATTCGCAATTTTCCCCTCTTCCCACCTGCCTTCCTGTCTTGCCTGGGTATGGTGCCGGTAGCAGATAAGCTCTTTTCTCTCGGTAATGCGATAGCGGTAGGTTTCACAAATTAGATTGAAGGTAATGCCTGCTCCCACCCGCCAAGTCTGTGGGTCTCTGATCCATTAGACATCCATCCAGTCGCATCCAGTTCATATCCTACCGGTATCTTTTTCCACCCTATGGGAGAAGTGGTAAACAACAATCACTTCCACTTCCCCCCCCAAAATCCACTGCCCAACAGGACCCAAGCTAGGGGGCTAAAGCCACCCACCCGGCACCACTGCTGCTACCCGTCCCTCTTCTCCCGCGGGACGAGAGGGAAAAAAAACCGAATCCACGGTGTAACTACTGTATCATCACAGATTCAGACAGAAGCCAAATCTGATGTCGCAGGAGTACCGGCACAGCACGGTAGGGCCAGCCCTGCAAGCCGATTGTGTGTCTAAACCGTGCCCTACCAACCAAGAAGGTATGCAGATACGGCACAAGTACCGGTACCGCACCATAATTTTTCCGTGCTTCGTTTTTTCCCCCCTCTTCTCCTTCAACCCCTTCACCCTGTCCTGGGCCCTGAATCAAATCAGTGAACGAAAAAAGAAAGGAAGGGAAACACGAGCAGGAGCTCACAGCATTTTTTCCCACTGTCGTTTTAGCCGATAATAAAGTAGCTGCATAATATCATCCTGGCAACAACACCACGACTTTATTCCTCATGGCCTGGCAGCTGGCTGGTCTGGGTACCAAGTATACGGTAGTACGAGTACTGGTACGGCAGGCAGACATCTCTGCTGTGGCACTGGTATGATATCGGCAGTATTTTTTGTTGTTGCTGTGCAACTGTACAAGTACTGTGTGCACATTCCCTCACTCACTCTGATCCTTAAAACTGCTTATTGCACTGCAGAACATGCCGAGGGATTGAGATGAGGGAGTGCAAAATGCGCTCGAGTACCGGTACATACATGCTGCACAGCATAGTCTCTCAAGTCTTGCCACAATCACCCATTCATCCCGCTGGTACATAAAGTTTGCTCATCTTTGATAGTAATATTTTCTCCCCATTTTCGTTTCCCCCCTTAGGTCAGACGATTCTCCACCGCTGGATGCCCCCGGAAAATGTTCGAGAACAAAACACAGAGTAAAGGGAGATGGCGATGAGGGGGATATCAAAATAGATGGTATAGTATATAGTAGGCTATCTGTAGTATCGTATGATACGACGACAGCACCGCAACCTGCCGAGCCCACGGTTGGGAGCATACAATCGCACTCGAACTAAGGTAACTGGTAAGCACAGCTACACCATTTCTTCATCAATACATTAACCGATCCATCCGCCCTGTGGCACTTTACTGATCCGTTCTACAATCATTCAACAAACGGGCGAACCCGTTCCCTATCTCTCAACTAGGTTCTTCAGGTGAACAATTGACTTTGCCTTTTCTTTCTTTTTCCTCCACTTCCACCCAGCCTGCACGTTATACTGCGCAGTGACTGCATCTCTCTCACTGACCCACAGCACAACAAGAGTAGCATGGCTGCCATCGCCAAAACTATACGTGATCAGGGCATCACGCATCTGGGCATTGACTCCCTCCCTCGTCAAGAGCACTGGCATGTTGAGGTCACAAGAGAAACCAGGAAACCAGGTTACAATCCAACTGGACCCAGAAAAACAGCAAACAAGCACGTCCGATACGCCCGCAAGCTTAATCCAAAGAACACCAAGAGGGGATAAACCCCCCATCTATTTTCTTGCTTTGTCTCTACTACTGCGAAGGCCCGAGGTTTTAGTTCGGTCTGGAATGATTTTATTCCGGGCATTTTCACTCGTTACTGGTAGTAACAGTAACATAGCGCGGGGTAGTGTAGAGTAGACAGTGAGTATTATGCTTACTATTCGCTATTCCTTCCATCCCACCGGCCACGGTACATGAATTAAGGCAGTACGGTAATCAAGCTTCCCTACCCTCAGGGATACACATGAGAGAGAGAGAATACCGGTAGGACGAGAGCCTTGCATGTGGCGCTCAAATACAGCACGCTATACATACATGCATGAGCGAGATCCATAAAGAGCCGAGATTGCGATAATAATGTTCAAAGTACCGTAGAAACGCTGTGACCTCTCTCTCCTGCTTCCTGGTTCGGAGGCGGCTGAGGGGGATAGAGATAAGTGACCAAACCGAATAATATTGATCGCAAGTACGGGGCGAACGGGGAACCGTCCCATATGACAACAAATGAATTATCATACCGTTGATCAGCTTACACAGGTCTGTCTAAGCGATAGCTTACCGTTACCCTACTCGTAATGTCGAAGCGTTTTTAAAGAGGACTGCTATTGCACATCAAAATTTTGCGGATACGGGTGGCATGCAAGAGCGGTTGGTTTTAAAAACGCTTCGACACCACAATCACCATTATCGTACCCTATCCCATGGGGGCTCCTCTCGTTGCCTTACCGTACCTACTTGCTTCCTTGCCTATGTGTTACTCTCGCATTGGGCATTTTACCAAATCTTAGCTCAGGCTGGCACACGTTGTCATCATTGTCATTCGTATTATACCACCCGGGGCAAACGCAAGAGTACCGGTATATCATAGAGTAGAAAATGAATAATATCCTCTGGTAGAGTGAGTGATCGGGCCCCCGAGTCGCAGTTCCGAGTGATCGATGGTGATGACAGCGCGATATTGCCAAGACGGAAAATACCGACAGGGGGGTGTTTGCCGGAAGCCGAGGGTGATAATTACTCGTAGGTCGCTAGGGGAAAAAAAGAAAGAAAGAAAAGAAGCGCTACCGGCAGCGCATGATTGATGGAAGAGCCTCCACTGCCGTACCGCTACTCAAACCCCCCCACCCCCACCCCCGGCACACACATCCGGATATTTGGGCAACACAGATGAACTCCATATGTTCACGAGCCCTGCGGGTTCGGCTTCCTGTACGAAGTGCGGTTGCTACTGCTGGGACTCAGATGCGATATTTTGCGTCGGCGAGAGAGGTGGAGGCGAAGGGGAAGGGGAAGGGGAAGGGGAGGGAAGGGAAGGAGAGGAAGAGAAATGTTCCTATGATGCCGCGGAGGAGAGCTTCTACTGCTCTTGGCCAGACGGTTATACCGCAGTTGTCGACGGGGGAATTGGAGTCTATTTACTCGCAGGAGGTTTGTTTGTTTGTTTGACTTTAGCTATCCATCCCATTGGTGGGATGGAGGAGGGCGAAAGAGGATACTGTATTAACAAACTTGAGATAGTTATTTGTCTTCCGCTGCGACATAACCGCGGCTCAGATCTCCTCCGCAATGACCTCCTACCCTACTCTCCGCGACGTGGGCGTCTTGACACCGGACGACATATCAAACCTCTGCCGTCAGATCCACACAAAGTACCGACTCTCCCGTAGTGAGAGCGAAGCCTTCAAGCACATCGAGCAACTGATCGCCGATCTGAGATCCAGCGAGATACCCGGCCACCCGCTCGCCAGCGTGCACCTGATGTCGTGCCTGAAAGACATGGAGCGATTCGAGGTTGCGAACGAGTTTTGGAAGTGGCTGATTGAACAGGACGAGACTCACTGCGATGCTAGGGTCTACGGTGCTGCTATAGAGAACTACACATACCAGGGTGTGGTACAGGATGAATTGGAGAAAATGTTTATGGAAGCCCTGGAGAGGTACTCTGAGACGGTGGATCCGAAGATTGCGAGAGATACCGGGAAGGCTACGAGGCTTATGCTCCTGCAGGGGATCATCACGGCGAGGATTTTGCATGGTGATTGGAGAGCGGCGTACGAAGGGTTTGATATCTCTGTCAGGCTGTACCCGACTTTGACTCCTGCGAGAATATACGAGTTGTTCTTGTACGAGCGGCCGGTGAAGGAGGCGTATATTGTCTTCTTGATGGCTTGTCGAGCGGGGACTCCACCGAGGCCGCCGACGCTTACGCCATTGCTCAAAGAGATTTGGGCGAAGCATCGGGATGTGAAGGCTATGATCCGACTGGTATATGCATTTGTCGGAGCTGGAGGGAAGCCGTTCCCGCAGCACTTGAACTCTCTCATCTTTGCTATCCTTGGATCACTGCCAAGTGACGTTTCCAAGAATAAAGGGGAAGAGTTCGATAAGATGTTTGGTGCAACGATGGCGTTGATTAGAGATTTGATATCTGCGTTTGGAAGATTGCAAGTTCCCCCGAGCGAGGGGACATTTAATACTATCATCTCGCTGGGTGGCAAGCTGCAAAGACTGGATCTAGTACATGGCGGCATGAAGGAGCTACTTGCTGCCCACTTGGCGCCAAATATGGTTACGTACAGGACTATCGTTAATGCTTTTGGTGAAATTGGGGATAGAGAACAATTCCAAGCCGGCTGGCGGGATCTATGTGCTGCGCGGAAGGAATTAGAAATGCCATGGGATATAAAGGACTTTATCGCTCTAATAAAGGCTTGACCCCTTCCTTTCTCCTCCTACGGTGTATATGTGTTAACTGTGTCAAAAGGGCGGCTTGAACCTTGGCATGCCGGACTACGTCCATGGCGAGATAGAAGCTAACAAATTCGACATGCCGCAAGAAGTGTACTACAAATCCATGGCAAGGATTTACAAAATGCAATCACAAATGCGCCATGCTTCCACCGCTTCTCCCCCCACTATATCTGCTGCAGACCCGTCACCCCTCTCAAAGTCTCCTAAAACTACCACCTCCCTCTCTGACCCAACCAAATGCCTAAAAATTCGCTCAGAGGTGAACAACCTCTCCACCATCTTCTCATCCGGCAAAATCTACAACTTTGCCTCTTCCCCAGTCTTCTCCACCACCGCTCTGGCCAACAAATCCCGCGAAAAGATTGTAGACATAGACTTTGCAACACCAGACATTATCCCTCCGTCAGAACTCCAATCCTTCTACGCGGCACTAACAAGCTCCGTGTCCAAAGTCTCCTCCGGAGAGGACGCGCTCACGCGGACGGCAACGGGGTATACTGTTAAGGAACTCCGCTTCGAGAACTGGAGATCTATCAACCGCTTGTTGTTTGAAGCTGAGTTATTCGAGAAGGAGATGATTGAGAGGAGGGTGAGGGGGATGGTTATGCGCGGGAAGATGGAAGGCGTTGTGGATGGGGAGGAGGGTGATGGAGGAGGAGGGGAGATGAAGAGAGTGTTTGAACGGGAGGAGAAGGCCAAGAAGAGGATTGAGGATGTTAGGAGGGAGATTAAGGGGGTTAGAAAGGCACGGGGGGAGGGAGAGGTGGGGTGGAGAAAGGAGGAGTTGAGGGTTAGGGGGCTCTTGGGGAGGGATGTGAATATTGAGGGGGTAGAAGGGGTGTAAATTGTAGATATGGGCGTAGAGGTGGGAGGTATGTCTGGATAGATGGTGTAAATACCTGGGATGTATTGTTTCCTAGAGCTTGGGTTGTCTGCCCGGGCGTGATGGGGATTGTATGTATGTATGTATGTATGATTACGAGCATGAAATCTCACTCAGGTAATCTACTACTTTCGGGAACACACACATCCGGGGGTGTGGAGATTTGTTTCTCCCTTTCGAGTGCACTAAAAGGGAGGGAGGAAGATTCTTTCGGTTTGAATCCCTCAATGATCTGCGCGGGCGGTGCACCCAGCAGGGGCACCACCTTCCTGCATACCCAGCACCGCCATCATTAGCTCCTCCTAGCACCTTAATACCTCGTAAATACCATCCAACCGAACGAGCAAGCAAACAACCGGGAAGGAAAACATGCTAACTGCGGACACCTTGAGGTCTGGTATCATACGTACCTATGATACGAGCAGCAGCAGCAGCAGTAGGAGGAGGGGTAAAGTGATACCGTTAAAAAAAAAAAAAAAACATCGTTAAACCAGCTATCGGGGATCGGGCTTCGAGCTTTTCGCAATCCAAAACAAAAACACCTGGAAAAGGAATAGTGCGCGTCCCAGACAGGGGCCATAGCTTGGGGAGGCTGAGCTTTGCGAGATCTCATTAACTGGTATGATATTCGTTACTTTGTTAACCTTACCCTTCTAAACCTATTTTAGTTTAGCACGGCGATCCAAGTTGAGATGCGCGATAGCTGGTTTTTACGGTATATCATGATCAATGATCAATGACGAAGCCTTGGGTTGGTCGGTTAGTTATCATACTTGGCCTGGCGGTTGGGACTAACTCGGTGGGGTTTTTGCCCTGGTATTATATCGTGGGCTTTTGATTGAGGGTGTTGTGGGTGTGTGTGTATGTGGGGGGGTATGTACCTGCTCGAGTCGTTGGCTTGTGTGTATTTTTTCTTCTTCTTTTTCCCTTTGGATTATTTGGTGCGGTGGGTGGAGCGGGTGGGATTTGGTTCGTAAATCTGAGGGTGTGGTATTCCTAACTGTGGTGAGGTTGGATTGCGGTGTGGTGTGGTGCTGTTCTTTCCAGCGATGGGCTTTAACGGCTGGTAGATCCTGCACGCAGAGGTGGTTGGTTGTGGTGGATAGGCGGGTGGGGCAAATGGACAAGTGTATGAGTTGACGGCAGGTGTTTTGTATGGAGTTCGTGGATTCTTGGAAGTACATTACTGATATTTTTGGCTGCTCTTCAGAATTCTGGAATACTGTTGATTATCTGTCTGCTAGTTGGATGCTACAGTATCTTCGTGAAAAACGTTTCATTCGCTATCCCATCGTGATAGCCCCCCCATCTCACGGATACATTAGGCTAGTAAATGTATCACTGGAATTGGACTGCTATTTTCCGAGCCATCTTCGGATTCCTGGTATGCACGAACAAGAAAGATGGTGTGGACTCACCGGTGGGCAAGGCAGACAAAGCAAATGCAATGACGGGATTTCCCAACCCCTGACTGCGAGAATGATGCTGGTGTGACCACTTGATGCCGGTGCGTTTTGTACTCCCGGGCTCTATATGCATTTGCGGAACAAGCGAACGAGTGAGTTGAGCAAGGTAGGTGAGGAGGAGGGCAAAAGGGAGTAAAATAAAGATGAGAAAAATTTTCCCGACCCCTGCAGGGGTAATATAATAAAATAAATCATTCCTGGAACCGAATAGGCCCCCGATTGTATTGTAGGCTATGGAGGAAGAAGAGGAGGAGGGAGGGGAAGGAGAGGAAATGTATTGTGTAGAAGTATGTACTTTCATATCCTAATGAGGAAATGAAATCGTTCCTCAACTTGAATGAGTTCGCTGAGTGATGGTGGGATGGGGTGGAAGTGCTGAGGGGCATCACGAGAGGAGAGACCCGAGTGAGCTGATATCGGGTTGAGGTTTAGGTGTTTGATATTATTAATGGGTGAGGGGGGGGGGGGTCGAAAAAAGTGGAGGAGAAAGGGGGTGATGCCTAGATATATTTTTTTTTGATACATAGGTGAATAGCACCGTGGTCACGGAGTGTCACTCGGGACGGTAGTAATTAGGAGTGTCGGAAATATCGTATATGGGATGCGCTATTGAATCAGAAGGTAGGACCTTACCGAGAAATTAAAATGGGGATGCCTGAAATACCTATTCATGAGGAAGTCCTGAGTGTTCCGGACTGAATTGTATTATGAAGATCCCCTCTACTCCCTATGATGCAGGTGCGCTCTGAAGGGGATGAATGAATGAAAGGGATGCGGGGGCGGATGGAGTAGAATCCGAGAGGTTTAATGTACTTTAATATTATAGAAATGATCTATTAATGTTGATGGAATGTCTTGCTTGTTTTGTTAGATTGAAGGAAAAGGTAAGGGAAGAAGGAGTGGGGTGCAGAAGGGAAATACTTGAAGGGCTCGCCAGGTCGATACATTGGAGGAGGCCAATACAAAAATGCTCCCTCTATCTCAAGGGGAAGTAATTTATTTCTTGCTTGCTGTGTTGAAAGAGGGAGGGGAGTGATGAGGCGAGATGACGGAATGGAAAGACTCGAATAGGCTCTCTGGGGGTCCGGGAGGGACAATGATTGTGTGTGGGATTTGACAGCGAGATGGCGCGAACTGAAGCCTACTGCACAGCTGACAACATCACTCTTGGTGTCAATGATAGCTTGGCACTAGGGTTAACCCTCACTCTACCATTTTTAGTCATCTTCACCAGAACTCATTCCCCAGCAAAGGGAGTCTGCATTGTTCAATCCTCGCTCACAGGCTTCCCTAGAACGAGTGCCCTAATCTCTGCCTGTTTCCCTACAGCTTTGCCAGGCTCACCCTTTCGCTCACGCTCTCTTGATTACCGGTATTCTGCTCTATCGGTGTTAGAACCGACCAGCTGAAGTCATGCAAGCTGGACACCTGCTGAAAAGCATGTCCAATCTAGGGGCTTTCACGAAAACCGCATTAATTGAGATGGCTAACCCGCGAGTAGCCACGCGACGAGAATTGAGAAAATCTCGGTGGGAATTCCTCATGCTCAGATATTGATTTGGACTCGTTTTCAATACTAGCATGCACATCAGCAGCAAGGGCAAGATTGGGTTTCACTCCCAGCCACCGCCATTTAGTCTCACGCCGCTATCGATAAAAATGTGATAAAGATTACGTTGATACGATAGGAAAATTGCCCTGGAGGGTTGGATGAATGAGCCACGGTTGGTGGGGTAGTCACTGCACCACTCCCGGAATGTACCAAGAACGCCAAAGACGCGCCAACGTCGCGCGTGCTCCGCGTCCTTCGTCGCGATGATTCACGCGTTTTACCATTTAAATTTAATCCTTGGCACCCACACCTTTCTTCTCTTCATGCCCACTTCGGCTTTTATGTCTACCTTTTCCTTTCCCCCCCATATCCCTCCCTCGCTCCCACCCTCCTTCGCTTCAACTTAAACGCACCCACTTCCCCTCCCTTCTCGCCTCGCCGCCTCTCCACCATTACACCACGCTACCTTTACATTCTCTGGGGAAAAGAAAGAACATAAACTTTAAAGAGATCACGATTCTTTCTCTTCCTTGTTTTCGTTTGTTTACTCTTTTCTTTCTGTTCATTGTGTATAGTCTTTGGCTCTGTCGCTTTTTCCTTCCACGCTTTTCTCGATTAGCGATCTGTACTTACTGCACTTGCGATAATGGCACCTTCATCAACTCTTGTCTCAAGCCCTGGGCGGCGTCACCACCTCTCACCAGTGACGAAAGGTCCTTTCTTCAGCAACATTCCCGGGAATTCTGCTCGTCGCAGTAAGTACTCTAATCACATGTTTGAATGGAATGCTTTTTTCAGTGGGAATTCTTTACCCCTCAAAGGAGTCACTCAGAATTCCCCACCACGAATTTTAATTTTATATTCCTTGTGCCGCACCATAATTATCACCTGTGCTAATTGAAACAGCAACCCCCACTAAGCGCCCGCTCTTCAACGATGAGAACGCAGACCCGAACCTATTCAAACGCGTTAAATCCGTCCTCTCACCATCGAAATCCATTGCGAATATCGACGAGATCTTGAAGCCCTCCTCGAACCCCACGATCACCACCAATCAGCCGTCCAAGTCACGTTTCATTTTGACCGATAAGCCCTTAGTTAACTCCCAACCCAAGCGTGCCCTGGCAAACATTACGAATACCCACCAACGCGTGAGCAAGCCATCCCATAGATCTGCAAAACCACTCGTCGGGAGTTCGTTGAAAAAGGCGTATATTCCCTCCCCCACGCGTCGCACACGCGCCGTGTCCCCACAAATCGGGAGCGGCCGCGGACAGTTGAAACGCGCTCGTTCCTCGACCCCTCCAATTGTGTTCAAAGATATACCCACTTCAAGTTCTAATGATGCACCTGCTGTCCCTTCGATGCAGCAACAACAGCCCATCCCTGACTCGTGGATCTTCGACATCTATGAGGACTCTCCTCAAGAAGCGCTCCAAAACCTAGTGGAGTTCTCAACTCATACACTTGACATTTCTGACAACGAGGAGACATCTGGCGAGTTGGACCTTGGGAAGGAAAATATCCCTCCCTCGAGACTAGCCGAGATCCTCTCCACTCCGCGCGAGAACCGGATGTCTGTCGACGCTCCGGTCAAATGCATCCCGCAGCGACGAGCGCCAGGGATTGGCGCAGGAGGGCGGGCACCCCGCGAATGTAGGGAGCCGCTGAGAGAGATGAAGGAGGAGGAGTTACTTCAACCTGGAAAGAAGACGACACACGATGAAGACGTGATTAAGAAGAAAGTGATCAACAAAAAGGAGGAAACGCAAAACGATAAAATAATGATTACTACCACGACGAAACTACCCACGCTATCCAACGACTCATTCATTACCTTTTCCACCCCAGAGAAGATCAAGAGGAAGCCGCTGCTCCGCAAGACACCTAGTCCTGGCTGGAAGATATGGGAAAGCGATCATGATGATGATGATGATAATGCTGATGATAACAAGAACTTGCCGCCGCTACCACCACCCACCGGGGACGAGTTGGAAATTCCCCTGCTGGCGAGTACGTGTAGGAAACGGGCACTGGAGGAATGACTTGTCACCCCTCTACAAAATCACCTTCCTTTCTCTCTTTATAGCTTGATTGCCTTGTTTATTTATAATCTTTGTACTTTTTGTGTGTGAGGGCATGTACTCAATATTTTCTCTTTTCCAGATAGTCCCGTTTACGTCGGCAATCACCCTGGGTAAATCACCTACCTATCCACCCAGCCAAGACGAAATGGAATTAAAAAGTCTCTTTTCCTTCCTTCCTATCTATAGTTTTGTATCTGCTCGGAGTACCGTAGCTGGCTGACTGTCTGGGTCGGGTCGGTGTGGCGTGGGGCGCTTTGGCGTGTCTGGGGGGTTAGCCTCTTGCTTTTGTCATTTTTGTATGTTTGGTCGGTCTTCTTTGCAAGCGTTTTTTTTCTTTCTCTTTTCCAGTTTCATTGTAAGACATATGTGTTTATGGACTTGATGGGTTATGTGATGGGAATTGAACCAGTGTGTTGAATATTGATATCTAAAAATTCTGTATATGCAATGAGTGCCTGGTGGGTGACACCATCGGTAGTAGCGAAGCTCCTGTGCTAGTGGTGTTGCACAGATTGATCTGCCAGCCGATCCGAGAAGTGCAGGTTTAAGTTCTTCCCCGTTCGAGAGACTTTTCGGAGCAAAACCGCACTGACCAACCTCCTCTTCTCATCAAATTGTCCTCCGGGCCGGACCTCTCTAGTGGCGGATAAAACATACGGTACTCGTACCTCAACAAGTCTACAATGGTTGATCTTAGTTTGAAAGCCCCAGCACCACGTCAAGGTGTCAACCACGCTGGGGTCCCACGAGCCATCCGCTGGTTAGCCAACCCACGTTGGACGGATGATAGCCGAACCATGTTACAGGGGCCGGTATTTAGCGATCGAACACACACACCACTTTGTGACCTCGCCAGCTTTTTAAAGTTTTTTTTTTTGCTGGTACGGTAAGCCACTTCGGTGTGTGTGTGAAGCCTCTAATGCCTGCCCCTGGTATATCATGGCCTAAAGTATCCTTCCTGTCAGGCACCCTCCTTGCGAGGCGTGTTACCGTGCTCCTTGAACAACGGTAAATACTGCTCGTGGGAGCCGGGACACTCCCGGCGGGCAGGCGCTCTGGCTGTCGTCACAGTCGCAGAGCTCCTCCGCAACAGTGATTGCAAGTTCCATGGAGAGGAAAGAAGGAGGTTTGGTGGGGAGGTGGGGGGTATTTATAGAGAGCCAGAGAGGATGCCAAGAAAAAGTTTTTTTCTTTCTCGTTCTAGGGTTATTCAAGGAAGATGAGGTCTAGGGTTCTATCGAGTCTCCGTGTACCAATTTATGATACCATAGTTGGAAAGTTGAAATCCGTGCTTGTGTAGATGTTTCACTTTGTGGTTTCATATCATATTTGTGAATAGCTTTCAACTGCTACAGCTTTCCCCGGAGAGATAGCGCCTTCCCTCCTGATTCCTCCTCCTCGTGCCATGGCATGTTTCCTAAATCTCACAAAACGTAGTTTGGCATCGACAGGCTATTAGTGTTCAGCTGCGAGAGAGGATATATGGCCCATAAACGACAAAGCATTCCGTTTGTGTATCTATTCAATCCTCAGTAAAAGATTTTTACAAGGGGAAACAAAAATGGTGCTCTCTAATCGAAAGCGTTACGATGGAATAAAGAGCTCTCACGCATGACCTTTTATACCTAGGGCCACGAAAGCCCCACACCCCCTCCTACAGCTACCACCCTGGCAATGGCAAAGAGGGCGTCAATAGACATTTAACGGTGGACACAATAGCGCTAAAATTGGGGGCGGATGTGGCAAAGAAGTTGCCGAAATCCACCAAAGAACAAAGGAACCTGTTTAGTGTGAGAGGGAGTGGGTGTTAGTTTTGGTGAGGAGATCGAGGCCTGCTGATCTGTTTGAAGGGGGCTTGAGCAACTGGGAGGGATAAGTAGAGAAGAAGTCTCCCCTGTCCATCTCTTGATCCCAGCCTGACATAGTTCAGCTCTAGTGATGCCTTCACGACTCGCGCATGCCTTTTTTGAGCAGCCCAATCAACACCGTATTTACCTGTGAGCTAGTTGAGTCGAGATACCGTTCCTCGATCTCACATAAGAAACCGTTGTACTATGTTTCAACAATCTCGAGGTAGGCTCCACCGCGGAGCCTGGCAAATCCCCTTTGCGCTACTCCCCCCCCCACGAAGGGGAAGCCTCCACTGTTTTCGTGGGTGCAAGAAGAGCAGGCTAGAGGATGTATGCTAATGCAGAATCCTTCGAGTGGTCCCGATGCGAGGAGTGTTACATCTTGAGTAGTTTCTATTCTATCATGTGCCCTCAGTGTCAAGAAGCGAAGTTGGGAGAGGGGTGTAGACGAGGCCGAATGAGAGGGTAGGTGAAAGATTCCGATCCCACGGAGGTTGAAGTAGGTCAAGCAAATCTTGGAAAATCGTCGAGTGGGGTGTATAGAGAGGTATAGGATTTGCAGACGTTCTTGGGGTGTGGGACTTACAAGACAGACAATCACTAAGGAAATCAAAGGGAGAAACTATCTGATTTCCGAATGGGAGGACCGCTATCACGACCGAAACTGGAGGTCCAGAATTCTACTCCCAAAATGTGTCATAGCTGGCCTGGCTGCAATGGCCTCTATGAACGTGGTATCTGAGGAAGTGCATCCATGGTTGTGGCCCAGTCTCTTCTTGACCCTTTCCAGTACCACATTTTACACATTCCCAACATTTCCCCCTCTTGCCATCTTGTCGTGTTTTCCCTCTTCTAGGGATTCTCGTCTCTCCTGGGATTATGCTTATATTTAGAGAAACGAGCAGAAATCTACTCATTATCATCAGTGAATAACCCTCTTCCGAATTGGGGAAGGTGGAGGCCTCAATAGGAGTCTTTGATATTGGTTCCGGGATATTTTTAGCGCGTGCTCTTAGTCTCTCATCCATTGCGTCAGGTTCTGTGTCTTTGCCCAACTTTATCCTCATACAATTCTTGATAATATCTGTTGTGGGTTGACTGGTAAAGCCTCAATGCCACAGGACCTATATCATACCACAAGGCTAGTGGTTCAGGCCCAGTACTGTAGCATATTGGGTGATTGGTCTTTGGTTAGAGGCAGAAAAAGGGAGACAATGCATGTTTTAAGAAACGTTGTTTGTTCACAAACACGGAAGTTGTGGTAATTGGAGCATGGAATATCACTCGCTAATTCTAACCTTTCGGAAACCGCCAGAAACTTCGCTCGCCTGGGCGGGGCGGAAGGTATGAGTAAGTAAATAGATAGACTCCTTTCATAGCTATAATAGCGTAGGTGGGATTGCATGCGGCGCGCTCTCTATATTGTCCGGCTTACTTTCCCTTTAATCTGTGGCTCCTCAGTTGGATTTGGTGGAAAAAGGCGTTTAGTAATAGGAAGACTAACTTTGGCTTCCACCTTCCTGCTTGAAAAGTGGAGAGGGTCTTCTAGATTGGGATGACCTTGGCGACGAATGAGATGTATCTTCTGCCTGCCTATGCATAGCCAGCTCTCACCTTAGCTGTTAGAATCGCCATAGGATGTGGGACCAAGATCTAGTAGGATGGAATTGGGTTTGAGGCGAGCCGGATTGTGTGGAGAGAGGGGTGTTGATTGTTATTAGGCAAAAGACAAAGTATAATAGGAGTGAAAAGAATAAAAGGAGAAGCAAAAGAGGAAACAAAGGTTACAGGACAGGGCCCGGATTGCGCAAGCTATTATGAAGAAATAGGAGACGGTGCGAAAGCACAGGTTCGGTCCATATCATTCTTCAAGTATGCCAATTACCTAAATAACACATCACACCCTCATTGTGGCGTCATAGCTCACACTAGAGCACTTGGTCATTCCACTCGGAAAGCTTAGTCCCTGGTAATTACCACCAATAGTCTATAGCGCTCTTAAAGAGGTCAGAACTATCCCTGGATGTACTAGTATGATATATGCTTGAGGTAACACGAATGCTACCCGGGTGCCATATTTTTGGAGGAGAGTCTAGGGAATCAAGAGGGCTGTGCTAGACTAACAAAAAAAAAAAAGCGAAAGGTTGAAACTACGTTATTCCCTGGCTCTATCGATTCTAAGGATAGATATTAGGGCATTAACCACCCTTTACTCTCACCCGGGAAAAAGTGGTTCGGCGGGCATTTTTTATGCCCGCCTGCATCCACTCGCCCGCGGTTCGGACTTGAGACGTTTCCCGTTTCAAATCAACACAAACTAGTTCCTTAACTATTAGGCTATCGTAACTGGTGGATAATTGATTCGTTAAATTTATTGCCTTTGGAATTCCACTGCGCATCTGCTTGCGTGGCCAATCCAGGCTACACCAATCTCTGGTCGCGTATCTATGATGCCTCGATTTATGACATTGTTAAAATGGTGTAATCTGGGGGTATCATAGTACCGTAGGTCTTTATCTGTGGAGCTGCTTGGGGGGTATGAGCCCTTCCTAGGCGGGTGGTATCCTGTCGTATGATAGTTTCTTTGAGAGTGATCAATGATTTGTAGGGTAGGTCCTACTTGGGGTACTGGTTTCTTCCATCCCCAGGCTAGCCACCCTATCAACACAGAACCGCACACTCCCTGCTCTCTAAAACCTCTATCCTCCCTCCCTCGTTCCATCACCACCTCTGGGGGGACACAAACTCCCTTCAAAAAACGAAAGAAACATCCCCTCACACAACAAAAATGGGCATCCTCCACACGAAAATAGTCTACACCCCTCCACCGCCTAAATGGACCGCCGTAACCGCAACACTTCCCGTGGCCCCTTCTCTGTGCCCACCGGTTCCGGTCCACCCCTCTTCTCCAGCTACTCCTCCAATTATTTGGGGACAACAACTAGCCCCGCTGTCACACTTAGCGTCGGTCGGCATTTTGGCGCTTCGCTATCCCGATGGTAGAATCGTCCCTATGGTTGATGCACGCACTGGTGCCTATGTGCCTGGAGATGTCAAGGGATGGATCTGGATTCCGAGTTTTAAAGTTTGGGTTTGGAGGTGAATGCGGTTGGATCGGATTGGCATTAGGATGATATCAAGGCAGGGATTACCATAGTGGTAGAGCTCTGGGCTTGGTTTAGTGGGGATGAGAATGTCATATCACCACAATAAAATATAAAATAATAATGAAAAATATTGAGAATTGTATGGAGATGTGTTATAGTGGGATTGAAAATTGTTGGAAACAATGGATTGCATGCGGGAGGAGAGTTGCTGCTTAGCCGTCGAGCTGTTACGGTTGTCATTGGCGGCTGGTCTCTTACGTTTTCCCTAAATCCCCTTCACTTTACTCTTCACACAAACTTATCATCTTTTTTACCCCGATAAATCAATAATATGCCCCCATTTCCGCTAAAGCTACCTCTCACACTCTCCCACACTTGAGTGGCCGCCGTACAAGCACTCTACCCCTGCTGCTGCTTCCCCCGTTGCCCTCGCCCTGCATTGCCTCTAACAAAAATCTTCCGGGGCTTGGGGTCTGGCGCTTATTACTCTTAGGTTGCATAATGTATAAATTGGGGGGAAAATGAAACAAAACACATTTCATGGGCGGGACATTTCAAATGTTTCTTAGAAATGTAAAACATATAAATAAAACTTTATATTCTCCGTTCCGGAGTGCTGTAAATTACAGTGCCTACGGAAACACTTATCCATCCAGAAACTTGGGCACTTCGTAAATCCCATGAGCTTTCACCTTCCTTATGCCCCCTCTTTTTTTTATATCTCGGATTGCCACCTTTTTATTAACTTACTATTAACTCCCCAATTAGCCTCCATAAAAAATACCAAGGGAAAGAGAAACAGATACCGAATCAGGCCTCAAGCCATAGGTCCCATCCCTCTGTAAGAACATGATGACGCATGCAGGTGGTTGCTGCTGCTGCTGAGGGGCTGGCTGATTAGCAGCGGTGGCACCCTGCTGAGCAACTGCGGTGGTAGCCATGGCGCCTGGCTGTCCTGCAGTGGTGGTGTCGGCTTGGGGGGTGGTGGGCTCTAGAGTAGCAATAATATTGACTGGAATTGCATTCGGGAATGCGCTAGCGGGGACGTACTGACCATTGGCATCCAGGAGTGGAATAAGGGTTCCATTTGGGATTGAGTAGTAGAGGATGTTGGGCTGATTTGAGGATGCCATTTTTGGTTTTTGGTTGTGTTTGAGTTGGGCGCTTGGTGTTTAATGTCGAGTAGGGAAGGAGGAAGTAAGAGGAGGGGAGAGAGTTTGTATGATAAGGTGGTAGACAAACATGAGGGGAGAGGGTGAGTGTAGGGTATAGCGTGTAGTTGGGATTTGTGGTTGTGTGTGAGGCCTCAGACAGTACTGGGTGCAGGATGGGGGTTTAAAGAGAGCTGAACTGATATCTTCACGTCATATCACTCGCCATATTCTACATTTCAAACAGACACTCCTCCTTTGTCAAAACATGAAAATGTTCGCCAATACCGCATAATCTTATGCCCCCACATCCCAATTTACTTGACAGCCCCCCTCAGACTCCCGCGCTCAACTACAAAAGTTCCTTCCTCTAATACCTAGCTCCTGCTTTAGCCGACAACCTCTCAGCCTCCCGCCTAATCTTGGCAACCTCCTTAACTCTATGCGACCCCTAATAACCGTGGTCCTCCTCCTGATACCCTCATATATGGTCTTTGGATGTCGAGGTGGCTTCACTAACCTATTGCTTGTGCGAACCTAACCGTGGCAGATTATTGGGCATGAGCTAGAATAGTGCACGGAAGAACAATGCAACCGAGAAAAGGGACAAATTGATAGTGGCTGCGGAGGCGACCGGGTAGATTGCTTTCTGGTGTCGGAATATTTTGCTGCAAGCCCAGGCATTGCATATGGTCATCTTTCCCTAGTGTATCTGGACTGGGAAGGAGAGGGCCTTTGCGTTGCAGTGCTTAGGTAGGGGAGTTACTGTACGAAGGTTGGGGTGGTTGGTAGTTGCTTTGGGGTTCACATGAAGTTTGGGCCCAGGCCCGAGCTTCTGCTGCCACCTTTGTACAGTACAGTAGCTACCTCCTGGTCTGAGACCGATGGTATTAATATTTTGTAATTGGGCAATGTTGGGGAAACCCCTTCTGAGCTATACAGCATAGTACTCAAAAGGTAAGATCAATTAAGCTGGAATACGCAATGGGCATGAGCAGGAGGACTTAAATGACGACTCCACCGGAGGGTTTGGAAAAGTAGGTTTGATGTGGAAAGTATGGCACAACTAAGTTCGGCGGATGTGCAGCCACCCTGCAGGAGTCTTCGTGATGTAAGATTTCTCTCCGCTCAAAAAATGGGCCCCCCCGCCCTAGTGGGCCCTAATTCGGCAATGCCCCCCTGGGCCCCTTAGTCTCTGTCAAAGAGAATCTCTATTTCACTAAGACTCTTGCTTGGTAACTTTAAGACCTGAGGTGGAAGGATCTGGTAATGTATGATATTGGCGGTATTTATGAACAAAAGTCCAAAAGCCAAAAGAGATGTGGCTACAGTTGGTGGTGGTGAGCGTGGAAATAGTCTTCAACAGTAAATTTGTTCCCCACGAGATTAAGTCCTGAGCGGGCACAACCACAATCCCTCGCAAAATTTAACCATCATGGAACAACTATAACAGAATGGCTATTGCACTCGCAACCACAATTATAATGACTATTAATTAAATCTACTGAAAATACAGGCTGCCAATGAAACGGGTTTCCCCTTCTTACTTCTAAACTTCACACGCACTTTTCGTGGCAAATCGGTGATGAAGGAATGTGGATATGGAGATGATTGAATGTTGCGGGGAATTGTGGTTGCGCCTGGTGGGTTAGGACTTAATCTCGCGGCGAGGATGAGTGGAGTTACGGTTTCCAACTCTAAAAGTGATAGTTCGGCTCACCGTGCAGAAGAATTTTTCATTGCTTACTCGCCGGGAAGAGTTAGTTCTTGATGCCATGCGCAGTGCAGTACCAGTAGTGTATATCCTTGAAGCTATTACAAAGAGAATCTGATCAACACTGTCACCAGGACCAATATGGCACAAAATATTAACTACTCGGTTAGTTTTATCGCGGCCCCATTCCGCCATCAGCCGCTAGGGGTTTGCGCATACGGCAGCCATTAATCACCTTGGTTTCACAGACAGTACCAGTGTCGGCTAGGTTGATTGGGCCAGGCTTTGGCCTCCAAGCTACAAAATCACTATGGCCCCTCCCTTTTCTTCATCCCCAGGAATTGCACGAACCGACTCTACCGTATAAAATTACCCATATAAAATTACCCAGGAACCCGTCCTCTGCAACTTCAAAACAGTGAAAAACGCAAGATGTCTCAACATCACATCAACGACAATACCAACTGTTTTAATAATATTAACAATGTGTGGAATAAATGTACGGTGGCCGACGAGAAGTCTGAAGTTTTGGCCTGGCTATCTCCACTTGAACCTCGGATACGGCACCAAGACATTCGAACCCGTAGGGTAGACAAAGTGGGAGACTGGCTCTTGCAAACTCAGGAATACCAGGATTGGTTTGTTGGTGTTCGTGGGGGTAAACCTGATAGTTCGGCCTTGTTTTGCTACGGAGGTCCGGGGGTTGGAAAGACCTACATGAGGTAAGAAGGGAGATACCCGGGGGAGGAAGGGCATATTATATTAATAAGCTATGATGTTAGCTCGCTGGTGATAGATACGTTATGCAAGCAGGCCGTGGGGGGAAACTCTGCTGTTGCGTGCTCCTACTTCGACTTCGCCGCTCTGGAGGAGCAATCCCCAGTTGCTATTCTAGGTTCGGTGCTGAAACAGGTTGTTGGTGGGCTGGACGAAATTCCGGAAAGAATAGTCAAAACTTTTCGGGACCAAAAGAAGGTCATCGGAGGCCAGAGGCTAGTACTCTCAGAAATTGTGGAATTCCTACAGGATATCTCATACTCACGGTGTACATTTACATGCATTGATGCCCTGGACGAGTGTCCGCCAGGACATCGCGTGAGGCTTCTTGATTCACTCAGCCAAATTCTCCAAAATTCCCGAGGCGCTCGGATATTTCTGACCGGGAGACCGCATGTCCGGAGTGAGGTTGAGAAGCATCTTGCTGGGAGGGCAACGACCAGATCTATAACGCCCACCAAGAGCGATATCATCATATTCCTCCGAGAAAAGCTAAGAGAGTATGCAATACCAGACGCGATGGACGAGAGCTTGGAGGAGGAAATTATACAGAATATTCCCGAGACAGTTTCGGAAATGTAAGTAGGGAGCGGGGACGCTTATAAAAATACCTAAAGCTGTGCGCTAAAAGATATTATGTCTAGATTCCTGCTTGCATTCTTAACCATCGAGGCGATCCTCCAAGAGACGACAGTGTATCGAAGGAGACAAAGGCTTCGTGCGATCAAGAATGGCTTAGATTTGGGGGGCGCATACGAAGCAACTCTAAGAAGGATAAAGGCTCTGGGTGGGGGGAAAGCAAGACTCGGGATGGCCGCTCTGATGTGGATCACCCATTCGAGGCGGCCTTTGCACGTGGATGATATATGTCACGCCGTAGCAATCCAGATAGGGTCAAACAATCTCAATGATGATGATATCCCTGCAATATCGACCTTGCTAGAATGTTGTCAAGGACTTGTCAACATGGAAAAGGGTGCCTCGACTATTAGGTTGATCCATTTTACCCTCCAGGAGTATCTTTACACACATCCCGACATCTCTGATAGGGCTCACTCGACGATGGCGGAAGTCTGCTTGACGTATCTCAACTTCCAACGCGTCAAGGATCTTTCAACCGGTCCTGACCCCCAAAGAACACCTTTCCTTAAATATTCTTCTTTATATTGGGGAGCCCACATGCGATTGGAGCTCTCGGATCGCGCAAAAACATTTGCACTCCAGCTTCTCGACCAGTTCGATAGTCACATATCTGCCAAATTCCTTTGGGAATCGATCGGTAAGGTCTTTTTCAAAGGATATATTCCTAATCGTGGGTCCTTCTCCGCGCTGCACTGTATCTCGTACTTCGGCATCGCTGAAGTTGCAAATGCCTTGATAAAGATGAACAGATGGGATGCGAACCAGAGAGATGGTGCGGGTGTGACTCCACTCATATGGGCTGCAAGATATGGGCATGGAGAGGTAGTGAGGTTGCTCCTGCGAAAAACACATATTCAACCTGATCAGCAGGACACGAATCATGGCCGAACAGCACTCTCGTGGGCTGCTGAAAATGGACATGAAGGAGTGGTAAGGTTACTTCTTGGTCCGTGGTTTGTCAATCCTGGGAGCATAGGTCATCGGTGGGGCAAGGCGTCGCAAGAAGTAGGTCTACTATTTGGCCGGAGATATGTCAACCCCGATAGCTCGGGTATACACGGACGAACACCGCTCTCGTGGGCTGCTGGGGCTGGGCGCGAGGGAGTAGTGAAGCTACTGTTGGAGCGGAAAGACGTCAGCCCCGATAGTTCAAGTGAATCTGGCCAAACACCACTCTCGTGGGCTGCCGAGAATGGCCACGAGGGAACAGTGGGGCTACTATTGGGGCGGGAAGTCGTCAACCCCGATAGTTTAAATGAATCTGGCCGAACACCCCTCTCGCTGGCAGCCGGGAGTGGACATGGAGGGGTGGTGGAGCTGCTGTTGCGACGGGAGGATGTCAACCCGGACACCCAAGATACGGTGTATGGCCGGACACCGCTCTCATGGGCTGCTAAGAATGGCCACGAGGAACCAGTGAAGCTACTGTTGGGGCGGAAAGATGTTAACCCCAATAGCCGAAGTAGATCTGGCCGAACACCGCTCTTGTGGGCTGCTGGGAATGGGTGCGGAAGGGTGGTGGAGCTGCTGTTGCGACGGAAGGACGTCAATCCCAGCATCCCAGACATGGAATATAGCCAAACGCCACTCTCGTGGGCCGCCCGTAACGGGCATGAAGGAGTAGTGGAGCTACTTCTGGGGCGGAAAGACGTCAGCCCCGATAGTTTAAGTCCATCTGGCCGAACACCGCTCTTGTGGGCTGCCGGGAATGGCCACGAGGGAGTAGTGAAGCTACTGCTGGGACGGGAAGATATTAACCCCAATAGCCCAAGCCCATCTGGCCGAACACCGCTCTCTTGTGCTGCCAGGAATGGGCACCAGGGAATAGTGAAGCTACTCTTGAAGCGGGAAGATGTCAACCCCGACCGAGACACGGAGTTGGCCAAACACCGCTCTCGTGGGCTGCTGAGAATGGGTGTGAAGGAGTAGTGAAGCTACTGCTGCGGCGGAAAGATGTCAACCCCAATAGTCGAAGTAAATCTGGCCGAACGCCCCTCTCGTTGGCTGTCTGGAACGGGTGCGGAGGAGTGGTCGAGCTGTTGTTGCCACGGGAGAATGTCAACCCGGACATCCCAGACAAGCTGTATGGCCGAATACCACTCTAGTGGGCCGCCCACAATGGGCATGAAGGAGCAGTGAAGCTACTGTTAGGGCATGAAAATACCAACCCCAATATTTCAACCGAATTCGGCCAAATTCTCATGTCGGCCGTGGCAAAAAAAGGGCCACGAGTTCCTGAGGGTGCTATAGCATAGGGGCTGTACTGCCTGGATCCCCGACGTGTGCGGCCTGCAGTTTATAATCCCATCCCGTTGGAATCGCCGCTTGCTGGTCCTACTATAGTAGTTTAAGGTTAACGTAGGTTTTCTGCCGAGTGGTCTGAGATTTTTGTTTGTTTTTTTGCTTTCAGATTTTCTTCAGGCGTTTTCAGGGATTTAGAAGTTTCTTGGATAAGTTAATCTTTCCCCGAACAAATTTAGATTTGGGTAGAGTATATATATTGAGTTTTATCTTTGGACAGAGGGTATCTTAGTCTTGTACGGTACTATAAGTCTTTTCTTCTTTTCGTTCAAATGCAGCTGAATGTAATGAGTTTAAAGGTCAGCCATAGGTCTGCTAAAGGAAGGGGTCAGTAGATTGAAGGGATGGAATACTTGAGTAGAGGTTAACTCAGAAGCCGATAATGATGGAATTATAGTTTTTTAGTTATTTGATAGGATCAAACTGAGCAGAATGCCCTTGCCAAAAAGATATTTGATAGAAAAACCCCCTGCTATGTATTTTCTCCATTAGCGTTCACCGGCTCCAATTAGATACCACGAAGTTCTAGTATCTTGATTAGTACCAATTCCTTGCTTGTGATAGCAGATGTATTATTATTATATAGCAAAAAAAATCGACAAATATAAAGAATTAAATTATCTGCTACTTTGTATGTTAATTATTAGCTAAAATTACAGCTGCAACATAGTTAGGTGAAGTACTACTCAAGCAGAAACAGCTATACGAGAATTGTATGAATAGATCTGTAGGTATATAGCATATAGCAAAATTCTTTAACAAGTTGGAAAATATGTCAAATGATTAGTCTAGTAACAATAGAAGAATAAAGGCGATTGGAGGATGGAGTTATAGCCAATGAGAGTTTAGAGCCTTCTATACTCATGATAGTATTTGATATGTCTATAAGTGGGTACAAAGATCTTGTTTCTCTAAGAATTGCCAATAACTAGTAGCAAGGTGATATATGTGAGGTTATAGCTTCAAGTTCTCTCACTCTAGTAGGTAGAGCCAAGTTCTACAAGCTGCTATTAGTTGGAAGAGAAATAAAGGCTGTGATTGAAAGTAGGAGAGGAAAGCCTATTGCAGATAAGAATAGTAGATTGGAAGAGATGGCAGGCTTCAAAGTAATTATTACAATACATGAGAACAACTAAATAAACAGATTTCCATCCACTTCTCTTCTCTTATATTATATATTGACCTACAGGTACATTCCATCAAACCTTTTTTTGCATGGGCATTCTGTTAAACCCAGTCGTTAGCCAGGCAGTTTCTATCAAATAACTATAATTAAAAAATCACCCTCAACTCAAAGTGTAGTGGCTGTTTACTTTCAAACTATTATACCATGCAGGTAAAGTCTACGATTGGAAGAAGAGAAAGAAAAGAAAGGGAGATCAACACATTTCACCACAAGTTCACTTTCAAGGCCATTAAAAATGTAAACCAGCTTAAACCTTAAATTTCCAAGGATATGATACAGGATATATAACATTAACAGCGTCCATAAACCACTCAGTTATCCATAAGAAATTTAATTAAAGCAACAACCCGATAAAAATCAAAACCCAGAACACCCATCATCGACGTATCTCCGCCTTTTTTATTTTTATTGTGAACCCGAGCTTCACCCCATCCCATTCACTTACTATTAAATCCTAATTAGTAACCCGCCACACTCAACTAAAATGAAAGTGAAAAACTTACAGAAACAGGGTTCAATCCATAGTTACCATTCTTTTGTTTGTAGATGGTAACATAGACAGGCGGGAACGGCTCCCCAGAACTGGTGCGGGCAACAGAGGGGTCGATAATGATACGAAGTTGGATCTGGGGCGGAAAAAGGCTCGCGGGGAGGAAAAGATCGGTTTGGGCGTCAACGAACGGAATGACGGTTCCACCAGGGAGGACAAGGCGGAGGAGAGCGAAGGGGTTGTATGGGTTCTCCATTTTTTTTTTGTTTGGATTTTCGATGAGATAGATAGGGAGGGTGTTTAGTGTTGTTGCAGAAAGTATGGAGGGAGGTGAGGTGAGGCGGGGAGGAGGCGGGGAGGAGGTAGCATATTTATAGGGGGGGCGGGCTGGTGGGGGGGGGGGCGGGTGGGGTGGGGCAGGGCGGGGTGGGCGCGGGGATGAGATTTAGGTTAGTTTGGGGTTTGTGAGCCTAGACAAGGGTATCATTTAGATGTTATTGAGTGAGGGTTGAAAAGAGGGTTGAAAAGACGTCTTCATGTTGTATCACTCGTGGTGTTCTGTGGTCCACGGTATCGGGAATTCGGTGTGCGAGGGAAGAGATTGAAGAGAAAGTAAAGACTGGTTGATCGTGAGAACAATATGGTTCGTATAAGGAGGATAGGGATTGTCCGATGTCTCTTATACACTGCTAGTTGGGTACCGGGTCACGGTATTCATACCCATGAGAGGTATCTATATAAAGAGCCGATGATCTGAGTCCCACTCTTGCCTACCAGACACACTTTCGTCACATTGAAGCCATTTTTCCAACACACGGGAATACCGCACATAGCGTCAAAGATATTCTCCACTATAGCACAAAACGAAATCCCAGCAAAACATGAAACAGAACACCGCCGCAGCATTGATGATGTCCTACTAGCCTTAGCACGCCCGCGCAATTATCGATATACCTCCTCCATTACCCCCCTTTACCCAAATATCCCCCTCCAAATCCATCCCACAATCCCCCCACCTTCCTCCCTTCTACACTCAACCACAAAAGCCCCGTCTCCCTCCCTCCAATACCTGACCCCCTTACCAGCCAACAACCCCTCAACCTCCGGCTTAATCTTTGCAACGCCCCCAACACTATGCGCGCCCCTCCCCGTAATGATCATAGTCCTCTGGACCCCTTCCCTTCGACACCTCTTCAAGTGGTCCTCAACCATCGCAATGGCCTCACTCACGTGCTGGCCATGCAGGTCCAATCGTGACAGATCATTCGGCCCAGCCGTGAAGAGTGAAACGAACGCACCAAGGAAGGATGAAGCTAAGAAGAGGGAGGAATTGGCAGTGGCGGTGGGGGGGTAGTTTGGGTTATAGTGTCGGAATATCTCGCTACTGGCTAGGGCGTTGTATTCGCACATTTTTTGCTGGTGCTTGCGCGCTAAGAGGGAGTAGGCTTTTGCTCCGTTGTGGTCGAAGGTGTTGAATGCTAATGGACTTGTTAGCTTGGGGATTTACCATATGAAAGGGTTGGGAGGGTTGGCGGTCTACCTTCTTGGGATTTACGTGATGCTTCGGCTCGTGCCCGGCTTTCTGCTGTTGCCTTTGCGCGGTAGCTTGCACCTGGCTCGGAACTGCGAGTGCTCTGCGATTGACCCATATTGAGGGAATCAGTTTAAGCTATGGCACAGGGTGGGTACCCGGAAAGTGAGATTGGTTAAGTTTGGATATGTAGGGTCAGCGGAGGGAAACCGGGAAGGAACGAGAGCTCTCGGGTGTTATTGTTTGTACGATTTGTGGTCGAGGCGGTGACTTTTCTTAATTTTGAGATGATTGTTGGATGGTAGTCGTTTTTGTGGAGGCTCCGTAGGTCATGTGCTGGCTCTAAGTTTGAGACAGCACAAGGCAAGCGAGGGTCGACAAGGGGGTGGCGCGATGTCAGTGCTAGGGATAACGTGTCTTGAGGGAGAGAGGAGCGTGCGCCCCAGACGAAACTGGTGGGGTTGTGGCGAATTTGTATGGACACTTTCTCTTGCTCTACACACGCCCCTTCTAGGAGCCTTGAGCGTTGGTTCAGAAACTCACTACGAGTACCGTGTACCCATGTCCGCAGATCGCAAATTTAATTGAACTAGCTTATTCCAGATAACGGATTCGATACGAGGAGGAGGCTTAGAGATATCCGGAATATAAGGTATTATTCTAGTTTTTCTTCTACCGGTAGCATGCCCTTGGAAGATATCGTCTCGCGAGTTATCTAGATGGCTATGGGACACACCTCCATGTGATAGTTCCTCTTCAAGTTAGCAAGGTCGATGTTCGCGAGTGACCGGGCGTGGCTGACAAGCTACCCTAAATATCTTCTGTGACAATCATTACCCGGTACCGGTTAACAAATGAACCGTGGGATCGATTACCATGGTAACGGGCCCGTTTGGGGCGAGTGGCAGCCTATGATACTATCTCCACAAAGGATGAGAGACCTTCAGCCTCAGCTCGGAACCTGAGTGGCCCCGTGCGTAGCTACCTTTTGAAATTATTTATTTATTAAAAAGGTTTCCCCTAAATTTGAGCTAAGGATCTGTCCCGATATCGATTTCGGAGCCAGATGGAGGAATTGGGCGTTCCTATCAAACAAACACCTACTGCATAAACATTCCAGTATTGGCCAACACATACCGGTGGTATTATAGGATGGAGACAAATCTTTGCTAGCTACAGCAGCCCCTATTAAATAGGTTCCGCTTCTAGGTACCCTAGTGAATTAGAGGTCTAGTATGCTTATTGAGATTAGTGCTATGTTGCACCTAGTGAAAAAAGCACTCGGTCATGTCTATATATTGATCGCTTACTGTATCCTGAGTGGGGCCTGTGAATCTTAGAGACCATGCTGGGAGATACAAGGAGATCAGATTAATGGCACTGCAGGTTCTTGATATTGAAGATGCACTAGCGATGTATTCCTTTATAGTGCTCCGTTACCGAACACGGGCCATGGCGAGAAGATCCTGGGACCGCAGCAGTAGTTAGAAAGAAAAAAACACATTTCCAGTAAATGAGCGAATAACCCTGTGAACACTACTAGGAGAAGGCTATTCAGAAAACCTTCAAATATCATACAGGTTACCGATAGCATGTGCTCCAGGGAAGTATTCGGTTCTGCCACGACATAAACACTTGAATTATCAATTACTGCCCTGATGCAACTCAGGCTGTGTTCCCATGTCCTGATGGAGACAATCCCACGCAAGCGTTGTGGGAAGCCACAGGGTGCTGCACGTTTTTACAATACTGTATTTACTCCGTACTTGTAGCTTCACTTCATAAGGAAATTAGCACAAACACACAGAATCCAGAAATTAAGAGCATATCAGCATTATCATTTGTTTCAACCGACGCTCCTGCAGCTGTCTCGCCTGGTTCCTCTCAGCTTGGGCTTTCCACCCCTAACCCACCATGGCCAGCCAGTTCCAGCCGCAACTCGCTACGTAATCCAGAAACTTTCGGCTCTCCTTCATGTTCCAACGTCCGCAGCCTTCGACCAAAGCCAGCAGCATCGCCAACCACTACGCACCACCACGGTCGCCAAAATGGCGTCTAGAGCCCCAAAAGCCAGGCCTGCCCCGCGGCCAGTCACCAAGACAAAACCAATGTCATCAAGACTACTCACGATGAATGTACCGAACCAATCAACCCCTTCAAAAACTCATCTCCCAAAAAAGCCTGCGGCTAACCATTTAGTCTAGTTCATGCAAAGAAACGCCTCCGCACCAGGAAGTAAATCCCACGCTGAGGTTCAAAAAGCGATTGAGGAGGAGAACGCGAAGCGCGAGGCCGCACTACTGGCGACTAGGGATCGCTCGGAAGCAAGCACTCGTGAAGACGCAGAGACTCGGTGGGAGTTGAGCTTTGTCAGGAAGGCGCCTCAGGCGTCGGTTAGAGTTGTCACAGTTGGATATGGGGAGTTGGCTCGTGGGGAGCATAGCGATGATGATGATGAGGAAGTGGAGAAAAAAGAGAAGGGGGTTGGGGGAAGGATGAAGTTTGGGAAGTATGGGGTTAAACTTGACGTTTGTTCCTTCTTCCATTCTTGCGTTGTGGGGTGCAGATGGGCGGGGTGGGAATGTGCTAACGATATCGTAATAGGATACTCCCAAAAAGCCAGTTCAAGAGATTTCTGATGACCCTCCCTCTTCCAGCGACGACTCTTCCAGTGACGACTCTTCCAGCAACTCTTCCAAGAACGGGCAGAAGAAGAAGGTGAAGAAGGTCAAGAGGAGGGATGATGATGAAAGTTTATTGAAGAACCTGTATTCTATTTCCAGCGGTGGCCCCCCATCCACTTCAGGCCCCGTCGGCGGAGGCGGAAAGTGCTTCCAGTGTGGGAAGACGGGCCACGTTCGTGTTGCCTGTCCGGAGCTGGAGACACAACGCAAGCATTATACTGACAATAGTAATCGCGGGAATCCCAGTAAGCGTGGGAGATTCTCTCGCTAACACTTTGGATGGCTTGCCTACCTGTCCATTCGTAGAATACCTTGCTTCTTCCTACTCGGGGGGGGTTTTTTTTTTGTAAATCCTCTTTACATTTTCAATGCCCGGTGATTCTTCTCCTGGTGGTATACGGAATTCATTGCAGGGCGTTTAGGGAGAAAAAAACTCTTTATCCTTTTTTTTCCTTGTTGTGGCCATTCGGGTTTGCAGATGTACTTGTAGAGTCGCGATCTCTTAGCTTCGCATGTACTGTACTGTACTATACCAGTATGATAATTGCAATAATTTGTCCAGTGATTGATCATTGCCAATCGAAGAAAAGTGGAAACCAGGCCGATAGAGAATCTGGAGTTACCCTATTATACAACTCTAGTTACGGCGAGCGAGCACCGACTGCCAGCCAAAGGTTTCATCTCGACCCACCCCACCAAACATCCTCTCCCACCACCACCGCCACCACTACAACCAAAATGAATGCGGTCCACCCCCTACGCCGCCTCCTCCAAATGGCTCCCCGGGGCGCCCGCCAATTGACCACAACTGCATCAAACCCCTACCACCACCGACGCACGCTCAAAGCCAAACCTGAATCCTACACCACACCCCCACCAAGTCCCTACACCGAGGGCGAAATCTCCAAGCTATCAAAATACTACACAGACGCCCAACTAGCCTCCCTCCTAGCAGGAGAGTCGGCCATCGACCCCACACACTTCCACAACCGCCACCGACAGCCAGACTACGACCCCATGAAGCTAAAGTACTTCGACGACCTCTCCACCCTCGACCCAATCCTGGACGCCCCCTCCGGCCCGCAAACCTACACGCCCGGCCACCCCCTCCAGCCAATCCCGAGACTCGACGACCTGCTCACGCCCTCCGCCTCCTCCTCCTCCTCCACGGGTGATCCGCCCTGGTACCGCGAGGTCTCGCTCAGGACCGGCTTCTCCGTCGCCGAGATTAGGCGGTTCAGGACCAAGATCCTGGTCTCCCACAGCGTCGTGAACCAGACGCACATGGGCAAGATCCGCAAGATATACTGTCTCGCCGTGGCCGGGAATGGGAATGGCCTTGTCGGCATTGGGGAAGGGAAGAGTGTGGAGCACTCGGAGGCTCAGCGTATCGCTACCTACATGGCTGTCCGGAATATGATGCCCGTGCCTAGGTATGAGGATCGCACGATTTTCGGGAATTTGGATATCAAGGTTGGGGCGGTGGAGTTGAAGCTTTTTAGTCGGCCGCCGGGTTAGTTTCTTTCGTTCTTTCTTCCTTTTTTTTTGTTCGAAAGGTATTGGGGGAGCAGCTGGAACTAAATGGGAGTGAGTGGATTTGATAGGATTCGGATTACGCACTTCTCAGTACATCTTTGAAATTGCAAAATGTCTGGGATTATCGGACCTCTCGGCGAAAGTTAGTCGGAGTAGGAATCCAATGAACGTGTGTAAGGCTACGATTCAAGCTCTCAGGAGTCAGAAGTTACCCGAGACTATCGCTCGCGGCCGGGGAAAGAAGTTGGTGGATGTTAGGAAGGTTTACTATAATGGTGCTGTATAACTTAAACCCTCCTGTGGCCCTTCTTTTTTTCCTTTTGTTTGTTGCTGTATATATTATACCTGTATATCTCGGACGGCCATTATATAATTGCCCATCTATTACCCATCGCTAGGCATCTGCTCTATTGTGCATTGGCGATGGATGGATCTATGAATGAACGGATCGATTGGTCTATCAATTGGTTGGAGGTGGTCACTTTTCGCAGCTTTTTCTAAATTTATCTTTGTCTTCACACCTTATATTTGTCCTTCCATTTTGTCTGAGCGAAAAAGAGAAAGAAAAAGAGAAACATGATAGAAAACCAAATGTCCAAGGGGGGAAAAGGAAATTCTGGGGATATAGGATAGGTGTACTGTACATCAGCGAATAAATCCCAACCGCTTTTTTTAGGTTTTGCTTTTGGTAGTTTTTGTGGACCACCCATCACTCCTCAAAAAGCAACCAACTTCAATTCTATCTACTAGCCAATACCTCACCCGTTGCCCCCATGAACAATTTAGAAGTTACGGCTAGTGTCGCTACGAACACGTTGGTAATCCAACAGCTAGGCAAAGGTCAGCGTAAGGGCGGGCACAATGGAAAAGGAAAGAAGAAAAAGAGCCATACCCCCTCAATGCTACCCAACGCACTAATCGCAACATCCTGATCCCAGATCCTGCGCTGGGCAAAATCAATAACGTCATTTTCGGTGATTTGACCGACAACCCTCTCGATCTCAGCAGGGTTCATCCTCCGGCCGGTGGTAATGATCTGTCGACCAATGTCTTCGGCGATAGCGGTGGTACCGTCGAGAGAGAGGAGGAGCGACGCCTTGAGTTGGGCCTTTGCGCGCTCAACTTCAGACTCTGTCACAGTTTGCGCGAGGCGGGACCACTCGCGAAGGGCGAAGTGGACGAGGTCGTCAATTCTAGTAACTTTGTCGGTGACGAGATAGATTCCCCAGAGGCTGCGCGTGGGTTAGAAAACGATGGAAAGAGTGGGGTTAACGGGGAGTGGGATTACCCAGTGTCGGAGTACGAGGTACTGAAGCTCATGAATGAGTTGGCCAATTGATGCTTGTGCACGAAGGAAGAGAGCTTGCTGCCCAAGTGTGGGGCATTACCCATGGCTCTGTCCCAGTTACCAATGATAGCCTGAGCAACCAGCGCAGTGAAGTATTGAGGATCCTTCCAGCTGACACCCTCAACGGCAATGGCAATGTGAGCGATGGGGATAGTATCATCTCTCAAGCGGACTTCAGATCCGATGAATTCGGGCTTCGGACCACGCGCAGATCCCGGAGTCACAGGGTTCTCACTCGGCTTGACGCCGGAAAAGTGCTTCTCGGCAAGAGCGACAAGCGTTTCGTGGGGGATCCCACCAGCACCAACGAGGACCATGCGGTCGGCCTTGTAGTTTGTAGAGATATAGTCGGTCAAGTCCTCTTTACTTATCGACAAGATGTTCTCCTTGGGACCGAGGATGGTGCGACCAAGTGGTTGACCCTGGAACGCCGTGGCGTGAAGGTGGTCGAAGACGACCTCCTCGAGCTGCTTGTCGACCTCTTCCTGCTCACGGAGGATGACATCACGCTCACGCTCGATGGCCGATTCATCCAGTTTAGAATTTTGCAGGATGTCGGCGAGGATCTCGACTGACATTCCGACATCAGCTTTGAGGGATTTAGCGTAGTAGACTGTGTTCTCGCGCTGTATTGACAGGCACCCGTTAAGAAACCGAAGATGGTGCACCGGAATTGATAAAACGTACCGAAGTGTAGGCGTTCAAGTGGCCACCCATATTCTCAATCTCGAGTTCTAATTGATTCTGAGTTCGGCCCTTGGTTCCCTACAAGAAGAGATAAATCATTAGCTGTCCATACATCCATATCACAAAACATGAGATGTAATCTCATACTTTGAAGGCAAGATGTTCCAAAAAATGGGCAGTTCCATTGGTCTTATCAGTCTCCGCCCTACTCCCAGCATCGATGAAAACTCCGACAGTCGCAGTCTGAGCATATGGCGAGTGCTCCGTGGCAATCTAATCAAGAGGAAAAGGGGGGGAGAATCAGTCATTCCATCCGAAACCCTATTGAAGTTCAAAGACATTTCTCACCGTTAGTCCATTCGAAAGAGTAGTCGATTGTGTAGTAACCCCGGGTACACGGATTGGCGCCGGGGATGCCAGTGACCTAGTGATACAAGGGAACTTTCGAGGAACGATGACGTTCCTGCGCAGTGACGAGGTGAGGGCACTGCGTGTGAGTCGTGCGGCTGCCATTGAGCTCGAGGAGTGGCAAGTTTGTTGGTGGTAGGGGAGGGTGGGCTTTTAGAGATTTTGATGGCGGGGGAGTTTTCGAGCGGGAAAAGAAGGAATAGAGATGTCGAACTTTGCCGTTCTGGATTGTGCGCTGACAGAGGTATATTTGGGTACTAAGCAATTGTTTCAGCAAGGGTTCCGATTGGTCACTGAGGGTTTATAAGCCGAGGGAAGGCCGTGATATGGGCATATCCCTCAGTATTTTGAGTCACTGGCAGAAATGCGTGTTATAGAAATACATATCATATCATACGCTCTCTAGGATCTAAGATTCCGGACAATTGTTGGGGCACAGGTGGCCTGGGCCCCGCGATAAACAATCTATCAAACCCGAAAATCTTAGAGGGGCCTCGATCTAATCAGCCCAATCTAATCAATCTAATCATTTGAAACGTCAACCTCAAGATCCACAACCTATTCACCAATTCTCAGAGCCGAACCCCAAAGCTCCAAATACCAAGTTAGGCCCACCATGATGTCCTCAACAGCAGATACAGACCCCTTCATACAATTTCAAAAGTACTACCCCTCTATCTTCCCCTTCCACATTGCTAATAACCCCCCAGTGAACTCGCCAACCTCCTCGAATCCGCCCGAACCTCCTTCAGCAGCTACCTTCGCATCCGCACCCTCCACGCCCCGATGGCTGCCCCCTCTCCAGAGCTCCTCTCCGCACAAGCGGAACTCATAACGTTGCTGGATGAAATAAGCACAGACCTCAGTGACCTTCATGCAACCGTCCGGCAGATGGAAGCAGACCCTTACAAATTCGGCCTAGATGTCCCCGAAGTCGTCCGCCGACGACGTTTTGTGGATGAGGTAGAAGGCGAAGTTGGTGATATGCGAGAAGAATTAAATTCTGCTTCGTCTCCGTCCTCGCGGCTGAATGCAGGAGCCATAGCGACGGCAGCTACGGATGACCGGCGGGATGAGGAGAGTAGTGGGTGGAATGGGTACGAGATGCAGTACCAGCAGGAAATTATGCACGACCAGGACGAGATGCTGGAGGGGGTTTCGAGGACCGTGGTCAACTTGAGGGAGCAAGCGAATGTTATGAACAGGGAGTTGGAGGAGCAGACTGAAATGCTCGGCGCGCTAGATGGGGACGTGGATCGGGTGGAGCATAAGCTTAAGAAGGGAGTAAGGGATTTGAATACCTTTATAAGGAAGAACGAGGGTTTGTTCCCTTTCTCCCATGGGATGAAGGGTTTAAGAGCTGACATGGGATATAGATACGGCTAGCAGTTGCTGCATCGCGATTCTCATCGTGGTTTTGATATTCCTGCTCTTCTTGGTTGTTGTCTTGTAATAAATTGTTCCTTAGGATTACTGGCACGGCGCAATGGATTGTTTTCACGGCAGCGGGGGTTTTTTTTTCTTGCAATGTTTCCTCATATCGGGGAAGCCAATAATTGCGATAAGGTGTATGAATAGATTACATTTGTTTAGATTGAATAGAAATGTACGATACTTCTGGCGGCGCCCAAGAAAGATAAAAGAAGCCATGCAAGCCATGCAAGCCCTATGGATTGTCATTTTGCCTCATTAAAAATACAAACCACCACCATTTCGTCGGAAAAGAAATACCTTGGTGAAAGTAAAAGGGAGGAATAAAGCCAGCTGGTACACATTGAGAGAGTCCAGCGACAAACAGTTAAGAAAAACCAGAGACTACAGCTATATTTGCTCACCGGTATACTCCACCAATTAACTTATTCTATTCTGTCTTGATGTCCCCGTTCTCCTCCCCTCCTGCAAGTACCTTTGTCTGTGGCTCTCCGTCGGGACCACCGCCGGGAGTGACCGCAACAACCTTTCCGTTCTCATCAACAAACTCAAAGTTGTATCTGCTAAGTAGATGGGGGATCGCAGAAAGTTGGGGTCCATAACGTGCGGTATTATCATACAACTCGAAAAGCGGTACGGCCAACAATTTCATGTTTTTAGGAACCGAGAGTACTTCTATAACCTCATGCATCATCGCATTATCAGCAAGGTATTTTGGGAGATCGAAGAGGGCGGCAGGAAGGGGGGGACGGAACTGCTTCTGGGGAGCTGGATAAAATATAGCTTCTTGCATTCTTTTGGTCTGGTGACGTGCGCTGGGATAAAAGGATACATGAATGTCTCAAAGTTTGGCCTCCACCACTGAGCGAGAGTATCACCAATCTCCCATTCATCGTTAACACCTTCACCGGAAAATTGACTGCCAACCGGAGCAAGGCGCTCGTTCAGACGAGACTTAAACCCTTCCAGCTCGCTCTCGTGGTGATGGAGGTAATCTCCGGGCCTAACAATCACGCACACTCCCCATTAGCAACAAGGATGGCAGTAGGAACCAAAAGGGAACGTAAACATACAACTTGAAGAAAGCATTGGCAATCTGAAGCATGAGGATGTGCGGGTGACAGTGCTCATGACAGACAAGGATGCCTTCGCAGGTGCGTCGCATACCATACTGCTCGTAATGTTCTTGTAGACGCTGTAGACGGGCAAGGACAGAGGGGTCTTCTTCGGGCTGGTTCTCTTTGGTACCGAAAGTATAGTTAGATAACGGGTAAAGGCGGATAGTCTTTGGCTGGTTCGCAGAGAAGGAAGCTGGTAGGATTGGACTAAAAAATTGGTCGAATCGGCCGTCCTGGGCGTAAGTTTTGCACTCTTTCATGGTAGAAGGCATGGGGGGCGGAAGGAGAAGTTTCGATATAGGATGTTAATGAGGGGAAGGAAAGGGGGAGGAAACGTACGCCTGCGAGCTCTGAAGGGCAGAGCTAGTGATTGTTGACATAGTTTGGACGATGTCGAAAGGAGGTAGGGTTGCAGTGTTGAGTTGACCTAGTTGCTGCTGTTGTTGGTGTTGAAGGGCAAAGTTGAGGCTACTGGACTTGCCAAAAGAGCTTAAAGCGAGTGCCAAGCCATGTCCTCGCCAAGACTTAGAGTGCGCTAATTTGGGAGGGTTATCTGTCGATCCTCTTCCACTCGTTTTGAATCCCGCCTTGAACAAACAATCGCTCGGGTAGAAACTAATTTGTACGAGTGACAGGAGAAACAAACAATCCGAGGTCGCCAGAATGCCACCTTCCCGACCCCTTCCATACGATCCTCGTTTTACCTCTCCGGAGGAGTACATTGCCTCCCTATTAACCTTCACCTCTGACCCTCTTTTCCAAACCCTCTGCGGCGGTGTGCACATCCTCGACTTCTTCACCCGAGACTCTGACACAGAACCTATAGACCTCTACAATGAAATTCTGCCAGCTGACTGGGTATTGTTCTTCTCGACGCAGGAAATATCTTCGATTCTGGACTACCTACTCCGCATGCCAATAAGCCAGCTCCCACAAACATGTCCAGTGACCCTAGTTGCCTTCATAGCCCAGGTCCGCGTCCACTCACTCAACCGAGACTTCACTAGACCCCCCGCCCCGGTGGAAACTAAAGCGTCAGCTGGGGTGTCCCGCAGCGGCGAGGAATGGGCATTGAACGCCGGCATGCGACCGAAGAAAATCCACGAGGTACGATTGCACATACACATGCACATGCAACTTGACGGATAGTATTGTACTCATATAATCTTGCTGGCCAAAAAAGGTGGAGAACTTCTCTGCGTTCGTCGACGATTTGGTCTCTAATGTCAACGCCCGTAGTACGCCTACCGGCGGGGGAGCCATTACGCATATCTTGGACTTTGGCTCCGGGCAGGCATACTTGAGTCGGACACTGGCGAAGAAGTACGGACATAACGTCGTAGGCATAGAATCCCGACCAGCAAACATCGAGGGGGCAAAAGAAATGGATTCTCGTTTTGATAACCTTGCCGAAAAGCGTGAACGGAAGGGGCGAAAAAGGCAGCAAAACGGGGAATCTACATCCCGAGTGACAACGGATGACGCTCCCACAGAAGAAGAAACAGCGCCAACTACAACCAACGATAGAAAAGGTGGCACCCTACAATACATCCAAAAGCGCGTCTCGGGAAACGACCTCACCCCGATAACCACCCTCATCCCCTCCTCAACGCCCAAATCCCTCCTCCTAATTTCCCTCCACTCCTGCGGAAACCTCCTTCACCACGGCCTCACCTCCTTCACCACCACCCCATCGGTGAAAGCCTGTGCACTGATCGGCTGTTGTTACAACCTCCTCACCGAAAAATCCGGCGCAACGTACAAACCCCCTTTACGCTCACTGCACCCACGCCTAGCCACGACCTCTGCAGCGGCAGACCCGGACGGGTTCCCCCTAAGCCAGAGATTCACGCACATACACCCGGCAGTCCACCTAAACATAACAGCCCGAATGATGGCCTGTCAGGCGCCTAGCAATTGGACCGCCTCTAGCAGCGAAGCCTTCTTCACAAGACACTTCTTCCGTGCCCTCCTGCAGCGCATATTCTTCGACCGCGGGCTCGTCACCGGCACCGAACCAGTGATCATCGGCTCGCTGAGGAAGAAGTGTTACTCCTCCTTTGGGGAGTACGTCCTTGGTGCGATCGATAAAATTGGCTGGGCGCAGCGGCTGCAGGTCAGCTCAGAGGAGGTGGCTCAGTATGAAGAGGGGTTCGCACATAGGAAGAAGGACCTCAGCGTTCTTTGGAGCTTGATGGCCTTCTGCGCTGGCGTAGTAGAGAGCCTGATTGTTGTCGATCGGTGGGTGTACCTCATGGAGGGGGTAGAAAAGGGCTTGGTGAAAGAGGCATGGGTTGAAGCTGGTTTTGAGTATGGGGTCAGCCCGAGGAACCTGGTGGTTGTCGGGGTCAGGTAGGGTGGGATGGGAGTTTTCCTGTTTGTTGGCTTGTGCGAGTGGGAGGTGAATAAGACTTGATGCGCTGCATTCCGCTATTACAGCATATTGTACGAGTTCACCACCACTTGTACAGTAGCCTAGTGTCGCGGAGTACAGTGCTATAGACTAGATCTAGAATAGACACACAACGTATCACATCTCCAGCACCATATCCACTCCCTCAACCATTTCTAACTACGTATAATACCGCACAGCTCGTAAGAAAATACGATAAGACCATCCGATAGACCATATACGGTAATCAGACCCTTTCCCTCTTCCATCCGCCAAAACCTCTACGCTCGGCAACAGCAAGCCAACGCCAGCAAATCCGGGCAAGGCTGGACGGGAAGAAGTAAAGAAAGGGAGAGAGAAGGGGAGAAGGGAAGAAGGGAAGCTTCGAGCGGGGGGGAGCGAAAGCGGAACAACCAACAAATATCCCTGACTTGGCCGGAAAATGCAAAATAATAATAATTATAAATAAATCAACTAAGGGGATCGGATTTAATGGGGTTGAAGGCTCAATCAAGAAACCAGCTTGATTTACAAAAAAGGGTTGCAGATTGTTCCCGATTCCTCTCGAGGTCTTGAGTGTGCCTGCGTTGGTTGTATGGTATGATACTGCACTTTACAGCCACATCGTGCAACGCCACACTACGTATCATAATAAATTACACGACACATTCACCGGCCCAGCTCGCCAATGAAAGAAGACATCCCACATTAGCATTTAGTAACTTGCACCCGTCAGCCGTTGTCAATCGAGTGATCCAATGTGATTGGCAACTCGCGTCGGAACAAGAAGCTCTGACTTGGTATACGGTACCCGAGCATCCGACCCACCGGCTGGAAATGGACAAGTGACTGGAGCGCGAATAGGAATGCAGCTGGCCACGCGGTCTACCATGCACAGTGCGTACATACCGTGGTCTGCAGAATCAACTCGACCCTCTCACCACGATCACAATGCGCACAGGGCCGCTCACTCGTGGGAAAATTATTGCATGCGCATTCATGGAAGCATTCGGATTTCATCATATCCCGCCCTATGGCCTGCTGAGTGCCGTTACAAAAACTAAAGAGAAAAGAAAAGTAGAATCGAAAGTTAGACTAAACTAAACTAGTTCGTTTTCCCTTCGCTCTATCCCTGTCGCTCCTTGGCATTCTAAGCACAAAAACGAGTTTTTTAAGTCTATAATCTAGCAGAGGACTCCTCAAACTCTACCAACGGCCTAACTGACATAACCCCTTTCGTCAATTGTAGCCTAGCCTTGTACGCGCAGACGTCCTCGATGAGTTCGCCCTGATCGCCGATTTCCTCCTCCTCCTCCCCCCCCTCCTGTGGCGGAGCATTAGCCTTCGCAAGGCTAGGCAGGAGGGTGGTCAATATTGCAGCACCCTCCTGGGCAATTGACTGGGCTGTCTCGGGAGATATTTTGAGGTCCTGAGTGAGACATTGAAGGAATCCGCTCATTGCGGACTCGGGTTTGGTGGGGTCGACGGCCGAGAGAGCCTTTGAGATCACCGCTGGATCCGTCTTAACGCCTGAATAGGTTGAGATATACTCGCATATCTTTCCAGTGATAGCGTCGATATGGCTAGGTTTGGAGGTCTCTGCAGCGGCAGCCGCGTGCATATGGACCGAGGCCTTGCTTCGCGTGTGGGAGGCTGGGTCGATGAACTTGTTGTAGAAATCCAACATTTCAGTCTTTGTGATGGTGCGGAGTATGTCAACTTCGATATCGACTAGAGAAGTAATTCATTAGAAATCGCAAGGCACAATGGCTGAGGCGTAGGATTACTAACTCTGCGAGAAATCGTACAGCCCACTGCTGATATACGACCACAATCTCTTGCTCTCCTGATCGAGATTTTTCATCTTTTCAGTTCGCTTCACAATGAGACTGTTGATTTGTCCCCTAAAATCCTTTTCGCTCATTGACTCCAGGGTGTCCTTGTAACCGGCAAGGAATTTCTCGATCCTCGATTCTAGATAGGGCCCAGTGCGCTCCGATTGAATGAGAAATCTGTAGACGATGGTAGTACAATTCATACGAACCCCAGAGAACACGACGTATCCTAACTGTTCCTTTGTCCTTAATTGATTGAAGGCTGGTCTGGAAATAGGTTAGCATGGTAATATTCTAATTTTTTTGTAGATCAGGATCTTACTCTTCAGTCAATTGAGAGAACAACATAGCCTTTGCCCTCAGTGCTCTATCGGTGTGTTCTCCAATGTATAAACTAAATTCGATGCAATGGTTGACATTCATCTCATCTCTTAGTGGGCGGGGGTAAACGAGTTTACCACCAGCCGGCATTATCAGAGATCGCCTGATACTGAACTGGTTGGGAGGCAAGACACGGGGTCTGAGGGTTGTTTCGACTAAAGAAGTGAGACGTAGGGCATCCTATCTTAATGTTAGAGACTCTCTGTGACAATTAGCGTGAGCAACACAAACCTCTTTGTAAAGGTTTCCGTGAACTAACGCCTCGAGGTGAAATTGCTGCACTATTTGTGGGAAGAAGACCTTGACATCTTCCAAAGTGGTGTTGCTCAACTCGTCACGGATGTCGTCGTTCAGCCACATACGCGGATAAAGCAAGTACCTTGCAAATTCTCCCACTTGGCTGTATGGCAGAGCGAAGTCCCAATTGCGGAGCTCTCTCGCCAGCTTATCTTTGATGACCTTAAAGCGATCGGGCGTTATCTCCAGATCGCGCATCTTCAAAAGTAGCTTTTCCAATAGTAATGGCATTTTATCATTATACCCAGAGATTTCAAGGTCCAGGCCTAGGGAATGTGGCCCTAAGTTGTATTCCAAACCAGCAATTTCCGCGTCATAGGCATACTCATTCAGGGCGTCCTTTACAAGTCGACAATAGAGGCGTGCACGCACGGTATTTCCGGGGGTGGAATATACCAAAGGACTATGTTTTGTTCAGCAGCCATAGATCTTAGGGAGGGTAGAGAGGTACGAACCTTCGAAGCATGCAATTAAGGCTTGCCTTTGGGACCCAGAAGGTATCATCCTTCTTGTACCACACCCTAGATATTTCGGTATTCTTGATTAAAACGGGGGCCTTCTGCGGCTCCTGAACCTCTTTACGATGAACCTCAAAATTGGTGGGAATAAATTCATTCTTTTGTGGAAGATGAAGTTCCTTGGATTGTTCTCTAGAACTATCAAATATTTGTCGTATTTCTAAGAGGAGTTTTTCGGGGATCTTTTCAACACGGTATTCAGTTCCGTACCATCGCTCCTTAGCTTCCCAATCACCACGAGGACATTCTCTGGCGACAATTGTACATCTAAAGTTATCTGGGTTAAGGCACGCTAGGGATTTTGAAATGAGCGAAGCGTCAAATTCTCGGATAAGAGTAGTGCCGGAGAGTAGCCATTCCCTAGGAAGTGGCTTTTGCATGATAGATGATAAGCGGGAAGTGAATTTGGATGCCGGGCTCTTCTGGCGAAACTTGAAGTCCATAGCTGCAACAGCTTGTATTTCCCTCATAATCCATTCCTGTGGGGGTGTGCTACGAATGAGGTGGATGTATTCGAAGATAACCTTTACTACTTCCTCATAGTTTTCTTCGTAAAGTATTAGTTGAGAATGCCAACAATAAAGAGCAAAGTTAGCGCTCACCAAGCCCATCCTCCGTCAGCTTTGTAGAAATCTTAAAAAAAGCAGCATCATTACAAGTGGGCTCCGACCCGGCGACCAGGGAATGCACCCAGCCTTTCCTTCTGAGAAGAGCTAATATAGACCCGGGTCCTTCATGCCCAATGAGGTGGGAGCAATAGCGAGAGGGTTGATACATAAAAAGTTCTTCTTCATCTGGATACGTGAAGGTAATCTCCAATGACCTAGTATCCATAACTGGCTTCGCAAATATTTGTGTCTATGCTATAGATTAACATGATGTAAAGCAGCAACCGTAGGAGAACAAACCAAGAGTTCCTTATCGGTAAACGGCTGACCTTCAAATCTCGGGTCTGGAAGGTCCTTATTTTTGACACCTTCAAAGAGCTCGACGACCCACTTCTCCAAGGTGTCCAGGTCTTCGCGGCCTAGGACTACAAGTTTCATAATGTTGGAGGAATAATACTTCCCATGAAACTTCAAAAATTCGTCCCGGACGTTTATGCCTCTTTTGGCAGGTCCTTCTTTCAAAGTTTCCAAGTTTCCGGTGGAGAAATGACAGTAAGGATGCTTAGGGTTAGACAAGGACTTTGAGAGCTGGTGGATCCTCCAGGTATCATTTTGGAGGTTCTTTTTATTTTCTGAATCTACAGCTCGAAGCTCGCGATCCAAAGTTTCCGCGAGAAAGAGCGGTGAAATGAAGAATTGTGCGAAGCGATCCAGTGCACCGTAGAATGCCTGGTGGCCCACTTCAAAGTAGTAGTTGGTGGAGGTTGGAGCTGTGTATGCATTGGATTGACCAGAATTCTCGGAAAGATACTGTGAGTATTCATTCTCTTTGGGATACTAGAGAGAACAAGTGACACAAATCGTCAGTTGAATAAGAAAATCTGGCTGGTATTAGAAAATCCCAATTGATATCTACCTTCTCAGTTCCCATAAACAAGAGATGCTCTACAGCGTGTGCCTGGCCCTATTGTAACCAACACAAATGTCAGAAGGTTATTTTCATAAATCCGGAGAGAAGAAACCAATATTGGGTCCGGCTTTAGCCGCCCGTCGTGTTCACCCACCACCTCCCTCCAGCACCCGTTGGGTCTGCGGGATGCGTGGAAAGAGCCGGGAGAGGTAGGGGTAAACTTACTGGCAAGTCATCTCCATCTGAGAAATTCCCCACATGCACATCTAAAGCAGCACTGGCCTTATCCGTGTCCGGATCATGCACAATCAGAGCCTCAAGTTTGTTCGAAAGTTGAATCACCCTGTAAGATCGATTGTCGAGGGCTGGTTGTTCAAGCTTGTCAGCAAGGACGACTGCATCGGTGGAACGAATAGGCAATTCCTTCATGTCCAAGGGCATTTCAAAGGTGACGTTTTGGTGAGGGGAAAGGGGAATGGACGAGGGGGGGGATCCAGAGAAAGATGTTGCAAAGGCGGAGGACCCTGGTGGGGATAACCAGGAGTTATATAAGGTTCCGGGACTGGCCCTGGGTGATGTGGTGAGGCTGAAGGCGTGAACCTTTGGGGCACCAGTACCGGTACGGGTACTGTAAAAGGATGACTGCAGGAGAGACACTCGTGAAAACCAACCTCGTGGGAAGAGTATCCTAAGTGCTCTTAAGGCCAGGATAAGGTTGAGGCGAGGATGAGCTGGGTTTGATGTCAAGGTTGAGGTTCTATAAGGTACAAGAACTTGTGCAAAAACGAGGAAAAAGGCCAGGGAAGGATAGAGTAAGAGGGGATGAGCGAGGGTGAATCGAGGATCAGAAGGTTTGGTCACCTACCGTAGTTGAACAAACAAAGGAGCAAATGATTCAAAGAGGGGTGGGGGGGGGCTACCTCGTGGGTCTGATTCACTCACACCTCCCGAGACCTAAGTTACTGTGCTCAACTGTATTGTACCGTAGTGTGCAGCAAGTGGCAAATGTCGTGGACAGTGACTCTTTAGTGGAGCTTTGAAGTCTTGCCACGATCGCACCCTCTATGGTGGCAAGCTGTGAGCCACGAATACAGAAGCGAGCTTGTTTGAACGGTCAATCCGAATGAGAAGGGGGACAAATAAATTACAATGTGTGTCACTATGGGGGTACGATGTGGTATTGTGCCGTATTGTACCGGTACCGGTACCTCTACTTGTGACAAGTGGTCGTCTATTGGGTGTTGATTAATCATGCTTTCGGTGCTCGTCAAACGCGCCGTAGAAATTTAGCTGGCTTGCAGGATGGATGTGCATCTTTTTTTCCTCTGCTTCGGAAACCGTTATGGGGCTTATTATAATGCACTACCGGTGCCGGAAACAATCTCCGAAAAGTTACTACCGGTAGAGTTCTCGAGCACACCTGAACAATCCCGACGCCCGCTGCCCGCCAGTTACTTGCGCTTTGTGCCGTTCGGCTTATCAGTGCCGGTAGTCTAAGTACGGTAGTCTAGCTTTAACCCCCCCGTTGAGTTATAATAATACTGGGTAATCATATCATACTGGCATAATAGTGTACCGGTAGATCCATCCCCCCCTTTCACCCTGAGCCTCCTTTTCAGCCGCCACAAACCCAACCTTCTCGGGGGTTTTTTATGTGCTCAGGCGAAGGGGGGCCCAAATTCGCTGCCGCGACGTACCGGTGCTGTACACGTACAGTACGATACTACCCGTATACCACACTGGTGTTTTACCGGTATTAGTTCAAGGCTACCAGCCACCCCTCCCCATTGAAGGATTCATGATGATACGAGAGCTTATTATTGTGACTCTTGGGAGGAAAGGCCAAGTTATCGTGCCGATATCGTGTGCTGCTTCTAATAGCTGAAAGGATCGTTGGTTCATGCCCTAGGCTACCGCGCGCTAGCAAGTTCCTTACAGCGCATATAGAGGGCGTGCAGTAATGAGTGTAGTATAGGTGCAGTTCTCGCATAGTATTATACGGTACTGGTGCCAGTACTCTAGGGGTATTCCATGAGTGCTCGTATTGCACCACCTATCACTGTATGATACCGGTAGTATGATATTATAATAGAGTATGAGCACTGTGCTCCGATTCAGAGCTTGTAGGTTGAGCTTCTACTATCCCTTGGGTTACAACCTCCAGGGTATCGGTATTACAGTTCCAGGTCCTGGGGTTTGTGTATTCACAACATACAAGCATTTTAGTCTATAGTTTCCGTGTCGGCGCTACCGCCGTCATCAATGGATGACTTTATCCCGAGATATCGCGAAACCGCTAACTCTGAGACGATCCAACCTTAACTCACCACCCGATGAAGGTGAGATAATTACGCCTGTTGGTGCCGTACTGCTCATGGAATATTCAGGATGGCCCGCTACAAGCCAGTTCACTCGATTATCATTCCCGTACAGCCATGCCTGTAAAGATCTCATATCCTTCACTGCATCCAAAAGCACAATGATCATTGACGACGGAACGACCAGTTCCTGCTGGATGAGTGTTGTTCGGATATACCTCGGGGACATTGTAAACTCCTAGATACCATAATTTGCTTCTTGCTAATAGTCTAAGTGAGAGGGCAAACGAAGCATTCCGTAGTATTATATCTAGAAAGAATTTGCGGACCCGGCTATACTATATAGTACAATCGCAAGCAATCGAGTTGGCAACGGTACCGGCACAGTCTTGACCGTGTGCTGCTAGTATCATACTGTACAAGTACAGGTACCTCAACTAAGCCGGGTGATGAACAGGGGTAAAGTTATTTGCTGGGCAAATCATTAAAGTAGGGTAATAAGAGGTTACTTGTTTCGTCTGAGGTATAATATGATACGATGAAGTCTGTAACTTTTACCAGATGCCCGGGTGCCAAGTCATCCGTTTTCACTAATCTCAGCCCCGATACAACCCAAGATCTCGACGATCCTGATCGATCTTGTGTACCGTGGCGACTCGAATTAACGGGCCATGTGGGAGATGGCCCAAACCCTCCTCCTCCTCCTCCTCCTCCGGGAAAGGGGTGGAAGGGCGCGGGGCCTTGCTAGGAGAGGTAGCCCAACGTCCCGGAACAGGGTCCATTCATTCTAATTCTCACGCCTTTTTCTAAAAGGTTTTCGTTATTCTTACGCTGGCTTGCCATTGGCACTGTAAACGCGGGTTATCCCTAACGACCCTCTGTGCTCCGGAGGCCTCGAAACTTGTGACACTTACTCATCATCATCTATGAGAAAGGCTATTGTAGCCTGAGAATCTAGAAAAAGCCTTAAACAAGTAGGTTGATGCTCGGATAAACTTTCTCCAACCGGTGACGTTCACGAGAGCCTCGCCTGCAGATGGTATAATAGCTTTCTTAATGGTATCACAACGGCTTGGCACCACGGCCACGGCACTGTGGCTAGGATCGACAAAATCAGGAGTAGCCTTGAGGGGTCACAGGCCCGATATTATTAGGTGGAGGGCGGTTCACGTTGGATGAAAAATGCGTACACTCGCTTTGCCGATATCCACAACTTTTCTTTCTACAAACATGACCAAGTACCATGCCAGTGCCCGTATATACAGGTTTAAACAGAGCCAGGAAAGGAGGTGGGAGTGAGATGGAAATCAGTACCTTTTTCTCTCTATCCATATCGTGGATTCCGTATATGTTAGTGGTGTGGTGGTCTTAAATTTTAACGGAAAGATAAAATAATAATAGAAAAACAGGTATGTTCAATGACCCTAATGAAGTAGCATCGGGATAGAATATTATGAGAAGAATAACGATATTAATCTACAAAAAAAATACCATGATGTCAGCGGACCGAGGCGCGAACTTCGAGTGTTATGTGGTAGGAAGTGGGAATATCCGGGATAAAACTGAGAGGGGGAAAAGTACTCACCAACACTAGGTTATGCTATTCTACTTACAGCCCTCCAATCAAACGGTCCCAATATTCAATAAGGCTCTGATACCGTGCCTCCTCCTGAATTCGTTGTGTAGATCCAAAAACCTCCTCGCCAGATCAACAGCCTCCCAGTTATCTTTCTTATCAACCTTCCAAAATTTCACATTAACGCCGTGCCCTTCAAACCTTTCAACAAGGCTTTCGACCCACTTCACGGCATTAGCATTCGAGACTTCCTTCCCCTTTGCGTTTCGATACCCGTTCCTCTCCCAGGCATATACATGCTCGGTCAGACAGGAAAAGAGGTAATTCGAGTCCGTCACCAGGACCACATCTCTGATACCAACACCATTCAACGGATTGGAGAAATTAACGGTCTGCAGAAGGTTCATCAGGACCATGCCGGCGGTGAAAAGATCAATATGAGGTTTGGACTGCTCATAGAGAACCTGAGGGACAATTCCGACGGAATTCCTCGGTGAGTTCCAGCCGTAGAATAACCCGAAGGCTGTGCTCGCATCTGCGGGGCTGGGGGTGGCAGGATATGTCGACTGAGTTGCGGTCTGCGAAGGTATTGACGTGTTCTGTGAACAGTCTGTAGCCGACCAGGACGTGAAAGAGGTGGAAGCGGAAGCAGACGCAGGCACAGGTGCAGATGCCGAGATGGAGGAGGAAGAGGGGGTGGAAGAGGGGGATGGCGAGAGGGAAAAAGCTCCGTGGATTTTCACGAAAATACACGTTGTGTCAGGAATCCAGTTATCGTAAGTATCTCGCATGAAGGTTAACCCCGAGAGAGGACAGTAACAAGTAACATCTATAGGTTTTGAGCCGGTCGCGTAGTTTTTGAAGTCCAGGAGCTCTGGGCGGAAGATTCGTGGATGAGGTTCCATGGGGACAAAGATATAACAAGATGGGATTTGGGAAGGCGTGCTTGATATGACGGTAATATTAGCCTTCCAAACTCTTTTTTTTTTTTACCCCGTGTGTCTAGATGGAAGACGGGAAGGAAGTTCAAAAGGGTGTCGAGAAGCTCTGTTTTGTAGTGAACAAAAGTAACTATGCAGTATGTAAGGGGGGGAGCTGGGACGGCGACAAAGAAATAGCTGCATCTCGAGAAAGGAGAAGAAAAAAAAGATCTTTTGTAAAGTGGGCGCTTTGTTATTTTTAAGAGGGTTGGTATGATATTTCAATAATTTGTTAGTACAAGTGCCTCGTCCTTGTGATTGAATTTTCGGTGAAGGTTGAAGTGTGAGAAAAGAAAGGAAAAAAAAGGACGATAAGGCGTCGAACTAGAACCCCGTCACCCTAGGCGAGTGATTTATCGTGATGGTGCCGTAGGGCAAATATCGAGGTTGTGATAGGGTAGTCGAAAGCGTAGTGCCGTAGGCAACCGATCGACCGTCAAACATAACTGAACAGTAACGTTAACGGTAGTCTGCCTTTCCTGATCAGCTCAACTAAGCTCGACTCAACCCGAACCAACCAGCTTAACATAAAGTTCACCTTAGCTCACCTTGACTCAACGCTTTTAGCGTTCATTTCAGCACGAAACCAATAACCTTTCCTGCCCACAAGGAAGGGAAGAGGGGAGGAAGGAAAGTTATCAAAAACAGTAAATCAAATCAAGATAGCGATAGAAAAGAGGGGAAAGGCCCAATTAGTCTACTTACCCCCCTCCCCCTCCCCCACCCCTTCTCCCAATCTTGACGTACCAAAGCGCATATAAATTCCGTAAAGCTCGACCCTACAGGTTTTTGCCCGATGCCGGATGCCCCTCCGAAATGGAGAGATATCGGCCAGTTATAATGGAGTAACCCCACCCGAAGGGAAAGGATAAAGGCCACTGCTAGCAAGCTTCTTGGAGAAGGTAGAATTGGTAAGGCGACACCTATCTATCCAGTAGATCTTCTGAGGGGGAGCAGGGGCAGCAACTTGTGTGAGAGATTTATTGACGACTGCCGGGGCGGCGATGGGGGTTGGATTATCCTGGAGATATGGAGGGGGATCGTCAAGACGAGGTGGAAAAATGTGCTTCACAATTTCCTGGAGGGGAGAGCGTTGCGCCAGGCATAGGCAGTACACGGCAACCTCTTCAGTAATACGCCCCGGCGGATTGGCGGGGCTGTGGAATCGCTGTGGATGTGGTTGGGCTTATTGGGTATCTGGTATCCCACGGGAGGGTGGTGTAACTCTCCCAAGATTCTCGTGAGTGTTCATGAGAGGAGGCCTGAGTGAGGTCATTTTGCAACCTCCCATGGCAGCACAAAGACAGGAAAGCAGGAGGAGGAGAAAAAGGAGGGAAAGCTATGGGAGAGTTTGTGTGCTGGTGGCTAGGGAAGTAGTTTGGCCAGGAGCGGGCATTCTAATGCCTTGATTGGGTGTGGGGGAAGTGATAGAGCAGGAAGTACATTTAGCGGCAGTTTTCTCAGGTTTCTCTCCAGTATGGGCGTGTAGGAAGGTGTAATGAAGCGGTGACGGGAGTGATAGATTTTCTGAATTGTGGAATTGAACTCTCACAAAGGTGGAGAGAGTATCGTGATCCTATATATGACTTGTTGATTCCACTGTGTTTGCGGGACATTCTCGTTTACCCGTCGTAAGTAAGTTCAAGAACAGGGTTATCCCTATAGGCTCTCTAAAAGCTCACGGGGAATTCAGCCATTTATTGAGCCTCTGAGAATGTTTCTTTAAGGACGCTGATTTGTTGTTCTTGAACCCTCTGCCCTCCCTCGGGGTATTACGCTCGTTAGACTAGCGCCATGGCATCCCTTCCGTCTCTGCTGCTGCCCGGGCGGGGGGGGGGGGGGGGGGGGGGGGGGGGGGGGGGGGGGGGGGGGGGGGGGGGGGGGGGGGGGGGGGGGGGGGGGGGGGGCGCGGGGCGGGAGG